>OLNC01000080.1_pt1 | contig 111890 bp, 101 predicted proteins | sample 1672011 | NCBI WGS metagenome assembly OLNC01 (sample SAMEA3136636, study PRJEB25190) | human gut metagenome | biome: human gut; feature: human-associated habitat; material: faeces | place: Austria | collected 2013
AATACTATATAGGAGTTTTACTGTCAACAGTTTGTATGTCTAAGTAGAAGTAAATTCCGATTTTATGACTTCTTCTTTTTTTGCAAAATTTATTCAAATTTTTTACTTCCGCGATATAATGCTTAATTATAAAAATATCAGATAGATAAAACGAGGTGATCAGGTTAAAAAAAGATAATTGTGCCTCTTCTCGTTTTTTTAATGGGCATATGCCTTGTTACTTTAGTTGTATACAAAACAGATACTCATGAAAAAGAGCAGAGCCGCACAACAGCACAATTAAATGCAACAACCTATGGAGAACGTATAAAGAATGAGATTATAAATGGAATAGAGATTACAGATGTTCTGAAACAGCTTTTGATCAGCGGAACTGGAGAAATCAATCAATTTGACACAATTGCAAAAAATATTATGTCGGATTCTGTTGAAAGCGTACAGCTTGCTCCGGCTGGTATTGTAACGGATATTTATCCGGCTGAGGGAAATGAGGCAGGTAAGATTGATCTGATTCATGATAAAGAACGTGGTGAAATTTCCATATATGCAAGAGATCATCATACAATCGTTACACAGGGGCCTTTTGAATTGAAACAGGGTGGATATGGAATTGCTGTCCGCAATCCTATTTATCTGAAAGATGAAAACGGGCAGGAATATTTTTGGGGATTTACCATTGTTATCCTTCGTGTTCCGGATATTTTTTTAGATTCAACAAGTGCACTTTCGAAATTTGGATATGAATATAGTCTTTTAAAAACGGATAATCCATGGAGTGATAATTATGAAGTTGTTTATCAGTCAGATCGTCAATTAACGGATCCGGTTTCCTATGACTTTACGATGGGAAAAATGGCTGCATGGCTTATAGGGAAGGGCTTGAATTAATGGCTCGTAAACAACTGGGATTTGCATTCAGGGATATCTCTGAACACCTTCCAGGAGCATTTATCATATACAGAGCAGACAAAGAAGATGATGAACTCTTTTATGCAAATCAGGAGTTTCTTCATATGGCCGGGTATAAAGATATGGATGAACTATTCAGACTTACAAAGAAAAGTTTCAGCAACCTGATACGGGAAGATGAGAAGAAGAAGATAGAAGCAAGCATTTGGAAACAGATTGATAATGGCAATGGAAATGACTATATCCACTTTCATTTACGAAGAGCGGATGGATCGTATCTGTCTGTGCTTGACCATGGGAGAATTGTTGAGAACCAGCAATATGGCAAAATATTTTATGTATTGTTCATGGACTGGGAGGATATGAAAAGTCATTACAGTGAAAAATTTTCCGGATAATCAAAGGAAATACTATAAAAAAAATTGTTGTAAATAGAAAAATCCTGCTCATATTCATATATTGAACAGGATTTTTTCTTAAAATCTTATGTGGAGCTTCAATTTCATTTGCCAAGGTATGATCTGTTTTCGTCAGTGAATTAAGCAATGCCCGCATCTCTGGATCAGCCAATACTTTTGCCAGAAGTTCCGGATCAACTTAAGCTTTCATATCTGCGATTTCTGCCGGCAAACCTTTCTGTTCTATAAAATACTGTCCGTCAAGAATCGCATAGCGTTCATCTGGCAGCCTGCTGTGAAGTCTGTGCCTTTTTTACTGTCTCCAAAAATTCTTCCCGATTCAACTGTGAATATTCTGCAACAGCCTTTAAAAGTTCCTTACACAATCTCTGTACTGACGAAACAAAATATGGACTTCGTTCACAGTAACCGTTATTTTTTCAATAATTCCTTGACAATTTCTCCATAAGAAGTATAATAAATTCACTATTTATTTCAAATTTGAACTATCATGTTTATGGAGATTCTAAGTATCATGAATCAGAATCTTGATGACATATTAAAGTAATTATTTTTTATTCTATCCGCAGCATCCGATAGCCTATTCCAACATGAGTCTGTATATATGAAACATCACTCTTTTCTGTTTCCAGCTTCTTTCTCAAAGTCGCCATAAACACGCGAAGGGAAGCTACATCATTCTCTGAGCTTCTTCTCCAGATCTGCTGCGTAATAAATGTATGCGTCAGTACCTTACCTACATTACGCGACAAAAGGCACAAAAGTTTATATTCTATAGGGGTCAGATGAAGTTCTTCACCTCTCAGATAAGTACAACCGGCAGTATAGTCAATTTTCAGTTCACCATTGGTAAAAATCGATTCTTCCTGCATCTCGCCTGTCTGAATCAGTGCAAGTCGTCTCTGCGTGACGCGTATCCGTGCAAGAAGTTCCTCGACTGAAAATGGTTTCGTGATATAATCATCTGCGCCTGCATCCAGCGCTTCTATCTTATCCGTGTCTTCGTTTCTTGCACTTATAACAATAATCGGCATATTTGACCACATTCTGATTTTTTTGATCACTTCCACTCCCTCTATATCCGGCAATCCCAGGTCAAGCAAAACAATATCCGGATTATGTGAGGAGGCCTCCAGAATAGCAGAAGTACCATTCTCTGCTTCCAGATATTTATAATCATGTGTCTTCAATGCTGTTATGATCAGGTTTCGTATCGGACGATCATCTTCAACAACCAGAATCGAATTTTTATTCATTTAATATCACCTCACTTAATGGTAAAGTAAACGTAAACATGCATCCTCTCGGAATATTATCTGTCAGCACCAGAGTTCCCCCGTGTGCTTCAATAATTGAACGACAAAGGGAAAGGCCAAGGCCAAGACTTCGATGACTGTCAGCGATTGTATTATTGCCTGTGTAGAACATTTCAAAGATATGCGGTTTTACTTCATCTGAAATACCTGGTCCGTTATCAGCTACACTGATCTGTGCTTTACCATCCTTCTTTATTCCTCTGATACATATCTTTGAGCCAGGCAGTGTATATTTTATTGCATTATCAATCAGATTTACAAGAACCTGGATTATAAGCCGCACATCCATATGTACGAGAATAAATTCTTCACATTCTACGTCAATCTGATAATCCTCATGTTTTCGGCTAATGTGGCGTAATGATTCTGTAATGACTTCGTCCAGAAGCTGATCTGTAAATTTGATCTTTAATCTTCCATCATTCAGCCTCGTGATAGAAAGCAGATTTTCCACAACATCAATCAGCCAGTCTGCATCATCATAAATATCTGAATAAATTTGACGTTTTGTTGCCTCATCCAGACAGCTTCCGTTGTTTAACAGCATATCTGCATTTCCGGATATCGAACAAAGAGGTGTTCGAAGATCATGTGAAATCGCACGCAAAAGATCCGCACGAAGCTGTTCATTTTTAGCAAATACTGCATTTTTTTCTTTTTCTATTGCATTATGTGAATTTTCCATCGTAAGTGCACATTCATTAAGAACAGAAATCAGAATGCTGCTCTCATAAGAATCCAGTTTTTTCTTCTGCAATGGAATTCCAATTACACCATATACATTGTCTCCACTTTTAATAACAAAGTATAAACATCTGGCACTGCTGAAATGATTCGTTGTTGCACCTGCATTCTGCCCATTCTCATATGCCCACCTGGCTACATACTGTTCTTCTGATGTCAGAAGTTCTCCCTGTCTTCCTCTTTCGTCGTTATGAAAAAACAGACTGCCGCCGGACAGTTCTCCGTTTTCTTCAATATACGCAACAATATTACAGTTTAACAGACGCACCAGTTGTTTACAGGTAACACAAAGGATATCTCTTCTGTCTTTTACCTGTTGGAGTAGACGGTTTGTATCAAATAAAATCTGTGTGCAAAAAGCCTGCTGTGCCGATAACCTTGCATGCTCTTTTAGTTTTGCCGCAAGTGTTCCTGTCAGTACGGATGAGATAAGCATGATCAGAAATGTCACAGGATAACCAACTGCATATGTCTGAAATGACATTCTTGGTTCTGTAAGAAAAAAGCAAAAAAGAACAACACTTAAAAACGAACCGGCCAGACTGCAAAGATATCCATCTGTTAAAATTGAGGTGAGCAATACTCCAAGGATATATATGGTAACTATATTGGCATCTGTGAAATACAGTTTCTGAAATATCAATCCAATCAGTGTACAGCCAATAAATATTGAAACTGTCAGAATATAATCTTTTACTGATGGTGTTTCAATATGGAGCTTAAACTTCTGCTTCTGACCGGTTTCCGGCATAGCTGTACCCAGAATGACATGCATGTCTGCATTCTTTTTTCTTCCTTTTGAACTCATCTCAACTTTTTTTAATAACTGCCGGTTTGAACGTTCATCAAAAATTTCTTTTCGGCTTTCCTTAATTAAACTTCCCAGTTTTGACGCCATAAAAAGTCCCAGCCCAAATATTACACATACACTCAATATCAGAGTTCCCTTTTCCATTATCATCACCCACTATCTTCAGATATGAAAACATTTTTGAATTGTTTTATAATCCCCCAGTACCAGAAGTGTACTTCCATCGTTCAGAACTGTATCAGCCGATATTGCCACACTGATTTCGCCGCCTTCATTTTTGACTGCCAGAATATTTATATTATGTTTCTTTCTTATGTCAAGTTTACCTATGGTTTTTCCAATCCACTCATACGGTATTTCTACTTCGAAGATTGCATGAGATGCATCGACTTCCATATAATCAAGGATACGATCATCCGCATAACGAATGGATGCCCATTTTGCCACCTGTTTTTCAGGATAAATCACCTTATCTGCACCATTTCGCAAAAGGAATTTTTCATGGACATCCCGTTCCGCTCTGGAAATTACCAGTCTGGCTCCCAGCTCCTTTAGTAAAGAAGTCGTCTCCAGCGAATTCTGAAAACTGCCTCCAATCGTTACAAAACAGATATCATAATTTCCGATTCCCAGAGATTTCAGAAACTCAGCATCTGTGCTGTCTCCAATCTGAGCATTGGTAACAAAAGGAAGAACTTTCTCTACTCTTTCCTCATTCAGATCTACCGCCATAATCTCATGTCCCATCTGATTAAGCTGCATTGCAATGTGTTTTCCAAATCTTCCAAGTCCGATAATTAAAATATTTTTCATAAAAAAGCTCCTTTAACCCACTGTAATTTTTTCCATTGGCATTCTTGCATTACTATTATTTTTTCCTGAAAATACTGCATAGATCAGTGTCAGTCCACCTACGCGCCCCAGATACATAAGTACAATCAATATCAGTCGTGATATTATATGCAGATCGGGCGTAACACCCAGAGTCAGTCCTACCGTTCCTATAGCTGAAGCTGCCTCATAAAAACAGGTCAGCACAGGTAATCCCTCATAAGCACTGATTATGATTCCGCCTCCAAAGAACAGCATCAGGTACAGCATAGCAATTGTTGCCGCATTTTTTATCACCTGAACATCAAATCTTCTTCCAAAAACGCCTGCATCTTCACGGCTTCTGAATGTAGCAAATGCATTCAGGATCAGTACTGCAAAAGTCGTTGTCTTCATACCTCCCGCTGTGGAACTTGGTGACCCTCCGATCAGCATCAGCAATATCATAACCGACTTTCCTGCTTCTGTCATCAACGGGAGATCTGCAGTATTAAACCCGGCTGTTCTCGTTGTAACTGACTGAAATATTGAATACAGCAGACGTTTTTTAAACAGAAACTCTCCAAAATCATTGGCAAAAAATAAAATTGCCGGCAATATAATAAGAAGAACAGTTGTTATCAGAATCACCTTGCTCTGCATACGATAACGTCTGAAATTTAATTTATTTTTATAAAAGTCTTCCCAGGTAAGAAATCCGATACCTCCGATTATAATCAAAAGCATGATCACCATATTCAGCCATATATTATCGCCATATCCTGAAAGAGATACAAACCTGTGCCCTTCTGTTCCCAATATGTCAAACCCGGCATTGCAAAATGCAGATACTGAATGAAATACGGACATCCAGATTCCCCTCCGCCCAAAATCATGGCAAAATACCGGGAGAAGTAAAATTGCTCCAATCGCCTCAACCAAAAAAGTTCCTCTCAGTATGAATTTTGTCAACCGGACAATTCCGCCTACCTGCGGTGCCGATATTGCGCTCTGCATAGTGCTGCGTTGCATAAGAGATATTTTTCTTCCGGAAAGCATAAATGCAGCGACAGCAACTGTCACTACTCCCAGCCCACCTGTCTGTATAAGTATAAGAATAACTGTCTGACCAAATCCGGACCAGTAGCTGCCTGTGTCCTGTACAACAAGCCCCGTCACACAAACTGCAGAAGTTGAAGTAAAAAGTGCTTCGTCAAATGGAGTTACGATTCCATCTGCAGACGAGACCGGAAGCATCAGAAGAAGCGTTCCCAAAAGAATCACTCCTGCAAACCCTAATATGATCATCTGAAATGACGTCAGATGTTTTTTTCTGTGAAAATTCTCCTGCATAAATGTATGGCTCCTTTTTTAATATTTTGCACATGCAGATTTTAATCTTTCTATTCCAGTCTTATTATATATATAACTCCTCAAAGATTGTATAAAATTATCGGAATCAATATTAAGATTTTATAAAGAAAATAAATAGACGACATTGTGAAACGACAAAACTGACCTGTACCGAAAAGGAGAAGTCTGAAAGATATTTTCAAACTTCTCCCTTTATAATTATGTCTTAAAAGATTATACCAATAAAGAAAACAGCATCACAACTATTCTTCCGGCAGCCACCTTACGGAACGCAGAACGGTTTCGACAACCTGATCGTTCCCTCTGTTTTCTCCTGCAAAGATCACCATGTCAATCTGTGTCGCATCTTTCTGGTCAATAAACACGATTCCGTAAAGGCTGTCTGTCGAGCAGAAAACACATGGAATTCCATTGATCTCTGCTTCTTTTTCCAGTTTGAATCCCTGCTCGTTGATCTGTTCTTTCAACACATCCATCATTGTCATGTTATTATCGGCAAGCTCCTGCTCAATCTCTTTCCTTGTCTCTTCATTGTCAGGCTCCGTTGCCATCGCCATACAGATATAGGCTTTGTCTTCAGATACAGAAATATATTTCACACCACCTGCAATGTCTTCTTCGTCCGGCTGGCAGGCATCCCATTCTGTCGGAAGATACAGTTCAAACAAATCTTCTACCTTTGTCCATATACCATCGTATCCGGCTTTCGTTTCATCAAAAGAACTTACTTCATCTGTCGGCTCCGCATGACGCATGCATACATGATCTTTTACATAATCAATTTCCGAGAAAAGCTGCTGATATTCCTCGCTGATACTTTCATCTTCCATATATCCCTGCACATCTGTCGGAAATGTCAGAAAATAATTCATCACAGATTCCTCGCCGAATCCTACATAATAATAGGACGGCAGCTCTGTGAAATCACTGTTTACGGAATAAGATAAGGAAAAAAGTTTCCCGCCAACTGTCCCATAATTTTCCTGCCATTTTTCTTTGCTCGCCTTATGATAAAAAGTAACACTGGTGTCCTGTGCCTGCACCGCTACCTTTCCCTGCCAGTCTGCCGGGAGTGTAACGGCAACCTCTTCAAAATAGTAAACCTGCGAGCCGTCATCCATTGTATCATTTACAAAAGTCAGCAGATTCTGCGTATCGACCGCCCCAAAAGCTGTCGTCGAAGTCGGGGAAACAGTCATCAGCACCATTCCCATACCAGCTGCTGCCAGTGTTTTTTTCCAGTTCTTTTTCATTATTTCTTCCTCCTTTTTCATCCCACATTATAAATCATGCCTTATTCGATCTTGTCATCACGAATCGGTAATACCATATTTTCCAGTGCATACCGAAGTTTTGGATGATGAATTACAAAGTGGATCGCCGGAGTCCGGTTCTTCGATATCATGCACCATTTTCCTTCAAAACACGTGATCTGGATATTGTGAAAACCTTTTATCTTTGTCAGATTGAACTGATAGTTTTCATTTGCTTTTGCATAGTCCCGGCCTGCCTTTATACATGCCTGATATTCCTCATAGGTCAGGTGGATATCTTTTTCCAGAAAACACTCTGCCAGAGGAAGCACCGGCGGATATTTTTCATACTCCGCTTCAGAAAGCATTGATACCTCATCCTCCACTACACTGTGTTTCAAAGTCGTCTCCAGACATGTTACGGATCTTTTATAGCATTCCAAAATCACGGTTTTTTCATTCAGCACAACATGATTGCGTTCCAAAATATCTTCCAGCAGTTTTTCCGGCAGAACTCCCAGATCCGGAACCGCCAGTACACGCCTCCGACGGCCTTCTTTCCCGGCATTTTCAATCAGAGCAGCATACAGTTCTTTTTTGCGCTCTTCCCTGTAAATATCCATCAGTGGATGTGCTTTTTTCAAAAGAAATTCCATATTTTTCTGACTGATCAATACTTCCTCTTTGCGGCTGGTCAGATAATAATGTGCCAGATCATGATGCCCGCTGATGCAGTCACCTGTCATCGCCACCTGCCCGGAACAATAATGCAGATGAGAATAGATACGATTCTGTACACCTTTCAGATAATATGGTGAAATCTGCCCGGTCATATAAAGCGGCACCCAGTTTTCCAGGCCGAGCATCATATCTTTCATCGAACGTTCCACATCGTGGATGATATGGATATGCAGCCCCTTTTTGAGAACCATCGCAAGACCGAACATGTATTTTTTTGCAAAATCCTCGTCTGCAGCCATATCTTCTACTGGCATGTCACTGCATATGTACAAGGCCTTCATTGATTTTGAAAGCACGGTATGCTTCAGAAAATCCAGTTCCCCCTCGCGCATTTCTTTCAGCCCGTAATAATGTCTTGAAACCGGAAGCTGAAACGGAACTTTCGGCACTTTAAAGCTGTCAAAGTGAATGGCTCTTATATAATCATCCAGATTAAAAGAATCCACTTTACGCAGAAAAGCTGATACATAATCAACGTCTTCCGGTTTTGAAGAACTCAGCCACTCCCGCAGTTTTCTCCTATATGAAGAACTGTCTGCAAGTTCGTCCTCATTGCATTGAATAAGATATGCCACCTTTTTCCGATCCTGCTCATCCTTATAATTAGATGCAACATACTCGCAGATTTTTTCGATAAACTGCTGATGATGTGCCGGATTGCGCTTGCCCGTCCTTATCTTTGACAGGTAGGACGGGTCATAATGCAAAAATGCCGCAATTCTGGAAATATTGATATCCAGTTCTCTCAGCAGAATGTCGAGTTTCTGACTGTTAAATACCGGTTCGTCCCGGTTATCCTCCAGACTTTCACGCAGCGTCTGCCAGACTTTGTCCGCCTGAAAATCCCGGATGCCTTTTTCTGCTGCAGTCTTGATGATTCCATCGGACAATTTCTTCAAATATTCACTGTCAGCTGAAGGTGCACGCTCACCTTTGCGATACCGGCTGATAACCGTTTCGGATATTTCGCTGTTACGCGCCAGTTCTTTTCCATTGCAGCGAATCTGTATGATATAGTTATTCAGACATTCCTGAAAATTCATCTTCTCCATCCCCTTCCGGCTCATTCTCATATTTCCTGCTTACAGTATAAAGGATTTTCTGCAAATACTCAAAAAATTACCACCTTTGTCTATGACAGATATGGCAATACTTTTGAGTGACAGCAGAAACTTTGTTATACTTATTTTACTAATATTCAGAAGGAGGTTACAGCGATGAAACAATTAAAGAAAACAATAGTAAGTCTTGTTATGGCACTCCTGTTAGCAGTCACACTGATTCCTTCAACAAATGTGACGGTTCAGGCCGCTTCCGTTGGAAAAGTGACAGGAATAAAGGCAGTCTACACAAAAGGAAAAACAAAACTTACATGGAAAAAAGCATCCAGAGCCAAAAAATATGAAATCTACCGCTCAACCAACGGTAAGAAATTTAAAAAAGTAAAAACAGTCAAAGGACTTTCCTGGCAGGACACAAAAAAGGGAGAACTCTGGTATAAGGTACGTGCCGTTAATGGTAGGAAAAAAGGAAAATTCAGCAGTGCAGTGTCGGTTTATACAATCGGAGGGCGTATTTCACTCCGACAGACAGGAAATTCTTTCCTGAGCGCCGGAACCAGCGTATTTGCTCTGGAAATCTGGAATTATGCATCGAAAAAACCAGCTTTCATAGGATGCAGCAATAATGGCAGAAAAATGACCGATTTTCCGATATATGTTTACAACAAGAATACGTGCAGATATGAAAAGTCGTTAACAAATGAAGCTTACTATCATGGAGCACTTTCATCTGCCGCAGGCGAGACAGACCTGAAAACCAGTATTCTGCACAAGGGAAAGGGAAACTATATTATTTATGTTGCCGGTCTTGGAATGATTTATCCATACGTAAATGCATATGACAATTCTAATATCTATACATATTATATCAATACATATTTTAAGATTGGTTCAAGAAAATATCGCCTCCGGGTAAGCTCTAATTCTTCATATTATAAAGACTATCAGGTACAGCGTATAAGATAAAGTTTGACTGAAATTAAGGAGAAGTCCGAAAAGACTTCTCCTTTTAGTTTGTTATTCTTTTTCATACAGAAATTCTTCCGGCAGGCTTACCTTGAAATCTTTTGCCAGTGCACGGAAATTATCCGGCTGGATCGTCTGCAGTTTATGTGGTGTCATGGAGAGAATCTTTACAAGGATCTCGGCTGATTTCTCAACAGTGTGGAGCAGTCCGAATGTCAGGTCAAAATCCTCTCCGGAACAGAACATTCCATGGTGTGCCCAGATTACAACATCATATTTTTTCATAAGTTCCGCTGTTTTTACGGCAATTTCTCTTCCGCCCGGAACCATCCAGCCGACAACTCCGACACCGTCCGGAAATACGACCGGACACTCGGTTGCGGATTCCCAGAGTTCTCTGGTAAACACTTTGTCATCCAGCGGGAGCACAAATGTCAGTGCAATCGTATTTGTGGTATGTGCATGGTAAATAACACGATGCTTTCCATTGGTAAGTTTTTTCTTTACTTCATGGTTCATCAAATGTGTCGGCAGCTCACTGGTCGGTCTTCCTCCCTCGACCAGTCCCCAACGGATACGGTAGTTGCATCCGGTCTCATCCAGTTCAATAATTGCAAGACATACTTCCGGGTCAACAATGATATTTCTGAAATATTTACCACTTCCTGTCACAAGGAAAAATTCACCTGCCAGTCCCGGAACCTCAGTTCCAATCGGAGTCCATTCTCCCGGTGCATTCAGACGCGGGCGGATCATCTCGACTTCCTCTGCTTTCAGACGGTAGCTTAAGTTACCGCCGTTTCTCTCATGCCATCCCTGCAGATAACCGTCGTTCGCCATCTTGATAAATCCCTGTACAAATTTTGATTCTAAGATTCTCATAATAAAATTCCTCCGATTTCGTCCATAAATGGGCAGTTTTGTTGTGTTGTGGTTTTGTGTTGTTTATTCTTTGCAAATTATGTTGTTTTTCTTTGTTTTCACTTGCATTATATATGGTTTTTTGTGGTTTGTAAAGGCCTTTTTGAAAAAATATTCAAAAAACCACATCTGTGCAGATTCTGTCGCAAATTAGTAATTTGACAATCATATAAAGGGTTTACACATCACTTAAATACCGTTACAATGAAATATGTAAAAATGAAAAGGAGATCCACAAAATGGAATTACAGAATGGAAGACCGGAAAATGTAAATGACCGTCTGGACAAGGAGATCCGTGTCTATGACTTTTTAGATAAACTCAGCGTTACTTACCAGCGTGTTGACCACGAAGCCGCCATGACCATGGAAGCCTGTGAAGAAATTGACCGCACGCTCGGTGATGATACTGCTATCTGCAAGAACCTGTTTCTGTGCAACCGTCAGGAAACAAACTTTTATCTGCTCCTGATGCCGGGCGACAAACCCTTTAAGACAAAGGATCTTTCCGCTCAGATCGGCTCGGCACGTTTATCCTTTGCAAAACCGGAATATATGGAAAAATATCTCGACATCACCCCGGGCTCTGTCAGCGTCCTTGGTCTGATGAACGACCACGAAAAGAAAGTTCAGCTTCTGATCGATGAAGATGTTCTGAAGGATCCTTATTTCGGATGTCATCCATGCATCAATACATCCAGTCTGAAATTTACTACAAAGGATTTTACAGAAAAGATTATTCCTGCACTTGAACATGAATCGATCATTGTAAATCTGGAGAATTATCGATGAAAAAAGAATTGAATTTTGCAAAATTGCTTTTAGAAGCGCTCATTTTGACCGGTGCTGTGGCAATCATTGCAGCCGCCGTCTATTTTTTCCTCGTACCGAGCCATACTTCTGTCAGCAGTATTTCCGGTCTTGGAATCGTTCTTTCTAATTTTGTCCCGCTTCCGCTGTCGGCAATCACCATGATCCTGAATGTTGTTCTTCTGATCATCGGCTTTTTTACCTGCGGAAAAGAATTTGGAGTAAAGACCATTTACACCAGCATTATGCTTCCTGTTTTTCTCGGAATTTTTGAAAAAGTTTTTCCGAATTTTGCTTCTATGAGCAACAGTCAGGAGCTGGACGTGCTGTGCTATATCCTTGTGGTCAGCATTGGCCTGAGCATTCTTTTTAACAGAAATGCCTCGTCCGGTGGGCTTGATATCGTAGCAAAGATCATGAACAAATATCTGCATATGGAGCTGGGCAAAGCGATGTCACTCTCCGGTATGTGTGTCGCACTGTCCGCTGCACTTGTTTATGACAAAAAGACCGTCGTACTGAGTATTCTTGGTACATATTTTAACGGAATTGTGCTTGACCATTTTATTTTTGACCACAACATCAAACGCCGCGTCTGCATCATTACAAAAAAAGAAGAAGAACTGCGAAATTTCATTATTCACGATCTGCACAGCGGAGCCACCGTTTATGAAGCATACGGTGCTTACAATATGCAGAAACGAAATGAGATCATTACGATCGTAGACAAAACCGAATATCAGAAGCTGATGAATTATATCAATCATGAAGACCCACAGGCATTCATCACTGTGTACGATGTATCTGATATGAGATATCAGCCTAAAGTATAAATCAGCGTAGGCGCCACCGGTGCCTCCTCGACAGGAAATGTAAAACTCCGCCAGAACAGGTAGTTACGTACCCGAACTGGCGGAGTTTTGTTATTTGTTATTTTTTGCGGCGTTTGAGGCAGATTCCTCCACCGATCACTGCAATCGCAGCAATAAGAAAAACTACAAAAATTCCAATCGGTGTGTTATCACTGGTTTTTACGGAGTTTGTTGTCTGGGTTGATTTCGTTGGAGTAACTGATGAAGTTGGAGTCGGAGTATTCTTCGTGATTTTTTCTTTTATTTCTTCCTCTTCTGTATCCTCATCTTCATCCTCCGCACGCTCCTGATTTACAAGTGTAACACTGGCCACCTTATTGCTTTCATTAAATGTAATGCTTTCCGTGTCCACACTCAAATCATATTCGAAGCTGTCTGCATTCCCCACTGGCTTTCCGTCTGCATCAACTTCTGTCACATATAATGTCGTTGAACCACTGTCTGCTATGACAACTTTTATCTGTGCATCTGCTGATGAATTTCCATTCAGGTTCAGTGGAACAATATTCTGAGAAACCTGGTCAGAAAGTTTTGTATAATCTTTGTTTGCAAAAATTCCCGCATAGAAAGTTTCAGCGCTGTTCTTATCCTCACCATCACTGCTTTTCAGCTGTTTTGTAAGATTCAGAAGTGCTTCTGCAAGATCTGTAAATGTTACTGTCGATACAGAGTCCATTTTGAACGTGAGCGCTTTCACATCGGACACTCTCTGTGTACAGCCTTCATCGGCATAAAGAGCAACATAGAATGTTTCTTCTGCTGCAAGAATATCTTCACCTGCTACCGTTTTTAATTTTTTAGTTACAGAAATAGATGATGATACCGATTTTTCCTTGGCTGCATCTTTCATTGTGACTTTCTGTCCAACAGCAGCTCCTTCTGTTTCGCTGCTCACACTTCCGTTTTCTCCAACGGTAAATGTGATCGGGTCTGCTGTAAGATAGCCAAATGGAGCGCTTTCCTCTACCAACTGGTATGTTCCCGGTGACAGTTTTACTTTGTGCGCTTTTGCACTTCCATCTTCATTCTTGTCAAAAAACATGTATTATGCCTTCTGATTCAGTCTGGCTCAGTACTTTTCTTATCCTGACGGAAGCGGTTATTTCTCCTTTAACTGTTTCTGCAGAAGTTCTATTTGTTCCTGCAATTCATCTATTTTGCTCTGCTTTGTCTTTAGCTGTTTTTTCTGCTCGTCTATTGTTTCCGCACTTGTCTCTAGCTGCTTCTTCTGCTCGTCTATCGTTTCCGCACTTGTCTCTAGCTGCTTCTTCTGCTCATCTATTGTTTCCTGCATTTCATCCACCATATATTTTACTGTGTTTCGGTCAAGTATTTTTAATTCCTCTGAAAATATTCCCATGACATCCTCCACATTCCGGCACATATTGTACACATGTTCATACATGGCTTTGAATTCGGGATATTCCGTGATCAGTCCGATGATCTGCTCCGGATCATCTGTACTCAGGAAAGTAAGCCATGCGTCCAATTTGTTCTTTATACCTTTATATTGTACATTTTTGCGGAAGATGTCAAGTGGGATAAAAATATAATTTTGCAGAAGATTCATTTTTATCCCTGTGTCTGATTCCTGCCGAAACATATGTACATATTTATCGGAAAATTCCCTGAAGATTTTCGGACTTCTGTCCATCAGGATGATCGTAAAAACTCCCTTTACATCTTTATATGTGAAATGTTCCTTTTTCTGGCTGCGCGCCATTTTGTATTGACGTAACAGCAAATCAGAGGAATAGCAGGCGCTTCGCTCACCGGGAAATGCATAACCGATTTTCTGCACTTCCACATTACAATAAGTGCCATCTTCAAACCGCACCAGTATGTCCATGATCAGTAATGACTGCTCATCTGCGATCCGGCTCGAGTCTCCCGGCAGTACGTCGACGATTTTTACCTTTCTCTGAAGTAAAACACTCAGGAAATCTTCCAGTCTCTCTGGTACTGTTTCCGGATTCATGATCTCCTTGAAAAAAGAATCATACAGGATTTTTACTCCGCGAATCCCTGTACAGAAATCAAGAAACTCCTGCCTTTCCGATTCTCTCCAGCTGTAAAATTTCTCTGTAAATTTTATGTTGTCCTGTATCTCTTTTAAAATCTCCTCCCGGCTCCTTATCATTGGAAAATAGTCTTTCAGATTTGATGTCATAGGCAGTTCTCGCTTTCTTTCGATCTTTAATGGGATTTTATTTCTGAATTGGGTTTATAGAATGCCCGAATGAGCATATAAGATTTAAGATAAAGACAGTGTAGCATGTTGTTTTCCCTGATTGCAAGAAAAATCGCTCGACATTTTATCTGCTATTATGACATGACCTGCATCGGGATTGCTTTCTCTGGCTCTCTTCCGATGCTTTTTTACATATTTACAGAAAAATCCGCCAGAATGGTTTCCCATCCTGACGGACTTTGTAGTTACTTATTGTTTCTTATTATTTTTTGCGACGTTTGAGGTAAATTCCTCCACCAATCACTACAATTGCAGCAATAAGAAGAATTACGAAAATTCCAATCGGTGTGTTATCACCTGTTTTTACTGCTTTTGTGGATGTTGCTCCAGTGATACATCATATTTGAAAGTTTCTTCATTTATCGGTTTTCCATCCTTATCAACCTCTGTCACATAGAAAGTCTTGGATGTTCCCTGTGCAATGGATACTTTAATCTGTGCTGTCATACTGGAACTGCCATTCAGATTCAGTGGAATAATATTCTGAGCCACATTCTCTGAAAGTTTTGTACATTCTTCATCATCAAAAATACCTGCATAGAATGTCTCGTCGCTGTTCTTCGCCTTACCAGTACTGTCCTTAAACAGTTTGGTGATGCTCAGAACACCCTCTTTGTAGAAACCATCCGGGAATTTCATAAAGCGATTGTCAAAGTAAACTGCCTTACTTCCATTCGGAGTTTCTACTGTAACACTGTTTCCATCTGTAAACTGTGCTACATATTTTGTTCCTGCAACAACACCGCTCAGATAGCGAACGCCGTCTTTTGTACATTCACCTACATAATAGGTCTTGTTCGGTTCCACGCCCTCAAATGTAACTGTTTCAGAAGTGGAATTCTTAAATGTAAGTGCTTTATATTGCTGTTTCGTTTTCTGCTATTGTTACTTTTACAGTTCCAGCTTCAGCATCTGTTGTTGCCTGTCCATTAATCGTCACATCGTAACCTGTCACATCATAACCGCTCTCGGTAAAGATAATCTCTGTCTTATCCGGTACATTTTCGATTGTCCATCTATATGGATCATCTGCTGTTCCTGTTCCGCTTGCGTTTTTCAGTGTGAATACATCTCCGTTGTAGGTGTTTGTAATCTGGAATCTGTCCGGCAGTCCTTTCACTCCGCTAAATACTTTTGTTACTTCAACGTTTCCAAGCTTATGCTCATATGTGTTCGTAAATACTGATGACGGAGATCGTGTCTTTGAATAGCCAGTAGTTTCTGGTGATTCCGCACGGTCCTTGCCTCATGCAGGATACCCTCCGTATATTTCTCCATAAGAACCGATGCGTTGATTTTCTCTGCCTCATTTCTGGATTGTACAATACCGATGATCAGTGACACATAATAAAACCCCATCAGAAGAAACACACATATAAGTGCTCCACAGATATTCGGCACCTCTGCAATAGAAACCGGCCACACAATCATTCCAGAAACCGTCATATAAAACAGAACCGGCATCAGACAGATACGGCTCCATTTCCTGTCCGCCAGTCTGAATATCTGCAAAGGAACAGAGCTGCTGCCAGCACAATAATAATCAACAGCAACACGTTAAGCAGCCTGTTCATATACACCGCCGGGTCAAAATTCATATAATCCACAATACCCGTCAGGATAAATGCCGTTGCCGTTCCCATTATCACTTTCCATTTTTGTTTCGTCAGCGGAAGAAACAGAAGCAAAAAAGCGAGCTGAAAAATCATAGATGATCGATAGATTAAAAATTCGTTCATATGATTTCATCTCCAAACGTATAAGCCATATATTTGTTCTGCAGCTCCGTCTTACGGCGCTTCGCAACCGGAATTTCTGTCCCGTTATCAAGCAGAACATGATTTTCTCTTATGCTCTTTATGTATTTCAGATTCACAAAAAATGATTTATGTGTCTGCACAAATTCCTTTTCATCTGCAAGCGGTGCAACCACCTCCTCAAAAGTTCCGTTACGTCTGCCTGCTTCGATCTTCCGTCCGCTTTGAAGGTTGTATCTTACATTTCTTCCTATATTTTCTACATAAGTAATGTCCATGACCGGAACTTCTGCGAACCTTCATCACCCATGATATGTATATATTTCTGTGGTCTTACATCATATAAAGTCTTGATCATATCGAGTGTTTTTTTCAGTTCTGTATACTCGACCGGCTTTGGCAGATATCCCAGTGCATGGATTCCAAAAGCATCCATTGCGTATTCTGTGGTGGACAAAGTATATATGACCATTGTCTCGTCGCCTTTTTTGCGGATTTCGCGTGCCAGACTGATTCCGTCCCGCTTCGGCATCACAATATCCGGTATCCGGGATTATATAGTTTCAGTCCCTTTAACCTTGTATCATCGTTTTATCAAAAAAAGAACACCTTGTGTGAAAGAATAAACGAAAAATCTACGAAACTCTCTTTCAACAAGATGTTCTTCTATATTTATATCTGTTTTACATGGAAATCCATCCAAATGCGTTCGCCACGGAACTCAAAAGAATGATTACCGCAAAGATCGGGCAGAGATACCGGATCATAAAATTAAAGACTTTCTTTCTCTTAAATGTGCCTTCACCATGCAGAACTTCTTCCTCGATCTTCTTCACACCGATCACTCTGGAGATCAGCAGACAGGTCGCAAATGCAGCGATCGGCATCATCACAGAGTTTGTCAGGAAGTCAAAGAAATCAAGGAACTGCATTCCGATGATCTTTACACAGGCAAGCGGTCCATATCCCAGGGAAGAAAGACTTCCGAGAACAAGCATGATCGCACCGACTACCAGTGTGGACTTCTGTCTGCACCATTTCAACTCATCCTGGAAGGTTGATACAGCACTTTCTGTCAGAGCAATCGAACTTGTCAGTGCCGCACAGAGTACCAGCACAAAGAATAAAATTCCGATCGGGGTGCCCAGTCCCATGCTTGCAAAGACTTTCGGAATCGTGATAAACATCAGGGACGGTCCTGCCTGCAGTGTATCCGGATCTCCGCCTGAGAATGCAAAGACTGCCGGAATGATCATCAGACCTGCCATAATTGCGATTGCTGTATCAAAGATTTCTACGTTTATTGTGGAACCTTCGATGGATACGTCTTTTTTCATGTAGGAACCAAATGTTACCAGAATACCCATTGCGATTGAAAGTGAATAGAACATCTGTCCCATTGCTGCCACAACGGTCATCCATGAGAAATTCTCAATATTCGGTATCAGGAAATATTTTACACCTTTCAGTGCTCCCGGTCTTGTCACAGAATAAACTGCGATCAGAATGGACAGAAATACCAGAATCGGCATCATAAATTTCGAAACACGCTCAACACCGTTACGTACTCCTGCGTAAATGATTGCTACTGTGAATAATGCAAAAAGCAAAAAACAGATTTCCGTAGATACTCCGTTGGAAATAAATTCTGAGAAATATCCGTCTGTCGCAAGCTTCTGGCTGTTGCCCTTTACATATTCAATCAGGTATTTGATTACCCAGCCGCCGATTACTGAGTAATACGGCACGATCAGAATCGGAATGATCGCGTTGATCCAGCCGCCGAATGACAGCCATTTAGATTTGCCGAATTTGGCAAAAGCACCGACCGGACTTTTCTTCGTCATTCGTCCAAGCGCTGTCTCCGCCACGATCATTGAATAACCAAATGTCAGTGCCAGAATAATGTAGATCAGTAAAAAAATACCGCCTCCGTATTTTGCCGCCAGGTACGGGAATCTCCAGATATTTCCCAGACCGACGGAAGCTCCGGCTGCGGATAGTACAAATCCAAGTTTGCCGGAAAACGTGCTTCTCTCATGATGATGTTTTTCCATAAATCAGCCCTCTCCTGTGATTATTTGATTCTCTTTAATTCGTATTCTCTGGTTCCAAGTCCGACTTTTTCTGCCTGGTCAAGAGTTGCTTTCCATTCGATGTTTGGATTGGAATCTTTGAAATGGTCATGGTGACAATGCCATCCAGGCTCTGCCAGATGTTCTCCGAGCTGACTGTCTGCAATCGGTGTTGCTTTCAAGCAGGCATCTGCACATGCCTGATCCAGTGCAACCGGGTCAAAACTTGCAAACATTCCGATATCCGGAAGAATTGGTGCATCATTCTCTCCATGGCAGTCGCAGTTCGGACTGATATCCTGAACCAGTGCAATATGGAAATGCGGACGTCCATGACAGACTGCCTGTGCATATTCTGCCATCTTACGGTCAAGAAGTTCGTTTGCACTGCTGTTTGGATTGTATACTGCATCAAAACTGCAGGCTCCGATACAACGGCCGCAGCCTTTGCATTTATCATAATCGATCACTGCTTTTTTGTTTACATATGTAATCGCATCACTGCCGCATTCTTTTGCACAGCGACGGCAGCCACGACAGACTTCTTCGTTGATCGCTGGTTTTCCGCTTGAATGCTGCTGCATCTTTCCTGCACGGCTTCCGCAGCCCATACCGATGTTTTTAAGTGCGCCGCCGAACCCGGTGGCTTCATGTCCTTTAAAATGAGTCAGACTGATAAAAATATCTGCATCCATGATCGCATGTCCGATAAATGCGCTCTTACAATATTCTCCATTTACAACAGGAACTTCTACTTCATCAGTTCCACGGAGTCCGTCGCCAATGATAATCTGACAGCCTGTCGTAATTGTATTAAATCCATTGAGGTTTGCACAGTCCAGATGTTCCAGTGCATTTTTTCTGCTTCCCGGATACAGTGTATTGCAGTCTGTCAAAAACGGCATACCACCCTGCTCTTTACACAGATCTGCTACTACTCTGGCATAGTTCGGACGAAGGAACGCCATATTTCCCAGCTCGCCAAAATGCATTTTGATCGCTACAAATTTTCCGTCCATGTCAATATCTTTGATGCCGGCTGCGATACAGAGTTTTTTCAGTTTGTCAAGCTGGCTGGTTCCGACCGGGCAGCGGAAATCCGTAAAATAAACTGTAGGTTTTTCCATTTTAATTCCTCCTGAGAGTTTTATATGTTTATAAAAGATTATCTCTTTTATACTTCATAAAGTCAAGAGGCGCTTTTATACCGGCTTGCAGGTGCATCCGATTCCGAGGCCATCCGGACCGATATGGCAGGACAGGCCGAAGGAAAGCTTGTCGCACATAACTTCCATTCCCGGAAAACTTTCCCGGATCTGGTTTACCCATTCTTCTGTCACTTCATCGTTACTGCTGGATGCCGCCATCAGGTATACTTCCCCTGCTGCATATTCTTTCGCAAAATTTGTCTCCAGTTCTTCCTTCATTGCATCGATCATGACCTTACGTGACTTTTTAAGTCCACGGCATTTCTGATAAGTGTCAAGTTTTCCCGTGCTGAAATGCATGACAGGTTTGATATTCAGGACATTTGCCGCCAGTGCGGTTACGGAACTGATTCTTCCGCCTTTTTTCAAATATTCCAGTGTGCTGAGACCGATGTAGATGGTCATTTTTTCTCTGCTTTCCTCCAAAATCTTCTTGATCTCGGCTGCGCTGTATCCTTTTTCCACCATCTCTACTGCGTCAAGGACAGAACGGTGCATTGGTGTCGCCACACGGCCATTATCAACGACAAATACCTTTCCGGCAAATGCATCATCATTTGCCATTGCCGCTGCTGCCATACAGGAACCGCTCAGTGCGCTGCTGAGAGGAATATAGACGATTTCCTCGTATTCTTTCAGCATTTCTTTCCACATATCAATAACTTCTGCCGGGGACGGCTGTGAAGTGGACACATCCACGCCCTTTCGAAGCATATCATAAAATTCCTCCCGGGATAGATCTACTCCTTCACGATAAAGTTTCTCTCCGATATAAAAAGGCATCGGAAGAACTCTGATACCGAGTCGTTCCGCTTCTTCCGGTAAAATTCCGCTGTGGCTGTCTGTCATGATTCCTGTTTTTTTCATATTGTTTCTGCTCCTTTGTATTTCCACTGTTCAAACTTCTTATAATGACTTGATGATCGGCATTACATAATCGATCATTTCTTCCGGTGTTTCTTTCATTTCATCCATGATCCAGCGCCTGGATACGCCATCCAGCACGCAGAGTTTTACAACCCATCCATATTTCTCTGCCATATTCAGGTCCGCGGACTCGACGGCTTTACGTTTTTCATGGATTTTTTCTCCGAGGCGTTTCGTAAAAAGATCCATATTCAGACCGCGGATTGCCCACATTTCTTTATAATTCAATGATATCTGATAAAAATAATTAAACAGATATTTCCGCAGTTTACGTTCGTCTGTCGTGTCAAGCATCGGCAGGAACTCGATATTTAATTTCTCTGCAGTCGCATCTGCGATACTGTCCAATACCTCCGAAATAGATGCAAAATTTCTGTAAAAAGAAACCCGAGCTACTTTCGCTTCCTGCACAATGTCTGTCACGGTGATATCCAGATAGGATTTCTGTGTCATAAGACGAAGCAAAGCCTGCTCTATCTCACTTTTTGCGGAATGATTTTCTTTTTTGTTCATGATCTGCCTTTCCCAGAACTTAACATCCGGTTATTTATATAGTTATACAATTTCTATAATCGTATATTCTGCTTCATATATGTTACATTTTGTTTCATCAAAGAATTGTATTGTATCACCATGTAAAGGAACTGTCAATAAATTAGCAGATCTGCAGGAAAACAAAATCCTGCCGGATGATTATATACATTAATCATTCAGCAGGATTTCTTATGTTTACAAGAAAAAGCATCGGTTCAGCTGTGCCCTTGCTGTTTCCGATGCCATTTTGTAATAATTTGCCCAGTAACTTACATCTATTCATAATCGACATTAAGAAACCCGATGCTTCTTGACTGGATTTCAACAATAATTGGCATCGGATCCCTGAAAATTGCCATGTCCCGATTCATCCAACCTGTCCGCACCGCACTGTATCTGAAATCTTCCCTAAATAATATCGCTCGATCTTTTTCGACAATTATATAGAACTGTATGTGCTATACTTTCCATAATTTAATATATTTACCCAGGTAGCTGGGGGACGTGCTCTTCTCTTAATCCGAGCACCTTACGGAGGAGGTGAAGTTTATGAGCGATTACGAGACATTTATGATTATTTTAACTATTTCTAATCTAATTGTAGCTATACTTACATATGCCCATAAAAAATAGCCGTCCTAATCTTTGGCGAGAATTGACAGCTATTTTTTACTAATCTTATTTCGCCGGATTGGGTGACCAGCACTCACCTTCCAGCTCCCTTGTTAAGCATATTATATGCTACTGCTTTATTTTTTTCAATCAATTCTTTAATTGAATTTATACAGGGAGAATCTTTAGTTACTGTGAACGGAGTGAACACAATCTTTAAACATGCTCTCACCTTTCTATCCCATACACATCATTTCTCCGCGCTTTCAGAAGCGGAAGCTGTTCGCGGATTTCATTTTCGTAATCAAGATCCACTTCACAGATCAGAATACCCTCTCTTTCATCGAGCATGTCCACGACTCTGCCCCATGGATCTGTGAATATGGAATGTCCCCATGAAATGTAGGAAGCCGCCGGATCGCGGGTCGGTGCACATCCCAGCATATAAATCTGGTTGTCCAGTGCACGGGCGCGGAAAGAAAGCTCCCAGTGTGCCGGTCCGGTCGTCATATTGAATGCTGCCGGCACAAAAATCATCTTCGCTCCGTCATTTACCATCATACGTGCAAACTCCGGAAAACGGATGTCAAAACAGATCATCACACCCATCCTGCCAAACTCTGTCTCGAAAACAGTTCCACTGTTTCCGGCAGTCAGCGTATCAGATTCTTTAAAACTCTGCCCACCTTTTACATCAATATCAAACAGATGTGTCTTTCTGTGCTTTCCAATCTGTACACCCTGCCGGTCAAAAATATAGCAGGTATTATATACGCAGCCTTCGTCGTCTTTTTCCGGAACGGAGCCTGCTACCAGATAAATATTATATTCTTTCGCATATGCAGAAAGAGCTTTCCACACCGAACCGCCCTCTTCTTCTGCGTATTCCGGGAATTTTTCCGTCTGGTACGGACAGCAGAACATCTCGGGTAACACGACAAAGTCAACTTTCTGTGCTTTAATCTGTTCCAGATAATGTCTGACTGCCTTTATATTTTCCATCTTATCTTCTACTGTCGGCATCTGAATCGCCGCTGCACGAAATCTATTCATCTTACATATCCACTTTCAATACTTTACACACGCTATCCAATACATACCTCGCCGACAATGTCCATGGAAAAATATTCTTTCATCTCACGGAGATCGCCGGTCTGCCCAAGTACCCACATAAGCTTTGTCATGGCGGCTTCCGTAGTCATATCATATGCCTGAATCACGCCCTTCTCCAGTGCGAGGCGACCGGTTTCATATACAGACAGATTACTGCCCTCATAACGACACTGACTTCCGGCAAGCACCAGCATTCCTTTCTCGATAACTTCGCCGACCTTTCCTGTGAAATCATTTTTCAGGAAAGGCATTCCTCCCAGTCCGAATCCCTCAATATAGACAGCTTTATATCCTTTTTCATAATACATATCCAGTATCTCTGGGCTGATTCCCGGATAAAGCTTCAGCAGTGCAACCTTGTCTGAATACGCTGTCTGTGGTTTGAAGATTCCTTTTTTCTCTACAAGATTTTTCTCAAAAACGCGCAGTCCCAGTGAACTGATTTCTCCGACATATGGATAATTAATGCTTTCAAACGCATCAAAGCTCATTGTACGGACTTTGGACGCACGGCATCCGAGCATCACCTTACGGTTGAATGCAACAAAAACTCCCGGATATCCGCTGGCTGCCATATGGATTCCACACCGACAGTTTTCCAGCGCATCTGCAACCGGATTGGCGATAGAAAGCTGGCTTCCTGTCACAACTACCGGAATCGAAATATTCTGCAGCATAAAAGACAGCATCGCAGACGTATAGGCCAACGTATCGGTACCATGAATCACCACAATCCCATGATAATCATAACTTCTTCTTGCGATGAGTGTTGCAAGTCCGGTCCAGTCTTCCGGTCCGATATTGGAACTGTCAAGTGAGCAGAAATCCTCTGTTTCCAGCTCCAGATTTTTGGAAACCATACGCAGTTCCTCCAGCATATCGCCACTGCTCATTCCCGGAACAAGCCCCTTGGAGCTCTTTACAGAAGAAAGCGTCCCTCCTGTATTTATGATCAGAATTCTCTTTGGCATATCTGAACCTCCATCATTTGTCATATTTTAACCAACTGTATTATTTCTCCGGTACGATTTCCAGCCAGTATCCGTCCGGATCTGTGATAAAGTAAATGCCCATTGCCGGATTTTCGAAGCAGATGCATCCCATTTCTTCATGCTTCTTATGAGCTGCTTCCATGTCATCTGTCGTAAATGCAAGATGGATCTCGTTATCACCGAGATCATAATGATCCTTTTCCCAGTCTCTCAGCCAGGTCAGTTCAAGTTCAAATCCGGTCTTGCCATCTCCAAGATATGCAAGAATGAAGCTTCCGTCTTCGGCTTCTTTGCGGCGCACTTCTTTAAGTCCAAGTGCTTCTTCATAAAATCTGATTGATTTATCCAAATCCATAACATTGTAGTTATAATGTGCAAACTGAAAACTCATATCATAATTCTCCTGTATAATACTTTTTATTTGTCTTCTTTTAATAATGTTTCAACGGCTATTTTAAACTCATACATTTTATCAATATACTCATTAACAATAGTCTGACAATGTTCTTTCACGATCAACCCATCATAATCATGTGCCAGTTGATTTCTTATTTTGAGCATGTCCATCCATTCATCGCCAGTAATCAGGTTTGCCTGAAATGACTGCCTGAGTACTTCTCTGGGTGATCCGGTGACAAATCCGGTTATCGCATAATATTGCACCAAAATATCTTTCATGACTTTCCATGCCAGATCGAATGTGATACTGAATTTTGCACTGGTTCCACTGATTACGAATGAATCTGACAAATCACGTTGTCTGGCTTCTGCCAGAGAATCCAGTGAATTTTTAAATGACTCAAACCTTCTTATAAATTTCTCGTCCATACTCTTTAATATCCTCCAATAATAACTGATTCTTACAGGTATCGAGATCAACAAGATCTATTTTATACAATGTTGGAATATTTTCCAGTTCTTCCTGTAATTCATAGATATCGTGTGAAACCACTCCGGACACCGCAATATCAATATCACTGCGTTCCGTTGCCGTTCCCTTTGCTCTGGAGCCAAACAAAATTATTTCCTGCGCACCGTACTTTCTGCATCGTTGTGTAATTTCCTCTATAACATCCTCAACTCGCATAACTTTCTCCTTATCTTTTCTCATTATAACAGATTTTGAATTATTTCTGAAACAAAATTATCCTAAGAATCACAGTTATCTGTCGACTGTTTTCGACAGTATTATAGAACTTTATGTGCTATACTTACATATGCACATAAAAAATAGCCGTCCTAATCTTTGTGGATAAGATGACAGCTATTTTTTGCAATCAATTATTATTCTTTTACCGCACCGGAGGTCATGCCACCAACGATGTATTTCTGACCGATCATATAAACAATGACAACCGGAATACATGTCAGTACGATATCTGCGAAGATATAGTTCCAGTAGCTCTTATTCTTTCCGAAGAACTGATAAACAGCCATAGTCATCGGGAAAAGTTTTCCCTTGCTGGACAGATACAGAGGTGTAAGGAAGTCGCTCCATACTGTCATGAACTGCAGAATAAAGCAGGTTACCATGGTTGGTTTCAGAAGCGGCATGATGACCTTGAAGAAAAGACTTATCGGGCCGGCACCGTCAATAACCGCTGCCTCATCCAGTTCTACCGGTATCGAAACAACAAAGTTTCGAATCGTAAATACACAAAACGGTATCATCGCACTCGTAAATACCAGGACGATACCGACACGGGTATCGTTCAGATGAAGTGCAGTCAGAACTCTTACCAGAGTTACATAGTTGACCGGGAAAAACAGTCCGCAAAGGACGAAATAATACAGGAATGTATTTAATTTTGTTCTGTTACGGCACATAACAAATGCTGCCATCGCACAGAGAGTAACACCAAGGGTGGTTGCTACCAGTGCATAGATCAAACTGTTTGCAAATCCCTGAATCAGATTACCCTTCTTAATAACTTCCGCGTAGTTTGAGAATACCCATTCTGTCGGAAGGGAAAGGCTCATTCGTGCTGCCTCACCTTTGTTCTTGAAGGAGTTGATCAACACCATATAAAACGGAAGAACAACCGTCAGGCACAGAAGAATACATACTACATGTTTCAGTATTGTCTGAACATTTTTTTTCATTACTGCTGCACCTCCTGTTTACTCATTGTCTTAACAATAAATACACCGATGATCGCTGTGATGATCAGAAGGATCGTATTTAATGCAGAAGACATTCCGTACTGGCCTCTGGAATAGAGCTGGAATGCATAAGTTGTAAGAACTTCTGTTGCATGTCCCGGACCGCCATTTGTCAGAACGTAAACAATATCAAATACTTTCAGGCCATATGTAATACCAAATACAAGATTGATCATAATAGATCCTGTCAGCATCGGCAGTGTGACATAACGAAGTCTCTGCCAGAAATTTGCACCGTCGATCTGTGCTGCTTCATAATAAGATTTCGGAATCGTATTTAATCCGGCAAGGAAAATAGTCATGACATAACCAATGCCTCGCCATGCGTCAACACTGTAAATAGATTTCCATACAACCCCCAGATCCGACAGCCATTTCTGTTTCAGAATTCCAAGATGTAATGCATCAAAAATTGTATTTAAAAGACCTGTGTTGTAATTGAGGATTGATTTAAAAATCAAACCAATGATTACAAAAGGAAGAATAGACGGCAGATACAGTAAAGTTCTGTAAGCGCCTTTTCCTCTTAAGCCCTCCTGAAGCATGATCGCGATCATAAGTGCCGGAATCAGTTTCACAATGTTTGAAATGATTGTAAATTTCAATGTATTTCCAATTCCACTTAAATATCCTTTATTTGATGTGAAAATCTCTTTAAAGTTCTCCATTCCAATAAAATGTGTCCCATTCAGAACGCTTCTTGAATTCCAGTCAGTAAAGGAATATCCGACACCCATTGCACTTGGCAGAAGGAAAAAGATCACATACAGCGCCAGCGGTATGATCACAAACCACCAGGGATATATTTTTTTCTTATTCAATGAAATTACCTCCTGTGACAAAACAGTGCGAAGGAAAATTTCCCTCGCACTGAAGATTTATCCTTATTTCAAAAACTTATTTCCAGTTTTCGTCGCCTACAGTCTTAGCTGCTTCTGCACGGTTGGTATCCATGTTCTTAAGTACATCATTTGCTTCCATTTCGCCCTGGCAGAATGCAATCATATCCTGACCAAACTGCATCCAGTAATCGTTTGTATATTTTGTACCATTCTGAAGTACAGATACACTCATTTTATCTTTATCTACTGTTTTGAGGAATTCTTCCTCTTCCGGCAGCCAGTGCTGTTCCAGATTATCATCGTTTACATCAAGATTTGTGTAAGCCGGTGAGTTATCAAGGATTTCCTGAAGGCTCTCTGTTGTTGTTACAAAGTTAAAGAATTCTTTTACAAGGTCTTCATGCTCTGTTCCTTTGTATCCGAACATTGTCGGACCGGCCGGGCTGGTTGGATACCAGGTATTGTCACCAAGTGGAATCAGGAACATTCCAAATTCATCTTCAGAACCGGTATCATCTTTGATCTGTTTGATATAACTGGAGTTTGCCATAGCCATTGCACAGTTTCTGTCACCAAATTCGTTAGACATATTTGTGCTGTCTGTTCCAATCCAGTCTTCGCCAAAGTATCCTGCATCAGAAAGCTCTTTGAATTCGTTCAGAACTTCAAGCATTTTTTCATTGTCTGCAAAGGTAGCTTTATTTGTATTTAATGCATCATACAGACCTGGAGTTGCTTCTTCGTAAACTCCACCGATCTGGAAGAATGCAAGCTGATGCTGCCATCCATCTGCTCCTGGCATAAACCATGGAGTGATTCCTGTGTCTGCAATCTTTGCACAGAGATCTTTGAGTTCTGCATAAGTTGTCGGAACTTCCCATCCATTTTCTTCAAACAGTGATTTGTTATAGAGCATTACGTATTCAGGAGAGTTATTCCAAACCTGAAGACCATATAATTTACCATCGTATGTACAGGATTCTTTTCTTGTATCCGGCATAAGATTTTCCCACTCAGCTCCTGTAAAATCGATGCAGTATTTTTCCGGATCAACGATTGTTGATTCGATTGCAAATGGATTGGACTGGATCCAGAATACATCTGCGCAGGAATCTGTTGCCAGTTTGGACTGAAGAAGATCGGAATACTGATCTGCCGGAATTGTCTGCAGGTCAACTGTTACATCGTAAGTATCCTCAAAACGTTCCAGTGTCTCATCATAACGGTTGTCCATCCATCCTGTGGATACCAGAATACTCAGTTCCTCACCTGCAAAATCCTTGGTGTCATCTGCAGCAAATACATTTACACTAAGACCTGTTGTCATAGTTGCTACCATTGCTGTTGCACATGCAACTGCCCAAAATCTCTTTCTCAACATAAAAAACTTCCTCCTTTTAAATTGTTTCGTTCACGCTTTTGATGATATAAGTTTATCAGTAACAATCTGGTTTATCCATGGACAAACCCATTCTGAATTTGTACTTTTTTCACATTTTTGTATGTTATTTTCATATTACTTTAGTATGTTATTTACTATATCATGCTTATTTACAGCTTATTATATATTTATGTGCTTTATTATTTGTAGTTTTTTGACATACGTGTTATAATTTTTGCACAATGCTTTTGATACTCTATAGACTCAATAATGTACTCATAATAGGAGGCGTATCTCAGCATGAAACAGCGCAGCTTACAATCAAAACTTTTTATTGCCTATCTAAGTATGGCATGTCTCATCTTGTTTTCTTTTGCAGCATTTTTTTATCTGTTTGTAGCTGGACGGCTGCAAGAAAGTCAGATCAGTGCTATGAATACATTGAATTCCAGCTTTCAGTCGCAGGTGGATTCTGCCATCCAGGACCTTGACAATGTGTCCGTTAATATCAATTACAGCAACATGTCCAAAAGCATTCTTGACCAGAAATTTGACCTCAACATTTCTGATGATATGCTCTCCAAAATGTCTGATCTCTTTATCTCATTAAGCGGTACAGAGCTTAAAGCAGATCAGGTAAATCTGTATGATTTTTCCGGATATGTCCTTCAGTCAGGACTTTCCACAATGATCAGAAAAACTGATGATTCCCGTTCAGAATGGATTCAAAAAGCACTTGATGCAGACGGTAAAAAAATCATTACCAGACCATATTCCACTTATGAATATTCCAAGTCTGCCAAATATACACAATGGATGATTTCTGTTTATCGTTCTTTTACTAATCAATATCGACGAAATGTAGGTGTTGTTGAAACTGCCAAACAGTGTAAATCTGTTTTTAAAAGTATTATTTCTTATAGAAAACAGAATCGCGCTACGGCTGCAGACGTGTATGTTTTCAATAACGACGGGGAACTTATCTATCCTTATGATATTTCAGAGGATGATGCCGCTGCGATCAAACCATATTTTGACCTTACAGATGCCTCACAGACTTCCGTCACTCTGACCAGTCCGTTGAACGGACAGACAGAATACGCAACGCGAACAGATTCCAGTTACACCGGATATTCCTATCTGACGGTTCAGCCGGAATCTTTCATCCTGGCACCCGTCTACAAGATGCTTCAGATTCTCCTGGCAGTTGTTGCAGCCTTTCTTCTGGTTTCTGTACTGGTTTCCTATCGGCTTTCGCGTTCTGTCGTAAGGCCGGTCAAACACCTGAAACACATTATTCAGCGCATGGAACTTGACACTCTCGGTCAGGAAAAAATCACATCCTACCCGGTGTCTGTCAATGAACTCGAGGAACTTTATCAGGCATTTCAGTTTATGAGTGACAATCTGAAAAATTCCATGACAGAGCTTACCGAAGCCAAAGAACAGGAAATAAAAGCACGTAATATGGCTCTTCAGACACAGATCAACCCGCATTTTTATTATAATTCTCTGTCCAGCATCATGGTTCTTGCGGAAAACGGTGATTGCGACACAGTTGCAAAAATGTGCCGGAATCTTTCTCTGATCATGCGCTATATCACGGATACCGGACATACTACAGTCACACTTGCGGATGAATTGGACTATGTTAAAAAATATCTTTACTGTATGAAGGTTCGTTACCAGGCCAGTCTGAATTACAGCATAGATGTGGACGAAACGCTTCTCTCAGAAGAAGTTCCCAAGCTGCTGATACAGCCTCTCGTAGAGAATGCGATTAAATACGGATCAGACTGTGCACCCCCATGGAATATCACCATACGTAGTGTCTCCACCGATAGCAGCTGGAAGATTGACATTATGGATTCCGGACCTGGCTTTACGGAGGAAGCATGTCAGCGAATTGCTGAAAACCTTGCAAAAGCAGATAAAAATCCCGGACTTCCGGAACTTCGGATCAACGGTCTGGGAACTATAAATGTCTACCTCAGATGGAAGCTGTTCTGCAGAGAAGATATTATTTTTGAATATGGAAATACCGGAGATGGACACGGAATGGTTTCCATAGGACGCTACACGGCTCAGGAACAGAACAATACAGTAACTGGCAGCACCAGAAAGGAATTATCATGAACTATACAGTAATCGTTGCGGAGGACGAAGAGCTTCTTTTAAACAATCTCGTTCAGAAAATACAGAAAGCGGATCCGGATTTTCAGATTGTTGGTACAGCTCAGACAGGAGATCAGGCACTGGCACTGGTAGAAAAGCTTCAGCCTGATCTTATCATCACAGATATAAGAATGCCTGTTATGGACGGCATTGCCTTGCTCACCAGAGTAAGAAGCCAATTTCCCTATATCAGATTTATCATCACCAGTGGATTTTCAGATTTTGAATATGCAAAAAAAGCCATCACGTTAAAAGTTTCGGATTATCTTCTGAAACCAATAGACCCTGATGAACTTAAAGAAACTCTAAAGAAGATCAAAAGAGAATTTCAAATTGCGCAAAATGACTACGATGCAGTATTTAATACAGATACCGCAGCCATGACACCCGCACAGATTGCTTCTGTCCTTAAAGATTTTATTATCAAGAATTACAACGAGGACATCAATCTGAACCTTATCGCAGACAATATGAATTACAGTCCCGGATATCTGACCAAGATCTTCTGCCAGGCATACGATACCACCCCAACCAAATATCTGATTAATCTTCGAATGCACAAAGCACAGCAGCTACTTATTAATGATCCTTCGCTGTCCGTCCGTCAGATCGGTGAAATATGCGGATATCATGATCAGGGATACTTCAGCCGTATCTTTAAAAAGCATACAGGCAAGAGTCCTTTGGACTATCGCACAGAAAATGAGGAAGCCATCAAATGATGACTTCCTCATATTTTGTTTCACTCATTCCGTCATAGCTTCCCTGACGATCTTCAATCGTCAGTCTGCCATTCTTATCATCCCATTTTAATTTTGTGGTTGCGTACGCACCTTTTTCAAAATTATAGTTATTTCCTTCATCTTCATAGAGAGTAAACTCTGCATCTGCGCCAGGATATACTATCAGTTTTACAGGCCCTTCCGGTTTCTGAGAAGCATAGGTAAGTCCCTCCGCAACAGGGAGAATGCTTCCGGCCTTTACAAAGATTGGCATCTGGTCGATCGGTGCATCCACTGTCACATACTGGCCGCCTGCATATTTTGTTCCCATCCAGTAATCATACCAGTCTGCTCCCTGCGGCAGATAGCATTCCCATACTTTCTCGCGGTCAAGCTCTGTGCTTTCCGTTCCATAATACATTGGCTCTGTAACTGCACAGATCAGAAGAGATGGACCGAACATAAACTCATTCTCAATCTTTCTGGCTGTTTTATCCTCCGGAAAATCAAACAGAAGACTTCTCATGATCGTATAATCTTTAAAGTGGACAGCTCCTGCAAGAGAATAAATATACGGCATCAGATGATATCTTAGTTTTATAGATTTCTCGATCGCATCATAGAACATGGTTCCCTTTTCACCAAAGTTCCAGATTTCTCTCGGTGTATCAGTTCCATGAGAACGGAACATAGGAAGAAAGGTTCCCATTTCAAGCCATCTGGTATACAGCTCGCAGTATCCCTTATCTTTGACACCCTCGTTATATTTTCCCTGCCAGAACCATTTTGGTTCCGGATCTGTATTGCATCCGCAGCCGCGATTCTGCCATTTATCGGCTACCGTAAAGAATGCTCCTATATCCAGTGTCCAATATGGATATCCGCTCAGTCCCATATTTAGGCCTTCTACTATCTGGATCTTAAAGTTATCCCAGGAAGCACAGGTGTCACCAGACCAGAGCATTGCCGCATATTTCTGTCCGGAAGCATAGCCGGAACGTGTCAGATTGAGAACTCGCATCTCCTCTGTGTCTTTTCTCTGATTTTCATAAATGCCTTTTGCATGCATCAGTGCAAATGCATTTGCTACCGTCGGATCAAGATATTTTTTATGTTCTCCACCGACAAGTTCATATCTTTCCCATGGTTCTCTCTTTACGCCGCCATTCCAGTCCGGTCCGGAAAATGGCTCTGTGGAATCACACCACCAGGATTCAAATCCCTGATCAAAAAGTCCCTCTTTTGCCTGTTTCCAGTACATTTCACGTGCTTTTTCATCAAATGCATTGTAGGTTGCATAATCATAAAGAAGGTATCCTGCATCAAAAAATTCCTGATGATTTTTGCCTCCGGCATTCATGTTCGGCCATACAGAAACCATACTGTGTGCATGCATTTTGTTGATCTCTTCCATGCGTTTTTTATTGTCACCATAACGTTCTTTATCAAGAATCTTTTCTCCCCAGTTTCCCGGTTCCCAGGTATTCCAGTCCTGAACAACGCAGTCGATTGGAACACCAATCTCTCTGTAGTGACGGATGATCTCTGCCAGTTCTTTTGCTGTATAATACTGCTCCTTTGACTGGATATATCCATAGGCCCACTTTGGAAGCATCTGAGCCTTACCAGTCAGATAACGATAACCATGAATGATTCCATCCATCGTTTTTCCACCAAGGAAATAATAATCGATCTGGTCTACGGTATCCAGAAACAGATAAGATTCTCTGACCTCATCATTGAATGTCATCAGGGAACAGCAGTCAAATAACACGCCATATCCTTCGGTGGATACGAACATCGGCATCGGAATACGCATATTGTGCTGATACAGGTACTGTGTATGTTCACGATAATTGTAGATTCCTTCTTCTGCCTGTCCGAGTCCGTGAATCTCCTCATCCTCTTTCCAGTCAAAGAAAACCCTTGCACGATATCCGTCTCTGACTTTCTCTGCTTTGAGATTCTGGATAAAGTTACGTTCCCCGTCTACTGTCTTAACACGATTGATGATTGGTTTTTCTCCACCAGTAGTGTAATGGACTACATCGATTCGTGTGAGGTCTGCCTTGCTCTGCTGCGTCCATACACTTCCATCCGGATGTTTCCATGTGATACATCCCGTTTTAAGATTTAATTCTGCCTGTACTGCTGATGTTTTTACTGTGACTATTCCATCTGCTTCTGCTGCTTCAAATGCAACCTGCGTATACTCTTTTTTCTCGATGATCAAAGATTCCTGCTCTGTTTTTACCTCATCTTTTGCAATTACGCAGCGGATGATTTCTTCTGTTATCGGTATCAGGCGATACTTCATGCCTGCTGCCAAACATTCTACATACCTGTCTGTTTTTGTCATTTCCCCAAATCTCCTTTTATAAGTTTTTCCCCATAAAAAACGCCGTATCAGGATATAACATTGCTGTTTTTATCCTAACACGGCTGTTTATGCTCAGTCTATGACTTATCTGATTCTTATTTTTAACTATTTTTACTCTTTTCATCTTTGGGTGTTTTACCCACATGTTTTTTATACAGACGATAGAAATTTGAAATATTATTAAACCCGCATTCCATGGCGATTTCCGTTACATTTTTCTTCCCCTCACGAAGAAGTTCACGGGCATGATTGATACGCATTCGTGTCACATAATCGCTGAAACTGATATTTGTCACCTTACGAAAATAAGAAGAAAAATAATTGGCACTCATATACACAGATGACGCTACCTCTTCCAATGTGATCTTTTCGCAGTAATGAGTATCAATATAATCAAATGCCTGCTCCAGGCGCTTCATAGCTGCCTTCTTTTCTTTGAGCATTTCATCTGATTTTGATTCATCCTGATAGCTTCGGATCAGCATAGTAAGAATGCGGAGCACATTCGCCTTGATCATAAGAGGATAACCTTCTTTACGATCCTGCCATTCCTTGTAGATTTCCTGGATACCAACACGAATCTCCGGATTTATCTCATCTTCTCTGCCAATGCGGTTTTTGAAATTACTTCCACGTTCTACAAAAGGCTTCAGATATTCTGTATCAAATACGCTGATCTTCTCTGCAATAAATTCCGGCGAAAAGATCATGACCAGAAGCTTCATATCATCTCCGATAAGATTCCACCCATGAGGTTCCACGTTGTTAAAGATGATCACATCATCCTTCTCCATCGTATACTCCTGACCATTGACAAAATAATTCCCCTTCCCGTCAATCACACAGGTGATCTCAAAGTAACTGTGCCAGTGCCAGGTTCCTGGTCTGCTGTTCTTTGGCGTCAGCACTACCTCTGAAATCTGAAAAGGAAAATCTTTATCAAGTGGAATATTATCTCGTTCAAGCCTCATCGTCTGCCTCCTGTAAGTAACGTTAATTCTATCGAATCTGATAACACAAGATTCAATTTTTTAACGTTTTCAGTATAGCAGATTTTATTCTTTCACGCAATCCAGGATGAATGCTTCCAGTTTTTCCAGTTCATCTTCATGTTTTCCATGAACGGCAATCCTGAAATAGTCATTTCCCTGGATTCCCTTTATCATATAATAATCGCTCTCGATCTTAAAGAAAGGCTGTTTCAGCATATCCAGATATACAAAACCGCCAAGTGGTTTCAGTTTTAAAATAAATTCTCTGCCTATCGGTGCATCCATGAGATAATCTGTTGCAAACCAGCCGGATTCTGCACATTTTTCTCTTGAAGGCCGCTTTCCTATGATCTTCATCTGTTCTCTCCTTTAAAGTATATTCGGGAGGCATTTTTCTGGAATTCTTTCATCGGCCTGTCACTGAGGCAGCAATCTGCTCTGCAGCCATAATAAATTCCCGTATTTCCTGTTCCTCTGTAAAACAAGATATACTTATACGGACTGTCCCGTTTTTTTCTGTTCCCATTGCCTGATGAATCAGCGGTGAGCAATGCAGTCCGGCTCGCACTATGATACCGTATCCACTTTCCAGAATATAAGCTGCATCCGCTGCTGTCAGACCTTTAAAATTCAGACTCAGGACAGGTCCCTGACATTCCTTTGAATTTCCATACACTTCGATTCCCTGAATTCTGTTCAGACCCTCATAAAGCTGGTGCATCAGCATGCTTTCTATTTTATGTATTTTATCAATTCCCATTTTTCTAACAAAATTTACGCCTGCGAGCAATGCTGTGATCCCTGGAAGATTCTGCGTTCCGACCTCGTATTCATAGTCTTCCTCTTCGTAGGTCAGCTGACTGCTGTTACGTCCTGTTCCACCATATTTTAAAGGCTTTAGGGATATTCCTTCTCTTACATAAAATCCACCGCATCCCTGCATTCCAAGCAGACTTTTGTGTCCTGTGAAGATTAAAGCATCCACCTTCCACTTATCTGCATATACGGGAACACAGCCGGCACTCTGCGAGACATCAACTATCAGACAAAGGTTGTTTTTCTTTGCAGTCCTGCTGATCATGTCCATATCCTGGATGTATCCAGTAACATTTGAACAGTGATTGACAACAATTGCTGTTGGCTGTCGCCCTGCCTGTTTTTCTTCTTCCAGAGCCTTTTCCAAAAATTCTTCTTTTACTTCACCAACTGCTGTACAGGGAACGATCTTTACCAGATGATCTTTTAGTCCCAACTGATTCATAAGAGGTCGCAATACACTGTTATGTTCTGTCTGCGTTACCAGAATACTATTTTCAGCTTTACCATAATCCATACCACACAAAACTGTATTCAGGCTTTCCGTTGCTCCAGATGTAAAATAGATTCTTTCATGATCTGCAATGTCCAATAACTCTCCCAGGGCTTCCCGACAGAACATCTCGACATCTTTTTTTAAAATAGAACTTCCTCCCCGGAATTGCGAAGCAGGCGTGTCCATAAGGCACGCCTGTACAGCTTCATTCACGCAGGAAGGTTTCGGCCACGATGTGGCCGCATTATTCAGATAAATCATTCAGGATCATCCTTCCAGTACATTAAAGTTCATAACCTTTGCAATCTTTTTAATAAGTTTTGTATAATCTCCAAAGATCAATACCTGATGATGTCCAAATCCTGCTAGATTGTGCATATATTCTCTTGCATCATCCATCTGGATGTAGTAGTATGGGCTGCAATATGTATCTGCATATTCGGAACGGATAACTTTACCTTTCTTAATGCAGATGGTATCGCCTGCCGGGTTGAAACGGCCAAGTGTTACATAATCATCATCGTTCTCTGTGAAGTCAACCTGCAGTTTTCCACCGAATCCCTGACCTGTGAATGCCCAAAGTTTATATTCGAGTGGCTTTGTTCCATAACCATTCATACAAAGCGCTGGTACTGCATGGTGGATACGGAGCAGTTCGTCTGTCTCATGGTTCGGATTACCCATGAATGCCGGACGGTTAGCAGCATACTGCATGATCAGCATAGCCATAAGTGCATTCAGGTCTTCCTCGCATCCGCTCGGGATTCCTTCATCTTTCATAATGGAATGGCACATACATGGTGTAAATTTGCGATTCTGCGGAATCTCTGTTGTGCAAAGTTCATGACAGGCAGTTGAGAATGCGTTGCAGTCATAGATATCCATCATTTTCTTTGCTGCCAGGTAATATTTAATGTCATTAATGAACCATTCTGTGTTTACCTGTGTATCCGAGGAACCTGCAATGATCTTCTCTGCAATTGGTTTTGCTTCCTCATCTGTAATCTCATCCATATATTTAAAGATAGCTGTGAATGGAAGTTTTACTACTTCAAATCCATAACGCTGACGGAGAACTTCCGGATCACGGATCAGGCTCTGGATACCAAAGGTCGGTAAAGATCCCGCTGTAAGTACAAGTGCTCTTGTATTGCGAACAGCTTTTCTTACCCAGAGAATATGTGCGATCTCATTTACATCCTGAAGGTCCATTGCCACATAAGCTTCCACACCAATGGAACGGCAATACGCTGCAAAATCAATTCCTTCGTTTCCATTCTGCCAGATGATTACCGGTTTGTTGTAACGTTCCAGTTTTGGAATTCTCCATCCCATGCACAGGAAGCAATCAATCTCATCCAGATTTTCCCCGATTTTTTCAAATAAATCTTTTTTCACTACAAAAGACTCATCATAACGAACATCCATCGGCTCTGTGAACTGAACTTCATCAATTACACCTTTCAGAGCTTCTACCGATTCTTTAAATGTCTCATCTGCTGCTTTTGTTTCTGCTTCAACAGTCATATCTTCTTTGTACCCTGCACGACATGGGCCTTCCCAGAAATGTGTATGTGTCAAGCATCCGATTAATGGTCTTACTACAAGTTTCTGATCCATTGCTTTCTGTTTCATGTTAAAAAACCTCTCTTTCATTTTGCTCATTAGATAGCTGCATCCCTTAATATGTCTCTAATTATACTTTTCACGCAGAAATATTCTTCCTCTTTCTTTAGAATAATCTATACTTTCTTATGTTTTTTGTATAAATTGTATATTTTAAAGCATGTAATACCTATTATTTTCATATGTTTTAACAAATCAGTATTTCTTACTGCGAACATAAAGAAATCGCCAGGCAGTGACATTACCTGACGACTTCTGTTTATTTGAATTTGGGATTCAACTATATTAGGTAAAACTTATCTTCCGAGAGATTCTACATAAGTTCCTTTTACATTACTCCAGTTTCTGTCTGCATAGTCAAGAAGATATGCAGCCTGTTCCATAGACATTTCCGGGAACAAAAGGAATAAGCTGTGAGAACCATATTTCTTAACGATACGGTCAACGTTTCTGATCCAGTCTTCAAACTCCCCTGAGTAAACTTTTACCCAGATGGATTTGCCTGCTGCAATTGCCTTATCATAGATCACATCCCAGTCCGGAAGTGTTCCGTCCGGACCGGCATCTCCACTTGTCCACTGCAGAGCATCAATTCCATCAATCTCCATCAGAGCATCCATATGCTTGATCGCAGCCGGTCCGTCAAGATGATACAGAACATGATCAACTTTTTCACTCTGTTCACGTAAGGATGGCTGAATGTATTTTCTGAAGTCTTCCGGTGACATCATTGCGGAGAAGTCGCACTGTAATTTTACAGTTCTTCCCGGTCCCCAGATCTGGAATACGGTATAAGCATTTCCGCCTTCCTCGTCTTTGATGATATCATAGAAACGGTCATAGTATTCATAGTAAACATCTGTTACTTCCTGGATTCTCTCACCGATCATATCCGGCTCGTCGAGAAGGTCAAACAGAATGTCCTGTGCACCACGGAGAGAAGCAAGTACGTCGATATTTTCCATAAGATCAGGCATATCTACGACAAAGTCGTCTCCTGCCAGTTCTTTACAGTCTTTTGCAAGCTGAATATGTTTTTTGAACCATTTGTTTTCTGGGTCAAACTCAAGTTTCGGAACACCATCCCAGCTGTCCAGACATTTGTTGAACCATACGGTATCCTCTTTGAATCCGATCTCTGATCCCAGATAAGAAGCTACGGATCCCGGTCCGAAATCAATGTTCAGGTTCGGGAAGCTCTCACCGAGGAATGCATGTGTATCACAGAAATAGCGATAGCGGTCAACGATTCTCTGTGCATTCTGGTATTTGTCTTCCATGTCTTTCCATTTCAGTTCTTCCGGCATGTTGTAATATTTACCCTGGCAGATCTGATCCAGATAACCACCCTCGACAGGTGTTCCATCGGAGTACTGCTCTACTTCCGGTCTTCTCGCAATAACACACATCAGCGGTCTGCCGGTGTTTTTGTGCTGCCAGTAAGCAGCAAATTTTTCTTTGGTTGCTTCCCAGTTCAGTTTATATCCTTCTCCCGGTTTCGGAAGCTGTATATTACTTAAATCAACTGCACCTTTTTCAAATTTCGGTGTCTCGGAAACTTTTTCTTCAGCTTTCGGAGCTTCTTCTTTGACTTCTTCCTGTACCACTTCTGCACCTTCTACCGGAAGATCATCAAATTCACCGGCGGCTACTTTTGCACAGAATCCGGATTCGGCATATTTCTTAGCCTGCTCTGCTGCGGAAGCTGCATCTTCTGTATAAGCATCTGCACCGATCTCATCTGCAAATTCCTGGCTGATCGGAGCACCACCGACCATGATTTTGATACGATTGCGGAATGGCTGTTTCAAAAGTGCTGCAACTGTATCTCTCAGAGACGGCATTGTTGTTGTCAGAAGTGCTGAAAGCGCTACGATGCTTGCTTCTTTATGTGCATTTACTTCATCAATGAATGTCTGGATCGGTACGTCAACACCAAGGTCGATAACCTCGAATCCGGCACTCTCCAACATCATACCAACAAGGTTTTTACCGATATCGTGAAGGTCACCTGCTACAGTACCAAGAATGATTGTTCCTGCACTTCCTGCCTCGCCTGTTGCAAGATATGGTTTCAGAACTTCTACACCTGCTTTCATAGCACGTGCTGCTGCAAGCATCTGCGGAACAAAGATTATTTCTTTCTTGAAGTTATCACCTACAACAGCCATAGCTCCGATCATTGCATCATTTAAGATTGCTGTCGGATCACATCCTGCATCCAGTGCTTCCTGAACAGCCTGGCCTATTTCTTTATTCTTACCATCCTGAGTTAATTTGAATACTTTCTGCATCTTCTCATCGAGTGGAGATGCCGGTGCCGGCTGTGCATCTTCCCCGGCAACTTTGTTTCCGAATTTATCGATGTACTGCAGACAATACTCATCACGCTCCAACAGTGCATTTGTCGCGTAAATCATACCGATCATATTTTTGTTGGTCGGGTCAACGATCGCACTGTCCATACCTGCATTCATAGCAAGTACCATAAATGCCTGGTTAATATTTTTTCTTACCGGAAGTCCGAAGGAAATATTGGAAAGTCCGCTGGTGATATGTATATCCGGGTATTCATATTTAATTCTTCTGCAACAGTCTGCAAATACGGTTAATGCAGTCTGATCTGTTCCCAGAGTTACAACCAGTGGGTCAATATGTAAGCGGCCTGGTGCAATGCCGTACTGTTTTGCTTTTTCCATAATTCCGAAGAAAATTTTCATACGACGTTCTACGGAATCCGGAATACCGTCATTATCACAAAGAAGTGCCACACATTCCCAGTCTGTATCCGCGATCACCGGGAAAATTGTGTCGATCTTGTCACCTTCCAGAGATACGGAATTGATAAGTCCCGGTTTCTTACAGAATGGAATTGCTGCCACACAGGACTTCGCACTCGGGCTGTCTACACAGATCGGTGTATCTGAAACTTCCTGTACAATGTCGATCATCCATTTCAGTGTTTCTACTTCTACGTCCTCTTCTACAGATGCACATACGTCCAGAAATGTAGCCCCCGCTTCAGACTGCATTCTGGCTCTCTCTCTGATCAGGTCCGCATCCCTCTCAGCGATTGCCTTCGCAACTGACGGAATAGATCCGTTCAGTTTCTCTCCTATTATAATCATTTTTTCGTTCCCTCCTGCTTATAGCTTTTACTATAAATATGCTTTGCATTTTTTGATAAGGTTCCGCTAAAACCCTTATCCGTTGATGCTATTTTATCCCAAAAGAGAAGTACTCTGCGTCTCTTATTTTCCGATTGATGTATGCTATCTTACTGTAATTTTATGTTTTATTATCCACCTGCCACCGACCTGTATTGTATTTCCTTCTCAGCGATGCTATATTGACTATATTAAAAATTTCAGAAAAAACACCGGGGATTGTGTGTTGTAAAACTCCCGGCAAAAGGGGTTCATCAAATGAGTACATACCATATCACTGTTCAGCCAAATAATCTGTCTCTGCAGGCTTCTGAAGGTGAAAATCTTCTCCAGATTCTCCAAAAAAGCGGGATTGCACCGGATGCTCCATGTGGAGGAAACGGACAATGTAGGAAGTGCAGGGTTTACATAAACAACAGAGAAGTTCTGGCCTGTCAGACGTTAATCCACCGTGATATGACTGTACGGATTCCTGAAAAAAATGATCTTCAGATCCTCACCCATGGTTTTTCCCTGGATATTCAGCCGGACGGCCGCGACAAATATGTACTTTCTTACGATATCGGAACCACAACCATTGTCTGTTATCTTCTCGACGGATACTCCGGTATTGAACTTGCTCAGGAAAGTCTTCTGAATCCGCAGACAGCTTATGGTGCTGATGTGATTTCCAGAATTGAATATGTCATGAAACACGGAGGAAAAGAGCTTCAGAATAGTGCGAAAAAGGCGCTTACTGCTCTTGCTTTTTCCGTATCAGAAAAAGCAGGCATTACACCTTCTGATATCACACTTGCCTGTGTCGTGGGAAATACTGCAATGCATCATCTTTTTCTCGGAATCGATCCTGCTCCCCTGACGATTCCTCCCTACATGCCAAATGTATCCAAAGCAATGGAAATTCCTGCGGCACCGCTTCTTCCGGTCCATCCCGACGGAAAGCTTCGCATTCTTCCGAATATTGCCGGATTCGTAGGCGCTGATACGGTAGGATGCATGACAGCCATACATTTTGATGAACTTGAAAAGCTGACGCTCATGATTGATATCGGTACAAACGGTGAAATGGTCCTCGGTGACAGAAACCGCCGGATTGCCTGTTCTACAGCTGCCGGTCCTGCTTTTGAGGGAGCAAAAATAAGCTGCGGAATGCGCGGTGCGCCTGGCGCTATCGACCATGTCACAATGAAAGACGGCCAGATTGTTTTTCACACGATCGATGACCTTCCGCCAAAAGGGATTTGTGGTTCGGGACTTCTTGATCTGACATCTGCCCTTCTTGATACAGGCATCCTCAGCGAATCCGGGATTTTGCAGGACAAAATCTATCCGATCGGAACCTCTTCCATCTCCCTGACTCAGCAGGATATATCAGAAGTACAGTTTGCAAAATCTGCCATTCGCTCCGGCATCGAACTGCTCACGAAACAGCTTCATGTGACAGTAAACGATATTAATAAAGTATACCTTGCCGGTGCTTTTGGAAATTATATGAATCCTGCTTCTGCATGCCGGATCGGTATGATCCCACCCGTACTTCTTGACCGGATAGAAGCCATCGGAAACGCTGCCGGAGAAGGAGCAAAGCGTTGTGCCCTGAACCGCAGGGAATTTGTATACACTCAGGCGCTTGCTGCCAGAACGGAATTTCTTGAGCTGGCATCCTGTCCGGAATTTCAGGATTGTTATATTGATCATCTGATGTTTGAGGAGGATATGAAATGCATTATAAAGAATTAGAAAAGCTGGCCCTGGGCAGCGGTTTTGCTCATGCAGTTCCACTGGACACCACCACGATTTCTCTGAAGCAGGAAGTCCGTGATATGTGCAAAAACGGCTGCCAGCAATATGCCAGACGATGGAGCTGTCCTCCGGGATGTGGTTCTCTTAACGAACTCCGTGAAAGGATCTGTCATTATAAAAAAGGGATTCTCGTCCAGACTGTGACAGAATTGGAAGATGAATTTGACTGGGATGGAATGATGAAAGCGCAGAACCGTCACCAGGAACATTTTCATCTGTTCCTGGAAAAGCTCTGCGCCTTTAATCCTGAATTTCTGCCACTCGGTACCGGCTGCTGTATGATCTGCAAGACATGTTCCTATCCGGATGCGCCCTGCCGCTTCCCGCAGAAAAGAATCTCCTCCATGGAAGCCTGTGGCATGGTTGTCTCGGAAGTCTGCCGGCAGAATCGTCTGAAATATTATTACGGACCGAATACGATTGCATATGTAGCATGCGTACTGGTTAAAGGGATTTGATCACTTCACCAGCCAGTAACCATTCGGAGAGTCCTATCTGACGGTTATTCTTACCTTCTTACGTACACCATTCGGAGCGTAACAATAAATAATGCAGGTACCTTTGTTTCTCGCAGAAATTATTCCTCTGCTATTTACAGTAGCAACTCTGGAATTAGAACTACTGAAACGGACTGCTGCAATATGGTTCTGAATTTTTCCGGATGAATAAATAACCTTTGTTCTGAGTGCTGTTCTCTTTCTCCGATTCAGAACAACATTTGTTCTGTTCACCTGAAGATTTCTTGCATAAGCATGTTTCTTACCTGTCGTAGCAATGTGCATACTGTAGGTCTTCGCAATTGTCACTTTCTTTTTGTTTATATTTCTGTAAGCAACTACAGAATATTTATAGTAGGTTGCCTTTTTCAGACCAGTATGTGTCCAGCTGTTTACATTTCCTCTTACAGTTCTGAGCAGTCTGTATTTGCTGTTATGACCACATTTTGCACCATAAATCATATATCCGTCAGCGTCTTTGACTGTATTCCATCTTAATGTGACAGATTTTTCTTTACTGGTAACACGCAGGAACGGTATTTTCTGTACCGGAAGAGCTGCTACCGCTGCTTTTTCTTTATGACCACAGGTTTTACATGTTCTTACTTTTTCTCCGGCAATTGCAATCTGTGCTGCTTTTGTAACTTTCCAGCCACTGTAATTATGCGCCGCTGTCTTTACCTTGCCATTACAGATACTACAAACCTGCCAGTGATTCTTTTTGTCAGATTTCCAGGAATACTTGTGCGCAAATGCAGGAAGTTTGACGGAAGTTTCTGCGATTGACTTTGCATTGCTTCCTGCTCCGATAGCAGTTACGACCACTTTGTATTCTCCACCTTCTTTTGCTACATAAGTTGCTTCTGTCTGTCCATCCAGCACTTCATCATTTTTATACCACTGATAGGTATATGTCGTTGTATCAAGATCATGTGCTGCCTTTGATGTCAGAGTAATTGCAGAAGACGGGCAGCCGGCTTTTGCAGACTGTTCAATTGTAACTGTTGGTTTATTGAGTGCCCAAACTTCAGTGATCTTCAAATCACCAGTAACCTTCGATGCAGGATCCCATGCCTCACCGGTTTTGGCATTACGCCATGATTTTCTTGTATATCCCGGAATTGTTTCTGCCTGTGGCAGTTCCTCCGCTGCTATAGTTTCTCCATCATCCACGTAAAGAGTACATTTATCCCAGGTGTATTGAAGCGGATCAAATGATGTAAAGGTTCTGAACGAAATTCTGTAACGCATTGTCCAGATCAGATTAGCGCCATCCTGTTTGTATCCGCATGTAGTTGCATACTCTTTTGTAAACTGAGTTTTATTTGCATTTGCCGCTTCTTCACTGCCATAACTTACTGCAACTCTGCCCGCTGTTCCGTATGTAGGTTTCAGCAGAATCGGAGCAGCCGGTGTAAATGCATCTGTTACCACAATCTTCGGACCATACTCTTCGGCATCACCGATTAAAATAGAATCGATATTTGGTGAACCACTGAGATACAGATCTGCATATCCTGTATTTTCAGTAGGATCTTCTTCCTCATAATATGCCATCAGTGCGATTGCATTTTCCTGAACATTTTCATCTTCTTCGGTGCCTGTATGGTTTCCGGCAATCTTTCCGCCTGAAATTACAACATTCATACTTCCCGGTTCTCTCTTGGAAGCTCTGGCATAGATACCGCCGCCACTGCCATCTGCCTGATTGCCACTGATTTCTCCGCCATTTACAGTAAGGAGTGCCTTCGACACTGTAAAATTATCTGACTGAATAAAAATACCGCCACCATTATAAGCTGTATTATTAATAATCTTTGCACTACCACCAACGGTAATCGTTGAATCCAGCCCGAGGACTCCACCGCCTGCACCTGAACGGTTGCCACTGATCGTTCCGGCTGTAATTTCTGCTGTCGCATCATACATATAAATAGCGCCGCCATCATATGCAGCAGAATTATCCTTAATCATGCACTCGCCGGTCATATGTAATGATCCACCAGTCATTGCTAGCGCTGCACCAGAGCCATTTGTTGTATTATTGCCAGAAATCTCACCACCTGTAAGATTCACCACGGCATAAAATGCTTCCATTGCACGGCCGTCTTTTGTAATATGTCCTGTTATATAACCGCCACTCATATTAACAGTTCCGCTATTTACATATATACCACGACCATATGCATTGTTGTCTGCATCACTATATCCAAGAAGTTTACCGCCTCTGAAATTCAGCGTCGCCTCTTTGCGTACTTCAACGCACTCAGCACCAGCATCAAGAGTTCCTACAAAAGGACCAACTTCTGTGTCATCACCTTCAATATCAAGAGTCGCACCTTCATCTACGTAAAATGCATAGCTTATTTTGCACTCTGTACCTACTTCATTTTCACCCTTAACTTTTACATTTTTAACTGTAAGATGTCCTTTTTGTGCAACCTTAACCAGCGTTGACAAATTACTTGCCGGACGAATTGTCATATTTTCCAGTGTATCTGTTCCATCAATTGTTAACGTAGAAAGCAGATAAACGGTTCCATCCTCCGCCAGCAGTTCTTTCGCCTTATCCAGTGTCTTTACTGCCTGTCCTGCATCTGCACCGGTTCCGGTATCGTCACCTGATGTCGGGTCAAGGTAAACCGCCGCCAGTGTTCCCTGCTGTGTCATCCCATCATCAAAAACAGCAATTCCATCCTCGCCCGCACATTCTGCGATTCCAAAGTCTTCTACATCCATTTCTTCTGTAGCGATATCCAGTTCCTCTTCGTCCTGTGCATCGTCTACAATGTCAATCTGTTCGGAGTCACCATCTCCCACATCAAAAGCGACATCTTCTTCGCCTGATGCTTCTTCCGGGACTACTTCTGCCTCTGAGTCTTCTTCAATGCCTGGTTCCGTCTCAGCCGGATTCTCAAAATTATCTGCATCATCACTGAATGCTACCTCATAAGAATCTCCCCCCAGTTCCTCTGCCAGTGCCGGAACGCTGCCCATCGTCACGGTCATTGCAGCGCACAGCATCAAAGAAACGGATTTTGCCAACCTTTTTTTCCTCATACATTTACCCTCACTTTCTTTTGTTGGATTGTATTATACTGGAAAACTATGTGATTTCAGTTTAGCAAAATCCGTTTCTAGATGCAACTATCCGAAAGGATAGTTATCCTTATTCTCTCATGCTTTTTCAGCGAAAAACAGTCTGCACCAGTATCATGTACAGCACCGTTCCCCCACCGATACTGAGAAGTGTGTTCTTTTTCCATTTATGGATCCATACGATAAACAAAGTTGCGATTGCCTCCGGCAGCCCGTGATTACTGCTCGCCGGCACATCCTTGAGGCAGTAGATCACAAGAAGACCAATTGCCGCATAAGGAAGAACCGTCCCCAGATATTTGACAAACTCCGGTGGATTTTTTCCTTCCGGAAAGATGATAAATGGTATAAAACGTGTCGCCATTGTTCCAAGAACAACTGCTGCGATTGTAATGATTGCCTGTGTCGTTGTCATCGTCATTTCGCCTCTGCCTCCATCGTTTTCCTGCTGACTTTGCGTTCCGCGGTAAAACAGATGATGATAAATACCATCGCCGGAACAATGAAATTACTGCTTCCAAAAATCAACAGACAGATTGCCGAACAGATCAGTCCCACCAGTACCGGGCGGTGATCCTTCGTCTCTTCCCACTGATTCAGAAACATAACGACAAAAAGGGCCGTCATAACAAATTCAATTCCGGTTGTATCAAAATGGATCACATATCCAAGCAGTGCGCCTGCAGTAGCGGCAAATACCCAGTAAATCTGGTTTAACAGATTGACAAAAAACATAAACCAGCCACGATCCACATCATCCGGCGGCGTCACAGTGCAGTTAACCGTAAACGATTCATCACACATACCAAAAATCAGATAAAATTTCTTCCAGCCGGTGTTCTTATATTTGTCCAGCATGGAAAGACCATAAAATAAATGTCTGGCATTGACCATCAGTGCCAGAAAGAATGCTGCGACCGGACTGAAGGCTGACAACAACAGATTCGATGTTACAAATTCCATAGAACCCGCAAAGATAAACATACTCATAAAAAACGGATACCATACGGAGAAACCCTTACTCTGCATCATAAATCCATAGGACATACCCAGAAAAAGGAATCCTATACCTATAGGAACCGTATATGGAAATGCGGCTTTGAATGCTTTTTTCTTCATTTGCGAAATTACTCCTTGACATTTCATATGTATGTGTATATATTTTATATATAAAATTTTTATATATAATTATTTTATATATTATTTATGGAGGTGATCGGATGTATTATCCCGTCTCAGCATTACTTATCGAGTTTTTGATTCTGTCCGTGGTCGATACGCAGGACTCCTACGGATACGAGATCAGCCAGACCGTCAAAATCGTAGCTGACATCAAGGAATCAACACTCTACCCCATTTTGAAAAAGCTCGAGAAGAACGGTTATCTGACAACATACTCTCAGGAATTTCAGGGACGTAAACGCAAATATTATTCTATCACTGATTCCGGCAAACAACAACTGTTGTATCTGCATGAAGAATGGAGTTCGTACAGAAATACCATTGACGGAATCGTCGAAGGGAGGATTCGAAATTGACCAGAGAAGAATATATGGCAAAATTGAAAAAATATCTTCGTAAACTTCCCAAACAGGATTATGAAGATGCGATTGAATATTTTAATGAATATTTCAGTGATACAGATGAAGCCGGACAACAAAAGCTGATGGAAGAACTCGGCACTCCGAAAGAAGCGGCCGCAGATCTGATGTACAATCTGCTTGACCGCAAGATTCAGGAACAGGCTACCACCAATGAGAATAATAAAAAGAACAAAAAAGGAATCACTTTACTTGCTGTTCTTGCAATCCTGTCCACTCCTGTGACTGTCCCACTTTTTATTGCAATGCTTGCAGTCCTGCTGGCTGTTGCAATCTGCGTAGTCTGCGTGATCATCTCTGATTTCATCGCTGCCCTCAGTGTGTTACTGATTGGCGGAAAAATATTACTGCGTGGATTAGTTTCTTTCCCATATTCCCTCTCAGGAGCTTTAATGATAACAGGATGCGGCTTACTTGGAATCGGCTGTGCACTCCTTCTGTATATCCTCGGCATCTACCTCTGCAAATGGATGGGTATTCTTCTGGTAAAACTGGCACAGTGTCTGGCAAGAAAGAGAGGTAAAAATCATGAAAAAAACAAATAAACGTTTACTGGCTGCCGGTGGTATTTTCTGTGCTGTCGGAATCCTTTTCTTTGGTGTCGGTGTTGCATCCGGCGGCAGAAACTACGTAAAAACGGCGGACCTGAACCGTATCAGCGGAGCCGCAATGATGGATTCCAGCGACAGCCATGCCATCTTAAGCAAAACAGAAATCAATGCTTTTTCTTCTCTGAACATTGATCTTAAAAATATTGATCTGGACATTCAATCATCTGATGACGACAACTTCTATATCTCTTATAATATTGAAACAAATGACGGAATGCTTCCGCTTTCTTATCAGGTACAGAACGGTGCATTAAATATTGTTGAGAAAAAGGGCCACGAATCCTATTCCTATATTCATATTGATATTAATTTTCTTCAGGAAATGCTCGGTCAGAGCCATGTAATTGAAAACTCCAATAAAGTAACTGTTTATATTCCGAAGAAAACCGACCTGAGTAGTTTTTCCTGCAAGATGGGATACGGTGATATGAATGTAGAGTCTGTGAATGCTCAGAAGGCAGTGATTCAAAACGACGACGGTGACGTTACAATTTCAGGATGTTCCTTTGAAGATCTGGAACTCAGCACAGATCTTGGCGATCTGAATATCAAAGACACTGCCCTTACTGACAGTCAGATAAAGATGATGGATGGCGATGTAAATGCCGAGAATGTCTCTTTCAATGGAAAAAGTACCTTTAACAGCAGTCTCGGGGATATTACCCTCAGTGTTCCGGAAAAAAATCTCACTGCACTTTCCATACAGGCTGAAGCAAGCGATATTGATATTCCAGAGAAGCTTGGCAGTGTTATGACTGATGAAGATGACAATCAGCTCGTCACCTCTGAGAAGAAAACTCAGAATTCCCTGCAGCTGCAAAGCACCGACGGTGAGATCCGAATCACCGCATATAAATAGTATCATTCTCACATAACCGGAAATAAAATCTCCCTGTACTCTGTTTCACCACAGAATACAGGGAGCTATCATTTCCAGACTTCTCTCAGGCAACTTTACGAAGTGCCTCACAGGTTCTGTTATATTCTTTTTCTACTTCTGCAAAAAGATCTTCATAGCCATCCATGCTTCCGGCACGGAGCAGTTCGGTCAGATCCTTACTTGACGGATACAGATTGTCAAATCCAAGATTCAGGCAGACACCTTTTAAGGTATGTGCCGCACGGAAAGCGGTCTCTACATCTTTTGAATCTAAAGCATCTTTCAGATTCTGAAAACTTGGATCATCCAGAAATTTCAGTGCAAATTTCTGGACAAGTTTCTCATTTACCAGTCTGCTCAACACAGCATCAAAATCTAATCCTAATTCATCATAGCATTCTCTGATTGTCATAATCCTTCTCCTACTCTAAATATTTTCTCCGCATTTCACTCAGAATCTGGGTTTTGCCCCCCCCCTTGAAAAATCGACAAATTCATCATTTTCAAAATTGGAATATTCTTTTTCCATGTTTTTTGATACTACATCCATAAAATCTTCTTTTACATTCTCAAACTCTTTGAGTTCTGCCTTTTTTTCCCGTTTCTTAAACGGATTATCTTCCGGTATGCCGGTCTTCATCTTACGTTTGATTCGATCCTGAATATCAAGCAGACACTCCAGAAGAATCGGGTTAAAACATCCACATTCTCCATTCGTGATCATTTCTATCGCTTTTTCATGTGAATATGCTTTCTTATATACACGTTCACTAACAAGCGCATCATATACATCTGCCAGAGAAACTACCTGTGCAGAGATCGGGATCTCATCACCTTTCAGTCCATCCGGATAGCCCTTACCATCATATCGCTCATGATGCCATCTGCAGATCTGGTAAGCGACTTTCATCAGTTCTTCATCCTGATAACTTCCCATGTTTTCAAGAATTGATGCGCCAATAATCGTATGATTCTGCATGATCTTGAACTCTTCATCTGTCAGCCTGCCAGGCTTATTGAGGATCTTGTCATCAATACCGATCTTACCGATATCATGCAATGCCGAAGCTGTCGTGATCAGAAGACGTTCTGACCAGCTGAGATCATATTTATCTGTATGCTGTACCAGACTTTCAAGAAGCATTCCTGTAAATATATTGATATTTAAAACATGACTGCCACTCTCTCCATTACGGAACTCAACTATCTGACTCAGAATACCGACCATCATACGGTTATTCTTTTCTTTCTCATATACCTGATTGGTGATCAGTGCGATCAGTCGTCTTTGTTTCGCATAAAGCTTGATTGTATTATATACTCTCCGGTGTACAACACCTGCATCAAATGGACGGTTGATATAATCTGAAACACCCATTTCATAAGCTCTTCGAACAGTCTCTGTCGAATCTTCACTGGAAATCATAATAACCGGGATATCTTCCAGATAATGGTGATGATTCATATAATTCAGGACACCAAATCCATCCATGCCCGGCATAACAATATCCAGAAGCACAAGTGAAATACCTGTTTCATACTTACGAAGCATATCAATACATGTGTCTCCGCTGTCAGCCTCTATAATATCGTATTCCTCATTTAAAATCTCCGACAGGATCTCCCGGTTCATCTCGGAATCATCCACGACCAGAATCCGGTATTTGTATGCTTTTGATCCATTATTATTTGCACTTTCCTGTTGCTCCTTCAGTTGTTCATCATGTTCGGTGACAACCATGTTTTTACAGGTTTTGGCCTGATACATAAACTGATCCGCCTTACGGATTGCCTTCTCAACCGTGCTTCCGCTGCCGGACAGTACGCCTCCGATACTTACCGATAAACGAAGCTGTGAATATCCCGGTACTTTGGAGGAATGGATCTTTCCCTGTATCTGATTCAGTTTGTCTGCAAATGCCTGTTCCCCGATATCCGGCATAACAAGCAAAAACTCATCCCCTCCCATACGGATCAGCATATCTGTCCGTCGGACGTTATCCTTAATAATACCAACTACCGTTGTAAGTGCAAGGTCACCTGCATCATGGCCGAATGTGTCATTGTAGATCTTGAAGTCATCAAGATCGATCATTGCCACACCGGCAGACATATTAGAATTTCGGATACGCTCTTCGTAATAACGTCTGTTATAAATTCCTGTCAGTGCATCGGTATACAGTTCACGATTGTAACCGGAAAGCTGTTTGATAAGTTCATTCCTTCCATCCTCATCCATGACCGCATCTGCATTCATCTGATTGATGAGTTCCATGACATAAGGTTTCCCGTCAATCTCTACATACTTCGAAATTACCTGATATATATTGGAATCCAGATATTCAAGTTTCAGCTGCTCATTTTTTTTACGAAATGCGTCTCTGGAAGTACAGTTCTTACAGTTGTCTCCCTTCTTCCAAAAAGAATAACATTTACACGGAAATCCCTCTGCATCTGTGACATCCTTTATATTTCCCGTTTCAAGAGTTTCTTCATCGAGCAAACGTACTACGTCAAATACCTTACTCAGTTCCCTTATCATTACTTCTGATTCCTGCTGTGTCATCGCAGTACTTTGATTCATCTATTCATATCCTTCCTGCAACAGACAGATATCTGCCTGTTATAATCGTTTTCCGTTCACTGTATAATAATATCTATTATATCATTCCGTGATTTCCGCGTAAAGTTTTATCTTCACAACACTAACGTAAAAAATTACATTTGATTTCTATTTGCAGGTTATATTAAATATATACAAAATATCATGGATATTTTTATCGTTTTTGTACGAATTTTCTTTTTTTATTCAAATATGCTTGCTTTTTTCTGTAAACAAGTGTATAAATGAATTAAGATGTTTTTGGGAATGTTCCCAATTAAATATTTTCTTTATTTTAAGTACGGAATTTTAAAAGGAAATATTTTTTTACTATTTTTTGGGAATGTTCCCATTAAAAAGAAAGGAGAAATCTCATGAAGAAAAAATTACTCTCTATCCTTCTTACTGCTGCTATGGCAACTTCTGTTATAAGCGGCACTGCTCTCATTGTAAATGCGGACTCTGAGGGCGATCTTTCCGGAAAAACTTTTGCGATCGTAATCCGAAATTCCGGAAACCCATATGCTGAAAAAGAGGCCGACGGTTTCAGGCAGGTTATTGAGGCAGCCGGAGGAGAATGTATTATCAAATCCCCTGAAAAAGCAACCGCTGATGCCCAGATTCCTCTGATTCAGTCTCTGATCTCTCAGGAAGTTGATGCCATTGCCATTGCAAGTAATGACGTGAACGCACTGACAGCCTGCCTTCAGGATGCCATGAACGAAGGTATCAAAGTATTATCTCTTGATTCCAACGTTGTTCCGGAAGCACGCCAGACTTTTGTAAATCAGGCAGGTGTTAACGAAATCGGTCAGGCTCTCGCTGATGCAGTATATGATATCTCCGGTGGTTCAGGTGAATTCGCAATTCTTTCCGCAAGCAGCCAGTCTGCAAACCAGAATTCATGGATTGATGCTATGAAAGCTGTTATGGAAGATGATAAATACAAAGATCTGGATCTTGTTGAAGTTGCTTACGGTGATGATGAGCCACAGAAATCTACCGACCAGACACAGGCTCTTCTGTCCAAATACCCGGATCTGAAGGTTATCTGCTCCCCGACTACTGTTGGTATCAACGCAGCAGCCAAAGTTATTCAGGACAGCGAATCCCCTGTTAAACTCACAGGTCTTGGACTTCCTTCCGAAATGTCTGCATATATCGGCGATGATGACAGTTCACCATGTCCATACATGTTCCTCTGGAATCCGGAAGATGTAGGAAAGCTTTCTGCATACACAGCTATTGCACTTGTTGACGGAACGATCACCGGTGCCGTTGGTGATACCTTTGATGCAGGTGATATGGAAAACAGTCCATATACAATTCAGGAATGCTCCGACGGTGGTTCTGAAATCATCTTAGGACCTCCATACAAATTCGATCCTTCCAATATTGACGAATGGAAAGATGTTTATTAAAATCAGATTATACTCAAACAGGCGGCGGTAAATATGTTGAGATTAAGACAGGACATTACGCTTTTTCCGGGCGGACGCAAAAAAGCATTTACATTAAGTTCAGATGATGGAATCACACAGGATATACGTCTTACTGAGCTGATGCGTAAATATGGAATCAAAGGAACTTTTCATCTGAATTCCGGTCTGATGGGTGACCGTGACTGGCTGATACAGCCGGGTATCGATGTCAGCCATTACAAGCTCCGGAGAGATGAAATAAAGGAAGTCTATGATGGATTTGAAATTGCAGTCCATACAATGACACATCCCGACCTGACTACCGTTCCTTCTTCCATGGCAGCCTGGGAAATATCCGAAAATAAGAGAGATCTGGAAGCTCTGACCGGACATCCCATTTCAGGTATGTCATATCCGTTCGGAACTTATAACGATTCCGTTTTGGAAACGGTGCGAATTTGCGGAATACTTTACTCCCGAACAGTCATTACTACTGATACTTTCCGTTTGCCTGAGAATTTTCTCACCTGGCATCCTACATGTCACTACTGTGCCGACAACCGTATGGAGCTTGCAGAGAAATTTCTGGAGGAAAACGCAGATGAAAAATATCTTTCACCTTCCCTCTTTTATGTCTGGGGACATGCATACCAGCTGGATGCCTACCATGACTGGGAGGGACTCGAAAGCTTCTTCAAAAAGCTCGGAAACAGAGAAGATATCTGGTATGCTTCAAACATAGAAATCTGTCAGTATATTCTTGCAGTCAGAAGTCTTGTATATTCTTCTACCGGAGATTACATTTTTAATCCATCCTGCACAGATGTATGGCTTATGATCGATGGCAGACCATATCAGATTCCTTCCGGAAAAACAGTTTCTATCCCCTGGAAACATACTAATGACTGATAAGGAGAATCGATTTTGAAAAAACAGTTTCATAATGAAGAGGTTATCAAGAGAGAGCAGGCCCGTATGCAAAATCGGGCCTGCCGTCCGCATTTATACGGAAAAAAAATAACCGTTCCGACAAGAAACGGTTCCATGCATGCATTTATCTACAACAAAGAAAATCTTCATCCGGGATATCTGATCGTAGAAGTCCACGGTGGCGGGTTCATGTACAATACTGCTGCCGATGATGACGACTTCTGCCACTTTATTCACCAGACTCTTGGAATTCCCGTGATCGCATGCGACTACAGCCTTACACCGGAGCATCCTTTCCCAATTGGACTGGAAGATGTCTATGACTGTGTGCTTCATGCTCTTTCTATGAAAGAACTCAAAGCTCAGCCGGACAGAATCATTCTCTGGGGACACAGTGCCGGAGCTAACCTGGCTGCCGGAACCGTCTATATGGCAAGAGAAAACCAGCAATTCACACCCTGTATGCAGATCCTGGATTATCCGTATATGGATCCATATCGCAGTTCTGCAGAGCGCAGGCCGATCAGGAACTCTGTGTCCGGTAAACTGATGGATACTTTTGCTCACTATTATACAAAATCACCGGACGAGCTTCGGAATGTACTGATCTCACCGATTCTCTATCCTGCTGAGACATTTACAGATATGCCGCGAACCTTTATTCTTCTGTGTGGTCGTGACAATCTGAATGAGGGTGGCAAAAAATATGGTCTCCTTCTCCGCAAAGCAAAAGTTCCCGTAACATTTTATTATGTACGGGAAGCTCTACATGGTTTTATTGAGAATCATTTTAATTATGAATACATTCCATCCATCACCAAAATGCAGATTACCCGCAGACAGCATGAACTTGCTGAAAAATCGGTGAAGCATATCTGCCGCTGGATTTTCAGGCAGATTAAAGATCTGTAGTTGCCCGCAGGATAAGATTGCCCGGAAAGACTACTTTATCTTCGATTTCCCTTCCATCCAGTTTCGCAATAATGATCTCTGCTGCTTTCTGTCCGATCAGTCGGATTGGCTGGCTGATCGTCGTCAGAGGCGGCTGGATCAGCGAACTGAGTGAAATATTATCAAATCCGATCACATTTACCTGTTCAGGTATGCAAACCCCGTCCTTCTGAAACTGCTGCACACATCCAATTGCCAGAGCATCTATCGCTGCGATCACTGCTTTTGGTGTTTCGTCAAGTCCCTCATAGTACTTCGCCGCTTCCGCCCCAAGCGCGATATAATCCGGTTCTGTGCTCTGTTTTGCCTGATAGACATATTCTTCCCTGAAAGGGATTCCACAGTCTCTTAAGCCCTGCTGATAGCCCTCATAACGGTCTTCTATGACACTGATATCCGTGGTATTACGAATGTATCCGATTGTTGTACGCCCCTTCTCATAAAGGTAATGTACCGCCTCCCGGTTACTCTCAAATCCGTCTGTATAAACATAAGAAACCGGTTCGTCCTCCTGGAACAGATGATTCGTATAAACGACCGGAAGCTTCTGCGAAAGTGTCCGCAGATAATTCAGCATTTCTTCACTGTTTGAATAGGTATTATAAATAATACCATCGACATTTCTCTTTAAAATTTCTTCTGTATATTCAATTTCAGAACGGCGGCTTCTTTCTGTATTGCAGACAAACACCATGTACCCGTACTTCAGCGCAATATCCTCCACGCCTCTGAAAAGTTCGTTATAAAAGATATTTGTATATTCCGGCACAACCATCGCAATCGTCTTTGTCTTGCCTGTACGGATTCCCTGTGCCAGATAGCTCGGTGTATATTTTAGCTCCCGGATTGCCTTTTCTACAGCTTCGCGGGTTGCTTCCTTTACTCCGCTTTCTCCATTCAGAACTCTGGAAACTGTTGACTTGGAAACACCTGCCGCTTTCGCCACATCAAAAATTGTACTCATAGATTTTTCCTTCTGTTCCACGTTTCTTCTACTTACTTTATTGTACTGAATCTCATCACGCTCGTCAAACAAATTTGTGCAATATCTGCCTTATATTAATATTTTTTTCATCTGGAAGAAACTTCTTTTTTGTGGTACTCTAGGTAGGTACATTTACATAGTTAAAACTATATATTTATAATTTATGATTCAGAATTTTTGATTCAGAAGGGAGAACAAAATGCTTCAGGATGATTATATACTGCGCCAGATTCGCGAAATGGTGCGCGCTGTCATGAAAATGTTATTTCAGGTAAATGCTTCCGAGCTGACTCCGGAAGTCATTGAGGATAAAGATGCAAGACAGATACTGAATTCTCTGACTTCACTTGCCGATGATGGCAAGATTGATGAAGCTGAAAACAGATTATATGAGATAACCTGTGACGGGGACCGTCAGAATCTGAAGATCGGCCTTCTTTTCTATTATGAACTGAATGGAAAAGATGATGAATTTCTCGAGGCCAATAACTTCAGCCGCGAGGAGATCATGATGGGAATTCAGGATCTCGCAGAACGCTATAATTTAAGCGGAATTGCGGAGGCTTTCCGTACTGAAATTCTGTAAATCAGGAGCGATACATAATGAACAAAAAAGAAATATCCGAAATCAAAAAGCAGTTTTCACCGGCCAACTGTGCGATCACACGTATCTGCGGCTGTTATGTTGACGGTGAAAAGAATAAAAAAACAGAACTGAAAGAGGCATTTCTCTCTCTTTCCGAGGAAGAAATGTTCAAATACTTTGAAATATTCAAGAAAACTCTTTCCGGCACAGTCGGCAAAAACCTGATCAACATGGAGTTTCCTCTCGACCAGGAAAAAGAGGGCGGCACACAGGAATTTCTTATGAAACTCCGCGGCAGCAAACTTCAGGACAATGCCATTCTGGAAGAATTTTATGATAAGATTATCGAAAACTATGATTACGGCGAGAATTATTACATTATCCTGATCCATGCCGTCTACGATATCCCGGGCAAGTCCTCAGACGGTCAGGAAATGTTTGATGCTTCCGATGAGATCTACGACCATATCCTCTGCAGCATCTGTCCGGTCAACCTTTCCAAGGCAGGGCTGTGCTACAATGCAGAGACAAATAATATCGAGGACCGTATCCGTGACTGGATCGTGGAGATGCCGGATCTTGGTTTCCTTTTCCCTGTATTCAACGACCGCAGTACAGATATTCACGGACTTCTGTATTATACCAAAAATGCCGAGCAGCTTCGCAGCACTTTCGTAGATGAAATGTTCGGCTGTACAACCCCGCTCTCCGCAGGCGGGCAGAGAGATTCTTTTAATGCTCTCGTAGAAGAAACTCTCGGAGATGACTGTGCCTACGATACCGTTATGAACATCCACGAAAAGCTCAACGAATGGGTGGAAGCTCAGAAGGATTCTCCGGATCCTGCTGTTCTGACCAGGCCGGAAGTAAAACGTCTCTTCGAAGAATGTGGTGTGGAAGATGAAAAGCTTGAAACATTTGACCAGTCTTACGAGGCAATTGCAGGAGAAAACGCTTCCCTTATGGCCTCCAATATCACCAATACACGCCGTACAGAGATCAAGACACCGGATGTTGTGATCCATGTCGACCCGGACCGTGCGATGCTTATCGAGACACAGGTTATCGACGGACGCAAATGCATCGTAATCCCGATGGAAGGAGATGTCGAGATCAACGGAATCCACGTTTCCGGTGGAAACGGCGGAAGCTCCGAAGATGAGCCGGAAGAATTCTGATAATTTGTATCTGGTTTTACTAAAAAAGGATGGCAGATTCTGAACCTGTCATCCTTTTCTTATGCTATTTTATTTTTCGTAAATTCCATTTACAGTAACATCAAATACTGCTTCCTTGCCGGCAAGATCCGTTGCCTGATAATCATCCGGGAAAGTAACTGTAACTTCTACCTTATCTCCAGGATGTGCACCGATCAGCTGCTCTTCGAAGTTATCAATGTATGAACCGGAACCGATCACCAGATCTGTGCCGTTTCCGTCTGTACTTCCACCGTCAAATGCAACACCATCAATCTTTCCTACATAATCGATATTGACTGTGTCGCCATCTTTGACTTCAAGGGAGGAGTCAGTGTCATAGGAAGGTGCTTCTGTAACTTCCGGAGTGGCTGTTGCGTCTGCTGCTTCTGTTACCTCCGGTGTCTCAGTTGCATCTGCTGCCTCTGTTACCTCCGGTGTCTCGGTTGCATCTGCTGCCTCTGTTACCTCTGGTGCTTCAGTTACTTCTGCGGCCTCGTCAGTAGTGTCTTCTGCTGCTGTCTGAATTGTGAATTTATGATTGTCTGTAACTTTCAGTGTCTTCAGAACTTTCTTCTCGACTTTGATGTCCGCTTCATCCATCCATTTGTCTGTAGTCTCTGTATACAGCTCATTTTCTCTGGTGGAGATAATGGATTCTTTCTTTGTAGCTGTCGCATCTTCATCGTTTACTTTGTCAAGTCTGACTACATAGTAAGAGGAATCTGTCTCAATAACATCCGGTCCGACTTCGCCGTCTTTCAGTGTACGGAGAACCTTCATTACCTCATCCGGATAATTACCGGAAGATGCTGTAGTCTCATCTTCGTCATCAGAGTCCTCTTCTGCCGCATCTTCATTTGTATCAAAAGATCCGCTTAATACTGTATAAGAGTCATCTACGGATTTTGCAATTTCGCTGAAATCTCCGTCCGGATCTGCATTCAGTCCGTCAAGAATTTTCTGTGCATCTTCTTTTTTCTGTTTGATCTCATCATCACTCAGGTCAGAAGTGCTGATGCTTACATAGTTAAAAGAAGACTGCTGTGCTTCCTCATCAGAAACGTTCTTGTCTACATCAGCAATGATTGGATCATGCATTCTGCTCTTATATGTCTCAAGTTCCAGATATGTCTTCACCTGATCTTCTGTAACTGCCAGAGTTTTCAGGGTGTCTTCTGTATTTGCACTCATAAAGGCTGCTGCCGCATCGGCAATTGCCTTCTCATCATCTTCTGTGATCTCTACATCATAATCAGCCGCTTTTTCCTTAAGGATACACATCAGCTCAATATCTTTCAGTGCCTGCTCTACTGCCTGCTCGCCATAAGTCTTGCCTTTCTCTGCCTCTGTACCCCAGATAGAATAATCAGATCCGCCCATAAAGCTCTTGTACATGGCCTCTGCCTGCGCCTGACCCTCTCTGACAGAAAGGCTTAACATACCAAGTGGGATTTCTGTACCATCTACAGTTGCAACTGTCTTTGTTCCATCTAATGCTTTTTCACCACAGCCTGTGAGCATTCCTGCTGCCATCACACCGGCAAGCGCTACAACTGCTGTTTTCTTTGTCATTGTTTTCATCTTATCCTCCATCACTGCATGAATTCATATAAATAAGAGTATAAACTTTTTTCACCGACAGGGCAAGGAAAATCACAAAAAGCGGTCATTTTCACTGATATTTCACAGTTTATGCTCTCCATGCAGCCGGTTTTATTCTTCTACAAGCTGTTCAAGCTCCGTCAGAAGATCCGTGAGGGCTGTCAGCACATTTCCGCTTCCCTCCGGTGTAAATAAAATCTTCGGTTCCTGCTCGTTTTTAAATTGCAGGCCGCGTCTGTATTTCTGCATCAGCGCAGGGATTCCGGTCGGATTCAGTTTTGCATTTTCATACAAAGTGATCTTCATATCTCTTCCAATCTGCTTGATTTCTGTCACATAGCAGCGGTGTGCAAGTGCTTTCATCCTCGCGATAGAAAGCAGATTCATTACTGCCTTCGGCATCTCACCAAAACGATCCAGAAGCTCTTCCAGCATATCATCATAATCCTGCTGCGTCTCAATTCCGGCAATTCGTTTGTAAATATCCAGCTTCTGATATTCGTTGCTGATATAAGAATCCGGGATAAATGCATCCATGTTCAGATCGATTGTTGTCTCGAAGTCCTCCATGGTATGAATACCTTTTGCCTCTTTGACCGCCTCGCTGAGCATCTTGCAATAAAGGTCATATCCGACCGCATTCATATGTCCATGCTGTTCCGCGCCGAGAAGATTTCCCGCTCCTCGAAGCTCAAGATCACGCATCGCAATTTTGAATCCGCTTCCGAGATCCGTATATTCACGAATTGCTGACAGTCGTTTTTCTGCTGTTTCTTTCAGCATGGTATTTCTGCGGTACATCAGAAACGCATATGCCGTACGGTTTGAGCGTCCGATTCTTCCTCGCAGCTGATAAAGCTGTGAAAGTCCATAGCGGTCTGAATCATGGATGATCATGGTATTTACATTGGAAATATCCAGGCCTGTTTCAATGATCGTAGTCGAAACCAGTACATCGATATCTCCGTTGATAAATGCAAACATAACAGCTTCAAGTTCACGCTCACTCATCTGCCCGTGTGCAAAATCCACTCTCGCATCCGGAAGAAGTTTCGCAATTCTGGCAGCCACATCTGCTATATCATTGACACGGTTGTACACATAATATACCTGCCCGCCTCTTCGAAGTTCACGGTTAATTGCCTCACGGACGGTTTCTTCATCATACTCCATAACGTACGTCTGGATCGGTACACGATCCATCGGCGGCTCTTCAAGGACACTCATATCGCGGATACCGATCATGCTCATATGAAGGGTTCGCGGAATCGGTGTTGCCGTCAGTGTCAGTACGTCAATGTCTTTTTTCAGCTGCTTGATTTTTTCTTTGTGGGCCACACCGAAACGCTGTTCCTCATCAATGATCAGAAGACCGAGGTTCTTGTATTCCACATCCTTTGAAAGTACACGGTGCGTGCCTACAACAATATCTACCTGCCCTTTCTTAAGATCTTCGATGGTCTTTTTCTGCTGTGCAGGTGTACGGAAACGGCAGAGCAGTTCCACACGTACCGGAAACTCTTTCATTCGCTGAATAAAAGTATTATAAATCTGCTGTGCAAGAATCGTTGTAGGAACAAGATAGACTACCTGACGACTCTCCTGCACCGCTTTAAATGCGGCACGAAGCGCAACTTCTGTCTTGCCGTAGCCGACATCCCCGCACACAAGACGATCCATGATCTTTGTGCTTTCCATGTCCCGCTTCGTATCTTCGATAGCAGCAAGCTGATCCTCCGTTTCCTCATACGGAAACATTTCTTCAAACTCCCGCTGCCAGACCGTGTCAGGACCACAGACATAGCCTTCTTTTTCCTGACGGACTGCATAAAGCTCGACCAGTTCACGGGCAATGTTGCGAACCGCACCTTTGACCCTGGATTTGGTCTTTTTCCATTCCTGACCGCCAAGACGGTTCAGCTTCGGAGGCTTCGCAGTCTCTGCCCCGGAGTATTTCTGCAGTGCATCAAGCTGTGTTGCAAGAATATAGAGATTGCTTCCGTTTCGGTATTCAATCTTGATATAATCCTTCGCGACTTTGTCGACAGCAACCTTTTCGATACCACGGTAAATGCCGAGTCCATGCTTTTCATGGACAACGAAATCACCGATTGACAGCTCGGAAAAGTCCTGAATACGCTTCCCGTTGTATTCTTTCTTCTTTTTGCGTTTCTTCTGTTCTTTGCCAAAGATGTCCGTCTCTGTGATCACGGCAAATTTGACCATCGGATATTCAAATCCTTTTCGCGCATGGCCATAAACAACCATGATCTCACCGGGTTCCAGAATACGTTCTGAATCCTGTCCGTAAAAAGCACTTAAGCCTTCATCCTGCAGATCTTTTGCAAGACGCTCTGCACGGGTTCTCGAGCCGGAAAGAAGCACAATCCGGTATCCCTCTTTTTTATACTGTTTCAGATCCTTGACCAGAAGCTCAAAACTGCTCTGGTAAGAATTCATGGATTTTACGGTCAGATTGAACTGCCCTGTAATTTTCCATCCGGATTTACGCGGATCAAGAAGCGAAAGCCCGATACAATTACGTCCGTTGAGCTTTTTGCACAGTTCTTCCCAGGAACACATCCAGTTACCGGAAAGTGTCGTCTCGCCTTTTTCCTGACGGTTCCGGCAGCTCTGCTGAAATTCTTCTTCGACTGCCTTCGCATTTTCTTCCAGATGATTTAATTCATCCAGAAAGATCATCGAATCTCCGTCTTTAAAATAGTCGATAAAAGTAACTCCGCCTTTTTCGATCGGCTGCTCTGCTGCCGGATAGATCATGATCTCATCCAGATTTTCCAGAGAACGCTGACTCTGCGCATCAAAGCTTCGGATAGAATCAATCTCGTCTCCCCAGAGTTCGATTCGCCATGGATTTTCTTCAGTAAGAGAATAAATATCAATGATACCGCCTCTTATTGAAAACTGTCCCGGCATCTCGACCTGACCGACGCGCTCATAACCCATATGGACCAGTGCCGCTGTCAGTTTGTCCATATCAAGACTGCTGTCATTACGGAAATGGATGAGCTGCTTTTCAATCTTTTCCAGCGGAAGCAGGTAATCCATACAGCCGTCAATACTGGTGACGACCGTGATCTCCTCCTGACGTTCCAAAAGGGCACGAATGACCTGCATGCGCTGACGGATCAGAAGGTTTCCGTGAATATCTGCCTGAAAGAAGAGCAGATCTTTTGCCGGATAATAATAGACCCGCTTGTCATAGAAGCGGTAATCCTCGTAAAGATCTTTTGCTGTCTTTTCATCTGCCGCAATTACCAGATGAGATGGAAAAAGCCCGGAAAGCCCATACATAAGATGAGCTTTCTGGGACTCTATACAACCACTGACTTCCAGAATTCCATGATTCTTTTTTGCCTGTTTTTCAATTTCTTCGATCTCTGCAAGACCCTGCAGAGGCTGCAAAAATGTTTTCATACATTCCCCGTTTTCTTGTTATACTCGTTCATGGCTGCATCCACACTGTCCGTCAGGATCAGTTCGACCGCTTTGCACGCTCTTTCCTGCGCTTCTTCAATAAGGGCACGGTCTTCCTTATCAAATCTTCCCAACACATAGTCAGCCAGATCCCAGCCCTTTGGTTTTGCACCGACACCAACCTTGATGCGCACAAAGTTCTGTGTTCCAAGCTGCTGTATGATATGTTTGATTCCATTATGACCGCCCGCACTGCCTTTTTTGCGGATGCGAAGCTGTCCCGGATCAAGATCAATATCATCATAAACGACGATCATTTCTGTCTCCGGATCGATCTTGAAGTAGTTTGCCATCTCCCGGATCGGTCCGCCGCTTAAGTTCATATAGGAAAGCGGCTTCATCAGGATCACCGGCTGTCCGCCGATTCTTCCCTTTCCGTACATGGCATTAAATTTCACGCCAGCCTGCGGAACCTGATATTCTTCCACAAGCTTGTCTATTACATCAAATCCCATATTGTGGCGTGTCGCTTCATACTGCCTTCCGGGATTTCCCAAACCTACAATCAGATACATTCTTATTTCCTCACTGTGTTAATTAAAGTAAACCATCTCATCTGCCAGCGGCTCACAGGGCTCCACGTATTCTGCATCCAAAACAATGCCCTCTTCGCCCTGATATTCGTTACGCTTCTCAATACCGACTTTTGCAGTGACTTCTACCCACTGTCCGGCTGTGAGCTTCGGTGCATAAGCACTCTTGCATACATAACCTAGAAAAGTCGTATCATCTGCACAGCAGGTCATTGCTGTACGCCCCGGAACAAAGAATTTACTTCCCATTCCGCGCGGTTTCATGACTCTTGCTTTGAATTTGACGGTTTTGCCATCGTAATTTTCCGGATGATCCATCGCATCGACAAACCAGATACCATAATCTTCAGGCAGGATCTCGATAACCGGTGCATCCATATCAAACGGCATCTCATCCTGGAAAATATCGCCAAGCTCGCCTTCTTCATCCTCAAAAATGACTTCGGCTCTCTGATTGGCAACTTTGATTCCACGACGGTAGGTCGGAAGCGGATCTTCTTTCTTGCAGCGGTTAAAGATAACCATATCTGTATTTTTGATCATATCCATAAAAATAGATTTCATGTTTGCCATATACATCTGGAAAGTACTGCCATCGACACATGTGATCTGCTGTTCGACTCCCCAGCCTTTCGGAAGCTGCATCTTCTCAAAATTGCTTACCAGCCACATGCCATTATATTCTATGATGACACGCTCCGGCTGATGAAGAATATCCATTGCAACAAGACGGTCTGTTGTAAAATCTTCTTCGTTTTCGATGACTTCCACAACCGTATTGTTTGCTTTCAGAATTGCCGGATCATATTCTTCTTCACCTTCTTCACATAGGATCAGAAGTGTTTTTCCGTCTGTGTGAAAGTAATCCTGCCGGATCGTGAAGCTTAAGAACGATGTTTTACCGCTCTCCAGAAAACCGGTCATTAAATAAATCGGTACTGTGATCTCATTCATGATCTGTATTACCCTCCATCTTTACAGGCCAAAAAGTTCAGCCAGTTTGTCCTCTTTCAGTTTGGATCCGATTACGCAGAGACGGCCTGTGTATTCCGGTGCGCCTTCGCGGATCTCTGTTTCTTCAGGAACCATATCAAAGTAGATCCATGTTCCGTCTTCTGCCGGGAGCATACCTTTTGCACGGAGGATGATACCATACTCGTCTGATGCAGAAAGTGCCTCGAGCATTTTTTCAAGATTTTCTCTTGTAAATTTCTTAATTGTCTCACGGCCCCAGCTTGTAAATACTTCATCTGCATGATGATGGTGATGGTCATGATGATCATGTCCACATCCGCATTCATGGTCGTGATGGTGCTCATGTTCTTCGTGATCGTGGTCATGTCCGCATCCGCATTCATGGTCGTGATGATGCTCATGTTCTTCGTGATCGTGGTCATGATGGTGATGTTCACCATGTTCATGCACATGACCGCATTCCGGGCATACTTCCTCTTCTTCCATCAGTTCCTGCGCAAGGGATACCGGATGTTCCATAACATCGAGAAGTTTCTTTCCGTCCAGTTTTTCAATCGGTGTGGTAATGATCGCTGCCTTCGCATTGATCTCACGGAGAAGTTCCAGAGATGCCTGTGCTTTCGCTTCATCTACGATATCTGTACGGCTCATGATGATTGCTCCGGCATATTCTACCTGATTGTTGAAAAACTCACCAAAGTTTCTCATATACATTTTGCATTTCTTTGCATCAACAACAGTTGTGTAGCTGTTCAGTACAAGTCCTGTCTCTTCTTCCACACCCTGTACAGCCTTGATAACATCAGATAATTTGCCGACACCGGATGGCTCGATCAGGATTCGGTCCGGATGATATTTGCTGATTACTTCTTTCAGAGATGCACCAAAGTCACCAACCAGTGAGCAGCAGATACATCCTGAATTCATTTCGCGGATCTGGATTCCGGCTTCCTTCAGAAAACCACCATCAATACCGATTTCACCAAATTCGTTTTCAATCAGTACAACCTGCTCACCCTGAAATGCGTCTTTCAGAAGCTTTTTGATCAGTGTTGTTTTACCGGCTCCAAGGAATCCGGAAATAATGTCAATTTTAGTTTTTTCCATGATTGCATTTCCTCTCTTTCTGCCCGAAGACAAAACAGGTTACTGTTTATTCCGTTCACAGCAACTCAGTTATTTGTTTTATATCACTAACTCGCAACGTAATTTAACCAGGAGGCATAAATACCCCCTGGTCTATAGTGTCCACAGAGACTCTTATTATTCATTAAGATCAGCCGTTGATCATGAAGCTGAGAAGTTTGTCGATATCTTCTTTCTCATATGCAACGATCTCAAGTTCCGGAATTTCTCCGCCGGAGAAGATATTTGCAAGAGATACGTACTGGGAAAGTTTGGATTTGAGGTTCAGTCTGTCTCCTTCACCTGTTACCAGTTCTACTTTGCCTTTACAGCTATCTACTACTTCAAAAAATTTGTCAATGTCTTTAATATTTGATACTTTCATTTTTGTTTCTCCTTTCAGAATTTTATTATTTAAATTATATATTTCTTAGCTATCTCATACCTTTCGGTCGCGTTCAGTATAACCTATCTTCACAGAAAAAGCAATGGCTTTTACATACAATTAACCAATGATTTCAACCCCTCTTTTGTACAGGATTAATAAGTAAATACTGCAACTCCATATCCCGGGAGAGAATAATTAAACGAATATTCTCTGTGATCGCATTCCTGTTCTTCTGCTTTGAAGATCTTTGGCTTGTCGAGGAGTCCGTTTTCATCCATGATCAGCTTGTACTGTTTTTTCTTCGGAACTCCTACACGATAATCCGGTCTGTCAACCGGTGTGTAGTTTACTACAAACAGAAGATTATTTCGCTTCGTCGGTGATTTTCTTATCAGGCTGAAAATGCTTCTGTATGCATCATCCGCATTGATCCATTCAAAGCCTTCCGGATCATTGTCGGCTGCATACAGTGCCGGGTACTTCGTATACATATGAAGAAGTGTCTTCACAAAATTCTGAAGATCCTGATGCTTTTCTTCTTTGAGGAGATACCAGTCAAGTTCTCTCTCCTCACTCCATTCACGGAGCTGGCCGAACTCCTGTCCCATAAACAGAAGTTTCTTGCCCGGATGGAACAGCATAAACGCATATGCAGCTTTCAGATTACGGAACTTATCGTCCGGATATCCAGGCATTTTGTTAAGCATTGAACATTTCAGATGTACAACTTCATCATGAGAAATAACAAGTACATAATTTTCACTGTATGCATACGTCATGGAGAAGGTCATCTTGTTGTGATTGTCTTTACGGAAGTATGGATCCAGTTTCATATATTCCAGGAAATCATTCATCCAGCCCATATTCCATTTCAGAGAAAATCCAAGGCCGCCATCTTCAGCCTTTCCTGTAACCTTTGGCCATGCAGTCGATTCTTCTGCAATCATGACAGTACCATGATTCCTGCCAAGCACAACTGTATTCAGATGTTTAAAAAATTCGATCGCTTCGAGATTTTTATTATCGCCATATTTATTGGCAACCCATTCGCCGTCCTTCTTGCCGTAATCCAGATACAGCATGGATGCAACCGCATCGACACGCAGACCGTCTACGTGGCACTCCTCTATCCAGAAAAGCGCATTGGCGATTAGGAAGTTTTTGACCTCCGGCCGACCGTAGTTGTAAATCTTCGTTCCCCAGTCCGGGTGCTCTCCCTGTCTCGGGTCTTCATGTTCATAAACAGCCGTTCCGTCAAAGTTTGCAAGTCCGTGTGCATCCTTCGGGAAATGTGCCGGAACCCAGTCAAGAATAACACCGATCTTATTACGATGAAGATGGTCAATCATATATTTGAAATCTTCTGCTGTTCCGTAGCGGGAGGTCGGTGCATAATAACCGGTTACCTGATAGCCCCAGGAGCCGTCAAACGGATGCTCTGCGATTCCCATCAGTTCGACATGGGTATAGCCCATCTTCTTCACATAAGCAGCCAGCTCATGTGCCAGTTCGCGATAATTGTAAAAGCCCGGATCGTCCTCATCCTTTGCTTCATGTTTCTTCCATGAGCCGGGATGAACTTCATAAATTGCCATCGGACTCTTTTTCTCATTAAATTCCGGACGGTGTTTCATCCAGGTAGTATCTTTCCATTTATGACTGGAAATATCTGTAATTCTGGATGCTGTTCCCGGACGAAGCTCCGCTTCATTGCCATATGGATCAGCTTTGTAAATTTCCTCACCGTGATAACCAATAATATAAAACTTATAAAGGTCGCCGATTTTTGCCTCAGGTATAAAGGTCTCATAGACTCCGATCGGTCCTGTCTTCTGCATCGGGTTCTTCTGAATATCCCATTCATTAAAATCACCCACTACAGAAACAGATCTGGCATTCGGTGCCCACACCGCAAAATAGACACCTTTTTTGCGTCCTCGCATCGTAGGATGCGCCCCGAGCTTTTTATAAATGTCATAATGGGTTCCCTGTCCGAACAGATACTGATCCAGCTCTGTAAACTGCAACTTCTCTCCCATTCAAACGTACCTCCCTTAATTGTTAATTTGCTACTTTCTGATTCTTCATCGGCATTATGCACATGATTAACGCCGATCTTTTGTGTTTTTATAGACACATTATACCAATCCATATAGTTCCCGTCAATTAAAACAACCAGAAGTCTGTAAGAAAAAAATCACAGAAAACGTTAAAAAAGAGAACCTGTCAGGCAGAAAAAAATTTATGTATCTCTGCCTTTCATGTCCTCTTTTGTAAGCTGCTTTATTCCGTATTACTCCTCCGAATAATCGCCATCGTCAGAACTTCCGTCATCGGAACTTCCATCATCGTAAGAACCGTCATCTAAAGATTCATCATCGGAAGAACCATCGTCAGAACTTCCATCCGATGTATCTGAACTTCCATCAGTAGATGTATCCGTACCATCTGTGCTTTCATCACCAGATGCATCTGTGGTATTTCCACTGTATCCTGCAACAATTCCCTTCTGCAGAGAGCTGTCCCAGAAATCAGAATAATTGGCATTCTGTAAGGTAACTCCCTTCGCTGCTGCCAGCTCGCTGACAGTCATCAGCTTATATCCTTTCTGCACAAGTTCCGGAATCATCTTGATTGCTGCCTGTACAGAAGGTTCATGAATATCATGCATCAGAATGATAGAACCATCTGTAAGGTCACCATTCATAACTGCATCATAGTCCTTGTTTACATCCAGATAACTCCAGTCCAGAGAATCCAGGGACCATGTGAAGAACGGTTTACCTACCGTAGAAATGATATCATCACTCCAGTTGCCATAAGGTGCACGTGCCACACTTGCTTTCTGTCCACAGGCTTTTTCCAGTGCTGCATCTGTATCGGAAAACTCCTTCGCCACAGAATCCATACTCAGATCATAAAGATTCGGATGATCCCAGGAATGGCTGCCGATCTCACAGCCGATATCCGCCATACGCTGTACTGTGGATTCCCAGCTTCCTACATTCTGTCCAAGCATGAAGAATGTCGCATGTGCATTGTTTTCTTCCAGACAGTCAAGAAGTTCATCAGTGTATTCTCCCGGACCATCATCAAAAGTAAGTGCAATTCGTGTCTTATGCTGACTCGGATCATAAGTACCATCATCGTTGAAATAATAATCATCAAAACCGACTTCCACCCATCCGGTCTTTATGTAACCGTTATCATCAAAGTAATATGTAGAACCATCGATTTCCTGCATACCGCCGGCGAAATATGTACCATCTGCGTTCTGATACCATTTGCCGTTTTCGTCGTCATGCCATCCGGCTGTAAGCTGTGCCGCTTTCGTCAGATCACTCTGGCCTTTGACCGGCTGGCGTATCGCCGCGTTTGTTTCTGTACTCGTATCTCCTGTATCCGTACTGTCCGAACTGCTGTCAGCAGTCGTGCTGTCTGTCTCTGCCTGTACCTGCTGTGGTTTCTCTGTATTTCCGCCACCGGCTCTGTTAATGACCGGAAGAATAATTCCGCGGATTACAAAAATCAGTACCAAAATAACTGCAACGACATATGCACCCTTTTTCATCATCTGCCGCCGTCTTATCTGTTGTTGCTTTTTGCGCATTCGTTCGCGCAATACCCTCTTATCCATTGACTCCACCTGCTGTATTTTCTATATCTTTTCTCTTCTTATTATCATAACGCATTTAATTCTGAAATACAATGACAATTCCTGATCTGCTTTCACTAATCCCGCACAGAATTGTCACTAACTGACAGGTGATTAAATAACTCTCTTTAATTCAAGATTTTCACTTGCAAGCAGTAAATCCGCCTGCTTTCCGATTCGAATAGAACCAACACGGTCAAAGATTCCAATACTTCTGGCAGGATTTGCGGTTGCCGCCATTATCGCCTGTTCCAGTGGAATTCCAAATTCTACGGCTTTGCACATACATCCATAAAGATTCGTCGCAGAACCGGCAAGCGTACCATCTTTCAAAACTGCTTTTCGATCCTTAACGGTTACCTCCTGTCCGCCAAGCTCGTATGTACCATTTTCCATCCCTGCCGCACGCATGGAATCGCTGATGAGGATCACACGCTCCGGTCCGAACATCCGAAATGCTGCGCGGATCGCAGACGGATGAATGTGATATCCGTCGCAGATCATCTCAACCATGCACTCCGGATCATCCATTGCCGCACCGATCAGTCCCGGCGCTCTGTGTCCAAAAGGCTGCATCGCATTGTAAAGATGCGTAACATGATGCGCACCAAGCTTCATTGCCCTTGATGCGCAGTCATAATCTGCTGCTGTATGTCCCAGTGAAATGCAGACTTCTTCGTGCATTTCCTTTATAAATTCTTCTGCGCCGTCCATATTCGGAGCAAGTGTAACAAGACGCACCAGACCATCGACATCCTGATTCAGTTCTCTTACAAATGCCACATCCGGTGCTGCGATCCATTTCTCAACATGTGCGCCCTTTTTGGCTGGATCAAGAAACGGACCTTCCATATTGATACCGACAACTTTGGCTCCTTCTTCTGTCTGTGCGCCTTTGATTGAAGCAAAGATCTGGCGGAGTCGTTCTTTGGGAAATGTCATCGATGTCGGGCAGTAGGAAGTAATTCCGCAGCTTCTTTCGTACCGGAGGATTTTCTTAAGTCCTTCCGGATTTCCATCGGAAAAATCTTCTCCAGCCGCACCATGACTGTGAATATCCACAAGACCCGGCAATACAAGAAGTCCTTCTGCATCTATGATTTCTCCGTCGTCCTGATATTCTGCTTTGTCTACCAGACGATGGGCATTGACATAAAGTGTCTGTTCCAGAAAGCTTCCATCCTCCTGAAAGACCTTTCCGCTTTTTATAATCATTCTTCGGCTACCTCATCTGTATCATCTGCTGTATCCGTATCCTCTGCAGCAGCTTTATCTTCAGCATCGTCTCCTGCTTCGATCGTGTACTCAGCTCCATCTTCCATTTTCAGATCATAACCTTCGTCTACCGCATCCGCATCATCACCTGCTACTTCTGTGACATTTGCATTGTCAACGATAAAACGCTCCACACGCAGAAGAGCCAGTGATTCATTCACTTCCTGCTCCCCATATAGCGCAATCATCTCGTCAATGCTTGTGAATCCATATTCCTCAATCAGGTCATCTTTTAAGTTCTGAGTTTCTTCATCATCAATGCTGAGTCCTTCTGCATCCATGATTCCCTGCACGATCAGATTCTGTTCTACTTTGGACTCTGCATACTGCTGACATTCTGACTCATAATCTTCCTCTGACATTCCCTGCGATTCCAGGAAATCAGCCATCTCCATACCGGCATCTTTCACATATTTTTCATTGAGTTCCTGATAGGATTTCTTCGCTGCATCAACATCTTCTTTCGGATAATCTTTGATTTCGGAAGCTGCCTGTACTTTATTCCATGCATCACTGTAAAGCCCATAATCTGCGGTCTGCACGGCTGTGTCTTCGAGCTGTTTCTTAACTGCCTCGCGGTATTCATCTACTGTCTTATACTCTGTATTCTCAGCTACCCATTCATCAGTCAGTTCTGCCGGACGGGTAAATTTCTGAAGTGTAACTTTAAATACAACTGCTTTGCCTGCTACGGATTCTTCATAATAATCGTCCGGGAAAGTCAGATCCAGTTCTTTTGTTTCACCGGATTTCATTCCGACAATGCCATCCTCAAATCCGTCGATCATCTCACCGTCACCAACCACAAGCTCATAATCTTCTGCAGAACCACCGTCAAATTCTTTGCCGTCAATGGTTCCTGTAAAATTGATCGTTACTGTATCACCGTTTTCTACAGTACCGTCTTGTACTTCTGTTCCATTATCTTTCAGATCATAATTGATCTCTGCCTGAACATCGTCATCTGTGACAGTCTGTGAAGTACGGGTAAGTTTCAGTCCCTTATATTCACCTATTGTCACATATTTGGAAACATCTTTAACAGAAACCAGTCTCTTTCCTTCAGAAGAAGCAGCCTCCTTTGTATCTGTATCGGTGCTGTCTTTCTCTGAATCTTCACTGTCCTTTGTATCGGTTGTTTCTGTGGTCGTTTTTTCTGTATCAGATGATTTGCCGCATGCGGCCGCGGAAACCGCCATACACATAATTAACATTGCAGCTACTGCTTTTTTCTTCATAATAAAACTCCTTTCATTTATCCTTACATCGGAGGTACCGGTGTCGGTCTGGAAGAATCCCATACATCAGCCACATCAAAGAGGTCACTGAGCATTTCCGGATTGTAATACATGCGATATCCATCGAGATTTCTTCTTCCCTGACGGAAATACTGGTCTGTGATCTGTACAAAATACTGGCTGGAATCTACATTACAGAAATAATCATATCCTGCGCTCTTGTAATACTGGAATTTCGGGTTGTCTGAAGAATATCCTGACCAGTCTCCGATGTCGGCGCCAAACGCAAAGATAACCATATCAGTGTCTCCGAGAATCGGTGCAACATAGGATTTCCATTTCTGGTCATCCGTCTTAAGATCTTCTGCTGAACGTTCCGTTGCATTCATATGTCCCCAGGTGTGGCTTGCAAATTCCCATCCTTCTGCCTTCATGGCATCTGCAACTTCTGTCGCATCCGCCACATCCTGATCATAGTCAAAATCCGGATTGTCCTCCAGGAATTTCTTCTGGTCATCCTGTAAGTTCTCACCGGTCTTGTAGGCAATATCGGTTCTGTATCCAAGCACTCCGTTGTATCCGGTCATAGCAAGGATTCCCTTGCGTCCGTGCCATGAAAAATCCGGATGTTCCCTGATAAAGGTATCCAGAAGCGGCACCAGATCATAATCACCGACGGAAACGCTTCCGTCTGCTTCGATGTATTCGTTCTTTACTTCTCCGTTCTCATCCAGAACCAGTTTCGATGCGCAGCCATCACCATCCATGTAGTGATAATAGCTGACATCATCCTGTGAAAGAACAAATGGAATCTTGCCTTCCGGCACCATGATCTTGCCACGGCTCATCGTACCATCATCATTCACTTTCGCCATATCATGTGGACTTACCAGAACATATCCCTTGTCATACATGATCTGAATGATTTTATTGAACTCACTGACTGTCGTCATTACCTGATTATAATTTCCTGATTTTGAATCACCGTCAAAAGCTCTGCCTGTATCATCGATCAGCGTGTGAAAAAATACATGTGTGATCTGCTCCAGTGGATATTCCACCAGTGTGGATTTGGCAATCTGGCATTTTGCTGCAAGATCCATATAATCTTTATTTGTATCAAAATCATCCTGCTGTTTCAGAAGTTTGATTGCTTCATCATAATTGTACTGCTGGTACATCAGCGTTGCCTGATCCAGCACCGAGCCCTCACTCTCTGAAGTATCATCCTTCTTATCTGAATCCTTTTTGGCTGCTGAAACAGTCTGCGTAAGTCTGTTTCCGATGTCTGCCGGGAAATGACCTCCGCCTGCCAGAACAGCCGCTGTCAGAACAGCCGTCAGTATCATTGCTCTTTTTTTCATCTCATTGTTCCCCTTTACTTATCATCAGCCCATTGGCGGCACCGGTGTCGGTCTGGCAGGATCAAACACACTCTTTGCATCAAAGAGATCCTCCAGGAGTTCCGGATTGTAATACATACGGTATCCGTCTAAATTTCTTCTCCCCTGACGGAAATACCGGTCTCGTATCTGTACAAAATATTTGCTTGAATCTACGTTGCAATAATAGTTATATCCCATACTCTTCAGATATTCAAACTTATCTCCGGAATAATCTTCTGCATCTGTAAGATCCGTTCCGAACGCAAAAATAATGATATCCGTTCCACCGATCAGCGGATCCACATTATCCTTAAATTTCTGCGTATCTGCCTGCAAAGTCTCCAGTGAGATCTGTCCGATATTCTGATGTCCCCATGTATGACTTGCAAACAACCAGCCTTCTTCTTTCATGGCATCGGCGACTTTTTTGGCACCTTCCCGTTCTTTCTCAAGACTGAAATCCGGATGACTGTCAAGCCAGTCAACCTTGTTCTGATCAAGGTCATCGGGTCTTGTTTCATAGCTCTGATCTGTACGGTAACCAAGGATGCCATTGTATCCGGTGAGCGCCACAATTCCCTTTGCTCCTCTGTAGGAAAAATCAGGGTGTTTCTCAACAAAACGATCGATCAGCGGCACCATATCATAATCCCCGACTGAAATACTTCCGTCATCTTCAACATACTCATTACGGACCTTGCCTTCATCATCTACCACAAGCTTCGTTGCAAATCCGTCACCATCCATGTAGTGGTAATAGCAGACATCATCCTGCGATAATACAAACGGGATTTTGCCCGGCGGAAGAAGAATCTCTCCCGGTGTCATTGTACCGTCATCGTTCGCCTTAGCCATATCATAGATACTGACCATGACATAGCCTTTTTCATACATGGTCTCCGTGATCTTGTTGAATTCATCGATCGTTGTCATGACCTGATTGTAATCCGCTTCTTTATAATCACCGTCAAAGGCTTTAGACGTATCTTTGATCAATGTATGGTAAAAAACATGCGTCACTTCTTCCAGCGGCCATGAAGTACAGGAATCTCTGTCTGATTCGTATTCTTTTACCGCATTCTGCATGTCGGTATTGCTTTCATAATCTGACTGTTTCTTAAGAAGATCGATCGCACTCTGATAATCATACTGCGTGGCCAGAAGCTTCGCCTGCTCCATTGCTCCCGGTCCCTGCTGTTCTGCCGGGACTTCCTGTGAATCTTCTTTCTTCTGTACTTTTTTCGCGGAAGATGCTGACTGTGTACTGCCGTGACGGATAAAACCAGCAATGCCATTCACAGCCCCTGCTACTACCACGAGCGTAATAATACCTGTCGCCCCAAGGATCATAAGCTTTTTCCTGCGTTCCCTCTTCTGGCGTCTCAGTCTGCGCAGACGGCGTCTCTCCCTCAGCTCACGGTCTATATCATCAGTCATATCCGTATATCCGCCCTCCCGGTCTGTATCTGTATTTCTGTTCTCTGTCTCTTTCATACTAACTCCCTGTATGGTTTATTCTGTAATTCCTAGTATACCCGTAAATCGGTGTATTTTATTACAGCCTGCTGATTTTTACATGTTCCACATATAAGAAATATGTTTCCATTATACCTGTTTATCTGCTGTATTTCCATATCTTTTCCTGTTCTTCACGGAATTTTCCTGAATTTGTTTGCCTTTTGTAATAAATGATGTTAGAATATATTTCGCATGACATTAGTTTGTAAATCTACATATTGAGGAGGGTATTTATGAGTACACTTACCATCGTCCTTCTTGTAATCCTGATCATCCTGATCGGTGCTCTGATTGCTCTTTATTTCTTTGGAAAGAAAGCTCAGAAGAAACAAGAAGAACAGCAGGCTCAGATTGAAGCAGCAAAACAGACCGTATCTATGCTGATTATTGATAAGAAACGGCTTCCGTTAAAAGAATCCGGTCTTCCGCAGATGGTGATCGATCAGGCTCCGAAGCTTATGCGTCGTTCCAAGCTTCCGATCGTTAAGGCAAAAGTCGGACCGAAGATTTCCGTACTGATCGCAGACGAAAAAGTTTTTGATCTGATTCCGGTTAAGAAAGAAGTCAAAGCAGAAGTCAGCGGTTTATACATCGTTGGTGTAAAAGGAATCCGTGGTTCCCTTGAAACTCCGGCTCCTAAGAAAAAAGGCTTCTTCGCCAGATTACGTAATAAATAATTTCATACGGATCATAAAGCAAACACCCGAAGGTTCATTCCTCCGGGTGTTGATTTTTGTAATGATATATCTGTTCTTCAGTTTTCGTAAAAAGAAAAATCTCCGAGGTCTTTGGACTGTGCCTGAACCGTCAGGTAACAATCTGCCACATGTTCATCATTCATATCCAGTGCATAATCCACTTTCATCTGAATGCAGTCTTCATCTTCCATCATTTCAAGGCCTGTTGCGGCAATTCCCATCTGAAGTGTTCCAAATGGTGTCGAATAAAGAGTCATGTTTTTCTTTCCCTGCTCAAACACCATATGTACATTTACCTGTCCCTGTTTGCGTACTTCTACGCCCTGTGGAGACAGCTTAATATAATTGACTGTCGGCTGTGCCGTATCATCCATCATTTCTTCATACCGAAGATAGTGACTTCCGTTTCGATAATAATACTGTCCGGGAACAACGATTTCAATCGGTTCCTGCTCATCCTCCGTATCCATCATCTGAAGTCCCCGTACACGAATAAGTACATCTTTTTTCATTTATTTCTCCTAATACTTCTCAATGTCGATTTTGCGTGTCATGGTTACATCATAAGGCAGAATGGAATTGGCAAATTCCTTGAATTCATCTGCAAGATCGCTGACATAAAAGCGGTATGGAAACTCTGCCTGCTGCTCTCCGGTACTCAGAATGTCCATTTTCGTCAGAAGGCTCTTTAATTCCAGTGCCGTCTCATATGCCGGATTGACCAGACGGACTTTCTCACCCATCACTTCCTGAATCGTTGAACGGATCAACGGATAATGTGTACATCCAAGGATCAGGGTATCTACCTGCTCATCCTTCAGCTCCTGCAGGTAGCGGGATGCAACTTCGACCGTAACCGGATCATGCAGCCATCCTTCTTCTACCAACGGTACAAAAAGCGGGCATGCCTTCCCGATCACCGTAATCTCCGAATCCAGCCTTTTCAGGTAAGATTCGTGGATGCCACTTCCAACCGTACCCACGGTACCGATCACCCCGACTCTTTTATTTTTAGTCTCTTCTGCTGCCACACGGGCACCTGCTTCAATCACACCAAGCACCGGTATATCAAGCTTATCCTGTACAGCCTCAAGCGCAAACGCACTCGCGGTATTACAGGCGATCACGATCGCCTTGACATTCTGCTCTCTCAGAAAATGAACGATCTGACTGGAATAGCGGATGACGGTATCTTTTGATTTGCTTCCATATGGAACCCTTGCAGTATCTCCAAAATATACAATTTTTTCTGAAGGAAGATTTCGCATGATCTCACGTGCTACGGTCAGACCGCCCACGCCGGAATCAAACACACCGACAGGCGCATTCTTATCTATCATATATGTATCTCCATTTCTTAAATAATATAGCCCGGAAAGCCCTGCGACCATCCGGACTATTTATCATATTACCACCTCTCAATGGCTTTCGCAAGCCAGAAGGAAATCTTTGGCTTCTGATCTGTCTGCGAAAAACAAAACTGTGGATACAGACTTCCCCACCATGCCACTACACCGGGAGCAGTTCGTCCCGAAACAGCACTTCCGAAAAGCGAAACTGCAAGCAGTCCCGCAACAATTGCCACCTGTACCCTGTATTTTCTGTTTCTGAGAGTGTCTCTTATTTTTACTGCCTCTGTTTTCCATATATTTATTTTTTCGTTCTTCTGCAGCCACGCTTTCATGTCAGATGCCTCCTGTACATACATAATTTCTGATTACTCTGTCAGAAGTATTGACCATTTTCGGTATTTTATTCCAGAAACACTTCCAGTTCTCCGTCAACAAGCGTAATTTTCGGAAGAGAAAGCAGCGTTCCGCCCTGATACCACTGATGATAGACCTGTCGCAGTGTCACTCCTTCTTTTTGCTGTGCCGGTACCCGATTTTCAAGAAGCCCTGTCAGATAATCTCCAATCGAGGCACCGCCACTGTCCCATTTCAAGACAGCCTCCGGATCCCCGGTTCTGAAAAGATAAATATCTTCTCCTGCCAGCGGCTCCGCTTTCAGATAGTTCAGAAACATTTCCCATCTGCCGCTTTCAAGCATCTCATTTCCCATGATAATGACCTCGAGGTGACCGATATCAAGATATCGGTTCTGGCTTCTGTCATAAAGCTGCTGGATTTCGTCAAAATCGCGTCCTCTCAGTGTCAGTACAGAACGGTCAGTATTTTCTTCCTCTTTTCCCTGTCCGGTCGCCTCCGGCAGATCCGGCATTCCGTATGAAATGACGAAATCATCTCCTGAAACATCAATGCCAAGCGCAAGCGGATACATTCTCTTTTCCGGTTCAATTCCCGCACAACCGCTGCATATCAGTACCAGTGCCAGAAAAATGCAGCCAAGCGTTGCTACTTTTTTTATCTGTTTCTGACGGCTGCGTAAAAACAGATAGATCAATATAAGAAAAAGACCGGGCACAAAAATTTTTGCAAGATAAATTTCAAACAGATCCGCCACTGTCACACCATCAATCTCAATAATTGCTGCTGCATATACCGCCACCGGAAGCCAGTATTTTCCGGTGCCGATATGTGCCGATGTCAGGATCCGTTCTCCATAATAAAAAACACTGCCGATTGTAAACAACAGACCATAAAGCAAAAAGCCCATCCACAGCACATCAAACCTTGCCAGAACATTCCCCGGCAGATCTGCACCTGCCAGCAGAGAAAGAACCGGCCATGTTTCAGACTGCACTCTCCGCCATCCCAGCACAGCCGGAAGAAGTACCAGTACACAGATCATAATTCCACTGACTGTCAGGATTCCCCCTATCACAGTCTTTCCTGCGCTGCCTCGTTTTTCAACATCTTTCATCACAAACGGAAGCAGACTGATTCCCGAAAAGAAGCACAGATAACGGTATGCAGACCGGATACTTGTCTGTACGGAAAACGCTTCTTCCCGAAACAGTTCCGTGATATATTCTGCCTTTCCCTGTCCCGCACACAGTATAAGCAAAAGCAGGATCGCCCCTAGAAAACTTCCTCCTGTGACTTCTGCCATCCTGCCTCTTTTCTGCAGTCCTTTTTCCATTCCACAGGCACAGACAGATACTGCAAATAACAGGAGCCATTTTTCAGAGATTCCAAAGATCAGCCATACAGGAATGATACGCCCAATCAGATTCAGAAGATATGCTCCCGCCATCACAAGATAGATAAGAAAAAAGCCTCCGAAGATCACAGCTCTGACTTTTCCGAAGGAACGCAGCATATCCGCATACCCATACGTGCTTCGAAGATAGAAAAAAGAATACAGCAAAAGAAAAATCACTGCCAGAATGATCCCCACCGCACCGGACAACCCCAACAGTCCGCCTTTCCCGTTCAGACAAAGCAGAAAAGGCGCCAGAAACGTCAGCAGAATCTGCCGGTATAACTGCCGGTGTGAGATCCGATTATTTTCTGCGTACTTCATTTTGCACCTCCTTTTCTGTCTTCGCATCTGTCGTCTGTGCTTTATGTTTCAGTCGCAAACTCTGCTCTTTTTTGGCATATACCGGACGATACTGCCGCTTCTTAAACGGAATCCGCCAGATGCCGTCTCCTACCCGGCTTACCGAATGTTTTCTGACAAAGGGAACAAGATACGGCACACCAAAACTCAAAAGTCCGGACAGATGCGAAATCAACAGATAAATGCCCAGTACGATACCGTATATCCCTAGATATCCGCCCAGAAACAGAAATCCATATTTCATAAGCCGAAATGCCGACGCAAATTCTTCATCCGGAATCACCATGGAACCTAATGCGGTCAGCGCTACGATCATCACAACAATAGGACTTACAAGATTTGCACTCACTGCTGCGTCTCCGATGATCAGACCTCCCACGATTCCGATTGCATTTCCAAGCGCACCGGGCACACGTACCCCGGCCTCACGAATCAGTTCAAATGCCAGTTCCAGTAAAATCAGCTCCGTCACGCTTGTAAATGGTACTCCCTCTCTTGCCTCTGCAAAGGAAAGAAGCAGATTCGCCGGAAGAATCTGTGTATGAAAACGGATCACCGCCAGATAAAGTCCCGGCAGAAGCATTGCCGTCAGAAGTGCCAGATAGCGCAGAATCCTCAAAAACGATGCCATCTCGAAATGGTGATACCAGTCCTCGCTGCTTTCCATAAATCCACTGAATGAGCCGGGCAAAATCAACGCAGACGGAGAATTGTCACAGAGCAGCACAACCTTTCCGTTCAAAAGCTCCAGCGCTGCACGGTCCGGTCGCTCCGTAACTTGATACTGTGGAAACGGAGAATACCACGATTCCTCCGTAAGCTGTTCAAGCATGCCACTGTCAAGGACACCATCTATCTCATATTCTTCGATACGCTCCTTTATCTGCTCCAGAAGTTCCTCATGAACCAGATCATCTATATACAGAATCTGCAGCACCGTATTGGAACGCACACCCATCTGATATTCTTCCACTTTCATTCTGGTATCACGAAGTCTTTTTCGCACAAGCGCGGAATTTGTTTTTACCGAATCTGAAAATCCCTCTCTGGAACCACGGAGTACTTTTTCTGACTCTGCCTCCGACACACCCATATTCGGATATCCCCTGCTCGAGATTTTCATTGCTTTGTCATAACCATCAATAAAAAAAACAGCATTTCCGGAAAGGACCGCACCCAAAACTTCGTTCATATCATTCAGTTTCTGTACATCAGCAATTCCGAGGCTGTTATTCTGCATAAACTCCGGAATCTTTTCCGGCGGAATCTCCCAGAAATGATTGATCATCTTGCCGATTGCCGAATCATCCAGCATCATATTGGAAACTGCCACTTCTATATAAACCATAAGGCAGTCCACTTTGCGCTCATCCCCGAGCCGCATCGGACGAATCAGAATATCCGCACAGTTTTCACAGCGTTCTTGTATATAACGTTCATTCTCACGAATATCCGCCGAAATTTTTTTCACATTTTCTTTTACATCTGTCATGGTTTCCTCCACAAACCGGCGGATGCGCCACCGACGCCTCCTCTATGTGCCATACAAAAAGAGAGACACATCACATGCATCTCTCTTAGAATAACCATATTTTATTTTTTTATTTACGTATCTGACGATTCTGTGTCTCCTCACGAATCGAGCGGATGATCGCCTCTCTCTGATTTTCAATATGCTGATAGGAAATTTCCTGCGCGCTCTTTACATCACGGTTTTTGATTGCCTCATAAATCTCTTTATGCTCTTTGACCAGAAGATTTCTTGTCTCCTCATCTTTCAGATATTCCACACGGTATCTGTAAATCTGCTCACGCAGGTTGTTTAAAACCTGATTCAGTCTGCGGTTATCTGAAGATTTGTAGATGACTTCATGAAAAGCCACATCTGCTTCTGCAAGTTTTACAAGATTTCCCTCTGCCATCGTTGCCTCGAAATTCTTTGCTGCATTCCAAAGCTCTTCAAGCTGTTCTTCGGTCATTCGCATGCACGCATTCTCAATGGAAAGATTTTCAAGTGCAATACGCACTTCCAGTACATCGTTCAGATCCTTCTCAGTGATATTGGCAACCTGTGCACCTCTCCGGGGAATCATCACGACAAGCCCTTCCAGTTCCAGCTTACGCATTGCCTCACGTACCGGAGTTCTGCTGACACCGAGACGCTCTGCAAGCGCGATTTCCATCAGTCGTTCTCCCGGCTTGAGTTCCCCTTTCAAAATTGCCTTACGGAGTGTGTTAAACACAACATCCCGAAGTGGCAGATATTCGTTCATATCTACAGAAAAATCATTCATCATAGGTAGTTTCCCCTTTCCTGCACACATCCTGATCTATGCATGATCTTTTCGGTTGTAAATCTGTGTTGCAAATACTGTTTTTGCCAGATGGCTCTGTTTCAGGACTTCTGCTGCCTCACGCATCTTCGCCCTGTCATCAAAAATTCCGAATACGGTCGGTCCGCTTCCGCTCATCATTGCTTTCAATGCGCCATTTGCTTCCATAAGATCTTTGATCTCCTGAATTACCGGATACTGGCGGATGATTCCCGGCTCAAAGACATTTTCCATCTTAGATGTCAGGCTGTAAATATCCTGATTCTCAATATCCAGAAGCATTCCATCGATGTCCGGATGTTTCTGAATGCTGTTCAGATTCAGATTCTCATATGCCAGCTTCGTCGAAACGTTGATTCCCGGTTTGCCGACAAGTACATAACAGCGCGGAAGTCCCGGAAGACTCGTAAGTTTCTCACCGATTCCCTCTGCAAGGGCAGTTCCTCTCATTACACAATAAGGAACATCTGCGCCCACCTGTACGGCACGTTTCATCAATTCCTCTTCGCTGAGGCCCAGACGAAACAGACGGTTCACTCCGACAAAAGCAGCTGCCGCATCTGAACTGCCACCCGCCATACCTGCTGCAACCGGAATGGATTTCGTCAGTTTCATAGAAAGGCCCTCTTTAACATCAAACTCATCCATAAGAAGTTTGGCTGCCTTATATACCAGATTCCTTTCATCAGAAGGAACATAAGGAAGATTTGTAGACAACTCAATTCCCGGTTCTGATTTCTTACGGATATCCAAAAGGTCATACATCTGGATCGTCTGCATGATCATCCGTACTTCATGATATCCATCCTCACGCTTGCGGAGTACATCGAGTCCGAGATTGATTTTTGCCATAGCTCGTAAACGCATAAACACACCCTCTGTCCTTTGTATTTTTCGTTCTTTTTGTACTTTGTATACAATCTATGTGTTTTATTTTATCCGATTTTTTTGATAATTTCAAGTATCATTCTTCGACTTTTTTTACCAGAAGAAGCGGCATTCCTGAGGAAATTTCTTCGTTTTCCAGCTCATTCATGCTTCTGATTTCTTCCGTGGTCGTATAAAAGCGTTTTGCAATGTCCCAGAGCGTGTCTTCCGGCTGAACGATATACACGGTAATTCCAGGCAAACTGCGGATTTTTTCCTGATCAAGAGGTGCTTCTTCCATCTTGTCGAGGATAAATTCTTCACTGCACTGTAACACCAGCACATTGACACCGATCGTTGCACGGATCTCAAGCTCGTTGCTGTCTGCCATGGTCGTTGACAACTGTTCCAGCTCACTATGCAGATAATAAACACTGTCTTTCGAGATTCCCCGTGCCTCTACGATATGACTGAACGGAATGACAGTTTCGGCAGAATAAAACGGCATATCATCATTTCCCACAATATACAGAACCTTCAGACGCAGAATCCCGTCCACCTGAATCCCATCGCTGACGATCTGAGTTTTGTCAACTTTGACATCTCCCTGACTGTGGCAGATCTGCAGGATTTTCCCCTGTGTTTCACGAATTGTCACACGGTCCGACAGACGACATCGTGAGAAATTCCGGATCAACAGGCTTTCCAGCATTTCCGGCCTGCCTTTTGTCTGATACTGTCGAAACGGAGTGTAAGCATCCATGATCACATCATGCTCTTCCTCCCGGTAAAGCTTCATATCCAGTTCCAGAACAACATCTGCCTGCAGTTTACGCTCTTCTCCGTCGGCATCCGGTCTGACCTCCAGAGACTGACTGATCACTGACGCTTCCAGATTCGGAATCATCTCCGAAGTACAGCCGGTGCATTCTGCTTCCCCGTTAAACGGGATCGTGTGCTCCAGCCACTGCAGAGTACTTCCTTCATCCCCGCCCGTATAAAGAACAAAAATAAACAGTTCTCCTTTAGCCTTTACTTTTTGTTCTTCCGGACGCAGATCCAGCCCACGTATTTCGATGGTATACCACAAAAGCTCCGCAATATCCGGTTTGTTTGAAACCAGCTCCACTTCTTCTTTCAGCCGCAGAGTATCTTTTTTATGTACTGCAAGACTGAGAAGGCACATCTGTTTTTTCTTAACAGAGATATTTTCATCATCCGCCGCCACCGGCAGACGGATTCCAGTCAGTTCATCCACCGATGCATAAAACGTGATCACGGCACGAATATTCAGCTTCCTTGAATGAATGATGTGGATGCTCAGATCTTCGATCTCCCACTTCAGACAGAGCTTATCACCATTTACAATTCCGTCAAGGTTCAGAGTCTCCTCAACCGGCACGCCTGCCGAAAGACTGTAAACTCTCCCGTCCTCTTCCCCCACGTACAAAACATCCGCCTGCAGTTTCCCTTTGACAAAAGCATGCCCGTCATTCAGGCGCACTTCTTCTACGGTCACCTCGCCTTTATTCTGTATCATGCGTCCAATGTCCGGTTTCACATCCGGTACATTATAATCCATGTCCAGCGTCACCTGACTGGTTGCCCTGCTCTTTGTTCGAAGTACCTGAATATCCTCTTTCCTGAATTCCACTTTTATGTCCTCCAATCTCACTGAAACTGAACCGGGACATCCCGGTACTCTGTTTTCACAACGATATATGGATAAGAAGGTTCACCGCCCTGCACTTCCTCCGTGGGGCCGATCAGTTTTGTTTCAAAAAAAACAGCGTTCACAGATGCCGACAGATCCGTCACCTGAATGCTGTATCCTCCGCTCATCTGCCTTCCATATCCCTTTATCAGATAAAGGTCTTCGCCCTTCTGGTATGCCATCTGGAATTCTTTTTCCTTTTTTTCTTCTATCAGCTTCGCGGCTTCTTCCGGAATCTGCAAATGATCCGCGACCGTATATTTAAGCGGGGTTCTCTTACCCTCTTCAATCTTTATCATCCGGCATCCGCCAAGCATCATTAAAAGTATCAAAAGCGACAGAAATGCGGCAGTTTTTTTCATAAACAGCTTTCCATTTCCCGGCATCTCATTTCTTCAGTATGTATTCTATGCGGAGGATAAAAGATTTATTGCAAGTATTTCCAAAATCACTTATACTTGTACCAGAGTCCCGTTTTTCGGGATTGCTTTTATCTTAGTTTTTATTTCAATTAAACAGAAAGAGGACTTTATTATGATTCGTCTTATCATTGTTGCGATCACAGTCATCGGATTTCTGATACTTTCCATTCCAATCCTGCTTATCGAATGGATCATCGGTAAATTCTCACCGCGCACAAAGGAAATCAGCTCCCTGCGCATCATTCAGGGAGTTTTCAAATTTATCCTGTGGGAAGCCGGTACAAAGGTAACGATCATCGGTGAAGAAAATATTCCAAAGGACACACCGGTGCTTTACATCGGAAATCATCGAAGCTACTTTGACATCGTGCTCAGCTACAGCCGCTGTCCGCTCCGCACCGGTTACATTGCCAAGAAAGAAATGGAACGCTACCCGCTTCTTTCCAACTGGATGCGCTATCTGCATTGCCTGTTCCTCGACCGAAAAGATATTAAGCAGGGACTGAAGACTATCCTGACCGCGATCGAAAAAGTAAAATCCGGCATCTCCATCTGTATCTTCCCGGAAGGTACACGAAACGCAAATGCAGACGAGCTGGAGCTCCTTCCATTCCATGAAGGAAGTTTCAAGATCGCCAGCAAATCCGGATGCGCGATCATTCCGATGGCAATGAACAACACCGCAGAAATCTTTGAGGCACATATGCCCAAAATCAAATCAACTCATGTCGTTTTGGAATACGGCAAACCAATCTACGTAAAAGAACTTTCCAGAGAAGACCAGAAACATCTCGGTGTATACACACAGAATGTGATCCATGAGATGCTTGAAAAAAACCAAAAACTTGTTTAAAACAACAAATAAAAACTGCTGTATCATAGAAAAACAAAACTATGGTACAGCAGTTTTTTTATTTTATTAAATTCTTCCGATATTCTCTCGGACTGCATCCTTTCACTTTTGCAAATACTTTTGAATAGTAGTTTGAATCAGAGAAACCGACTTTTCCTGCAATCTCGCTGATCGTCCCTTCTGAACTCAGGTATTCAAGACTTCGTTCAATCCGATAATCCTGCAGGAAAGAGAATAGTGTTGTATTCATATGACGTTTAAACAGTCTGGTGCATTCACTTTCGCAGAGGTGTATATGCTCGGAAATTTCGGCAAGTGTAATATGATTCATATAATTTTGCTCCACATAAGCAATGATCTTTCGGATCCGGTCATATTCAGTAAGGTCTGAAGCAGCAGTCACCGGATGGTGCGGAAGGTATTCAACAAGCAGACGCCACATGGTCTGCATTCGTATCGAAATATCCAGCTCATAAAAGTCAGGTCTTTTTTTATCAAGATCGATAACTTCCAGCATCCGGTCACGAAAAACCGCATGCCAGCTTTCGGAATAATCAATGTGCATGGCACAGGCAGACAGATTCTGGATTACAGGAGTAACGTACTTTGTACAGATGGTACTCCGGAAAAATCCGTATATCAACTTTGGGTCAAATGTGATCGGTATATAAGAGCAGTCCTCCTGATTTTCCATCTCACCGGTATGCAGGGCATTGGCATTACAAAAAATGATGTCGCCTTCTTTCAGATGAAACGAACGGTTATTCACACGGTAATGCATGGAGCCCTTTTTTACATAGGTAATCTCTATCTCAGGATGGTAGTGCCACATAAAGGAATTGGACTCGTACTCCGAAAGCCGCTGGTAACTGACAAGAAACGGGAAATAATCACTGCCATGCTTTTTTAATTCTTTTTGAAACTGGTTGGTGATGATCTGCATAGGTAAGCAATCTCCTCTGTAATAACTAAAAAATATGATATTAAAAATCAACGCAGAAAATTACCTTTATTATACACAAAAAATTATGAAGAACGCAATATTTTACTGTTTTTTCGCAGATTAATTAAGGTAATTTTTGAGGAAAACAGTATAATAAATTTATAAACCGAACGGACGTATAAAAGCAGAAAATATAATGTAAAAGGAGAATAAAATCATGAATTTACCGGAAACAGTAAAACTTCAGGAAATTTACGGAGAAACCGAAGTAAGCGGTGCCCGTTTTAAAAATCTTGCAGATCATTTTGAAAAAATCTACAAACAGGACAAAGCAGAATACTTTACTTCAGCCGGAAGAACTGAAATCATCGGAAACCATACAGATCACAATGGTGGAAAGGTAATCGCAGGAAGTATCAATCTTGATACCATCGGAGCCGCATATCCGAACGATACACAGGTGATCCATATTACAAGTGAAGGCTACAGAGATGAGATCGTTGTAGATCTCACAAAGCTCAGTAAAGAAAATTACAAAAAAGGCACAGTTGCACTTGTTGCCGGCATGATGGAAGGTGCACAGAAAAACGGATTCAAAGTAGCCGGTTTTGACGCTTATGTAAGCACAAATGTTATTGCAGCCGCAGGTGTCAGCTCATCTGCATCCTTTGAAATGTTGATCTGTACGATCATTGACTATTTCTTCAATGACAGCAAAATGTCTTACAACGATTATGCAAAAATCGGTCAGTACGCAGAAAATGTATACTGGGACAAGGCTTCCGGAATGATGGATCAAATGGCATGTGCAGTAGGTGGCCCGGTTCTGTTTGATTTCGCAGACCGAGACAATCTGAAATACAGCAAACTTGATTTTTCCTTCGGAAAATTTGGTTATAAACTGGTTATCGTAAACACCGGAAAGGGCCATGCAGACCTCAGTCAGGAATATTCTGAGATTCCGGGTGAGATGAAAGCTGTTGCCAAAGTACTTGGTGTAGAGCTTCTTCACGAGACAAACGTAGATGCACTTCTTGCGCACTGCAATGAGATCGAGGATGACAGAGCTGTTCTGCGTGCGCTTCATTTCTTCGGAGAAACTACCCGTGTAGAGGATGCAGCAGATGCGATCCATCACGAAGATTATAAGAAATTTCTGGAACTGGTGAATGAATCAGGAACTTCTTCCTGGGAACTTCTGCAGAACTGCTACACCATGAAAGATTTCCATGAGCAGAAGATCACAAGAACCCTTGCGCTGACACAGCTTTTCCTGAAAAAAATCGGTGCAGGTGTATGCCGTGTTCATGGCGGCGGTTTTGCCGGTGTTATTGCAGCTATCGTTCCGGAAAAAGAGCAGGATAACTATGTAGAATATATTTCCAGATTTGTCGGCAGAGAAAATGTATATCCGATGGACATCCGTGCCGTAGGCGCTGCCCATATCGGATAATTAATAGTACAAAAAGAAAAACGACATCAGTTGTTTATCTTTGATAAAATAATATTCAGGCACAAATGACAAATCATACATAAATCATAATGAACCCTTCATAAGGTATCATAACTACAGATAAGAGGAATTTTTTCTATGAAACTTATTTCTTACATTTCTGTATTTATGATACCTGTTTTAATTTTGTACATACTGGGCTACGGACTGATTGCAAAAAGAAATATTTATAATGATTTTTTGGAAGGGGCAGAGGAAGGCTTAAAGATCGTATGGAGACTTGTGCCGACACTAATCGGATTGATGACGGCGGTCGGAGTCCTGCGCGCGTCAGGTTTTCTTCAATTTCTGGGAAGCATACTTTCAAAGGCATCGGGGGTGCTTGATATCGCGCCGGAACTTTTTCCGTTGGGGTTGGTGAGACTTTTTTCTTCCAGTGCGGCGACAGGTCTGCTTCTGGATATTTTCAAACAGTTCGGAACGGACTCCCCGACAGGACTGATGGCCGCATTGATGTTGAGCGCAACAGAAAGTGTTTTTTACTGTATGAGTGTATATTTTGGCTCTGTAGGGGTACAGAAAACCCGATACACACTGCCGGGGGCATTGCTTGCCTCACTTGCCGGAATGATGGCTGCTGTGTGTATCGTTCAATTTTTATTGTAAATTCCATGGCAGATTTTGTCGAATCTTGTCAAACGATTTTCATTTTCGTATATTGTAAGTCATTTTTACATATGCTATAATGTCATCAGAAACTTATTATGTTATTCAAGTACCAAAAACGAAAACCCCTCGGAGGTCGGTCCGAGGGGTTTTCTATTCCGTTTTTTATGGTGGCTTATTCCACAGGCTGGTCACCGACTATTTATCACCGTCCAGCCATTTGTTGATGCAATGACACACTACACCAGCCATGACAGTAAGTATAAAACTTATTATGTCATCCATAGTCACACCTCCTTTCCGTACCGGTGGGAGGCGGTAACAATCCCACTATAGCACACAATGTACTACAGTTATGTCGAACCTTGTCAGTCAATCTATATTTTCGTATACTATAGAAAAATGTAAAAGAGGATGACTTTCTATGAATTATACAGACGCGAAAAAAGAATTTGAACACTATCTGGATGGCTATGACCGCAATAATGATAAGGTCCGCCTGAAGATCATACATACCTATGGGGTGGTGCACGACATGGAGGATATCTGCCGTCGCATGAATCTATCTCTCGAAGATACCGAGCTTGCAAAGATCATTGCTCTGCTCCATGACATCGGACGCTTCGAACAGCTGAAACGCTTTGACAGTTTTGAACCTGCTACCATGGATCATGCTGCTTACGGCGTACAGGTATTATTTGAAGAGGGCATGATCCGCCGTTTTGTCCCGGAAAATCAGTGGGATGACATCATCCGCACTGCAATTGCCCTGCACAGCAATTTTAAATTAGAAAATATCTCTAATCCGCGAACGCTTCTCCATGCCCGTCTGATCCGGGATGCGGACAAGCTGGACAACTGCCGCGTAAAATTGGAAGATGATCTGCCTGTATTTATGGGTATGTCAGGTGAGGACATCGGTGCACAGACAATTACACCAAAAGTTTATGACACGATTCTGTCCAACCAGTGCATTTATTCCCCGGATCGTGTTACAAAAATGGACTACTGGGTTTCCTACGTAGCACATTTCTGCGATATTTATTTCCGCGCAAGCTTTGACATCATTGAAGAACACGACTACCTCAATAAAATTATCGACCGGATTCCATACAGCAATCCTGATACAAAAAATAAAATGGAAACAATCCGCACATGTCTTACAGAATTTATCCATCATGCCCATGGGTATGAGTGGATATAAAATCAGACATACATAAACCCCTCCGGTCACTACATCCGGAGGGGTTTTCTTCCTTTATTATATTATTTGATAACACCCATTCGTTTTCTGTCAACTGTCATACATACTGCAAAGATCAAGATGATACCTTTCACTACTTTCTGGATATCTGCGGAAAGACCTATGATATTCATACCATTACTGAGGATACACATGATCAGTGCACCAAGTACTGTAGTAAGAACGCTTCCGATACCACCTGACATAGGAGTTCCGCCAAGAACTACTGCTGCGATGACATCCATTTCCATTCCATCACCCATTATAGGTGTAGCTGCATAAGAACGTGCTGCCTGGAAACATCCTGCAAGTCCGGCTAATGCACCACAAAGAATGAATACCTGAACTTTAATTTTATTTACACGAATACCTGCAAGTGTTGCAACTTTTTCTGCACCACCGACTGCTCTTACTTCTCTGGAAAATGCAAAATTGTTGTAAATGTACCACATAATGACAGTAATGACAATTACCATGATAACGTTATTTGGTATTGACGGAAGATACGATCCGTTAAAGAGACCAATAAATCAACACCGAACAGAAAAGAAAAATCGCCGCATGTGCATACAATTTTATTGATGACCGGGACACCATCATTATTGATGATGCCTCCAGCAGTTTTTATCTGGCATTATACATTAAAGAGCATCCCGAAAAACGACTTGCGATCGTAACCAACTCGCTTCTTGCAGGCAATGAGCTGGCCGGGCTCGACCATGTTGATCTCTATATGATCGGCGGACATGTGGGCGGACATCTGGCCGCTACTATGGGTGATGATGCTCTGGAAAACATGAAACATTTTCAGGTAGATAAGGCTTTTATTGGTGTTCACAGCATCAATTTCGATGTTGGGATCACCTCTATTGCAACACCTCAGATGCAGGTGAAACGCGCCATCCTGAACATGTCTCACAAAGTATATGTTCTGGCTGACAGCAGCAAATTCGGCGGCGGATATCTGTCCGTTATCTGCCCTATGAAAGATATCTATAAGATTATTACAGATGACAGTATTTCGACAGAAAACATCAAAAAAGCACAGAAAGAAAACATTTCTCTTGTTATAGCAAGATGAGCATCTGATGTCCCCGCGTCACGGTGATACTTTCTTATACTTTCCTGCTATTCGGCAAAAAATCACTGCCACTGCGGTACTGACAGCGGTGGCAAGAATCGCCGGCCCAACAATCGCCGTCGGATCTGCACTTCCATATTTCGCCCGGTAGGCAATCATATTTACAGGAATCAGCTGCAGGGAAGAAACATTGATGATCAGAAACGTGCACATTTCATTACTGGCAATCATGCTGCTGTTTTTGACTGCATCTTTCTTTCCACTGTCTTCTGTATTCTTCTCTGCATTTTCTTTCTGTAACTGCAGTTCTTTCAATTCCTTCATCGCACACAGACCCGAGCTTGTGCTTGCCCAGGACAATCCCAGCACATTTGAAAGAAAGTTAAGACATATATAATGCGCCGCTTTTGACTCTGTATCCAGCTTCGGAAACAGAAAACGGAGCAGCGGTCTCATTTTTGCCGCCAGCTCCGTGACCAGTCCGGAATTCTCTGCAATCTTCATCATTCCCGTCCACATCGCTGTAATTCCCGCCATCGAAATACAAAGACTGACCGCTTCTCCCGAACACGAAACAAATGCTTTCGTAACCTCATCTACATTCCCCGCTAACACACCATACACTATTCCGATCAGAAGCATTCCACCCCAGAGATATGCCATGTTTATTTACCTGATTTATGTTATTATTTTACTTTATGATCAGGAAGATCTTTACATAACCAGATTAGTAAAATTATCAGAACCTGTTACTTGCTTTTGTCATAAAAACCAGAAAAAATAAGCCCGCCAAAAGGCGAGCTTATTTAAGATGCTTACTTATGAGACATCACTGAATTACAGAACCAGAATGTCCCCTTCCTTTGAATATTTCGAGCATTAATGCGTTCTTTCGTATTCCAGAATACGATCAACTTTTTTTCCTGATCTTTCATTATATACATAAGTTGCTTTTAAATATTCCTCAATCATAACTTCCGCTTTCTTGTATCCTGTTACCTGACTTCCAATCGTAATAATATTGCAATTATTACTCAGGCAGGCTCTCTGTGCTGAGTACACATCACCTACAACTGCGGCATATGCACCTTTTACTTTATTTGCAGCAAGCATTACACCAATTCCGGTTCCACAAAACAGAATTCCACGGTCAAATTTCTTTGCTGCTACATTTTCTGCAACTTCAATTGCAACATTTGCATAAATTGAATCATCGCTTCCAAAGTCTGTCACTTCATGTCCGAGTTTTTCAATAAAAGGAATTAACTGCTGTTTGAATTCTTCAGCATTCGGATCACAACCTACTGCAATTTTCATTTGTGCTTCCTCCTTTTAATCCAAATTCTCTGCAATTCCATCAGCCATTGCGATCAGAATGATACAACATGAAACACTTCCTGCATCAAGAACGCCTCTGGATCTTTCACCCAAACGGCTGGAACGTCCAAATTTAGCTACCATATCTTTTGTAGATTCCATTCCTTTTTTTGCAGCAGCTTTCATATTTTCCAGAGCCTCAACGAAATCCAGACCGGCAGATGCTGCATCTTTCAGTGCATCGACAGCCGGTGATAATGTATCAACCAATGTCTTGTCTCCAACCTGTGCCTCTACAATTTCCTGAAGACCTGCCAATCCTGCTGCAAGCATATCTGCAAGATCCTTCACTTTTATCTCTTCAAGCTCCATTCCTTCATCGGCACTGTCCATGAAAATGGTTCCATAAATTGGTCCCATGGAACCGCCAATCTGTGAGAAAAGAATGTTACCAAGATTACTCAGTCCCTCTGCAAAAGTGAAGGATTTATCACCATACTGTTTCCCAAATAACATAAATCCTTTATTCATGTTCATTCCATGATCACCATCGCCGATCAGACCATCTACTTCTCCCAGATAATCCTTATTTTCATGAATCGCATTTACCATCTTCATTAAGACAGGATTACCTTTTTCGTTTTTAAATGTACTCATATTACCTGAACCTCCCATTATTTCTGACACATTCCCATAGTATTTACAGGCATGTCAATTAACTCTTTCAGTTCATCATCTAATTTCATTACGGTTAAAGTTGCTCCCATCATGTCGAGTGAAGTGAAGTAATTCCCTACATAAGATTTGTGAATTTTAATTCCCTTGTCAATAAGTAATTTTTCAATTTCGTTATAAAGCACATACAGTTCCATAACAGGTGTTGCACCCAGACCAGATACAAGAACAACTACTTCATCACCTTCTACAAATGGATAATCCGGTAAAACGATATCTACCATACGCTGTGCCATATGTTGTGCGTCTTCCAGCTCACAGACTTCAATTCCCGGCTCACCGTGATGTCCTATTCCGACTTCCATAGTTCCATCTTTAATTTCAAAATTCGGATGTCCTACTGCCGGAAGTGTACAAGGAGTAAGTCCAATTCCTACACTTCTTGTGTTATCAATTGCTTTCTGGGCAGCCTCAATTACCTCGTCCAGACTTCCGCCCTTTGCCGCCTTTGCTCCACCGGCCTTCCACATCAGGATTTCTCCGGCTACACCACGTCTTTTTTCTCTCTGATCTTTCGGTGCTGATGCAACATCATCATTTGCAACAACTGTTTTTACTGTAATTCCCGCTCTTTTTGCCATCTTTACAGCCATTTTTACATTCATGTTGTCGCCTGAATAGTTTCCATAAAGACATGCCACGCCTTTTCCCTGATCCGTTGCTTTAAAAGCATCCAGAAATGCTGCGGCTGTAGGTGAAGAACAAATTTCTCCAACTGCGGCTGCATCACACATATTTTCTCCAACATAACCTATAAATGCTGGTTTATGTCCCGATCCACCACCTGTTACAACACCAACTTTATCCTGCGGAATATTTTTGGCTTTTACAACTCGTGGATTTTCTGTTGTTTCTACGATATCTGCATGAACTTTTAAAAATCCTTCTAACATTTCATCGACAATATTATCCGGATCATTCATTATTCTCTGCATTGTACACCCTCCCATATTAAGATAATCTATCCCATAAATGAATTATTCGTTATACATTTCTACATCTACATCAAGCATCTTGCAGATCATCTTAAGTTCGTCTACATGATCTCCATATACTGCATGGCAATGATTTGCTCCAAAACGATCAAGGAAAATATTATGATCAAATGGAAGTTTCGCAAATACATGTGGCCATTCCATTGTTGTAAGCTTTTCTCTTTCTTTTGGAAGTTCTACAAACTCACATGGAATAATTGTCATATAATAACGTTCTTCGCTGCCACGTTTTCTTCTGCACAGTCTGGCAATTGTTGCTTTTCCAGGTTTTGTCTGTAAATTTACATGACATCCACCACCCGGATAAAGATCAAGTGCCGGATACAGAGTAACTTTTGCAAGATTTTCTTTAAAATCATCACTTGCTGCTGCATACCATGTAGACTGTGAACCACAGTTACAGAATTCCATAACTTCGTTTTCCTGATCCCAATGACGGACATCCATAAAGATTGCAGGATCACCTGTCAGAAGATTGAGAATCTGCATAGTCAATGCTGCATCTGAGTCTGCTTCACATGCACAGACAAAAGGCTCCTTCGCTCCATCCCAGTCATATGGGTCATTTAAGAATGCAGCACTCAGACACTGTGTACAGTAATGTGCACTCATCTCATAATGACATTTTACACCGATAAAATCGAGTTCATTTTCTTCAATAATCTTTTTGGTTGCTTCATAATGACGAATCTGAGTTTTCAGTTTTTCCGGTGTGAAGGAGGTTCCGTTAAATTCAACCTTTCCAACATTTTCTGTCAGCCATTTGTAAGCTTTTTCAACCTGAGCATCATCAACTTCTTCTGCTTTACGAACAATCTCTAACTGATCAATATGCTCTACATCTACTCCGAATTTTTCCTGCCAGTCCTGCATAGAAACAGTTGTGCTGTACATTCCAAGACTTCTTCCACCAATCAGTCCATATTTCTGTCCGCTCAGGCTGCTTACAACCTTTGCGCATTTTGCAAATGTAACGATTTTCTCAAGAACTTCTTTTTCATTAACATCACCAGCTACACGGAAATGTTCAATACCCTCATGATCTAATCCGCCACCGGCTGCAAGCATAGAAACCATTCCCGGCCAATCCGGATTAAACGGTGCTGCTAAAAGGAATGGACCTTTGCCATATCTTGCTGCAATAACACTGAATACAGGAAATGCAAATACACCATATGCAAACACTGTAGCATCTACACCCTTTGCTTTTAAGCCCTCTGCATAACTTTTTGCTGTTTTATCACTGTGTACAATATCCTCTGCGACTACAACATCTACGCGGCCATCTTTCTTTAATGCCTCTGCTATTGCGTCAACCTGAGCCTGCACGATCGGTTTCAACATCTCATGTGCTGCCTTATCCCCATCTGAAAATCCTAAAATGCCAAGTACTGGTTTTCTCATTTTTGTTCCTCCTTAATTTGAAATCTCTTCTCCGTTCTGTTTCATATATGAAATATATATATCATATATGAAATTATACTTGAATATTATCATAAAAACTGTATAATGTCAATATAGCGACCAGTGAATTCCATTGTAAGTTGCAATTATTTCTGATAGAATAAATCACATTGGGAGGATTACATAATGAACGTACAAAACTCTGTTGTTCCGGCTTTGGAACGTGCATTAAACATTATCGAATATATTGCTGCTCATAACGAGCCAGTAACCCTTAAACAAATTACTTCTGAGCTCCATATTCCGTCAGCCTCCGCTTTCAGACTTATCAAAAATCTGGTCACTCGCGGATATGTTTCTGAAAATACAGATGGCCATATGACCTATATCCTTGGTTCTAAGTTTATGAGTATCGCCTCTTCATATGAACGTAATTCTTCATTACATCTGGCAGCCAAACCTGTCATGCTTTCTCTTGCGGCTCAGCTTGGCCAGACTGTACAGTTGGGTATCTGGAAAAATGGCTGCCTCATCTACATCGATCAGGCATTTTCTTCAGCCCCCTTAAGTATCATTGCACCCTTATACGAACCCGTTCAGATTAATACAAGTGCTTCTGCAAAGATAATGCTTTCTCTGCTTCCGGATGCAGAATGCCAAAATGCACTTACCACCTGTAAATTTCATCGTCTTACAGATAATACGATTACTGATAAAACGGCTTTCATGGAAGAAATTAAAAAAAGTCGTTTTTGTGGCTATGGATATGACGATGAAGAATTTGCTGTAGGAATCGGCTGTCTCGCTGTTCCAATTTACGACGGGCAAAAAAAATGTGTTGGTACTCTTGGAATCACAGGCTCTATCCAGGAGTATCGTAATAAAAAGAAGTTTGAATACATGCTTTCTATCCTTCATGACTCCGCTTCCAAAATTGCACAAAATCTTATTCAATAAGCTTTCTTTTACGCCGTATTAATAAAGATGACCATAGTGCTCTCAAACACTATGGTCATCTTTATTAAATCTGAGCATAAAGCTTTTTCATTGTTTCACGTATTATTTTGTACTTCTCGTATTTCACGCTATAGACATCATGCAGTTTTTCTCTCATACAATATTTCCACGTAATACCAATAAACTGCTCTGCGGCTTCTTCATAGCTGCTGTATACACCGTCTGCAACTGCACATATCATCGCCAGAGCAGAAATCCCCGCATCTGCATTTTTCAGAATAGCAACATCACATCCCAATACATCAGCTTTCATCTGCATAAGGAGTTCTGACTTTGAACATCCGCCAGCTGCTACCATTCTTTCTACTGGAAGATTGGACGATTTAAGGATATCCAGACATAAGCGTGTTTCAAAACTCACACCTTCCAGCAACGCACGATAAAGAATTTCTCTGGTTGTGCCCACTTCCATTCCAAGAAAAACACCAAGGGATCGATTCGCACCATCCATCAGATTCGCTCTGGTCAGATACGGCAGAAAAAACACTTCTCCCGCATCCGGTGCACATATTTCATTCAACATATCATATACACTTTTGGTCGGCGTCTGCATGCCTTTCAGGTCTTTTGCAAATTGATTTGCAAACCACCGCAGGCTGGTGCCATGAGTATGCTGGCCAACCGGTACCATATATGTTCCCGGTACAATATATGGCTCCAGACATACATCCAGATTCCAGAAATCATCTGTAAGTTTTTCCCGGTTTACAACAAGATTCAGGCTCTCTGTAGATCCCTCTCCTGCTGCTACATCTCCACCAGCAACACATCCACTTCCAAGCGTAGCCGCACACTGGTCATGACATCCTACAATCACCTGTACAGTCTCAGGAAGTCCTGTTTCCTTAGCAAGCTCAGTTCTGATATTTCCTGCTATTGTACCAATTTGAACGATTTTAGAAAACCGTTCAAGTGGAACCCGGAATATTTTTCCGATTTTCTCTGACCATTCCAGTTTTTTTACATCCATCATCCATGTCTTTGATGCAGTAGACTGTGAAACCAATCGCTTTCCCGAAAGCATATATGTAATATAATCTTCAAACAGAAAATAATGTGCGGTTTTCTCAAGAATTTGCGGCTCATTTTTCTGCATCCAGAGAATCCTGTTCAGACTGTAAAACATCCTTGGCGGCAAACCGGTAATCCGGTGCATCTCATCTACTCCAACAGCCTCATCCACCTGACGGACTGTTTCCGGACCACGCTCATCAAGGTACATAATACCATTGTACAGGACTTTATCATTTTCATCCACCATGACCATTGCCTCACCAATGGACGAAACAGCAATCATGCGAATTTCACAGTCACATTTTTCCTGTGCAATATCTGTCAGAACCTCTTTTACACAGCTCCACACCGTCACTGGATTCAGTTCTACTCTTCCTTTGGAAGGATATTCAAAACCGTACTCTCTTCTCTTCTCAATAAGAATGTTTCCATCACGATCCAGAACTGCCGCTTTACATCCTGAAGATCCTACATCCAAACCAATATAAGCTGCTGTTTTTCTCACTTTTTTCCTCCTGCACAAACTTTAATCATCTTTTTACATCTCGCTTAGGAGTCTTTGCCATAAAGTCTCTGATCTGCTGTTCAGACTTGATATACATGTGTGCACCAATTCCCTGAGAATTCAACCCACCTGCACCACATGCAAACTCAGCACATTCTTTATGTGTCATTCCATGTAATACTCCATGAATAAATGCTGCTGCAAAGTTATCTCCACAACCGGTTGTATCAACTGGTGTAATCTCGTATGGGTCTTCGAAAAAACGCTCGTCTTTATTCTTGAAAAAGCAACCTTTACTTCCAAGTTTCAACATAACATTTTTCACGCCATGTGCCAGAAACCAGTCGGCAATATCATCCACATTCTTCTTACCCGTCATGTACATAGCTTCGTTCAGACTTGGTATAATGTAATCTGTATAAGGATAAACACCTTTTATTGCATCTGGGCCAATTCCTTTCAGATCAAAATTTGCATCTGCAAAAGTATATGCCCCCGAGTCCTGCGCTATTTTAAATATTTCCTCAATACCATTTGTATCCAGTTCCCCGAGTGTAAACAAACTTCCTGCCGAGACGGCTCTTGCCTTTGAAAACACACTGAAATCTACATCACTTCTGCTCAGCATATAATTTTTACCAGGACCGACAATGAAATCATGGTCTCCATCCGGATGTATAAAAATCATGGAAGTAAAATTCTCACAGTCATCCTGTCTGGAAACCAGTGAAACATCCACATTCTCATCTTTCAGCTCCTGATAAATCATATCCCCAACATTTCTGTTATCCAAACGTACTACCACGGAAGATTTATTTCCAAGTCTTGAAAGTATAATCGCTTCATTTACAGCATCTCCACCTGTGGTGATCGTCAAGGAGTCAGCTTTGACAGTATCTGTCTCCATCATAAAAGCATTTTTTGGTACATTTGTAGTCAGAATGTCCTGAACTGCCTGTCCAATACATATTACATCATATTTTTTTTGCTCACCCATATTTTTACCCCATTATACATTTTTACAGAAAGTGCGTACCAAATAACTCGGTACGCACTTTTCCCTTTTTGACTCAGTTCAAATATATCTCTTATAATTTTACAAGATCAAGTTTTTTAGCAAGGAAGTCTGTAATTGCTTTCTGAACGAACTCTGCCTCTCCGATCATATCATTGCTGCCTGCCGGTTCATGTGCTTTATGATAAGCAAGAACTGCATCATTGTAGCAATGCATAGTATCTGTACCATAATTGAACTTGTTGATTCCACGAGAGAAAGCTTCTGCCAGCTGATCTTCCGGAATACCGCTGCCTCCATGAAGAACAAGTGGTACATCTGTAATTGCATTGATTTCGTCCAGACGTTCAAGATCAAGTTTTGGTGGGAACGGATAGTCACCATGAGCATTTCCGATTGCGATTGCCAGTGCATCTACATCTGTTGCTTCTGTAAATTTCTTAACTGCCTCTGGTTTTGTATAAAAATCTGCTTTTTCATTATCATTATTTTGTGCAAGTCCAACGCTTCCAAGTTCAGCCTCTACCATAACGCCTTTGGAATGGGCATACCACACAACAGCTTTTGTTCTACGGATGTTCTCGTCCAGATCGTACTGGGATGCATCATACATTACTGATGTAAATCCTGCGTCGATAGCTCTCTTGATTTCTTCTTCGTCATAACAATGATCCAAATGTAAGGCAATCGGAACAGTAGCTTTTTCTGCCATTGCTTTTACCATTGCTCCAAAAGCTTCAAAAGTTGTAACTTTATTCTTTGTTGCATGTTCCGGCAAAAGCATAATCATTGCCGGTTTTTTTACTCTTTCTGCTGCTGCGATAACAGAAGCTACCATGTTGTAATCCAGACAGTTAAATGCAATAACAGATGTGTTTGCTTTTTCTGCCATTTTAATTAACTCAATACCCTTTACAAAACTCATAGTTCATGCCCCTCCTGAAATACTTTTAATGTATTATATTGTGATTGATTTCTTTAATAGACGGATAAATTTTTTTATAAACTTCTAATTTTTCCCGATAAATTTGCATTCTTCCGGAATCCGGTTCATAAACCTGATTCTCTGTTACCATAGCACCGACTGCTTCTTTTACAGAGCTATATTCTCCGGATACTACCGCTCCCAGAATTGCGCCACCCAAGGTACCGGTTTGTCTGTTTTTTACAGTATGCACTGGCACTCCCAGAATATCTGCTTTGATCTGAAGAAGTTCCGGCGAAATCGCTCCGCCATTTGCAACAATCTTTTTCAATCCCAATCCTGCCTGTTGTAAATCTTCCAGAATTACAGCTAATTCATAGTTTGCACCTTCCATCAGTGCTTTGTAAATGTCTTCTCTTTTTGTGTCGAGAGTCAATCCCAAAACTGCACCTTTAGATCTGCTGTCCATATATGGGGTTGCCGCTCCGGAAAAATGTGGAAGCACAAATAAATCTGTTGGTTCCGCACTCATAAGCTTGTTCATTTTGGCAAATGTTGAAATAATTACTTCTGGTTTCTCCTCTTTTACCATCTCATTTACAAACCATCTGAGCAATACACCAGACGTATTGTTCCAGGCCACAGTATTAAAAAGATTTTTTACTGCAAACGGCTCACATGAAATCTGGTAATTTTCAATACTTTCTGTTGTCAATGCAGAACGCTCCAGAACTGCTGTCAGACCTTCTGTTGTTCCAACTGTATTCGAGCAGCTTCCAGATTCACACACGCCACTGCCAATTGCATTGCAGACATGGTCATGCGTTCCGGTTACAATTTTTACAGACTCTGGAAAATTCAATTCTTCTGCAAGACTGCTATCAAGTTCCCCCGCTATATCGCCTGCCGGTACCGGACATGACAGTTTTTCCCTCGATATACCGCTCCATGAGAGAAGAATATCTGACCAGTCGTTCTTGTTAATATCAAACAAGAGTGTCCGTGATGCCATTGAATAATCAATTACCGCTTTATGGCAGAGTCGATAAATAATATAATCCTGAAATGTCAGAATCTTGTAAGCCTTTTTGTAAATCTCCGGCTGATGTTTTTTCAGCCAGAGAATTTTATTTGCAGAATAAATCGTGCTCATATTAAGACCTGTAATATCTGTCAGCGTCTTAGCTCCAAAAGCTTCCTCTATTTCTTTTAATTCTTCTATTCCACGAATATCTGTTCCGATGATTCCTGGTCCAACAGGATTCCCTTCCCGGTCAATTGGAACAATCGCTTCACCAAGTGCGGAAACCGTTATACTTTCCACATGCTTTCCTGCTGCAGCATCATACAGACACTTGATCGCTGCCTTCCATACAGCTTCTGCATCTAATTCGCGATATCCACCTGTTGTTTTTGAAAAACCATAACTTACATGACCAGATCCCAGAACATTTCCATTTCGGTCGATCAGGTCAGCCTTTGATCCAGATGTTCCAATATCAAGTCCTATGTACATATATTATCTTTTGCACTCCATAAACATTGACAGAGCTTTTTTAGCACCTTTCTTCAGTTCTTCATATGCAATCTTGCTTGCAAGGACAGAATAGTTCATCGGACGTCCTTCATGTTCTTTTATAAAGTCTTTGATTGCTTCTGTAACGCATGTATCCATTGCTGTGAAATAGTTGATCTTTTTAATACCTGCATTGACAGCAGCTACAACCTGATCGTGTTCTGTTCCTGAGCATCCATGCATTCCAAGATGTATATTTTCATTTGTTACAGCCGCACGGATATCTTTGATCAGATCTATCTGAAGATCAGATTTTACGCCTGCCATATACATACCATGAACAGTTCCAATAGACACTGTCATAACATCTACATTCGTTTCTTCAGCAAATTTCTTTGCTTCTTCCGGCTTTGTATAATATACAGAAAGATCACTCAAATCAGAAGCTTCCTGTCCAGGAACACAGGTAGGCATGTTATTCGGCATAGCACCGATTTCACCTTCTACAGTAATTCCAAGAGGAGCTACATCCTCTACAAACTTTTTAGTTAATGCAATATTCTGCTCCAACGGAAGTGTAGAACGGTCATACATGATAGAAGTAAATCCTGCACGAATTGCACGGCGTGTAAATGCATCATCAAGAGCATGGTCAATATGCATAGCTACCGGTACTTTTGCTCTTTCAGCAAAAACCTTCATTAATGGAGCAATATCTTCCATTGCTACAACACCATATTCCGGATCACAGATACTGTCATGACCCTGTGCATGGTTGATAATGATCGGGCATCCTAATTCTTCAGCCGCATCAATAACTGCACGAAGCGTTTCAAGGTTCGGTGTGTTTAATGAGCCGATTGCATAGTTATGAAGTTCCGCATCCTTAAGCATTTCTTTCATGTTTACTAACATTGTCTTTTCCTCCTGCATTTGCAAAATATTCTTTATAAAATTCCCGCAGATCCCTACATGGAACAGGTTCCTCTACTCTCTTTCGCTTTCAATCGCTTCGCAGGTAAGACGAAAACATTCGCTGGCTTCTTCTTTCATACGATTTGTAATCAGAATATAAAGACAATCCAGAATAACCATCTGAGCCACTGTCGCACAGGATGGTTCAAATCCAAAGCTTGTTTCTTCATTACTTGAAGCTACAAGCATGATATCGCAGATCTCATCCAGTGGAGTACCTCTGTAGCTGCTTATTCCAACTACCGTTGCCCCCTTGGAAGCTGCAATTCTGAGATTTTTCAAAACCGTTCTGCTTCTTCCATAGGTACTGATTCCCATAACTACCTCACCCTTTTTCATCAGTGACGCAGCCATTGCCTGTTCATGAGAATCACAGTAATTACAGCATGCAATTCCCAGACGATGAAGCCTGTGCTTAATGCTTGCTGCAGTGACTACAGATCTTCCCTGTGCAAATATACACAACTGCCGGCTTTTTACAATCAGATCTGCAAGTCTCTCAATCGCATCACAGTCAAGAATTGATAACGTATCCGCAAGACACTGGATATTTGTATCAAAAATCTTCTGGCTGATCTGGTAGATATCACTCATCTCATCTACACCAGCATATCCTCGAATATTCTGATGATTCAATATATTGCTCTTGACCATTTCTGCCTGAAACTCTCGATAGTTCGCACAGCCAAGAAATTTTACAAATCTTGAAATCGTTGCCTCACTGACTTTACTTTCCTTAGCAAAATTACCGATTGACAATCCTTCTACTTTCTCTGGATTCTCCAGTATGTACCTTGCTATACGCGTCTGTGCAGGATTCATCTGCTGCATCTGTGATTTGATGTTCAGAATGATCTCAGAATTTGCACTTACTGAACCATTTTCACCCATTATTTTTCCTCCTTTACGTCTCCCGTTTTGAGGAAAAGTAATATCTTTGGCAAAGACGACTGATATGCCGAAGAAGGAAACTTTCTTTCTTTCGTTTCTTCTTCATGAAATTATCTTACCTCACAAACGGTTTTTTGTCAATATATTTTCATATTATAATCTATTATTTTACATAAAACCTGAAATCCTGAGATGCCTGTAATTACTGTATTTTCTTCAAATTTTATTACCTATAATAATACCATATTTCGTCTGGTGAGTCACTCATATTAACATTATATGAAAATAAATTTCATAAAAAAGCTTTCATATATCAAAAGAAGCCACAGCGTCTCGCAGCTATGGCTTCTTCAAAAAACGACTCGTAATAATTATCTTTATTCACTGCGAGACTGCATTTTTTTCTGTCTCATCATATCTACATAAACTGCCAGCAGAATAATAACACCTTTTACAACATACTGCCAGTTGGAGTCTACATGCATCAGTGTCAGACCGTTGGAGATAACGCCAATAACCATAATACCGATCAGGACACCACCGGTATTACCAACACCACCATACATACTTGTTCCACCAAGTACGCAGCCTGCGATGGCATCGGTCTCAGCACCGATAGAAGTACTTGGCTGGCCGGATGCAAGACGTGCTGACAGTACGATTCCTGCGAAGGAAGCAAGGAAACCACTGATTGTCCATACAATAATCTTTACTTTTTTGATATTAATACCAGAAAACTGTGCTGCTGTTTCGTTTCCACCAACTGCATAAATATAACGTCCAAGTTTTGTTTTATTTAACAGCATATACTGAAGGAAGAAGAAAATCAGCATATAAATGATTGGATACGGAACTACGCCAAATGCAAGACCTGTACCGATCTTAGGAAATGTAGTGTTGGAATAAAGCGGTACAGGCTGTCCGTTTGCAATCAGGTATGCAGCTCCACGAAGGATACTCTGCATAGCCAGTGTAACTACAAATGGATGGATACCTGCATAAGCAATGATCGTACCGTTGATAGCTCCAACTATAAGACCAAGAACAAGGCCAATGATAATAGCAACTATCATCGGGATTCCAAAACGTTCCATACATACAACTACGAGACATCCGGAGCAGGCGATCATCGCACCTGCGATAAGGTCGATACCACCTAACATGATGGTAAGCATTACGCCAAGTGCCAGGAAACCGGTTGTTGAAATTGTTCTCAGAATTGTCAGCCAGTTGTTTAATGTCATAAAGCTGTCTGTTGCGATTGTCAGTACAACGCACAGTGCGATAAAAGCACCAAGAATACCAAGGTTTGCATTCAGATATCTTGCAATTGGTCCCAAAACTTTATGATCGTCATATTTGCTTAAATCAATTTTTTTATTCATGTCATTTCTCCTCCGCAAATACATAGTGCAAAATTCGCTGCTGGTCGAATTCTGATTTATCAAGTTCACCACTGATTCGACCGTCACTCATGATAATAAGTCGATCACACATATTTACAATCTCAGGCATTTCTGACGAAATCATAATGATCGCCATACCCTTCGCTGCAAGGTCATTCATGATCTTATAAATTTCTGCCTTTGCTCCGACATCGACACCTCGTGTCGGTTCATCCAGAATCAGGATATCCGGATCAGATGCAAGCCATTTGGCAAGTACGATCTTCTGCTGGTTACCACCAGACAGGTTTCCTGCTTTCTGCTGACCAGAAGGAGTCTTGATTGCAAGAGAAGTAATTCCATTATCTACAATTTCTTTCTCTTTCTTCGCATTTACGCGAAAATGTTTCATAAATTTATTAAGGACGGAAATCGTCATATTGAATGCGATCGTATTTTTCAGGATCAAGCCTTCCAGCTTGCGGTTCTCAGGTACAAGGGCAACGCCTCGCTCCTGGATCTTCATTGTTGGAAGTTTACTGACATCCTCGCCCTTTACATAAACAGTTCCGCTGTCTCTCGGATAAAGTCCCATAGCTGCTTTGACAAGTTCGGATCGTCCGGCACCAACCAGACCATAAAATCCAACGATCTCGCCTTTTCTTACCTTGAAGCTGCAGTTCTTTACACGAATACCGGAATTAATATTTTTCACCTCAAAGACTACTTCTCCAGGTTCGTTGAATGTTCTGGTATAGTAGTTATCCAGTGCACGACCAACCATCATAGATACCAGTGTATCTCGGTCGCTTTCCTTTGTAATGATCGTTCCTACGTATCCACCGTCTCGCATAACACATACCCGGTCAGTGATCGTAAAAACTTCTTCCAGTTTGTGTGAAATATAAATGATACCGATTCCACGGTTTTTTAATTTTCTGATCATCTCAAACAGTGAATCCACTTCACTCTCTGACAAGGAGGAAGTCGGTTCATCCATGATCAGGAGTTTCATATTCAACGAACAGGCTTTTGCAATCTCAACCATCTGCTGACGGCCAATACTGAGCTTGCAGAGCATGGTTGCCGGATTAACATCCAGGCCTACCATATCCAACCACTGTTTCGCTTCTTCATACATTTTTCTCTTATCAACCATTCCTGCTGACATACGCTCTCTTCCAAGGAAGATATTCTCAGCAACAGAAAGGTAAGGCACTAACGCAATTTCCTGGTGAATAAATGCAACCCCTAAGTTCTGAGCATCCACTACATTTTTAATCTTTGCTTCTTTGCCATCTATGGAAATGGATCCACTGTCAGGAATATACACTCCTCCAAGAACATTCATCAGGGTAGATTTTCCAGCTCCATTTTCACCCAGAAGCCCAAGAACCTCTCCCTTGTATAACGTAAGCTGTGCATCATCGAGTGCCTTAACACCAGGAAAAGTCTTTGTAATGTTCTTCATTTCAACTAAAGTCTCAGGCATTTTCTCACCTCTGTTTTTAAGAGTAGCAGCCCCAGATCCGAGGCTGCTACTACATTTTTCAAGCTTTATTATTCGGTTTCAGGATGTTAAATCTTACTGCCATCCATCTGTGCCGTAGTCAGCTACGTTATCAGCAGTTACAATGAATGTATCAACAGCTACATCTTTGCTTACTTCGTTGCCAGCTAATACGTTGAATGCTGCACACATAGAATCATATCCAAGGCTTTCTGGAGACTGAGCACCAGTACCTTCCAGCTGTCCTGCTTCGATCATCTTCTTAGCATCCGGGTTACCGTCAACACCGTATACCATGATGTCGTTTTCAAGAGCTACACTTGTCTGCTGGATTGCATTTGCTGCACCCATAGCAGAAGGATCGTTTACTGCGAAAATAATAGAAAGATCAGGGTCTGCAACTAATGCATCACTTGTCAGTGTAAGGGATGTTTCCTGCTCACCTTTACCATCCAATGTATTTACGATTTCATATTTCTTTCCGCTTTCATCAAGAGCCTTAATAAATCCATTTAAACGGTCTACACAGGCACTTGCTCTTGGGCTGTGAAGAACGAGGATTTTAGCTCCATCTTCCATCTTTTCAGCTGCGTCTTTACCAACTACATACCCAGCATTAATGTTATCTGAAGCAATAATTGTTTCAACAAGCTCTGTTGCATCACCCTGAACCGGTGTATCGAAGTTGATAACCGGGATACCAGCATCTTTACACTGCTGGAATGCGGATACAACTGCTGTAGAGTCCGCCGGTGCACAGATCAGTGCATCGATTCCGGAGCTGATCAGGTTAGCGATACCATCGTTCATGATTGCCTGATCACCACCAGCGTCAACATCAACAAGTTTAACATCTGCACCAGATTCATCGATCGCTTTCTGAACACCATCTTTAACTGCCAGCCAGAATGCATTGTTCAGTGTAGCCGGTGCATAACCAATTGTGTAAGATCCTTCAACTTTTTCCGGTAAAGTAATACCAACTGCATCTGCTGCTTTAACCGGTGTGGATTCTGCTGCATCGTCTGTTGCTGCGGATACGCTTACTACTGGAGCCATTACCATTGTCGCTACTAATAAAGTGCTGATTAATTTTCTACGCATTTCTTTTCCTCCTGCTTTTACATTCATAGTTTTTGTACTGCTAGGGTTCGAACTTCCACGGCGCCATGTTTTTGTTCGTTTTGTATGTTTTTGTCGTTACTTGATGATATATTTATATCATTATTTCATGCAGATGTCAACAATGAAAGAAACTTTCTTTCATTATTGTTGATTTTGTACAATTTCTTTTCCTATTCTTTATTGCAAAAGCAGCTCCTATTGTGCATTTTTCCTTACTCTTCGTTTTTCTGTTTCATATGTAAAATTCTACTCATCACCGATGTTTTATTCGGATCGAAAATTCTTATAAGTTCACAGTAAATATCAAACAATTCATTATACATTTTTACATTCTCTGGGATTGGGGTATATTTCTTTTCCTTCAGATGACTCATATTCTTTACTGCTTCTTCTACAGAATCGTATCCCCCATTCGCTTTACCTGCTGCCACAGCTGCATAAATAGCAGATCCAAGCGCCGCAGTCTGGTCCGTCGCAGAAAGTCTGATCTCACAATTCAAAACATCTGCATAAATCTGCATAAATAATGGGTTTTTTTCTGCAATACCTCCACTTGCAATGATCATACGAATATCGGGATTTGCTTCTTTATACATTTCCACAATCTTTCTTGTTCCAAAAGCAGTAGCTTCTATTAAAGCTCTGTAAATTTCTTCAGATTTTGTATTCAGCGTGCAGCCTACAAGAACACCTGAAAGTCTTCCATCTACATACGGTGTTTTGTTTCCATTCCACCAGTCAAGTGCCACTACCCCACTCTCACCAGGTTTCAGCTCAGAAGCTTTTTCCGTAAGATATACATGTAAATTCTTTCCTTCAGCTTTTGCTTTCTCTGCATATTCTTCTGATACCATGTGATCAACAAACCAGCCAAACATATCTCCAACTGCTGCAATCCCTGATTCCAGAACATAATATCCCGGGACAATTGCCCCCTTTACTCCACTGACTATTCCATTTTTAAAATACTCTTTTGAAGAAGGAGATAACATTACACTTGAAGTACCAACAACCAGCATCAATTGTTCGGGTCTGACAACTCCACTTCCCGGAATTCCTGCATGTGAATCAATCAAGGTTGCGGCAACCGGAATTCCCTCCATCAGGTTTAATTTTTCAGCCCATTCTTTATTTAAATTTCCGACACTTTCACCTGCCATCACAATATCTTCACTTAATTTTTCTTCGACAAGATTAGTCAGAAGAGGAGTCAATTCCTCCAGAAAGTCCTTTGGCGGATAACCCTTTTCCTGATTCCACATAGCCTTATACCCAGCTAAATCTGCCGCACGCTTTTTGCTTCCTGTCATACACTGTGTCAGCCAGTCTCCAGCTTCCAAAATCTGATCGGCGGCTTTATAAATCTCCGGAGCTTCTTCTACTATTTGAAGAATTTTAGGCAGCATCAGCTCAGGTGAAATTTTTCCTCCATATTGAGCATTATTGATCTCTCCCCTCTTTTCAAGCAATCTCGTAATTTTATCTGTCTGTGGCTGCGCTCCATGATGTTTCCACAGCTTCACATAAGCGTGAGGTTCATTTTTAAACCTTTCGGAACTACACAATGGTTTATTTTTCTCATCCACCGGAAGAATAGTACAAGATGTAAAATCCAATCCTATGCCAATAATATCTCTTTTGGAAACCTTTGCTTTCTCTACGGCATCTTTAACTGTCGTAATCAGAACATCTATATAGTCTTCCGGCGCCTCCAGAGCCCAATCCCCACCAGAAATTTTTGCTCCTGTCGGTAAATTCTCACTCATTACACCATGCTCATAATTCTTCACAGAGGCTGCAAGAACTTTTCCATTCTCACAATCAACAATTACTGCTCTGCCTGATAATGTTCCATAATCCAGTCCAATTACATATTTTTTTTGCATACTCTCATTCCTCCTGTATTGTCTCTTATTTATATATATCCCTTTTCGACAATATATCATATAAAAATAAACGAGTAAATCCTAAAGCACGATCGGGCAGTAAGACCTAAAATGAATTTTTGAATTTCACCACCCATTTTCTTCTGTAATTTAGTTGCAAGTTCATAATCCTTATTCAGAAGTACTTTCCATATAGTTTTTGATCATTAGACATCTTATCTGTTTCTCTGCTGCAAAGCCAGTCCAATCAACCGATCCGCCTGATCTGCCATAAACAATGGAATATTCAGCACATCATCATCCAATTTGAGATTATCCAGAGAAAATCGGATACGAAGTTTAACCTTATCTGGAAACAGTTCTTTGAACTTTTTTAGGCTTTTGCTGGTCGTATTTGCCTCAGATTTGACTTCCACAGGAAAAATATCGTTTTCTCTCTGAATAAGAAAATCCACTTCATATGGCGGATTGCTCTGGCTCCAATACCGGGGAACTACTTCAAACTGCGTAATCAACGTTTGTAGTATAAAATTCTCGGTCAATGCGCCTTTAAATTCTGTGAACAGACGGTTTCCCTCACCAAATGCTGTAGGTGCCAACTGTGCCAGACGACGAAGTAAACCTACATCAACCAAATAAATTTTGAAAGCTGACAAATCATCGTAAGCTGCTATCGGAAGTCCAGGTGCAGAACTACGATAAATTTTATGCACCAATCGTGCATCCACCAGCCATTGCAGAGCATTCTCATACTCACGAGCTCTCGCACCTTCTTTGACAACTTTGTATATGAATTTTTTATTTTCTCTTGCCAGTTGAGATGGAATAGACTTCCATATCATTGAAATCTTCGGAAATTCGCTGATATCAGGATGTTTCGCAAAATCACGCTCATAAGCATCAATAATTCCAGACAGTGCTTCCTGCATGGCTGTAACATCACGTGCTTCTGTCCACATCTTAACCGCTTCCGGCATTCCTCCCGTAACATAGTACATCTTCAATTTCTCATAAAGTGGATTGAAAAACGCATCTGGAATCGGCTCAATCATATCAACGGTTTCCAAATATACAGAAAGATTCTTATCTCCATTAGCAAGCAGGAATTCAGAAAAAGTCATAGGGTCTATCTGCATAAAATTAACTTTACCAACAGGAAATGAAGACGGCTTTGACAAAGCAATCCCCAGCAAGGAACCGGCGCATGCAATATGATACTGCGGCGCATTTTCACAAAAGTATTTCATAGAATTAATAACTTTAGGGCAATCCTGTACCTCGTCAAAAATAATAAGCGTTTTTTCCGGCATTATTTTTTGACCACTCGCCAACATCAGATTTTGCAAAATTCGATTTACATCTTTTGTAGTTTCAAAGAACTGTTTATATTCTTCATTTTCATCAAAGTTAAAATATGCAGTATTCTCATAATATTGTCTGCCAAACTCTTTCAAGATCCAGGTCTTTCCCACCTGACGCACCCCTTTCAGAATCAACGGTTTGCGATAGGGAGAGTTTTTCCAGTCTAATAGTTTATTTAAAATAAAGCGTTCCATAGACATTCCTCACATTTTTATTGTTGTTTTTGTGTGTATTAATCACATTTTTATAAATATTTGTGTGTATAACAATCACATTTTTATTATATCCAAAGGATTTCAAAAATACAACTACTGCCATAAAATCAATTTACTTTCCGCAGGAATCTGATATCAAAGTGTCTATATTAGGTATAATTTGCTTTCTATTTTCGCATATTTTATTCTTAACACAAAAAGACCGGACCCTTTTTTCAAGAAATCCAGTCTTTTTATAAATTATAAACTATTATTTAATATATACCTTATCCAGATGCCAGATATCATCTACATATTCCTGAATCGTTCTGTCGGATGTGAACTTACCGGCGCATGCAGTATTCAGCATAGCCATACGAGCCCAGCCTTTTTCGTCTTTGTATGCTTCTTCCACTTTCTTCTGCGCTGCTGCATAAGAACGGAAGTCAGCAAGAATGAAGTACTGGTCTGCTCTCTCTCCGCCATTCTGGTTGAGGAGAGAATTGTACAGATCACGGAACAGTTCTGTATCAGAGGAGAAGGTTCCGTTGACAAGCTCTGTCAGTACCTGACGGATCTCATCATCTGTATTATAGATGACTCTCGGATCATATCCGCCATTGTTTTCGTAGTTGATAACTTCATCTGCACTCAGACCAAAGATAAATGCATTTTCTTTACCTACTTCATCTACGATCTCAACGTTTGCACCATCCATGGTTCCCAGAGTCGGTGCACCGTTCAGCATGAACTTCATGTTACCTGTACCGGAAGCCTCTTTACTTGCAG
>OLNC01000084.1_pt1 | contig 110967 bp, 97 predicted proteins | sample 1672011 | NCBI WGS metagenome assembly OLNC01 (sample SAMEA3136636, study PRJEB25190) | human gut metagenome | biome: human gut; feature: human-associated habitat; material: faeces | place: Austria | collected 2013
GGAGATCCAGCGGATAAGCGTTCTGTCAAAACTCCGTCAATGGAATTCGTGTTGCACACATGCTATCTTTTATTTTTTCTCTAAATACTCGACGACCTTCAACTCATACAATTTTATAATTTTTTGCTGTTAATGTAAATTCCACTCCATCGCTTACATATACTTTATTGTTTTTATCTACAAAAACAGCCTTTGCATTATATTTTTTTAACAATTTCTGACTTTTCTTTACTCCTAAACTGAAACATGCTGTAGATAGTCCGTCTGCGTTGAGTCCTGAATTGCAGATGATCGTGCAGGATCTGATGTCTGTTTTTACACTGTATCCTGTTTTGGAATCTAAGATATGGAAGTAGCGTTTGCCTGTCTTTTTATCTGTAAATGTTTTTTCATAATCTCCAGATGTTGAAATGCTTGTGCCGCTTTTGACTTTGATCCCTCCTAGGACTTCTCCGTCTTTGCCGTTTGGGTCTTGGATCCCTACGTTCCAGTCGGAGCCGTCGGATTTTTCGCCATAAACTGCAATGCTGCCGCCCAGGGCTACCATGGCTCCTGTGATTTCTTTGTCTTTTTTGATCATTTTGATGGCTTCATCGGTTCCGATTCCTTTTCCATAGGCTCCAAGGTCTATCTTGGTATTTTTGTCGCATGCAAGGATTTCTCCGTTGTCTTTGACTGTGACGTGCTGGCTGTTTTCTGACAGATCTCCGCTGATCGCTTTCTTGATCTTATTTGCATCTGGTACTTTTGGGTTGCTTGATTCAAAATCCCAGAGTTTTGTTAATGCTCCGATCGTTGGATCTACCGTGTTTCTTCCGTCTGCATAGGAGTCCTTGCTAATCTTGATCGCTTGTTGTAACCAGTTTTTAAGATTCCCTGTGACTTTTGTTTTTCCGTTGTTTTGTTCTAATTCCTGATTGATTTTTGAGACTTGGGAACTTTTTAATCTCCATGACAATTGTTGTTTTTCAAGTTTCTTTTCCATGTCGATGATCTTTTGTTCTGTCCCTTCCAGATCATCGCTTGTTCCATAGAGTGTAATGTTCGTTACAGTTCCCATTGCAAAATCTGTATGGCTGTATGATGTCGATTCCTTTTTGCATCCTGTCATCATAGATGGGATCATACTGATGCACAAGATACTTACGATCATTTTTTTCAATGTAAGTCTCATATTATTTACTTACTCCTTCTTTATAAATTTACATACTGCCATCCATACTCTTTGTAAGCTTTGATCTTTAATTTATTCTGACTAACATATTTTTGTAAGACTTTCTTTCTCTGATTTTGTGTGACAGAATCCTTCATCATCCTTATTGCAACATCAGGATATCCTTTACATAACTTCCAGATCGATCTCTCCAGAGATTCTCCATCTTCTGCGTATCTTGTCTTGGTTACTCGATAGCCGTCTTTTGTTTTCTTCAGATACATGACCCCTGGATAACTTCCACCAGAGTAGTTCTTTAACAGACTTCCATAACGATAATATGTTTCACTCCAGAAGTTCGCATAAACTTCTGCTCCGGATTTTGTTTCAACGATCTTATAAATATTCAGCATTGGGATTGTGACAAGTCCTTCTTCTTTATCTTCGTCAGATTTCTTTTTTGTCTCATCAAAGACTGTCTTGATCCTTAAGTCTTTCCCTGTATATTCGTATTCTGGAAGTTTGGTATTAAGTTTTATTTTGTCGGATGTTTTAAGATCTACCATTTCACTTTGTATGTCTGGCTGGTTTTCTTTTCCTGATAAAGTATATAGTTTTAGACCGTCTTTGTCTACCACTAACACCGATTGTTTCCTGATTCCTTTGGAATCTTTCCACTGATATGCATACTTACTTGATGAGACATCCATTGCACGGATCTTATCTCCGATCTTTCCAGGTATACTGTCCGATTCTTTTTGTGTATGTTTATGATCTTTGATGATCGTCTGATACAATTTGTCTTTTTCACTGATCTGTTTGGATGGCGTGATTTTTGCAAATTTCATGTTATCACACCGTTTGAGTGAATATGCATAAATATTTCCGTTTACTTTTCCTTGTAATTGATTGTAAATGATCATCCATTTCTGATCTTTTGACACCTTTATAGCCGTCTCAAGTCCTGGATCTTCTTCATCTCCTTCACTGTAGAAATGATCACATCCGATTTTGTCAAGATCTACCGCAGCAATAACTTTCTTCTTTGTTCTATCATAGATCACACTTCCGACAGAGTCTGAAAATACGGCAAGGTTATCTGAGCAATACGACAATTCTATTCCTTCATTCTGAAACAACCTATTATTTTTTGCCCTGTAAGAAAGCCAGGCACAGATCTGTGCTGCAGATGCTGACTGATCGCTTTTTTTGATCGTTGCATAGACTTCATTTTTCTGTGCCTGACTACTCTTACCCTTCCCACACCCTGTAAACAACGATGTTGCCATAACAGCACTCATCAATAGTAAAGTACCTTTTCCACACTTTCTCATCTTTGTTCCTCCTTATTCTCTTATTGTCTTATTGTCTCCTATCTTATTGTTTTCAACTTTATTATACAAAGAAAAAGCATCAAAAAAGAAAACAAAATCTTAAGATTCTTCTACATAATTCTTAAAGATTTTGTTTTCTTCTTTTATACATTATAATTCTATGATCTTGCCATCACAGATCGTATATTTTACTTTTCCTTTTAATTTCCATCCTGTAAATGGAGAGTTCGTTGCTTTGGATTTATATTCCTTGACTTCCCATTCTTCCTCTGGATCAAACAAGACAACATCCGCAGGTTTCCCTTCCTGCAATCTTCCTTGTTCCATATTATATAGTTTTGCTGGATTGATCGTCATCTTCTCCAGAAGCTGCATCATAGAAAGATATCCTTTCTCCACAAGTTCTGTGACTCCAAGTGCCAGCGATGTCTCGATTCCTGTAATGCCACTTGGTGCCTGATCTAATGGTTTGTCTTTCTCTTCTTTGGAGTGTGGGGCGTGGTCTGTCGCAATGATCTCGATCGTACCTTCCTGTAATCCTTTGATGATCCTCTGACGGTCTTCTTCTGTTCGAAGTGGCGGGTTCATTCTTGCCAGTGTTCCGTATTTTAATACGGCCTCTTCTGTCAACGTGAAATGGTGTGGAGACGCCTCTGCGTAAACATTCGCACCTTTTTCTTTGGCTTCTTTCACGTAATCTACCGCAACACCAGAGCTGATATGCTGAATATCGACTTTCGCTCCTGTTTTGACTGCTAATTCACAGTCTCTCTTTACCATCACGGCTTCTGCCAGGTAAGAAGCTCCACCATAATTTAACTGTTCGGAGACTTTTCCCTGGTTCACTCCTGGCTGTTTAATATATGCAGGATCTTCTTCATGAAGACTGATCGGTACATCTAATTCTTTGGCTTTCTTCATGGCTTCTTCTACGAGCTTCTCATCCATCAGTGGAATTCCATCGTCTGTAAATCCACGAACCCCTGCTTCATAGAGTGCATCCATGTCTGTTAATTCTTTTCCTTCAAATCCTTTGGACACAGCTGCTGCCTGCCATACTTTGATCGGAAGTTGTTCACATCTGTCTTCGATCTCTTTGTAAATATCCACAGAATCCACGACAGGCTTTGTATTTGCCATACATACTACCGTCGTAAATCCACCAGCTGCTGCCGCAGCAGAACCTGTCTGTAAATCTTCCTTATATGTAAATCCCGGATCGCGGAAATGTACATGTACATCGATCAATCCAGGGGCTGCGATCATCCCGGAAGCATCAATGACCTGTTCAATGCCAGAGACATCATCTACCTTACCGATCTGTCTGATCCTCTTCCCGTCTAATAAAATATCTGTTACCTGATCGAATCCGCTTTCTGGATCCATCACTCTTGCATTCTTAATTAAAATCATCTCTGCCTCCACGATCATATGTTTTATTTTACCTGTTCTTTCACTGCTTCAGCGACAGTTTCTAAATTATCTTGTGTCAGTTCTTTTTCTGATTTCACGACAATAACATAGTTATTTCCGCTCTTTGATGTAATCGTCCCAAATGCATTGTATGCTGTCTCATCATCAATTTCTTTTGTCATTGGTACAAACGCTACTTCTTCTGTCTCGATCGTATCTCCGATCTCGTAATTATGTCCTTTTTCTTCCAGTGCCATTACCTCATTAGAGATTGTTTCATCTAGATCTTCTTCCATGATCTCCTCAGATTTTCCTTCACACTGCTGAATGCTGACATTCATTCCATTGACTTCAAAACTGTGATCAGAGGCTTTGGTCGTGATCTTCTGTTTGATCGCAAATCCTCCTGCTACAGATAAGCAGATTCCTACAATGGCTAAAAACTTTTTGTTAAAAATAATTTTTCTCATGGTTCTATCCCTCCTTGAATGCTGGCATTTTAGTCAGATATAGTATAACCTATTTTATAGATAAATTGCGAGCTATTTTTTTCTTAATTTTTTCTTTCCAAAAAATATTCCCTTTACCTGATAGAAAAGATTTTGTTTTTGTGTCTTCTCTTTTGGAGCAAGTCTTTTTGCTTCATTTAAAAAGTGGATCTGTGAATTCATATTATCTTCACGTTTTTTCTTAGTTGTATATTCTCCGTTGGAAAGCAGTACCTGTGCCTGAATGTTATCCTGCTTCATCACATTGATCATCTTCAGGATTCTTTGTTTTAACCTTGGATCATAGATCGGTGCTGCGACTTCAACTCTTCTTCTTGTATTCCTTGTCATCATATCCGCAGATGAAATATAAATCTCTGTATCATCTCCAACTCCAAATGCATAAATCCTTGAATGTTCCAGAAATCTTCCGACAATGCTTTCTACACGGATATTCTCTGTCTTCCCTGGGATTCCAGGACGAATACAGCAGATTCCACGAATCAGCAGAAATATCGGAACTCCTGCATTTGACGCCTTCGACAACTCATCGATGATCTTACGATCTGTTAAAGAGTTCATTTTCATAAAAATCCCACATGGCTGAAAACTTTCTGCTTTCATTTTTTCACGTTCGATCCTTTTTATGATCCCATCCTGAAGACTTGATGGTGCCACAAGAAGATGTTCATACGTTCCTTGAAGATTAAATGTTGCCATATTGTGAAAGAAAACAGATGCATCATGTCCAATTTCTTCGGATGCTGTCATAAGGCTTAAATCTGTATATAATTTCGATGTACTTTCATTGTAATTTCCTGTTCCGATCTGTGTGATGTAATAAATTCCACGACTGTTTTTCTTCGTGATCAGACAAACTTTAGAATGAACTTTGTAATCTTCCATTCCATACATAACCTTACAACCAGCTTCTTCTAAGATTTCAGAATAATTGATGTTATTTTCTTCATCAAATCTTGCCCTAAGTTCCATCAATACAAGAACTTCTTTTCCATTTTCCGCTGCCTCACATAGATATTTGACGATCCTTGCCTGCCTTGCCAAACGATAAATGGTGATCTTGATAGAAAGAGTTTCTTTATCCTTTGCACTTTCTTTCAATAATTCAATAAATGTATCCATGCTGTCAAACGGAAAGGATAATAATTTATCTTCCTCAAGAATCTGTTTTGTCACACTAACTCCTGGAATAAAATCTCTGTTTAACGCTGGTACAAATGGACGATAGCATCCATTTTTTCTCTCTTCTTTTGACACTTTATCTGTCAGCTTGTAAACATATTTTAAATCCAACGGCGCCTGGCTTTTAAAGATGTCCTGTTCTGAAATATTTAAACGTTCTGAGAGGTATTTTTTAATCTCTTTATGACGATTGCCCTCAATTTCTAAGCGAACTGGTTTTAATCTGGCCCTCATCTTAATGATCTTCTTCATATGTGTACGATAATCATCTGTTGATTCATAAATCTCATCATCTGGATTGATATCAGCACTTCTTGTAATACATAAAACTGCCTTTTCTTCTACCGTATAATTCTCAAATAATTCATCGCAGAAATACAAAATGATGTCTTCTAAAAGTACATATCTTCTTCCTTCCCCTGATAGAAAGATCATACGCTCCACATCTTTTGGAAGTCCAATGATCCCAAAAGAGATCTTTTCTTTCTTCTTTAAGATCAATCCGATCTGCAATACTTTATTCGGAATATGAGGAAATGGATGCTGTTTCCCGATCACGATCGGAGAAAGTACTGGCAGTATCATCGCCTCATAATATGTCTTTAATTTTTTCTTTTCCTCTTTTTCTAATTCCTCGATCTGACAGCGTTTGATCTTCTTGTCTGCCAGTTCTCTGGATACTTTTACAAAGATCTTATCTCTTAATTCATACAGTGGTCTGACATGTTTTGCGATCTCATCTAACTGTTCTTCTGGGGTCAGATCCGAACGGATATCTCTGTGATTATCATGGATCAGACTCATTTCATGAATGCTGCCCACTCTGACCATAAAAAATTCATCCAGATTGTTCGTAAATATCTCTAAAAATTTCAGACGTTCAAAAATAGGAACGTTCTTTTTATCTGCTTCTCTTAAAACACGCTCATTAAATTTCAACCAGGATAATTCCCTGTCCTGTGTATAAGAAAAATCATAGTTTTTGTTCATCATCCTGCCCTCCATCATTCATTCTATTTCCTATGAAAAAATCCGGAGAGATATTGATATTCCTCCGGATTCTCATTCTTATTAATATGCAAATTTTTCTGCAAAATATGCTTTCAGATCTTCAATCTTAACACGTTCCTGTTCCATTGTGTCACGGTCACGAACTGTAACAGCTCCATCTTCTAAAGAATCGAAATCGAATGTTACACAGTAAGGTGTTCCAATCTCATCCTGTCTTCTATAACGCTTACCAATATTACCACGTTCGTCGAATTCACAGTTATATTCTTTCGCTAATTCTTCATAAACCTTCATAGCACCATCGCTTAATTTCTTAGATAATGGTAAGATACCGATCTTAACAGGTGCTAATGCTGGATGGAAATGAAGAACTGTTCTTGTATCTCCGCCTTCTAATTCTTCTTCATCATATGCAGAGCATAAGAATGCAAGTGTTACACGGTCTGCTCCAAGAGAAGGTTCGATCACATATGGGATGTAACGTTCTTTGTTCACATCGTCAAAATATGTTAAATCTTCACCAGATGTATTCTGATGCTGAGTTAAGTCATAATCTGTACGGTCTGCGATACCCCATAATTCACCCCATCCGAATGGGAACATAAATTCAATGTCGGATGTTGCTTTAGAATAGTGAGATAACTCTTCTTTCTCGTGGTCACGCACTCTCATCTCATCTTCTTTGATTCCAAGTGTCTGTAACCAGTTGATGCAGTAATTCTTCCAATATTCAAACCATTCTAAATCTTTGTCTGGTTCACAGAAGAATTCTAATTCCATCTGTTCGAACTCACGAGTACGGAATGTGAAGTTTCCTGGTGTGATCTCGTTACGGAAAGATTTACCGATCTGTCCGATTCCAAATGGGATCTTCTTTCTTGATGTTCTCTGAACATTCTTGAAGTTTACAAAAATTCCCTGTGCTGTCTCAGGACGTAAGTAAACTGTATTCTTCGCATCTTCTGTAACACCCTGGAATGTCTTGAACATCAGGTTGAACTGACGGATCTCTGTAAAGTTCTTCTTTCCACAAGTTGGGCATACAACATCATGCTCATTGATGAAGCTTTCCATCTCTTCTTTGGACCATGCATCCACAGATCCTTCGATTTCCATTCCATGTTCCTGCATATAATCTTCGATCAGTTTATCTGCACGGAAACGTTCATGACATTCTTTACAATCCATTAATGGATCTGAGAAGTTACCAAGATGTCCTGATGCAACCCATGTCTGAGGGTTCATTAAGATTGCAGCATCAATTCCTACATTATATGGACTTTCCTGAATAAACTTCTTCCACCATGCTTTCTTTACATTGTTCTTAAGTTCTACACCAAGGTTTCCATAGTCCCATGTATTAGCAAGTCCTCCATAAATTTCTGAACCGCTGTATACAAATCCACGTACCTTGGCAAGGTTAACGATTTTCTCCATTGATAATTTCATAATAGCCTTTACCTCTTCAAATTTTTGTATTATTATAATATTGTATCTTGTAATAAGTAATTTTTCAAGGTATATTTCAAAAGCATCACACTTGAAAATATATCAAATATACTGAATGAATATTACTTTTTATATTTTTTTATATTATAATACTTAATGTTATTATATGAGATATGAAGAAAGGGAATTTATAACCATGTATCAAATTGACTATACCAATGTTGGTAAAAGAATGAAAACTCTGCGTAAGCAGGCAGGGTACACTCAAGAACAGATTGCTGATGCACTCGATGTAACAGTTGCATTCATCAGCAACATTGAAAATGACCGCGTAAAGATGAACCTTCGTGTACTATCTTATTACGCAAAACTTCTGAATGTATCTATTGATTATCTTCTTCGTCCAGAATCAGATGAGAATGGTGAAAAAGATGATGTACTGAACAAAGAAATTCTTCGTCTATTGGAAAAATTCTCTACAGACGACAAAGAAAAATTTGTTAAAGTTCTTCGCATTTTATGCAAATAGATTACATATCTCAGACATAAAAAGAGCCGTATGACCGGCTCTTTTTTTATTCACTCTTTTTCGTTAAAATCTGATCTTATAAAAATAACAAAGATTTAAATTCATGATTCACATGATAACGCATATATTCGCGAATGATCTTTTTTAATTCCCATAAAACATCCGCACTGACTTTAAAGGTATAAAGCTTCTCGATCGAACTGTAAAGAATGTACTGAAGTGTATATAATGTTGCAGGACTTACTTTCACTTTCCCATGTTCACATTTGTTACATACCACTCCGCTTTCTCTTGCATCAAACCAGATCAAATCTTCCCTGCTCCCACATTTTACACATCTGGATGCTTCGATTCCAATTCCATATAATGCAAGGATCTTAATCTCATAAATACAGCGGACCAATTCAATATCAATCGTCTTTTTTTCTAATGCACGCAGTGTCTGATAGAGTAATTTTAAGATCTCTAACTCATCGTTATTCTCCCTTGTCAGGTAGGATGCAAGTTCACAAAAATAACTCGCATAATAAATGAGATCCAGGTCTTTTTTCAGAGTATCAAAATAATTCTCAACCCCTGCCCACATCAGATTAAAAGAATTTTTTCCCTCATATAAAGAAAACTCTCCAAACGTAAATGGCTGACAGGCTGCCGCATACTGGCTGGTTGCTTTTTTAGCACCTCTTGCAAATGCCGAGATCCTTCCACGTTCTTTTGTAAGAAGTACGATCCGCTTATCATACTCCCCAATATTGCCAGCCTGTAAGACCATTCCCGTCACTTTGATCTCTTGTGACATCTTTATACTTCTTTCTTATCATATCCATAGTTCTTAAGCAGCATATCGCTGTCTCTCCAGTCTTTCTTGACTTTAACCCATAACTGAAGATTTACTTTCATATCCAGAAGATTTTCCATCTCGATCCTTGCCTGTGTACCGATCTTCTTAAGCATAGATCCCTGTTTTCCGATAATGATCCCTTTATGAGAATCTCTCTCGCATACGATCGTTGCATCGATATCCACGATATGTCCATGACGTCTGATTTTCATCGCATCAATGACAACAGCGATCCCATGCGGGATCTCCTGACTTAACAGACGAAGAGCTTTCTCACGGATCAATTCCGCACAGATCTGTCTCTCTGGCTGATCTGTGATCGTATCTTCATCAAAGTACATTGGACCTTCATCTAAATATTTGTAAATACTGTCGATGACATCATCCGTATTCTTGCCTTTCAATGCAGATACCGGGATGATCTCTGCAAATTCACATACATCTTTGTATGTATCGATTGCTTCTAAGATGTCTTTTTCTTCTACTGTATCAATCTTGTTGATGACTAAAATGATCGGTGTTTTGATCTTAGATAACTGTTCAATGATATATTTTTCACCACCACCGATGAACGTACTTGGTTCTACTAACCAAAGTACGACATCGACTTCATTTAATGTGCGTTCTGCAACCTGTAACATATAGTTTCCAAGTTTATTTTTCGCCTTGTTGATCCCTGGTGTATCAAGGAAGATGATCTGCCCTCTTTCATCGGTGTACACTGTCTGGATACGATTTCTTGTTGTCTGCGGTTTGCTTGATGTAATCGCGATCTTCTGTCCGATCAGACGGTTCATTAATGTTGACTTTCCAACGTTTGGTCGTCCGATAAATGTTACAAAACCGGATTTAAATTCATTTGCCATAAATTGTCCTTTCCCTGTTTTCTCTATAGTACATGTTTTACTTCATCAAAATATTCTTTATTCTGATCGATCTTCTCTTCATTTCCAATACAGCAGCGGTTTCCTGCTTCTACTACTGCTTTAACGATCGGTGCTAACGCTCTGATATCTTCCTGTGTACAGGATAATACCTGATCTCTGACCTTCTGAAGATCAGCTTCTGTCTTGCCTAAGAAATATGCATGAAAACTTCTTGCCCCCATATCAACAGCTTCCATTGGCATATCCATACTTCCGATCGTTCCAATGATATATTTCTTCATATCACGATCATCTGCATCAAAATCTGCCACATAATCTGCTGCCTCGTCGTATACTTTATAAGATTCAGAAAGGTTTGGATCACGGTATGTCACAAACATAGAATCTCCCTGATCTGAGAAACTGCACATGCATCCATACGCACCACCTTTGACACGGATCTGAATCCACAGATATTCATAGGAGAAGATCATCTGAAGCACTTTTAACGCTCCTGTATACTCAAGTCCTGCATCCTTAAAGTTTCCAGCGCATGCCACATACTGAACACCACCTGCAGTTGCAAATCCTTCATTGCTCTTTGTGCATGTAACTTTGACTTTCTCACCTTGTTTCTGGTCTTCATATAATCCTTCGATAAAGCTTTCCACTTCTGCCTTCATGAACTCAGGTGCTTCTTCTTTTCCTGTATAACTGATCGTCATATTTTGTTTTTCAAAGATCATTTTTGCAGCTTCTTTTAAACCATTGACGATATTGTCATATTCTTCATCGAAATCTTCATACCATTTCTTCACAGTCTCATACATCGTGATCCCCTGAATTGCTTCACGGTATGCTGCATATTCTGAGAAATAAGACATTGCACGGTTTGCCGCACTCTTGTGTCCTGTCTCTGTCAATGTGATCTTAAGGTTTGTATAAATCTGTCCGATGATCTCTTTTAGTCGTTTCTTATTATCTAATTTGCTTTCAAATGCCACTTCTTTTAATAAATCAAATGCTTTTTCGATATTAGAATAGAAGCATTTTGTCTTTAAGATAAACATTGGAAGAAATTCATGCACATCCGTTGGCATAACATCCATTGTTGCGCTGATGCCACCTGTCTCAATGCTGATCTCGTTTCCTAATTCCTGATAACTATAGTGTGTTGTATCAACGATCGTTAAGATCTCTGCTAAAAATGATGCATATGGCACGAGATCCATTGGCACATGACTCATATCAAATGCGAGCTTGACGTAAGCGATCTTGTTTGTAAAATACTGATGCCATAATACTTTCACACCACCAAGTTCAGATTCCACATTGGATAATGGTTTGACATCTTTTCTGATATCTTCAATGTCGATCACTGGAATCTTCTCTAATTCTTCTTTTGTAGATGCTTCTTCCTGTGATGCTTTTAACTGTTTCGTCTCTTCGACTAATTTCTTTACTTCTTCTTCGGATAAAGAATCTTTGTAAGCCTTTAATTTATCCGCTTCTTCCTGATCTTTGATCTTCTGTAAGCCTTTCTTTGGCTTCATCACCACGATCGTTTTATGGTTATTATCAATCAGATATTCTTTGATCAGATTCTCAAAATAGCCATTCTCGATCTCTTCTCTTAACTGTTTGAAGATCTCATTTGTCTTGATATGGATAAATGGTTTCTCATCGTCATATAACCAACTGTCGTACATCTGAAGTCCATACATCAATCCCTTTGGAAAACGTCCAAAGTTTGCTTCTCTGTATTTGAATTCATAGTAATTAAATGCTGCTAAAAGATTTCTTCTTGGAATTCCTTCTTTTGCGATCTTGGCTAAGTTCTTTTCTAAGATCTTAACAAATTCATCTTCCTGATCATCCCTTGCTTCCTGTGCGATCACAGAAAATACTGGCTGCATGATCCCATTATCATAAGAACTTTGAATATCTTTTCCAATCTGTGCATCCATCAAAGCTTTCTTCACTGGTGCTCCAGGTGCATCGAATAATACTCTGTTTAAGATCTCAAATCCTAAGTAAAGTTTTGCATCCAAGCTGTCTCCGATCACTGCATTGTAGGATAAATAAGTCTTTTCTTCTTCGGAGTCATTTTCCCCGACTGGATAATATTCTTCCACTCGTTTTACTTCTGTAAATGGTTCTTGTTTCTCCCATGATGAATCGATCTGTTTCTTATCGAAATCTTTTAAATAATGTTCATCGATAAATGTCAGGTATTCATCAACATCCATATCCCCATACAGATAAATATAGCTGTTGGATGGATGATAATAAGTCTTGTGGAAATCAAGGAACATCTCATAAGTTAAATCTGGGATCGCCTTTGGATCTCCGCCTGATTCAAACCCATATGGTGTGTCTTCCAATAAAGACTTCTGAATGATACGTGCAAGCTGCTGGTCTGGAGATGAGAAGACTCCTTTCATCTCGTTAAACACAACTCCGTTATATGTCAGAGGAGCATCTTCGCTTAACAGGTCATAATGCCATCCTTCCTGCTTTAAGATCTCTGGCTTCTTATAGATATTTGGATAAAATACAGCATCCAGATAAACATGCACCAGATTAAAGAAATCTTTATCATTCTGGCTTGCAACCGGATAAACAGTCTTATCTGGGTAAGTCATTGCATTTAAAAATGTATTCAGTGATCCTTTGACCAATTCCACAAATGGATCCTTCATTGGGAACTCTCTGGAGCCACAAAGTACGGAATGCTCTAAGATATGAGGAACTCCTGTATCATCTTGTGGTGGTGTACGGAATCCGATCTGGAATACCTTGTTATCATCTTCATTGGAGATCACAACCACTCTGGCTCCCGTCTTATTATGCTTTAAAATATATCCTGTTCCATTTAATTCTTCAATAGATTCTTGTTTGATGATCGTATATTTATTATTCATAAACCTTTAACAAAATCTCCTTTTTTCTATTCATTGATATCCTTTATGCTACTACAAATGGAACAGATTGAAAAGGGGGTCGGTTTGATTTTTGCATAAAAATACGGCACCGAAAGCTTATTCTCATGCTTTCGATGCCGCATTGATATTTTTTATCGTTTGATCGATCTTACTTTGGAAAAACTGCTGTATCTGTACTTGCCGGATACTTTTTTCATTGTGCGGACCTTAAAATAATATTTCTTTCCTTTTTTTAGTTTTCCTTTGGTATAAGATGATTTCTTAGAGGAAAGTGTTGCGATCTTTTTATATCCTGATTTCTTCTTTGTGGACATATAGATCTGGTATCCACTGACTCCTGAAACCTTCTTATATGTAATCTTGACCGCTTTCTTTCCTCTCTTCTTTAAGCTCTTGATCGTTGTTGCTTTGGGTTTACTTACGGTTGTTTTCTTAACAGCTGTCGTTGGTGTTGCTGGTGCTACTGGTGTTGCTGGTGCTGGCGTATACCCTGCAGATGTCCAATTTCCAATCTTATAATCCAAATCAACATTTCCTGTAATTCCATCAATCTGACCTTTGTTTGTATACTGCCACATATGATAGCTTCCCTGATATCCACAGGTATCGTTATAATGTGCTACCCATCTTGGATAACGGTTAAAGATATCTGCTGTCAGCTTTGTCTCAAATAATGACTTAGAGCTGTAAACTGCTACATTCTTATATCCATTGGCTTCCAATGTATTTAAAAATGTCTGTGCGATTTCTCCTGCTGTCTTTGAATCAATCTTATTCATCACAGAGTTATCTTCCATGTCATAATAAATTGGATATGTCAGATTCTTTCCCTGTACCAAACGGACTACATGCTGTGCTTCACTGCGTGCTTTCTCTACAGTGTCTGCATAGGAATATAAAAATGTTCCATATGGAATTCCAAAGCGTTCACATTCACTAGTATTGTTCTCCCACTGTGTATCATCCTGGTTCGTCTGATCCATTCCAATTCCACAACGGATGATCGCAAAATCAACCTGACCGCTGTTCTTAACTTTCTCCCAGTCGATCGTTCCCTGATGATAACTTACGTCAATTCCCTGTGCTGTTGCATTAGATGGTTTGACAACTCTTGTTAAACTTCTTGTCATACGTTCTGTCGTAGATTTGAGCTTCCCATCTGTATAACGGAAACTATTCTCTAGTCCATTTTTTTCTGCCTGCGTTGGTGTAATCTGACTTCCCCAGACTTTGCATGTTGTCTGAAATATCATAAACACGCTGATCAGCAATAAGAGTACCCCAACAACCAATCCGGTAAACATTCCTAGTTTTTCACTTCTCTTCATTTTCATTTCTGCCTCCTAAGTATGATCGTTTCCTTATTTTTTCTTCCACATTTATCATATCATATTTTTTTCAGCAGAAAGTGAACATTTTCTTAATTTTTCTGTAAATTTATACACATCCCATCTTGATCATCTCTCTTTTCAGGCGTTTGATGATCTTTTTCTCCAGTCTTGATATGTAAGATTGTGAAATTCCAAGCATATCAGCGACTTCTTTCTGTGTTTTTTCTTTTCCTTCTTTTTGATTGATCCCAAACCTTAATTCAATGATCATTTTCTCGCGGTCCGTAAGGATCGTCATGGCTCTTGTCAGTAGTTTCTTATCTACTTCATGTTCTAAGTCCTTGTAAATGATATCTTCATCGGTTCCAAGGATATCGGATAATAATAATTCATTTCCATCCCAGTCTACATTTAATGGCTCATCGATGGAAACTTCCATTTTTGTCTTGTTATTTCTTCTTAAATACATCAAAATTTCATTTTCGATACATCTGGATGCATAAGTCGCAAGTTTGATCTTCTTTGCTGGGTTAAATGTATTGATTGCTTTGATCAGACCGATCGTACCAATCGAAATCAGATCTTCCACACCGATTCCCGTGTTGTCAAATTTCTTTGCTATGTATACAACCAATCGCAGATTTCTCTCGATCAGCATGCTTCTTGCCGTTTCTTCATTGACAGTTCCTAACATATGGATCATTTTCTGCTCCTCCGCTGTATCAAGCGGTGCCGGAAGTATCTCCGTTCCCCCAATATAATGAATCTCATTTCCTCTTCCAAAAAATGTCCTTCTTCCACTTACCAAGCTCAACTTTAACACAATCATTACCTCCCATTTTTGATCAGATCCGGATGTAGTAACATTTCGTAAGCTCCCCATTTGGAAAGGGATACTTTGGATATGGCGATCACTGCCTTTTTATGTTCTATTATCCGGTCCTCTTTCGTGATTTTCATATCATTTGCCATCACTGCCGGCATCATCCCATGTTCCCTTCCAACACTTTGATATGGGATCATGCGGATGCCCTCTGCTTCCTGTTTTTCTATCATCTTGAACAACGGCTCATGAAAATACTTCAAAAATGTTTCTTCTTCCAGAATACATACTGGCATTTGACTGACTGGTTCATATAAGAAATTTCCTGTATCCAAGAATGCACAAACCTCTAATTTCTTATGCAGGATCGTAAATTCCACTTGATAAAAAGATTCTTTGTCGTGATTCATATCTTTTACGGCTGATACATACAAATACCTTACAAGCATGCAGCTGGCTGTCGCAAGGATCAGCCACGGCAGAATGATCTGGCTTTTTATCATTGTAAAGATTCCACCAGTAAATAAACTCAACACCAGAAGATACACGCTGTATTTCCATGCTTTTTTCATTGGAAATGCACAAGATATCTTTACCGTCATAACAATGGAAATGATCATCAATCCCAATTTCAGTCCATGATCTTCGTCAAAAAGCTGAAGTATAAGACATCCTGAAAAACTTCCAAAGATGGATGCGGCAAATATTTTATAAAATTTCATCTTTTTATGTATGATCCATTCCAGTAATTTTAGCTGGAACGCGATCATGATCCATTGTTCCAAAAACATTTCGATGAAATACATAATGCAATTATAGAAAATCTCTAAAAAATATTTTGTCATACCATGACGGTAACGCCCTGCAAGTTTTTACAGTTTCTGACGAAAACTTTCTTCTGTCTGCATCATCTGATAAAATAGAAGTTGAAATTTGTAGAAAAATACGATAAGAAAGGAAATTTTGAAATGACTCATGTAATTCATGAAATCCCTCCCGTATATGATGACCGATCAAAGATCCTGATCCTTGGTTCTTTTCCTTCTGTAAAGTCCAGAGAGGGACAGTTTTTTTATCATCATAAGCAAAACCGTTTCTGGAAGGTTCTTGCTGCAGTCTTTGAGGATACTCTGCCTGAAACGATCGAGGAGAAAAAAAAGTTTTTATTAAGACACAACATTGCCATCTGGGATGTGATCGCTTCCTGCGATATTGAAGGTTCCAGCGACAGCAGTATTAAAAATGCAGTGCCAAATGATTTTTCATTCATTTTAAAAACAGCCCCAATTCGCCAGATTTATACCAACGGTGGGACTGCTTATAAGCTTTATCATAAATATTGTGAAAAAGTGACTGGATTTGAAGCTGTGAAACTGCCTTCCACAAGCCCTGCGAATGCTTCTTATTCGTTAGAACGGCTGATCAGTCAGTGGAATCAGATTTCAAATACCTGACCTGCACCTGTGATATCTCTGACGATATCCTTCCATCTGCGCCCATCTTCACAGTTTAAATAATGATGGTTGATCTTGTAATGCTCAAAGCAATGCATTGGGAATACAACTTTACTGTCCGTATGTTCTAAGAAATAATTCATTCCCCAACAGTACTTATCTTCCTGTCTTGGATCAAGGAGCATAAATGCAAGATCGATCTTCTTTCCTTCCAGATATTTCATCTCATCCTGGAAGGTCTTCTTGTAATATTCATTATCTTCCTCTGGTTCTCCATTCCAATGCCACCAGTTAAGATCCCCTGCATGGTAGATTGTCTTTCCTTCCACTTTCACAAGAAATGCTACTCCCATGTCATTTGATCTTAAAGTTTCTATTTCGATTCCGGCAACTTCCTTTTTTTCATGTGCTTTCATAACGACTGCACCTTCGTTATCCTTGATATCATCAGAAAGAATATAATGAATATCTCTATACTGTTCTTTTAGTTTCCAGATTGCTGGATCATAATGATCGGCATGGCTGTGTGATGCAAAGACATAGAGAGTCTTACTGCCGTCAAATGATGGGATTTCTCCCTGATAGTAATCAAACAGCAGTACATTTTGTTCCATCTCAACCATAAAACCACTATGTTCAATAAATGTTACTTTCATTTCTGGTTATCCTCCAAAATCTTTTCCTTCATCTGCGGATCAAATTGTTCCTGTTTTAACATCTCAATCTCATATTTGTATGGCGGATAGGATTTCTTGCTGTCTTCCGCTTTAATGTATGGTGTTTCTAAAATCTTAGGTACCTGTTCAAAGTCTTTGTGATGTACGATGTGATTTAACGTCTCAAATCCGATCGTTCCAAATCCAAGATTTTCATGACGGTCTTTTCCTGCACCGATCACATTCTTACTGTCATTGATATGAAAGACTGCGATCTGGTCTTTGCCGATCGTCTTATCAAACTGGTCAATGACATTTTCAAATCCTTCTCCAGACAGATCTAAGCCGCTGTCGCTCACATGACAAGTATCGAAGCAGACTCTTAATTTCTCTGGATATTTTACACCATCATAGATTCTTTTTAGTTCTTCAAACTCACACCCGATCTCGCTTCCTTTTCCTGCCATTGTCTCCAGTGCGATATGAACCGGCATATCCTGATACATGACCTGATTTAATCCTTCGATGATACGATCGATTCCTTTGTCAACACCAGCTCCAACATGAGAACCTGGATGCAGGACCAATGTATGACTTCCCATAGCTTTGGTACGTTCTACTTCAACTTCCAAAAATTCCACTGCTAACTCAAATGTCTCAGGTTTCGTCGTGTTCGCAAGATTGATGATATATGGTGCATGAACAACAAACGTTTCCATTCCATGTTCTTTCATTAATTTCGTTCCATCTTCAATTCTTAATTCCTCAATCTTTTTTCTTCTTGTATTCTGTGGTGCGCCAGTGTACACCATAAAGGTATTCGCTCCATAAGATAATGCTTCTTTGACAGATCCTAGAAACATGTCCTTTCCTTTCATCCCTACATGAGAACCGATCAGCATAATTTTCCCTCCGATTAAAAATTTTTCTTCTTTTTTGTGTGTCATTCTGTTGCAGATTATACCGAAAATATGCTGTAAAATCCATATTTTGATACTTAATTTAATTTTTTTGAACTTTTTTTCGTTTTTTTATTGACACAAGTTCCATATAGTGATATCATAACGGTGTTGCGCAGTTGTGGCGGAATTGGCATACGCGCTAGACTAAGGATCTAGTCCGGGTTAACTGGGTAGGGGTTCAAGTCCCCTCAACTGCACTTAAGCCGATGTGGCGGAATTGGCAGACGCGCTGTGTTCAGGTCGCAGTGAGCTTACGTTCGTGCGAGTTCGAATCTCGCCATCGGCATACCGAAGTTTGTGACTTCGGTTTTTTTATTTCATACAATAACCACAAAAAGGAGTCCTCAGACTCCTTTTTTCTTTCGACTCTTTAATAAATTATCTGCTAAGGTTGATACAGTATTCACAATGATCTCCTGCTCTACCGTCTCACATTGTTCCATGATCAGATCCATCTTCTTGCTGTAAAAATATTTTTTCTGTTTCTTGCTGTAACTGTCCACCAACAGTTCATCTATGGTAACACCTAATGCATCTGCGATCAGCTTAAGTGCTGGCAGCGAAACGCTTACTGAAGCCGTCTCCACATTTGACATATGACTTAATGAAATATCTGCCATCTCGGCAAGTTGTTCCTGTGTTATATTTTCTTTTTTACGATATTCTTTAATTTTTGCTCCCAGAGCTTTATAATTAATGGGCTTCATAGCTCTCCACACTCCTTATATACTCTGATTTTATTATGAATCATTTTTTCAAATAACCGCCTGTGGCAATAGTTTCTATTGTAATGGACCGCCGGCCTTATTTCTGTTATGATAAAACCAACTAATTTATTGCTATCATTTATAATAGGAGGTTTTTATGCATCTATTCATGAAATTTATTTTAGCACCTGTTCTTTTTGTTCTATCTGTTTTTGTGATCATACAAACTTATAGAAAATATAAGATCAAACATCTTTTGAAAAAATGGGAAAAGAAATATCACCCATTTCCATTGAAAAAGGAAGCCTGAGATTCAGGCTTCCTTTTTTTGATATGATGATTTGTTTGTATATTCTTGAAAACATTTCATCTTTTTATTTCTTAACACTATCTTAGCATGCTATACTTGTATACACTACAGCTTGAAAAACTAGAAAAGAAAGGATACAAACTTTACATGAACCAAATCAAACCTATGTTACTAACCACACTGAAATCCTATGACCGATCACAATTTGTCAAAGATGTTACCGCTGGGATCATCGTTGCGATCATAGCTCTTCCATTATCCATTGCCTTAGCACTTGCTTCTGGTGTTGGACCACAAGCAGGTATCTTTACTGCGATCGTTGCTGGCTTTGTGATCTCTGCTTTCGGTGGCAGCAACGTACAGATTGCCGGACCAACCGCTGCTTTTGCAACCATTGTTGCCGGAATCGTTGCAAAAGACGGGCTTGACGGTCTTGTGATCTCCACGATCCTTGCCGGTATCTTCTTGATCCTTATGGGACTTTGCCACTTTGGAAGTCTGATCAAATTTATTCCTTATACGATCACCACGGGATTCACTTCCGGGATCGCTGTTACGATCGTCATCGGACAGTTAAAAGATTTCTTTGGTGTTACTTATCCAAATGGTTTAAAACCAATTGAAACAATGGAAAAACTAAATGCATTTGCCCTTGGATTTTCATCTTTCCATGTTGATGCCCTGATCGTTGGCGGAGTCAGTCTTGCCATCCTGATCATCAGTCCATATATTTTTAAAAGAATTCCTGGATCATTGATCGCTGTTGTCATTGGTATTCTTATGGTAAAATTTCTGCCACTCCATGTTTCAACGATCGGAAACCTCTATACGATCACAAATGATCTGCCATCATTCCATATACCTGCAGCCAAATTTTCTATGGTGAAATCAGCGATTCCAAATGCATTTACCATTGCGGTACTTGCTGCCATTGAATCTCTGTTATCCTGCGTTGTTGCTGATGGAATGATCAACGGCAAACATCGTTCTGATACAGAATTAGTTGCACAAGGGCTTGGAAATATCGCTTCTGCCCTATTTGGAGGTATTCCTGCAACTGGAGCGATTGCAAGAACTGCTGCCAATATCAAAAATGGAGGCCGCACTCCGGTTGCTGGTATGGTCCATTCCATTACTTTGGTCATCGTATTAGTCGTTTTAATGCCATTTGCTGGTATGATCCCAATGCCTACGATCGCGGCCATCCTTTTTGTTGTTGCTTACAATATGTGTCAGTGGAGAACTTTTGTACATATGTTAAAAACGGCTCCAAAAAGCGATATCATCGTGTTGATCGTCACATTCATTTTAACGGTTGTCTTCGATCTTGTCGTTGCGATCGAAATCGGTATGGTCATTGCATGTCTGCTGTTTATCAAACGCATGAGTGAGGAAACCCATGTTGACAGCTGGGTCTATGTCGATGATGATACACCTGAAATTGATGATCATCTAGCACGGCTTCCTTTAGCAATCCGTGTTTATGAGATCACAGGACCTTTATTCTTTGGTGCTTCTGATGCGATCGAGCACATCGTTGTAAAGGATTTCACTAAATGTCTGATCCTGCGTATGCGAAGTGTTCCTGCACTTGACAGCACAGCATTAAATGCATTAAAAGATCTCGTTGATACTTGTGAGAAAAAAGGAATTACGATCTTATTTTCTCATGTCAATGAACAACCAATGAAGGTTATGAAGAAAGCTGGATTTATCGAGCTTGTTGGGAAAGAACATTTCTGTCCAAATATCGCTGCTGCACTAAAGCATGCAGAAGATTGTATTGATTAAATTCAGATCTCGCTCATGATCCTCTGCGTGATCTCATTCGCTTTTTCATAAATGTGAGCCGCATCTGTTCCAATAAAGAATTCGCCATCTTCATACAGAATCTTTCCTGCGACCATTGTCATCTTGACATTCTGCTTACTTCCACTGTATACCAGATTCTTTCTGATATTGTGGATTGGCTGCATATTTGGCTGATGCAGGTCGATCATTATAAGATCTGCCTGCTTTCCTTTCACTAACACATCACAGTCTGAAAGATTCATTGCTTTTGCACCGCCTGTTGTTGCCATCTTTAATACCTCTGCTGCATCAACTGCACTCGCATCATTTTCCCGGTATTTGGCAAGTGCTGTGACAAGAAACATCTCGCGAAACATATCAAGACAGTTATTGCTTGCAGGTCCATCCGTTCCGATCGCCAGATCAATATTTCGTTTTAACATCTCCTCAATCGGAGCGATCCCGCTTGCTAATTTTAGATTCGAGGCTGGGTTGGTGATCACAGAAATCTGATGTCTCTTTACAACATCAAGATCTTCTTCGCTCATATGAACACAGTGGTACAACCCTCCTCCATATTCAAATAGCCCTAACTGTTCCATATATACCGTTGGTGTCATACCTGTTCTCTCGACGCACTGTGCCACTTCTGAGGCACTTTCTGAGTTGTGGGTATAGATAGGTGCATGGTACTTCTTAGAAAGCTCTGAGATGCCTTCTAAGATTTCTCTCTTGGTTGTATATTCTGCATGGAACCCCAGTTCATAACTGGTAAGTCCATCTTCTTTATGGTACTTCTCATACCAATTCTCTACTTCTTTCACAGACTGGGTAAAATCATTCACTGCTCCAATAACAGTCGTCCGAAAACCACAATCCTCAGATGCCTGGATCATCGTATCTGGTGTCAGATACATATCCGCATTGGCGGTGATCCCGCTTGTTAAATATTCCATGATGGCAAGTTTGGATAAATGATAGATATCATCCGGTGTTAACTTGGCTTCATATGGGAACACCTGATCATTTAACCAGGAAAGCAGCGGCATATCATCTGCATGAGATCTTAAAAATGTCATCGCGGAATGTGTATGGGCATTCTTAAATCCAGGCATGATCAGATTGCCTTTTGCATCAATCTGTCTCTCCCATGTGATCTTTGTCGCTTCTTCTTTATTCTCCGGTCCGACATACTGTATTTTATGATCTGAGATCCAAATCTCTCCATCAAAGATCTCTTGATCTTCCTGCATGGTTAAAATTCTTGCATGGTAGATTCTTATCATTTGATCACCTCTTATTTCTTCAGACTCTTCCCCATTCTACAGATGCATTCTGTTACTAGTTTCTGGAATTTTGGAGCTGCACGATCTGCACTTTGCTGAACCTCTTCGTGTGTCAGTGGTTTCTTACTGATTCCTGCAGCAGGATTCGCAATACACGAAATTCCACAGATCTTCATTCCCATATGATTTGCCGCAATTGCCTCACAGGCAGTACTCATTCCAACCGCATCTGCACCGATGGCTTTACACATCCTGATTTCTGCCGGAGATTCAAAATTAGGACCTGGAAGCTGGATGTAGGTTCCTTCTTTGAGGTCGATCTGCAGATGATCTGCACTTTTTCTGATCACTCCTTGTAATTCTTCATCATAAATATGACTCATATCCGGAAATCTTTCTCCAAATTCTTTGATATTCGGCCCAATTAATGGAGATGGTACAAAACTTGCGATCTGATCCGTGATCATCATAAAGTCACCCGCTTCAAACCCACGATGAATCCCACCGGATGCATTTGTCAAAAACAAGATCTCTGCTCCCATCATCTTCATCAGTCGAATCGGCAGTACAACATCACTCATGGAATATCCTTCATAATAGTGAACTCGTCCTTCCATGATCATTACTGGAATATCTTCTACGTAACCAAGTACAAATCTTCCTTTATGTCCCTGCACTGTAGAAACTGGAAATCCTTTGATCTCATGGTAATCGATCACAGTCTCAATCTTGATCTTCTCCGCATAATCTCCAAGACCGGAACCTAAGACCAATGCGATCTGTGGTTTAAACTCTGTCATTTCATTTACTTGTTTATAACATTCTTTTACTTTATCATATATTTTATTCATATTATCGATCTCCTTCCTGCCAGTTCTTTTTCTTACATTATGACACATTTTTGTACAAAATGAAATGCATTCCACACACATCCTATTGTTTACAAAAATTATAGTTCCCATTTCTTGCTTTCCATTCATTTGCAAGTTATACTTAAAGAAACCCCAATTTCCCTACAACAAGGAGTACTAATATGAAGTTAGCAATCGTTGATGATAATAAATTAGAACAGGAGCTCATTTTCAACACTCTTCGTACTTATGAACATGAAAGAAACATCTCCCTTGATATTTCTTCTTATAGTGATGGTAATTCTTTTTTGAATACCTATGTCCCTGGAGATTTTGATCTGATCTTTATGGATATTTATCTAAATGAACTGAACGGGATCGATATTGTACGCAAGATCCGTCAGATGGATTCCAAAGTGATGATCGTATTCTTAACAACAAGTAAAGAATACATTTTTGAAGCTGCCCCTTTTCATTTTTTTGATTATATTTTAAAGCCTTTTGTATCCACACAGATCTTTCATGTACTTGATGATGCTTTAGCGCTTCTTCCTGAGCAGGAAGCTGAATTATCTTTTGAATATCGTTCTTTTGATGTTCATTTTCCATTATCAAAGATTCAATATATTTACTCAAATAATCATGAGGTGATCATTCATACAACGAATGGAACACATGCTTTCCGGCTTCCTTTTTATTCTGTCACAGATCATCTGGATGATTCAAGATTTCTTCAGTGCAACCGTGGAATCATGTTGAATATGGACTATATTAAGACGATGGAATCCGATTACTTCGAAATGACAGATTCAAAGTGTTTTCCGATCAAAACGAAAGGACGCAAGCAAATCCGAGAGCAATATATCAAATACCAGTTTTTGAAACTTGAGGAGGCATGATCTTTTATGACTTTTTATGATATTTTTACATATTTATGTACATTTACAATCATCATTCCACTGGCAGTTTTTTGCCTGTTTCCAGTAATCGATCATCTAAAGACTCCGATCCGCCATCTGCTGATCAAGATCAGCCTTGTTTTTGTATGCTATTTTGTTCTATTGATCATTCCGTATATGATCTTTCAACAGGATCTGGGCAATATTCTTATATTCCTTGCCGTGCCTGTGTTCTTTTATCTATTTCAAAAAGAAACGAACCTGATGTTTCCTGCATCTCTCTTTGTTATGCTGACTGCATGTTGTCTTGGTTCTCTTTCTTATGTTATCTATCATGCATTCGGTGTCATCTTTCATCCACATGGACAAAGTACAGAATTTTATCCAGAATCCATGATCGCACAACTGATCTTTCTGGTTTTCGCCGATATCATCTTATATAAACCTGCCAGAAAATATCTCGGCTGGATGGTTACGAATTTCCACAATGCCTTTGTCTGGCGGATTGCGTGTATTTTCCCATGCTGTTTTACTTTTCTCGTTTTTACTTATATTCCACACAATTATTATGATATTTATACCTATCATGATCTACATGTTTACTTTTCCATGATGCTCACTTTACTGGTCTTTGTATTTCTTTTATATGTCTTATTTTATACTATCATCCACAGTTATGTAGAAAATCAGTACATATTGGAAGAACAAAAGATTCTGGAGATTCAGGCAAAAGAATACTCCCAGCTTTCCCAACATGTACAGGAGACAAGAGAAATCCGCCATGATTTTCGTCATCAGATCACTGTTATCTCTGGATTGTTAAATCAAGGAAATTATGAAGAATTAAAGGAGTATCTGTCCCAATATGAATCATCTATTTCTTTACAGACTAAGATCTACTGCCGTCAGCCCGCTGTAAATGCCATTTTATCGCATTATGATCTTTTATGTGCACAAGATAAGATCAAAACAAAATTTGCCGTTGATTTTCCAACGCTCTCTCCAATCTCTTCCGTTGATTTTTGTATTGTTCTTGGAAATCTTTTAGAAAATGCTTACCTTGAATGTAAGACATTACAGAAGTATGAGAAATTCATCCATCTCAAAGCCAGACAGACTTCTCCTGGTGCTTTTGTTCTGCTCATCGAGAACCCTTATGAGCATGAGATCAAAAAAACAGACAGTGGCTTCTTCTTATCCTCTCGCCGCAAAAACTGCGTCGGTACAGGTCTTAAATCAGTCACTGCCATATGTAAAAAATACGATGGCCATCTGTCTATTGAGACTGATAACCACCGCTTTAAAGTCAAGATGTTTTTACAATGTTAATTCTATTGATTAAGCTAATTTTTCTTTTGCTACGTCAACTAAAGCTTTGAATGCTTCTGGTTCGCTGATCGCCATCTCAGATAACATTTTTCTGTTGATGTCAACACCAGCTAATTTTAATCCGTGCATGAATTTGCTGTAAGAAAGTCCGTTCATTCTTGTAGCAGCGTTGATACGTGCGATCCATAACTGTCTGAACTGACGTTTTCTCTGTTTTCTTCCTGCGTAAGAACTTGTTAAAGCTCTCATAACAGACTGTTTTGCTACTCTATACTGTTTAGATCTAGCTCCTCTATATCCTTTAGCCAGTTTTAATACTCTATTGTGTTTTTTCTTTGCGTTCATTCCGCCTTTGATTCTTGCCATTGCTTACATTTCCTCCTTAACGATCCATCTTACAGATATGGTAAAATCTTCTTCATGTTCTTTTCATTTGTTGCATCTGTCATTGCAGCTTTTCTTAAATTTCTCTTTCTCTTAGGAGATTTCTTTGTTAAGATATGGCTTTTGAATGCCTTATTTCTTTTTAATTTTCCTGTTCCTGTCTTTTTAAATCTTTTTGCAGCTGCTCTACATGTCTTCATTTTTGGCATGGTTATTTCCTCCTTAATCCTGCTTGTATCTACTCATATTTGAATATCTTAAACTCCTAGTTGTTCTTTGGAGCTAAAAACATTGTCATGCTTCTTCCTTCAAACTTTGGTTTCTTATCGATGGTGGCTACATCTTCTAATGCTTTCGCAAAATCATCTAAGATATACTTGCTTGCATTCACATGAGCAAGTTCTCTTCCTCTGAATCGAAGTGTGACTTTCACTCTCGCACCTTTTGCAAGGAATTTCTTTGCATGATTAATCTTTGTGTTTAAGTCGTTTGTGTCAATGTTTGGTGACATGCGGACTTCTTTCACATCGATGACTTTCTGTTTCTTCTTTGCCAGCTTTTCTTTTCTTGTCTGCTCGTATTTGTACTTACCGTAATCGATAATTTTACAAACCGGTGGTTTTGCCTTTGGTGAGATCTTGACAAGATCTAATCCTGCTTCATCTGCTAACTTCTGTGCTTCCCTTGCGGACATAACTCCAAGCTGCTCGCCATCATTCGCGATCAGACGTACTTCTTTATCTCTGATCTGTCCGTTAATCATTAAATCGCTAATAATTACACCTCCATGATAATTAAAAAAGTGGATAGTTATAAGACTATCCACATAAAATTCAAGCATGATCACGAAATATCATATTCTTAAATATTAACCCAAGTCACTTCCTAATCTATCATATGTGCTAAGGTGAGAGTGGATACTCTTCTTTGTTGTTTCTGTTGTTCTTCACAACTTTTGACATTATATCATGCTTTCATTTTTATTGTCAAGTATTTTTCTTATCTTTTTATTTTTCTACATTGAATGTCACTTTGTTATTCAACGCTTTATAAAATGTCAGCTGATATCTCTGGGCATCCGCTAATACATCATAATCTTCGCCAGTTTCAATGATCTTGAAATTAATGATGTTCGCCTTTCTCGCACTGTCTTTGCTCACTGCTACTCCATTGCGTTCGTCTGCAAATCCTTTGACATTCGCCAGCATATTAAATTCTGTTTTGATGCTATCCACTTTATAAGAATATTGTTTTCCTGTTTGACTTGTAAAATAGATTGTGACAGATCTCCAGTTTGGATTAAATGTAAATGTTGTCTTGCTTCCAGATGTTTCACTGCATACATCATCAAATCCATCATATACAAAAACATCAACATCTTTTGTGCAGATCTTTCCTGATCTTGCAGTGGTAGAAATCTGAATTCTGCTGTATCCGCCTTTTTTAGCTGTCACTTTTCCTTTGCTGTTAACCACTGCTACCTGTGGATTACTGCTCTTATAAGTCAGAGTTTTTGATGCCATCTGTTTTCCTCCAGGTAAAGCTGTTGCTTTGATCTGGGCAGTGTTTCCTGTCTTGTAGAAATTGATCGTCTGTGCAGATGAAAGTTTGATCCCTGTCGCTGCTTTTCTTACATATACAGTGATCTTCTTTGTTTTCACTCCAGAAGCTTTCATTGTGATCTTGGCAGTTCCATATTTCTTTCCTTTGATCACACCCTTTTTATTTACTGTCGCTACAGATTTTTTGGATGTCTTATATGTGATCTTTTTCTTTTTCCCAACTGTTTTTGCATTTAATTTTAAAGTTTTTCCAACAAAAACCGTTGCCTTGCTTCCTGTTGCTGTTTTGATATATGCTTTTTTGGCAGCTTTCGCATTTGTTGGCATGATCATGCAGGAAACTGCAAGCAACATCAGCATTGTCATTATCTTTTTCTTCATGTTCCTGATCCTTCTTAAATAGAAAATTCTTTTATAGAAAAAGAATCCTGGAGGAAAACTCCTCCAAGATTCCTTTATCACTCAGCAATTGATTATTTTGCTACATACTGTGTAATTGTTAAATCTTTTGCTTTATCTGCTGGTAATTTTACTGTGTATTTACCATCTTTTGCTGTTGCTGAAGCAATAACTTTTCCAGCTGCATCTTTTACTACGATGTTTGTAGCGTTTTTATCGCTTGTTACAACGTATTTAGCACTTGTAGCTGTTACTGTACCGTCTTTTGCTACTGTAACTTTGATGTTGTGGTTCTGACCTTTTTCAGATTTTGCTACAACAGCGTATTCTGTATCAGATACTTTTGTAACTGTTGCTGTGTATTTTCCATCATAGTTAGATGTACCTTTGATCGTAGCTGTCTTTGTAGCACCTTTACCAGTAGCTGATAATACACCTAATGTAAAGTTTTCTTTGCTTTCCCATGCTTTGAATCCAGCTGCTGGATCAGCAATATATCCTAATGCTTCTTTAACCTGTGCTGCAGAGATCTCAACTGTCTGTTTTCCACGAGTTAAAACGTATTTGTCAGCATTAGCAACTAATCCTGTATATTCAGCTGTGTTATCTTTTACAACTGGTTTTACAGTTTCAGGTGTTACAACTTTTGCAGGTGCTGGAGCTGCTTTTACTGTTACTGTAAATTTAGCTTTCTTACCTTTTGCATCTTTACATGTTGCTGTAATTGTTACTTTACCAGCTTTCTTTGCAGTTACTTTACCTTTAGAAGTTACTGTAGCTACTTTCTTGTTGCTAGATTTGAATGTTACAGCTTTTGTAGAAGCTTTCTTTGGTGAGTAAGTTGGGTGAAGAGTGAATTTCTTTCCAGCTGTTACTGTTTTCTTTGTCCCCTCTTTGAATTTTAAAGTTTTAACAACTTTACCAACTGTAACCTTTGTTGTAGCCTTTGCTTTTTTGTTGTTTTTAGCAATTGCTGTGATTGTTACTGTACCTTTTTTCTTTGCACGGATGATACCATTCTTAGAAATAGTAGCAATCTTTTTGTTGCTTGTTTTGTACTTTAACTTATAAGTTTTAGCACTTTTTGGTGAGAATTTCAGGCGTGTCTTTGCATTCATCCAGTGTCCTGGTACACTAATCACATACCCTTTCTTCTTAAAAGATAATTTCTTTACCTTTTTTGTTGCTGCACTAACATTAGCTGTTTTTGGTGCTTCTGTTACTGCGACAAGCCCGAAAGCCATAACTGCGGATAATCCACAAGCTGCTGCTTTCTTGATGATTTTGTTACTCATACTTACATTCCTCCTTATTAAGTATTTGGATGATTTTTTTCCGTATCTGACTCACCGTAATATGAATATGAATATTTATACTCATAATTACCATAAGCACCGATACGCTCATCAACTTTATTTAATACAGCCCCAAGGATACGAACCTCGCCCCTCTTCAACTGCTTGATGACATCTTGAACGATCTTACGTTTGATCACTCCCTGCTCGATCACGATGACTGCTCCATCTGTATATTTACCGATGATCACAGCATCAATAACAACACCTAGCGGTGGTGCATCAATGATCACATAATCAAACATATCCCTAACATTCTCAATGAATTGTTCAAACTGCTCAGAATCCAAAATGCTTGTTGGATCTGGTGACAGCGGACCAGCTACTGTAATACAAAGTCCCTCAACTTCTGTCTCGTAGATGATATCCTCCACTTCTGCCTGTCCTGTCAGATAATGGCTTAATCCTTTATCGATTCCCTGTATATGATATCTGGCTGCCATTACTGATTTTCTTAAGTCAGCATCCACCATCAGTATCTTCTTTCCACTTTCTGCAAGTGTTCTTGAAAGGCTCAGAGAAATAGAACTCTTTCCTTCATTCGGAACACTGCTTGTCATTGTGATCACTTTAATATCTTTTCCGCAGAAGGCTAAGTTCGTCTTTAACTGGTTTAGTCCTTCTACCATACGATAATCATTGATCTCTGGAAGATCCATTACTAATTTCTTCATCTTATTCCCTCGCCCTCTTTACTTTCTTTGTTCGCTTTGTAGTTCCCTTTACCAAAGGTAATTGCGCTAAAGTAATAATTCCAAGATATTTCTCAATATCTTCTTCTTTCAGGATCGTATCGTTCATCAGATACTGGATCACAATGGCTGCTGCCATCAATATAAATCCAAGAACTGCTCCGATCAATACGTTCTTCTTAAGACTTGGGCTGTCTGGTTTATCTGCCTTATATGCCTTTTCGATGATCGTTGGTGATTTCACGTCCATCTTCTCTGCAACTGTCTTCGCTGTTACTTCTGCAAGATCCTGTGTGATGCTCTGTGCAAGTGCTGCATCCTTATCTGTTATCGTAATCTGCATGATACGTGTATCAGATGGATTCTCCACCGTGATCTTCTTCTCTAATTCTTTATAATCCATATCAAGCTTCAGATCTGCGATCACCTGTTCAAGGACTGGTCTTGTCTTAACAATTACCATATAATCCTGTGTTAACTGAGTACCCATTGTAAGATCTGTAAGCTGTGAAAGTCCACCCTTTGAAACAACATAAAGCTGTGCTGTAGAAGAATAGATCGGTGTCATCGCAAACTTCGTGATCAATCCTGATGCACCTGCAAAGACGATTGCTGTCAACAAAATCCAAACGATCTTCTTCTTCAATGCCAAAAACAATTCCCTTAAATCAATCTCGATCTCATCATCATTCTCTAACTCGTACATAGATGTTTTTATCCCTTCTTTAATTAAATACTTTTCCCCTCAAGCATCTTTCTTGGATTCTCATAAAGAATCTGGTCCGCATGCTTCTTCCGTACAACTTCTGCTGCCGGTTTCATATTTGGTCTTCTTGTCCGGAAATCGTGACAATCCGTTCCAAGGAAATGAACCAGTCCTTCTTTCATAATCTTCTTACAAAAAGATGCTCGTTTATCAAAAATTCCTCCGATCAGGCTTTCCGCATTTATCTGAATATATGCACCTGTTTCGACCAGTTCGACAATCTTGTCTACATGTCCGAAAACTGCTTTGTATCGCTCTACATGCGCAAGGATTGGAATATATCCTGCATATACAAAATCCTGAACCGCGCGATATATATGCGAATAGGCATCTGATGTCGCAAACTCCACTAAAACATAACGGGTCCCATTCATCGTCAATGCTTTCCCTTGTTTCAGATCTGAAACTGTCCCTTGCTGATAATATAATTCGCTCCCAAGGTATAGCTGAATCTCTGGATAATACTTGTATGCCTTCTCTCTGATCGCCTCAAACTTCTCTCTCAATACTTCTGTATCCGGATGTCCAAACTTCGGACCGTAATGCGGAGTCAGTATTACCTGATCCACGCCTTGTTCCCGTTCTTCATCCAACAGTCCCATTGAATCATTGATGTCCTTTGCTCCATCATCAACTCCATATAATATATGTGTATGAATATCTATCAACGCCATAACAATCTCTTTTCTAAGTCTGATATTTATATTATTTTTGATAACTTAAGAAATATACTAATATAATATACCATCTTTATTCTCAAGTTACAATGCTTTTTCTTATCAAAAAGAAATACAATTTATACTATTCTTTGCTGAACTCAACTAACTCTAATCCCTCATTACGATCAAGTACAAACTGGATTCCCCATTCATTCTTAAATAACAACAGTGGATTTCCTCGCATATCTTTGACTTTCTTAACTTCAGATACACCACGTAATTTGTTCATATCCGTGTTGCGGTCTTTGATCCAGCGGATTGCCTGATATGGCAATGGTTCTAAACGAATCTCGCAGTTGTATTCATTTTCCAGACGGTATTTTAAGACATCAAACTGAAGTGTTCCTACAACTCCGACGATGATCTCTGCAAATCCTGCTTCATGTTCCTGGAAGATCTGGATAGCACCTTCCTGTGCGATCTGTTCTACACCTTTCACAAACTGCTTACGCTTCATAGAATCTAACTGGATGACTCTTGCAAAATGTTCTGGTGCGAACGTTGGGATTCCTTCATATTCAAAGTCATCTTTTGGAAGGCAGACAGTGTCTCCGATAGAGAAGATTCCCGGGTCAAATACTCCGATGATATCTCCTGCATACGCCTCTTCTACGATCTTACGTTCCTGTGCCATGATCTGCTGTGGCTGGGAAAGCCTCATCTTTTTCTTACTCTGTACATGTTTTACTTCCATGTTCGCTTCGAATTTACCGGAACAGATTCTCATAAATGCAATTCTGTCACGGTGGTTTTTGTTCATATTTGCCTGAATCTTAAAGACAAACGCTGAAAAACCATTTTCCACAGGATCTACTTCTTCTCCCTTGGATGTTCTTGCAAGTGGTCTGTTTGTCATCTTCAGGAAATGCTCTAAGAATGGTTCTACACCAAAGTTTGTAAGTGCTGATCCAAAGAATACTGGAGATAGTTTTCCCTGATGTACTTTCTCCATATCAAGATCTGCTGCCGCACCATCTAACAATTCAATTTCTTCCATCAGATTCTCATAGAAATCTTCTCCGATCAGATCTGCTGCATTATCATCATCTGCTGAAATGATCGTTTCTTTTGCTTCTTTTGCACCACCTGTGGAGACTGCCTCGAATCGTAAGATATTTCTTGATGCACGCTCGTATACACCCTTAAATTCTTTTCCACATCCGATCGGCCAGTTGATCGGACATGTCTCAATCCCTAAGACTTTCTCGATATCGTCTAACAGATCGAAAGTATCCTTAGCTTCACGGTCCATCTTATTGATAAATGTAAAGATCGGGATATGTCTCATAACACAAACCTTAAATAACTTGATTGTCTGTGGCTCCACACCCTTGGAAGCATCGATCACCATGACTGCACAATCCGCTGCCATCAGTGTACGATACGTATCTTCTGAGAAGTCCTCATGTCCTGGTGTATCAAGAATATTGATACATTTTCCTTCGTATTCAAACTGTAATACAGAAGAAGTAACAGAGATACCTCTTTCTTTTTCAATCTCCATCCAGTCAGATACTGCATGTTTGGAGTTTGCCTTTCCTTTCACAGACCCCGCTGTATTGATCGCTCCTCCATATAAAAGGAACTTCTCAGTCAACGTTGTCTTACCGGCATCCGGATGGGAAATGATCGCAAAGGTTCTTCTGCGGCCGATTTCCTGCTCAATGCTGTTTGCCATAATCTTTTTCCTCTTTTCTATTTTTATCTATTATTTTACATTTCTACGCATTCTTAGTCATATTATCACACCACTTCTTAAATTTCTACTGATTCTTTATAAAAAATATGCTTTTAACTATTACTTTTCCCAAGAAACACAAGTGTTTTTCAATGTTAATTCGTGGTATAATGATACTATATTAAATCTAGGAGGATATCTCATGAGCAATACAATCTTACGCAATGAAAATGTATCTGTCACTTTAAAATCTCTTGGTGGGGAACTGACTTCTATCAAAGATGCTTCTGGTACGGAATATCTCTGGCAGGGAAATCCTGACTTCTGGAGCGGACAGGCACCTGTCTTATTTCCGATCGTTGGATGTTTAAGAAATGGAACTGCAACCATCGGTAATTCTAAGACTTGTTCTTTTGGCCGTCATGGTCTTGCAAGAAAATTAGAATTTACTTTGGTTTCTTCTTCTGAAACTTGTGCTGTTTATTCTTTGAAAGCGGATGATTCTACAAAAGAACAGTATCCTTATGATTTTGAACTCCAGATGATCTATGAATTAACAGATCATGGTGTAAAAATCAGTCATAAGGTGATCAATCATGGGGACATCGTTATGCCTTACTGTATTGGCGGTCATCCTGCATTTAACTGTCCAGTGTATGAAGGGGAGAATTTTGAAGATTATATCGTGGAATTTGAACAACCGGAAACTGCTGCCTGTGCACAGCTTACAGATGATGGTTTGATCAATAATAACGACCGTATTCCTGTTCTTGATCATGAAACTGTGATCCCTGTAAAACATTCTTTATTTTACAAGGATGCTTTGATCTTTGATCAGTTGAAATCACGCACGGTCGCATTAAAGCATAAGGAAAGTGGCCATGGTATCTTAGTTCGTTTCCCTGATTTTGATTATCTGGGTGTATGGTCTAGTGCAAATGATGGACCTTTTGTTGCTTTGGAACCTTGGAGTGGAACTTCTACCTGCAGTGATGAGGATGATGTGTTTGAACATAAAAGAGGGGTGCGATTCTTGGAGCCTGGAGAACATGAAACTTTGAGTTTTGTGATTGAGATTTTATAGTACGTGTTAATGTTATGAACATTTTGTGACTTGAAAACGCTAGAATTTCCACATTTTTCGTGCTATCTTGTAGATAACAAACTTGTAGTTAGGAGTTATGATCATATGAATTGGCATGGAAAACGTTATTATTCGTTTGATAGTTTTTTAAAGAATTATTTTGGTAAGAAAATTTATAAAGTATCCTTAGATGGTGGTTTTACCTGTCCAAACAGAGATGGAACACTTGGAACTGGTGGTTGTATCTTTTGCAGTGAGGGCGGTTCCGGGGATTTTGCTTCTTCGGCTGCTTTGTCTGTGACAGATCAGATCACCACTGGAATTGAGATGGTTTCTAGAAAGATCGAGAATGGAAAGTATATTGCTTATTTTCAGGCTTTTACGAATACTTATGGTCCGATTGAAAAACTGGAAGCTTTGTATATGGAAGCAGTCAATGATCCGCGAATCATTGCTCTTGCGATCGGTACCAGACCGGATTGCTTGCCTGCCGAGGTTTTGAAACTTTTAAATCAATTAAATAAGATCAAACCTGTGTTTGTGGAACTTGGTCTGCAGACGATTCATGAAGAGACCGCTTCTTTTATCCGGCGTGGGTACCCTTTGTCTTGTTTTGATGAAGCAGTTATGAATCTTCATAAGATCGGTGTATTGACCGTTGTTCACCTGATTCTTGGGCTTCCTGGTGAAACGGATGATATGATGCTTGAGTCAGTTCGTTATCTGAATCACCTTCCGATTCATGGGGTTAAATTTTCTATGCTGCATATTTTGAAGAATACGGATCTGGCTGATCATTATGAGGAACATCCCTTTGATGTGTTTACTTTGGAGTCTTATGTTGATCTGATTTTGAAATGTATTGAGAATCTGAGTCCTGAGATCGTGATTCATCGATTAACTGGAGATGGACCGAGAGATTTGTTGATTGCTCCTGAGTGGAGTGTTTATAAGCGGAAAGTTTTGAATAGAATTGCGCATGAGATGAAGGTGAAGGATGTTTGGCAGGGGGATTTGTTGTAGATTTTGATTTGCCAATTGTTTATGATATCTCAAACAACTGTTTTCAAAATCTGGGATTTCTTCCAACAAATCTCATACCATCATCCTTTTTGCTAATTAACTAATTACTAATTACCTAATTACTAATCGAACAATTAGTAATTAGGTAATTATAACATACTTTAAAATTTTCAATCAATACCTTTGCATAATTCTTTGTTGATTTATTTTACCTTAACCGTCACATATTTCACCGCTTTCTGATACTTCGATGTTTTTGCTGCCGTGATCCGGATCTTGTATGTTCCTTTCTTGGCTTTCTTCTTTAATGTAACTTTTCCACTCTTAGTTACGGTCATACATTTTTTTGCTTTCTTTGGATATTTAGTCACTTTATAGGTCAGTTTTGCTTTCCCAAAAGATCTCGCTTTTAGGTTAAATGTTGCCTTTTTACGTTTTAATTTTTTTGCCTTGTAAGTTTTTATTTTTGCTGTTTTTATTATCTGTTTCTTTAATTTTAATGGTTTTACGATGTTTGGTTTTATTACTTCTGGTTTACTTTGTGCATTATTTCCAAAGATATCATTTCCATTGCCGTTTCCTGTATTGCCATTCCCTTTATTATCTTCTCCCTGGTCTGGGATTTCAGGATCTTTCTTATCAAGTTCCTCTACTACAAGATCAGAACCTTTGACTTCTTCTTTCTCCTCAACGATATCTGCTGAAAAATCAACATATTTTGTTACCTTAACGTTATTTCCCTTATCATCAAATTGAATGGATGTGTTTGTGTTGTTATCCAAAATCGTACTGTTTCCCTGCACTTTGGCATTGACCTCTACAATTCCTTCCTCGGAATTCTTGGATTGCATCGCAGCTGACAGATTATAATTATCTCCTTCCACTTTGATCTTCCCAGAAGTGATCGTTACTTTGTCTGCTCCATCGGCGGTTACTGCATATCCCTTGTTGTTATCATCACAAAGGAACTGGCAGCCTTCCTCTGCTTTCGTCAATTCAAATGAATTGCTTGCCGCCACTCTAAGATTCCAGATTGGATGCTCACTTTCCCAATCACTTTGTTCGCAGGAATAAACTTTCATATCTCCTGTATAATTATTTCCATCGTATTCGAGATACTTTCCTTCTTCATTTTGTAATCGGAATCGCTTATTTGCTGATATCTGAATCGTTGTCTGATCCTGTTCATTTTCCTGATATGCTGATGCCGCCATCCTGCTTTTCATTTTCAAGGTCTGAATCCCGCCATTATATATTTTATCAACGCCATAATAGTTCAGGTTCTTCCACAGATCTTCTACACATACATCATCAAATCTTGAATTTGAATCTGCAAAATGGAAGCTCTTGAAATCAGAAGAGACTTTCATTGTCAGGTATCCCCCATAACTTCCAGGGTGATAAGAATTTTCATCATAGATCGTAATCTCATGATTTCCATCCGTGTCCTTCTTATAACCACAAGCAACAACACTATGTCCGCCCTCTGGTATCATGAAGGAGAAAACAAATGGTTTTTTCACTCTTTTTGCATACTGGGCTTCTGCTACAAATTTCTTAAGAAAAGTTTCCAGATCTCCATTTCCCCAACCTGAATTTTTACTGATTCCATACGTTGATCTTCCACTGTCCAGACACTGTGTCATCTGATAATATAAGATCATGTCTTTCATTTTGGAATTCTCATATGGGCTTCCCAGCGTCCAATAATCATGTGCCCCACTTGTAATATCATCAAAATCAATATAACCTTGGTTTCCATAACACATACTCAAAGCGATCCCATGGCATACACCTGTATGTTCTCCATGAAAATACGTGATCATTCTCCATTTACTCTGAAAATCACTACACTGCTTCACCAATTTATTTAGATATACAGGATTTGAAATGAAAGCTCTCATCCCTATATGCTTAAACTGATTCGTATCCTTACCTGTTTTAAAGTAACTGGACATTCCTCCTTCGATCACTTCTCCATGAAATTGATCTTCATCCAGATAAAATGCGGCTCTTACTCCATGATTCGAATTATTTGCTCTTGCATGTGTGATTCTGTTTGCTCCTATTGATCGTGCTACATTTTCGTAAGATTGTCCTGTGTTACAAGGCAGTCTTAACCAGTAGGAATCATCCGGAGCCATATAATCCAAACCAATATTATTGGTTCCCATCAGCAACTGCTCTGGTCCTATCAAGAAGAACTGATCCGTTGTATTCTCATACCATTTATCGGTTGCCTCTGCTAAAGTTTCAAACAGCTTACGATGGTATCCATTTGCATCAAAATCAAATTTGGAAGATCCTCCATCCGCTTTGTCTGCATCCAGATTATTCAAATATGTTTTCTGTGTGACCGTCTTTACACACTGAAGCTCCGAATCAGTAAAAGAAGATAAAAATCCCTGCTCCTCATCATAAGCACCCTCTCCATCAAGATTTGCTGCGGAAGGTACAGATCGATTGCTCCAATCAACCACTCCGGCAGAATTCATCCAATGTCTCAAGGCTGATTCTGTCCAGCGATTGGATCCGCTTTCAGCCCTGATGTGGTTTTTATACCCGGAATATTTTGCGTCATAACTCTTCTTACATAGGATTTGATCACTCAGCATCAATTTCCCATTTGAATCCTCTCCGATGCATCTCCATTTTATCTTCTTACCTTGATAAGTTCCAAGGTAAATGTAATCTCCAATATTTACTTTGCCATCCCCAGCATGTACTATTTTGTTGTTCACTGGCAGTAACGTAAATACCATACTGAATACGACCAGTAATGTTAATATTTTGCTGATGATTCTCTTTTTCATTCCTTTTCCTTTCCTCATATTTTCTGAACTACTACTTTACATCTCTTTTTACAACACAACGTTTCTTGTAAAAAGAAATCCAATAACAGATCACCTCATCATAACTATCCTCAAATTCCTTTGCATACATCCTATGATCGATCTGCTGAATAGCTTTTTCACAATCCTCTTCTAAGTTCTTTACTTCTTTTGAATATTTCGCTTCAAAAACTGCAACCTTTCCTTCATGTTCATTAAAAATAACAAGATCACTTCGACCTTCTCCATGTTCTTTATTCGATTCAACACTATATCCAGCCCCAGCAAATATTCCTGCAAGAAATGCATGATAAAAATCTTCTCTATAATCATGATAACTGATCGTTATTCGCAACAACCTACTGATCTCCTGTGTCAAAGTCTGCTCATCACCATTCCATACTGCATCAAATAAATGCTTTCGATTTTGTAGTTTCGCTGTATCACTAAACCAATCCTGTACTGTTGTCTCAAAAATCTCTCGTATCTCTTTGTTTGGAATCTTCAATGTGATCTTTCCATCTGCACTTTCCTTCTCTTCCTTATCTCTTGTCAGATATCCTGTTAAATACAAAATACTCCAAAAATTCTCTTCTGACGAATGTAAATAATCATACGTAAGATTTTCTTCTATTTTCTGATCAATCGTGTCTCCTGCCATCAATTTTTCCATCTTTTTTTGAATTCCGCTGCCTGCGTAGTCTATGAAAGATCGTATGATCGCATTATCACTTGTATTCTTCCAGTAACTTGCTGGCTTCATGTCTGGATCGATCCGTAGATCTCTTACATAGTTCATAACATCCCATGGACAATATACATCGATCTTTCCAAAATTATACCCATCATACCATTCTTTGATTTCTTTAAAATGCTCTTGCAGTCCAATATCTTTTAAGATATCTTTTACTTCCTGATCGGTAAATCCAAAATATTCATTTAAATGTGTTGATATGATCGTATCTGAGATAAAATTATTGGTTCCTGTAAATATACTTTCCTTTGCAATTTTCAAGCAACCTGTAACTACTGCGAACTGAAGATGAGAATTATCTTTTAGAGATGTGCTCATCATCGTTTTCATCACATCCAGCATTTCTTTATAGTATCCATTGCTGCTTGCTTTCGCTAATGGTACATCATATTCATCCAATAATAAAATAACCGGCTTTCCGTAATGCGCATTCATCATTCTTATGATGGTAGCCACACTGATTTTTATCAGGTCTTCTGATAAATTTTCTTCACTTATATCTTGTAACTTCAAAAAGATCTTTTTATCATTCTCATTTACCTTATCGCTATCTGATAAATAATCATGCTCATTGCAGATCCATGAAATCTGATTTCTTAACATCTTCATAGCTGATTGAAAATTCAATCCATCCACATCTTTGAAGGAAATAAATAATGTTGGATACTGATTCATCCATTTTTGACATAATTCTATATCTCTTGAGATCTTCAAATCTTCAAATAGTTTTCTGCTGTCTTTTCGTATATCAAAGAAATACGCCAACATACTCATGCCGATCGTCTTTCCAAAACGTCTTGGTCTCGTGATCAATGTAACTTCTGCGATTCTTGATTCCAGTAATTCTTTGATCAAATTCGTTTTATCTACATAATAATATTCATTTTGTCTTAACTTATGAAAATCAGAAATTCCTACTGGTAATTTCACATTGTTCATTGCCAACACCACCTTCTTAGATTTTATCTAATCGCAAAACATCCTCTTCCGTTTGCTTTAGCTTCATATAAGATCTCATCGGTCTTTGTCAGAAGTTCCTTGATCGTTTTTGGATATGTAAAACGATATACTCCTATACTGCAGCTTACTGTGACTTCCTTCTGAATTCCTGAGATATTTTGAAAGAATTGTTCCAGTTCCTTCTCTAACACTTCCTGGCTCATCTCTTCTTCGATCATCACGGCAAACTCATCTCCGCCAACTCTTCCGACTGCTCCATATGGCTCAAATTGTTCTTGTAAAAATGTCGCAAATTGCTTTAAGGTTTCATCTCCTGCTATATGTCCCAGTTTATCATTAATCTGCTTAAACCAATCCACATCCAAGAATAAAAACCATCCTTGATGGCCATGAATCCTCTGATCACTTTGAATATTTTGGCAATGCTGCAAAAACAGTCTTCTTCCCATCACCCAAGTAAGGGAATCAATCTCCCCTTGATATTCCCGATACTTCATATATTGGTAGATCATAAGCATCGTCAATATTAAGATAAAATCCAATGCAAGCATTGCGATCAAAAACTGTACCTGTAAATGTAGCAGATCAATCTCTATTGTTCTTGTTACATGAACTCTGTACTGTTTCAACATATATGTAGACCGATTTGCAAAATATCCAGTAGAAAATATCGCTATACAAATGATCAAAAAACTGATCCCTGATGATATAGCGACTATCTTAGACGACAGATATGGATCATCCAAAGATTGATTTACCGCATCCTTGTATTTTTGAATACGCTCCTTGTGATAAATCTTATATGCCACCTCTACCCAGAAAAGACAACATAGTGCAATAAGTGCATCATTGATTCCCATATGAAATGTTGACATTCCAGTATAGCCAAGCTGTGGAAAACAGGCTCCCATAACAATGAACACTAGGAAAGCATGTATCCACTGTGAAATCAAAGAAAGGATCCAGATTCCTATCTTCTCATACTTTCGTCCTTTTATGAGAGAAAACAGATATCCAATCACAAAACCAAACAGAACTCTTGACCCAACGCTTAGTAAAATGCTTCCTATTGGATTACCACTATATAGCGGTAAAAATATCTTATCATCTGATACGACATAAAGTGCTGATGCCTTATACATACTTGCTAGTCCAAATACCAATCCGATCAGTGTCGATTCCAAAGGCCCAAGCAAACATCCCGCAACTACGATCGGGATATATGCTGTTGTAAGTGAAATTGGATCAATATGAATGAATCCTAAAAAGTAAATGACATAATAAGCTCGATCGCCAATAATAACACAAAAACATATTTTTCAAATTTCAAATGCTTCCATTTGTTTTGCTTCATATCTCTAATCTTCCTTTGCTTTTGGGTCTCTTAAACTTCTTCCCAATTCTTCTTTGCTTACTTACATCATATCATAAAAACAAAGTATCAACGACACCTGAATGCCCAAAATCAAAGGTATCCCTAATCTAAAATACCATTTTCTTGTCTTATGATGAAATACTGTCATACCGATCATTGCCCCAATGGAACCTCCGATCAGTGCAAGTATGATCAATTTTTTCTCTCTGACTCTCCACTGTCTTGTCATCGCTCTCCATTTGTCTAATCCATACAATGCAAATGTTATAACGTTGATCATGATCAGATATAAATGAATATATGCTGATTGCATTTGCAGGTTTCCTCCCCATATCCTTTTTATTTTAATCTGTATTTTCGATTTTTATTATTGCCTATTTGTTCTATATCTTGTGTCAAAGCTTTTAATAATTCTTTCGTTCTGGAGGGTTTTAAATTTAACAAATTACAAAAATCCTGAATCGTATATTCTTTACCCTCTTCCATAAATTCAAGTATTTTTTTATAATTTTGTATTGTCTTTTTTGAAATCTTTTTATCGCCGTTTTTTATCGCCGTTTTTTTATCGCCGTTTTTTATCGCCGTTTTTTTATCGCCGTTTTTTACATTATCATATGAATAATCTTCATTTAATGGCACAATAAGCCTAAATACATCCCCTTCAATGAATTCTGGTTCTTTTCCAGAGTAATACTTTGAATATTTAAATATATTTCTCACTCCTGAACCTAATCGATCTGACCATCCTATATTTCTAAAAAATGAAGCAATAATAGGATTCTTTGGATTTGGTTCCATATTATCAGGTGTAATAATTCCATCTCCTGATGACCGATTCGCATTTTCTGTATACATCCTATCTTTTTCTATTACAAATTTAGCTGTATATGAACTCGTAAATTCTCTATGAATCAATGTATTTGCAATCATTTCCCTGGTTATAATATTCCTCAGATTTTTTCGTTCCACCCCTTCTATAAAAAATTTATCAGACAAATGTTTTCTTCCAAATTCCATTAATTGATCATAACTTTCTATTAAGTTTGTTCTTATGATCTCCCGGTCATCATAGCGATCCACATTAACTCTTCTTACCAACGCATCCGTTTCATAAGCTGGGCAAATATCCATGATCAGATCATCTTTTCCCAATAACATAACTGCTGCCAGATTATATCCACTTTCTCCTGTTGCTCTGTCCTTTCCATATAATCCCGCACTTCTCAATAATTCCTCATCACTCATACTTTCCCAACTATGCAAACCTTCTATATTATTTGTTGCCATTTTTCTAATTCGTGGCAATAAATCTAATCTAAAATCTTCCAGTGAAATATAAGGATAAATCTGTTTCTCTGTAAACCTATTCTGTTTTCTAATATACATCATTGCAAGTTGGGCTGTTGCAGTAACTTTTACATCTGCATCGTCTACTCTGTCATAAACTTCCTTTTTGAAACTGTGTACTTCTGCGCTGACTGGTATATGAATATGAATGATCGTTTTCCCTTCATACTTTATAATTTCCGGTGATAGATATATGGTTGGAGTAAACATATTGGGATTACTGATAATCTTTATAAAATTCTTTACCATATCTCCTGCTGCATTTTCAGGAACTCCACAAACAGTCCCATCGTCTTCTACTCCAAGGTAAATATCTCCACCAAAACGATTCAGAAAGGAGCATACACTTTGATATACATCATTTTCTATTCGGTTGCTGCATCTTTTAAATTCTACTGCTATTGTTTCACCTATCTGCAATATGGTTCTTAATTTTTCTTGATCCATAGTGTGTATTCACCTCTCCTTTATTTTTTATTTGTTGACATAAAATATACCAAATGTTAGTATATTAATAAAGAAAGGTGCTACCGATGACGGTTCGCCTGATGATTAATAAGTTATAAAAATAACCGCTTAACTTTCCAGGCTTAGGGCGGTTATTTTTCTGTCTTGGCATCATGCTTTCCACGACTGTAACCAAGACCATAAAATGTCGCACACAGTGATATCACTGCGATTAAATTATCTATCGTTAGCATAATTTCAAGTCCCCTTTCCGTCAGATTTTTCTCCTTCAAGAGATTCATCTATGTAATCGGGGCTAGAACTCCCCGTAGGAAGCGAACCGCCATTCACGTCAATGTGAAGTAACACCTGATATATATTTTAACAAATAGTTTTATTATAATCAATATATTCATGTGATATTCTCTTTATCTATAAGTTTATTTTAGAAATTCTTAAGGTCCCTGGACCTTAATTCGATCTAGAATTCTTTGGATTTAGTTCCATCAATCTCCATAAAACTGATCTGTTCCATAAGAAACTGCATCTTCTCATTCAGTGCATGAGTTTCTTTTGTCAATTTCTCCATATGATCCTGTAATCCAAGAAACAGCTCGACTATCAGTGTCTTATCCATCTTATTCAGTTGATCTTCCGTATACTTAAATTCCATATCATATTCTCCTTTTCTTACCAGGCTTATTTAAATATCTCTATACATTCATCAATATCTTCATTATTTTCCCAGCAAAATTGTGCTTCTTCATATGCCTGATAATTTCTCATTGCTGCAATGTCTTTGATTCTATTATTAGCTTTTTTAATTTTCCATCCTCTAGATGTTTTTTGAAGTATAAATTTTACTGTTCGTTTTTTCTGTTCCAACCCATATTTTTTAATACTTCGTTTTACATATCTGTTGAGCCTGTTTCCTGCTAATGAATCTAATGGAGTTTTATTATTCATGTAATAGTAATCTTCATACCAATTTAAATAATCATAATATGCATGCGTAAATGCAACATAATAATCAGGCTGTGTTACCTTGATCTTTACTGTTGCGGTTTTCTTTTTTAATCTTACTTCTACAATTTCATATGATAAGTATTTCTTATTATTTTTTTTAAACAAATTTCTATAATACTTTGCATATGCATAAGTTGGTTTTTTTATAAAACATGTTTTCATCTTATCTGGATTATATGATTTTGCTGCTTTCATATATATGACAACTGGTTTTATAATCTTCTTTTTGCTATCTGCTCTTACTGGAATAGAAAAAATGTTAAAAATGCAGATAATTGCTATCAGTATGCTTATTATTCTTTTTTTCATTACTTTTTTCCTTTCTCTGCAACACTTTAAGGTCACACTCTTATTCTCCTATAATTAATTTTCCATATTTTGTCCATCTTATTATTTTTACGAACAACATTGATCCAATCATTGTAATCGCAAAAATCATCACACATACTATTATTGGATATTTTAATCCAAATTTCTTTACCCAATTAAACAAAACATAAATAATCATAGGATGAAATAAATATATTCCAAAACTGTCTCTCTCTATCCATTTATAAATTTTGATCTGAATTATATATTTTTTTGTAATTCTTATACATTGATATAAACATAGCATTCCTACTACTGCTGTTATTAAATTTAATGCCCTATTATATGTATACAAAACAACAAATGATATAAAAATCCATCCTAATATTACAATCCATTTTCTATTTCCTAAAAATTCATCTATTTTTTTCTTATTCCTATCAAATTCATACCCTAGACAAAAGAAAAATAAATAGTAACCTATGCCTTGCAATTGAAATATATTTGGAAATTTATCTGAAAAAAATGATATAAAAAATAATAATACTCCTATAAATAATCTATTTGATTTTTCATATCTATGGTAAAACATTCTAAATATAATAAATATGAAAAATAAAGTCCATAAAAACCATAAATGCCGTGCATCTTTGGACAATATAATATTCTCTTTTATATAGTTGATTGGATTTAAGTTAGTTATTTTTAATGCACACATTACTGGCATGACATAAAAGATTCCAACCAGAAAATAAGGAACCATTAAACGTTTCCATTTCTTTATCATAAATAAACGAAAATCTGAATATTTTTCCTTATTATTAATACAAAATGAAAAGATTGCTCCCGAAACACATATGAATAATGGCATATGGAAACTGTAAACAAATGACGTTATGTAGTGTAATAAAAAATTGTATTCCATTTTTATGGCACCACCACCCATACTATAGAATCTCGTTATGTGTGCAATTACTACTAATATTGTTGTTATTACTTTTATTATTGTATAATCTTGTTGTTTCATATTCTACCCTTATATTTTCTTTTCAAAATTTTATCTTTTCAAAACTCTCGCTAATAATTGTATCCCATATAAAATTGGCTTAAACAGACCATGCGTATACATATTCATAAAATACGTTTCTAATTTTTCATCTAATGAACCTTTCTGTCTCATATATGGTATACATTTTCTGAAACTTTTATTTTTGTATGTATCTATAATTTTCTTTTTTGAAATTTTTCTTATTTCTGGTTCTGTTGAAGTTACACCTTTTACATTATAATGATTTAAAACTTCATGCCAATAATCCCAACGAATTCGATTTAAATCTTCATCTGAAAAATGTTCTTCTAATTTTTTAATCAATAATAACTGTTGTTCTAATCTATCCTCATAAAATTTATGTGATGCTGATTCTAAATTATCAGAATTATAGTAATATTGATTAAATGTAGTTCTTCTTATCTTCTTACATTTTGAAATAAAAATCTGATTAAACAAACCATCTTCACCCATTTTAAGATTTGTATCAAATCTTAGATGATTTTCCTCTATAACTTTTTTTGATAAACAGCACATACTTGGCCACTGCTGCCTAGACTGCATCCAAAATTGATTATAGTCTTTAAAAATATCTTCGTGCGTCATAATTGGTTTCAAATAATCATTTTCTAAAATTTTCACGCCACTTTGAACAAAATCTTCATCATCTATAATCTCCAGATTCTTCAGATAATCTGGTCCTACAGTATCATCACTATCTATAAAAAATATCATTTCCCCTTTAGCGTGATCTATGCCTAGGTTTCTTGCAGACGATACGCCTCCATTTTTCTTATGAATTACTTTTATTCTATCATCCTTTGTTGCATAAGTATCACAAATTCTACCACTTTGATCTTTGGATCCATCATCTATTAAAAGTAATTCAAAATCTTTTTCTTTTTGTTTTAATATACTTTCAATACAATTGCTAATATATTTTTCAGTATTATATACTGGTACAATAATACTTATTTTTGGCATACTTCTTACTCCCTAATTAACCTTCTTACAAATGCTTTTAACCTTTGTTTACGAGCCACTTTTTTCTCATTCTTTTGAATATCTAATAATCTTTTTTCATATATTTCTATTATTCTATCATATTGATTTTTTTTGAAATATTCATTTATTTTTTCATCTTTTTTATTCCTATTTTTAAACCAATATTTTACTTGGGGTTCCTTCAAAATATTAGTTATATTTTCAATTACTTCCTTGTGTTGATTCTTCACTTTTAGTTGCTGAATAATCACATTTTCAATAGAATTAGACCAATAATCTATAACATATTGTGATGAAAAATCATATTCTTCTCCAAATAATTGTACATACAAATTATAGTTCTTCAATATCAATTCTAGATACTTTGCGTTATATCTTCTACTCAATGATTCTTGAACACTTACGTAATTATAAAAGCATTCATCCATACAATAATAATTATCACAATATCTTAAAAACTCCACCACAAAAATTCGATCTTCCCATGTATTTCTTCTCTCGTCAAATTTAATCTGATGTTGGTCTATAATTTCTTTTTTATATATTTTATTCCATGCAAAATCAAATACAAAGTTTGCTCTATCTTCTAATAAATTTAATAACGGTGGGAGAATTTGTGTTTTTATATATTTTTTATTTAATAGTTTATTTTTTGGATTCTTATGAAAATTTTCTGTTTTTTCTCCTGTTTCAGATATATATCGCCACCCAAAATCTAAAATATCTGCCTCATTATGTTTTAATATATTTATAATCTTTTCATATGCATCTGTGTCCATAAAATCATCTGAATCTACAAATGACACATACTTTCCGCTTGCATTTGCTAATCCTATATTTCTAGCAGTACATAATCCCCCATTTTCTTTATGTATCACCTTGACATTTTCTAGCTTCCCATATTTATCACAAATTTTTCCACTATTATCTTTTGATCCATCGTCAACTAAAATAATTTCTATTTCATTTGTAGTTTGATTTAATAAACTCTTGACTGCTCTCTCTATATATTGTTCCGCATTATATATCGGAACAACCACTGTAATAAAATAGTTTTTCATTCTTTCTCCCTTGTTCAAATCTTACTTCTTTTTTATAAATTTAATCATGTCATAAAAAATACTTTTTTCATATTGATTCATAGAAGTTAACCATATACATACAATATACAAAACACTATACACTATTACTTCTATTAAAAATAATTTTATTGAATTAATAATTAATATCTTATTAACTATATACAACCCTGCTATACTAAATATAACTGGGACAATGGAGATTTTTGCTATATTTAACCAAAATTTAGGGATATCTAATTTTGTTACCTTGTAATAATATATATTCATTATAATTCCATTTCCTATAACATATGCAATAGCCGTACACACTGCTGCTCCAATTATCCCATATCTAGGGATTGCCATATACGTAGATATAACATTCACCACAGCAATAATTGCATATATTATAGATCTAAATTTATGTTTTTTTTGTGCCAATATTGTGTTATATGCAACATTCTGTATTAGCGGAATTGCTAATGGTATCATTGTATATAAGGCAATATAGTATGCCTCCATATATGTATCGCCTGACCAAAAATGTATAAATGCTTTTCCAAAAACTATATATCCAGAAATAATAAATGCTATCACTAAATATTGAATTCTTCCAATTCTTATTAATAGTTCTGATAATTTTTCTATTGGCTGATCTTTTACAACCATCGTTGTTATTCTTGATGAAAATACATTACTGATTGCAGACGACATGCTATTTACCATTGAAGTAAAAACTCCACCTATATTATATACGGCTACCGCAACTGAGCCTATTAATGCTCCAATTAATACCTTATCTGTTGCCCAATATAACATGTCCACTATCATTCCTAAAAATACAAATGCTGTAAATCCCCATATTTCTTTAAGCATATCATAGTTCAATTTATCATATTTTGCCTTTACACCAATCTTTCTTTTGCAATAGTGTATGTAAACATATCCATATACAACCTGAATTACCAAACCAACTGCAGCCATTCCTATGGATCCCTCTCCCATAAAAAGAACAACTAAGTTAAGTATCGGTAACATAACAGTTGATGTAATATCCAAGATTCTTCTAAAAATGTATTTTTCATATGATATTAAAACAGATGAATATACACTCAAAGGGAACGATATCGCTGTACTTACAGACATTATTATCATTAAAATACGAAGTTTATTAATTTCTTCTACTGAAAGTCCTTTTGCAAATAATGAATCAACAAATATAGTTATTACTCCTCCAACAATTAACACTAGCAGTGCCAGTGCTCCATAAATTTTAAGGAATAATCCCATTGTTCTTTCCACTTTATCTTTATTTTCTTCTGCTCTTGCAGCTGTTATATACCTTACAACTGCTGATCCCATACCAAAATTTAAAATAGATAAATAACTAATTATCGAATTCGATAAACTGTACAATCCATATTCCGATTGACCTAGCATCTTAAGCATAATTGGAGTATATAATAATGGTATAATTGTTGTAATTGCTATATTAACATATGATAACAATGCTCCAGCTCTTAATTCATTTACTTTTTTCAATTTCGTTATCCCTATATTTTTTAAATACTTTTCCTTTCTATAATTTTATTACATATTTTTTAAATTTACTATAAACTTTATCAATCATAAATCCAATGAATGTACAAACACAAATTGTTGTTATATATATAATTATACTAAATCTAATTTTCAACAATTCATTTTGGAAATAATAGTACAGAATAAACGTATGTGTCAGCCAAATATATATTGAATATTTTCCTAAAATTTTCAATACATTTTTAATAACCTTATTTACCTTTATTTCTTTCAGCAATTGTAAAACACAAAAAATGTATATAACTACCAAAACTTCATCCACATCAATTTTCGATATTGTTCGAATCACAATACTAAAAATAATACCTATAAATGATATAACCACTGTAGTAAACTTATTTGATAATTTTTCTTTTAATATACCATATACGTTTTCTTTATATATAATCATTCCAAATAAAAAGCATAAATAATATGTATATCTGCCACTTATTAAACAATTAATTAAAATTAATGATATAACCATCAAGAACAGTATCAATTTTTTTATTTTTTTTGCTCTATCTTATTTAAAATAATTTTAATAAATGGATATATTGCTAACATTTTTATATAATATGCTACATACCACCACTCAGTATTATAACTACAAGATTTTCCTACTAAGTTTCCTAAAAACTCTCCCAATTCAATTTTCAATATGCCCATTTTAAATCCGATTGGCACAAATATAATAAATACTAACCAATATCGAATAAAAAATTTATAATTTGATTTATCACTTGCTTTATATCATCTATAAAATTTTGATTTTTTTCCTCTGATTTTGCTATCATTCCATATCCACTAATGAATGCATATATCGCTATACATAATCTTCCAAAGTATCCCAGATATAGTTCTATTGTATACTCTATATTTCCGCCAAAATATTGTAAATTTCCATGAAATCTTTCAGTAAATCCCAAAAAATGGTGCCACACCATCATAAGAATTGTTATTCCATAAATACATAATGAATCTTCTGGTGTAATATACGATTTTCCTATTTTCCTAATATTTTTTTCTTCCATTTATAAATACTTTCTTTCTTTTTCAACATCTTATGATATTTATATAACTGCTCTGTATGATCCGACGGTAATTGAAAAATTCTTTCTCTTTTCTCTTTTGTTGTGAGATTTTCCTCATGCATAATTGTATATGCATAATATTCTAATTGTTTTTCTTTTTCTTCTACTACCAATTTTTGAATCTCATCCTCTTTTTTCCCCATAAGTTCATACATAATTTCAAAATTATCCAAACTGTCCTGAATTTTTGTTTCTAATAATTTGGACATCAAAGAATTCTCATTGTCTCTCATGTAATGGCATAATGCCTTATTCACAAGTAGAAATTGTGAGATTTTTGCAACTTTCATATATTCTAATAAGAATCTGAAATCTTCTCCAATAAACATTTCCTCTTTAAACCGAATATCATTCTGTTTTATCACATCTAATCGAAAAATTTTGTTCCAAATAATCTGCAACATTCTTTTTTCATATAGTTCTGGCATAATCTCTATTGATTTTTTCAAATGTTCCTGTTCATTGGATGGAAGAAATGTATCAGTTCTCCTATTTTTCTTTTCATCGTGATTGATATATCCACAAACTGGCATGATGCTTTCATTATCTGCGCAAGAAATCGCAGATATCATTGTCTCTATATAATCTGCTTCTACATAATCATCGCTGTCTACGAACATTAAATATGTTCCGTCTGCATGATCCAATCCGTGATTTCTTGTATATGAAACTCCATGGTTTCGATCATTTTCGATACATATTACATTGTTATAAGTATCTGCAAGTTTTTTACATACATTAATGGTCTGATCCCCTGAGCAGTCTTCTACTAATATGATCTGTAAATTCTTATATGTATTTTTCTTTAAGGATTCCACGCATCTTGTGATCGTATCTGCTGCTTTATATACCGGGATCACAATGCTGACTTTCTTATTTGTTTCCATAGACTTCTCTCAGCAAATGTGCATACAAGGTTTCTTCTCCATCTGCTGTTTCTTTCTTTAAATCAATTTTGTAGGTTAGTTTATGAATGATATTCCGCTTTGTCAGGCGGTCATATAATTCTATGGTATATGGTTTATCTAATACCTGATACATTTCAAAAATATCCTGATTATTATCTGGTACGTCATCGATCAATTCTCTGATCTGCTGAAAGTTCTTATATCCTAATAAGATCAGATAATCGATCAAAACATAATCTACGATATCGTCATATTTTCTCCACCATTCAAAGAATGCATCTCGTCCAAATTCGAAAATCGGATTGTGGGCATAGCCTGTCATAAAGAATCCACACCAACGTCCTTTGCATGCTTCTCTCTGGCATACAACTGGATCGTACATTTTCTGTGAATAGAATGGTTTCTCCAAGAATTCTTTTGGAAATTCTCCTGTGAAAAATACCGTTGCATCCATCCAGAATCCGCCGTATTCACTTAATAAACAAAAACGTAAGATATCTGACAAGGTTGTCATTGTGATCTTCTTTTCTTTGAATTTCTGTTCAATGTGATCTGGAAATGTGACATAATCTTTGTAATTATCAAATGTGATTAAACGTAACTCCGTTGTATCATCTGGTAATGTATCTTTCAGTCGTTGAAAGCACATCTTTACCAGCTCTGGCATGCTTTTTTCCCCCTGCCACCAACATACCCATACTGGCACTTTCTCTGATTTTGGATATTTTTCAGATTCATTTTTCCAATTGTCATTGATCTTATAGCTTCGTACAAAATCTCCCATTTCCTCATCTATAAAACGTTCAATCTCTGCAATATATTTTTCTGATTTTCCCGGTGGAAATAAGCCATCAATAAAAATTGCTTTTGCAGTTTGAAACCCAAAATGCTTTAAGTTCTTTGGAAAATTTCTGCTCTCATTTTTGATTCTTTCTAAAAAATGATATGCTCTTTGAAAAAAACATCTCATCTTATCACCTTCTTAATATTTTTCTTTTTATGTACGATCCAACTCTTCTGATCTTATTTCTGATTCCTATAACACACAAATAGTATCTTATCTCTTGTTTTAAATCATAAAATTTCAATTTCATTCCTGTATATGGGATCTCAAATTTTTCTCTTTGACAATAATCAAAAAATTCTTTTCCTGCCTTAATCAGATATGGCCCTTCTCCCAGAGATTTTGGATATCCTTTTAACGGTTCTTTATAAATATCAATAAACTCTGCCTGTATCTTTCTCATGTACAGATAAATGTATGGGTTTTTATGATAGATGCTCATCTTATTTAAGATTGTTAATTTTAGTTTTTCATTTTTACAAAAGACGACATTTAGCGGAATAGTTCCGTTCATACATGCAATCGCTTCTGTATGGTTCCATATATAGATCTGCTCTCTTAATGTTAATGTTTCTGGGCTTAATGATTCATAACCATTCTGGTTAAAACATTGTTCAATATACTCTTCTCCAAATTCTGTCGCTGCTGCTTTACCAAATTGTCTTCTTGAAAAATATATTTTCTTAATATTTTTAAATTTTTCTTTTAAAGTTTTATCTTCTAACACAGATTCTGCCATCTGGTCAAACATTTTCTGATATTCTTCTGTATACCATATACATGGTCGAAATCCCGCTTCTGGAACAAATACTTTTTGGAATCTTGCAGGTTTTTTAATATGGATTAATTGTTCTTCTCCAATTCCTAGCATCTTATAAAATTCAAGATAATTTCCAACAGGTTCTTCCTCTCCAATATATACAACTTTAAAATCTTTTATATTTTCTCTGAATTCAGGATCTGAGAAAATCCATAGTTTGGAAGTCATATCCACAAGAAAATGTCCCCAATGTTTAGCAAAAACTCCGATATAAATGACTTTCTCATCGATGTAAATCTCATCTTCCTGATACCATTCATATTTTCCACCATTCTGGGCCCAGCCTCCATCATAAAAAGAGCTTTGAACAAACTCTCCTTCCTGATCACAGACTCCGCCTTTTCCCCATATTGGTCCATCTTCTTCATATTTTCTTGGTAATATGATTGCATTTGGATATTCATAAATATGTAGTTTTTCTTGCTTCTTATATATTTGTTCTTTCCTATTATTCAAAGTAATTTTTCTCTCCTTCATTTACTTTCACATGAGCCTTTGTTTTGTCAAAAAAACTTCTACAAAAAGAATATTTCATTTTCACTGGAATCTGTCCAAACATGATCTGATTCCAATATTGCATCTTTACTGCCCGAACGTTTTTTTCTAATTCTTGGATTCCTTGCGCCTGTCTTGTATAGCTGATCAGATTATCCGCTAAGTTATATAAATATTCTGCTTTTAAATCTGGATATTTTTCTACAACCATTTCATAACGCTTTGTCATGTATTCCACGCGGTCTTTTAACATCTGTACCTGATATTGTCTTCCTGACAGCATAACTCCTGATCTTCTCATTCGATACCAATATAACGGCTCGTCAAAGATCACAACTTTCTCTGCCCTTAAAATCGTCTGATATGTAAAAAATTCATCATCAATCTTATGTCCTTCTTCAAATCGGACTCCTTCTAATATTTTTTTATGAAACATCTTATTCCAGATCAATCCGCATGTCCAATCGGATAAAAATTTTCTGATATAATCTTTGCTGCTGTATTCTTTATTTTCAAAGCCTGAGCTATCTTGCGTTTTATCTTTGTACCATTGTTTAAAAGAACAAACAGCAACATCGGACTGGCTTTTCTTTATTACATCTAATAGTTTTTCTACATAAGTTTTTTCAATCTTATCATCACTGTCGATAAAACAAATATATTTCCCTGCTGCCATATCCAATCCGTGGTTTCTGGCATTCGCTGCACCACCATTTTTCTGGTGGATCACCTTAATCCTTGTATCTTTTTGTGCATATTGATCACAGATTTCAGGACAATGATCAGGTGATTCATCATCAATTAAAATGATTTCTAAATTTGTATAGGTCTGGTTTAACACTGTTTCCAGACATTCTCTAAGATATGCTTCTACCCCGTATACTGGTATAATCATACTGACTAATTCCATTGTAATTTCCCCTAATTATTTAAAATTTCGTCTAATTTTTCAAAATGTTTTTCTGCATTTTGAATGGATTCTGTAACATCTATTTTATATCCTGATTCTAAGTTCTTCTTTGCATTTTCAAAACTTAAGGAATCTGGATCTCTTAAGTCTGCATATTCTCCATGAAATCCCAGGTCTTCTAATACATATTTTGTTTTATCACTATATAAAATAGGAAAGACTGATTTTCCTGCTGACAGACCAAGAATCGTTCCATGGAATCTTGCTGCAATGATATAAGCAGAACGACTCATCTCTTCTAATAATTGTCTGCGGTTTGTTCCGTCATAATCAAATATTGTGATATTTCGTTGCTGTTCTGATCTGTTTTTAATTTCCTGTGCTGCATCAAGATCTCCTTCTTCCCGGCAGAATGATGCAAGAATCACTTGGTAATCTTGTTTGGCAAATCCACTTACGATTTCTTCCATCTTTTTGATATATTCTTCATTGGTCATTTGATCAAAATCTGAATTCAATTCTTTGTCCTTATAAGAAATCACTGATATGAAAATCTGTTTTTTATTTCCTTCGACTTTCGGCATTGGATAGGCAAACAAAATATCTGGTGCTTGTCTTACATGATCATTGTCTGCGAAAAGATTCTTTGAATAAGTATCTCGAAAACAGATATCTTTTAACTGCATATATACTTTATTCATTGCACTTCGATATTCTTCTGTATGATACGGTCCAAAATTAGCCCCTAACACAAAAAACGGATACTGGCTGCTTTGGTAATCCCACCATGATACAATATTTTTCCATGTTGGATATTCCATGAATATTGAACCTCCGATATATACTTGTGCATCACATTTTTTTTGAATCTCTGCTTTGTATCGAACCTCTAATGATGGACGGATTTTCCTCAATACTTTTGTTTTTATAGAATTCTCATCTACAATCTTTAGATTTTTCTGTTGTTGAAAAACTTTTTTATTCTTCTCGTTTGTCCAAAAGTAAAACTCTGTATCTGGATATCTATCTGCAATTGTTTCAATAAACAAATCATCCCCTAAATTAATATGATCATATGCATATAAAAATATCTTTTTCATTGTTGTCCCCTTTTACTCTACTCCATATCCAAATCGATTTCTTAATCTACAAGTAAACTCTAATGATATTTTAGAGATATAATACCATATTTTTTCTTTACTACTATATCGTAGAATATCTCTCTTATCTATCTGAATATCTTGATAAATCTCCTTTACTCTTTTCTTTAAATCTTCTAATTCTTTTCCTGACAGATACCGCATTCCTTTCTGATAGTGATACATACACATAAATATAAGCTGTCTTTTCGCAACTCCATATATCTCTGGATACTTACTTAAATATTTCATTCTTTCATATCTTGCTTCCAATCCATCAAGTCTTCTGATTGTATATGTTTCATTTATAATGCTATCTTCTCTGAAAAAATAATAATATCCAATGTATGGTATCTGAATTATTCTATCTGCACGTTCAATTACTTTGTATGTAAAAAATTCATCCTCATTATACTTTCCAACTTCAAACCATAGTTCATCGACTACTTCTCTTTTATATAATTTGTTCCATACAACTGGCTGTATTTTTTCCTCTACAACTGCCATTAATGCACTTCGTTTATCCATAATTGATAGTTTTTCATCATTCTTTTGGTCTTCTTTTTTCACACTTCCTGAGGTTTTCTCAAATGCACATTCACAAATATCTGCTTTATTTGTCTTTATTGCATTCATCATCATTTGATACATATTTTCTTCAATCCAGTCATCGCTGTCTATATACGATACATAGGCTCCTGTCATAACCTTCATTCCAGCATTTCTTGCATCAGATAATCCCCCATTTTCTTTATGAATCACTTTAATTCGTGGATCTTTTTTGCTCCATTCATCACAAATTTTCGGACAGTCATCCGGTGATCCATCATCAACTAATATAATTTCCAGATTGTTATATGTCTGATTTACAATACTTTGTACACACCGATCAAGATAATCCTGAACTTTATAAATTGGCACAATTATACTAATTAATTCTTCCATAGCTTATTCCCCATTTACCAGATATTTTTTTGATGTTCCTGTTTTCAAGTCATATATTCTATATATAATTTTCATAACATTCGGAAGATAACATGAAAATAAACTCATATATTTTAATTTCTTAGAAATACAGGATTTAAACAAATCTGTTTTTAATTCTTTTTTTAACTGTTTTCTTTGCTTTTTTTGATATTCTATATATGATTTATCTTTCAAATCATCTCTACAAATTGCCATTAACAAATATATATATCGTTTATATATAATCGGTAATAAATTATTATTTATACAATCATCCTTTATCTGATTTAAAATACGAAGGGAATCTTCTCGTTTTGTAATCAAAGAATTGGCTCCTGTAGCTGAGCTACTTCTAATCATATATGAATATGGTGTAATATCATAATAAACAGATTTTCTAGATGCCTTAAATAACTGATAATTCATCAACAAATCTTCATTAATCTTTACAGTTTCATCTAATCTGCAGTTTTTTATAAGATTCTTTTTATAAACTTTATTTACTAATCCTGGTTCTATCATTTCTCCAGATAATAAATCTTTTAATCCTTCTTCTGTTGTCTGTACTTTTTTCATTCCTGTATTATGATAATAATCCACTCTATCAGGAAATACCATCTGATATCCACAATGTGCTATATCTGCATCTGCTTCTTCTAAAAGAGCTACCAATGTTTTATACATCTCTGGTTCAATCAGATCATCACCATCAATAAATCCTATATATTCACCTTGTGCTGCTTCAATTCCTGTATTTCTTGCAGATGACACCCCACCATTTTCTTTATGTATGACTTTCATTCTATGATCCTTTTTCTCGTAATCATCAAGAATCTCTCCTGTGCGGTCACTTGATCCGTCATCTACCACGATAATCTCCAGATTCTTATATGTCTGTGAAATAACAGAATCCAAACATCGTCCAATATAATCCTCGATGTTATATGCTGGTATGATCACACTTACTAATTTCTCATCCATATCTAATCCACGTATCCTATCTTACCTTCCAATTCCTGTTGCATCTGCTGTTTTTTTTCTTCTGTGAGATTTCCTCTTAAGGTATACTTTTCATCATAGCATGGTGCAGATTTCATTTGCTCTTTCTGTTTCTTTAGGTATTCATCTGTCTTAGCAATGAGCTTTGCCGGACTTCCTGCGATCACAACATTGTCTGGAAATGATTTTGTTACCGTGCTGTTTGCTCCAACAATTACATTATCTCCTAATGTTACATTCGGCATGATCACGCTTTCTGCACCAACGAATACATTGTTTCCGATCTTTACTTTTCCGATCTTTGTATATCCCAAATGAACTTTTGTGCTGGCATCATGACATAAGACATGAACTCTTGGTGCCATTGTTACATTGTCTCCAATCTCAATCAGCCAGCAGTGAGATGGATCTAAAATAACTCCATGTAATCTTCCGAAGTTTTGTCCTACTTTCATTCCCATTGAGATTAACTTTTCTGTGGTGTATTCTCCACGGATTCGATATAAGATTTCTTTTAATATCCCCATTGTATTTATCCTCCAATTTTCAATTTCATTAAGAGATTAAATTTCGTATCTTTATCATAAATTACTGATGTCCCTCTCTTATCTTTTGAGAGACACTTATAATAACTAAATATGTATATATATCATTCATCTTCTAATACTCTTAAGAATAACTTTTCTACCTCTTTTACTGTATTTTCGGTATTAAATTCTTTTCCTCTTAATACTGCCTGTTTTTTATAATAGTTTAACAATTGTTTATCATCTACTAACGATTTCAAGCCTTTATAGAATTCCTCTTCATTATTTTTAGTTATTATTCCATATTCATTATTTTCCCCTAGCATTTCCTTCATACCAGACACTTCAACTGTACAAACAGCTCTACCTAAAATTAACGCTTCTGTAGCTGCTGTACTAAATCCCTCTGCAAATGAAGTACACGTAAATACGTCACTTTGCTTAAGATATTTATATGGATTCATCTTATATCCTAAGAAAGTAATACTTTCTGTAATGTCTAATTCATTTACCAATTTTTTCAAATTATTTAATTCTGGTCCTTTACCAAGTATATATGTATGTACTGGATATCCATCTTCCCTTAATCTTGCATGTACACGCAATAATCTGTCAAAACCTTTCGATTCTTTTAATGTTCCTATACCACAAATATTAATTTCATTTTTAGAAAATAATGACTGTTCTATTTTTTCCTGAGCTAAATTTCGAATTTTATCACTTTCAATCGTATTGTAAACAACCGAAACGTTTTCTATTGGTATCATTGAAGTAAAATCTTTTTTTACAAATTCAGATACACATACTATTTGATCAAATGTTTTATAACATCTTTCCATTTCTTTTATACTACGGAATACTCTTGCCATTTGTTTTTTAGTATGCTGTTCAACATGAATCCAAGATATTGTTTTTGTATCTAAATCCTGACATCCGCTAACAATCCTTGCTGTCTGACCTTCTAAATACGAAACTACGATATCATAATGTTCCTTAATTAATTTTGAATATAAAACTTTGGGTGAAAATAATTTTAGTACATGTGCAACACCTGTAAATGACGATGCTAAACACGATTTATATTTAATCTTATTGGACAAAAATTCCTTATTCTCTCCCTCGTCATATAAAGTCATTACTGTAACATCAAAAATCTTAGAGTTAATATTATTTACAAGATTAACTAAAACTTTTTCTGCTCCTCCTTGTCCTAAATTAGGAATTAAAAATAAAATTTTTACCATACACTTTCCCTTTAACTTTCTTATATTTTCACAATCCCAGCACTGTTAGGTACATTAAAAAATATGATTTATTTTCCCCATCTAATTTTATGTATAATCTGATAAAATTTTCTAGGCATAAACGCCAAAATTAAACTTTTAATAAACACTACAGGCAAATATAAATAATATATAATTGGCATTTTTACCAATCGAAAACCTGTATATTGAACATAAACAGCCCTCATTCTAGAACTAACTGTACGTCTTTTCATTGCATCTCTGTCATCTCTCATCTTATATAAATGTTTATTTAAATTATATCCTCTATATCCTTTTGAATACATTTTATACCATAAATTGCAATCTTCATATCTCAGTAATTTTTTATCAACTGTATATCCTCCGACTTCTATTAAAGCATTTTTACGCATCATACATGGTGCATGACAAAAAAATGGTGTATGTAAAACAAAATCTTTAATTTCTGGTTTTTCTATTGCCGTTCCCTTTCCCCAGTCACCTGTTTTATCAAAATATATCATTGGGCAACTAACAATTGCATATTGCGGATTCTTATCAAGAAATTCTACTTCTTCCATAAATCTCTCTGGTAATGAAATATCATCTCCATCCTGCCGTGCAATATACTCTCCGTTAGCATTTTTTAAGCATTTATTCAATGTGTAATTTAGTCCTTTATTAGTTTTATTCTTCAAAAGTATGATTTTTTGGGGATACTTATCTTCATACTGCTTTGCAATTTCATACGTATTATCCTTTGATCCATCATCACACATAATCAATTCAAAATCTTGATAGCTTTGATTTAAAATAGATTCTATACTTTCTTTCAATGTTTGTTCACAATTATATATTCCCATTATTACTGATACTTTATACATTTATTTACTCCTAACATATTTTATAAAAAAAGATTTAATATATCACTTTCATATCCCAATCCCCATGTCAACACCATCTGGAAATAGAAGAATACTAGATAAAATGCCATACATAATACGATTACAATCTTTCTGCTCCTTGGCGTAAATGCATGATGCATCAACCATGGCAGTAGCACAAGATTATAAATATCAAAATATGTTGTTAATCGTCCAACTACCATTCCACTCGAAAATGTTGCAATAACATATAAACAAACATTGATAACTGACATATTAATACTGAAATTAATCAATTTATTATTCTCATCCGCAATGGCATATCTTGCCATATAAGCAATGATGCAAGGAACCATTGCAATTCCTAGTCGAATAATACTACTTCCTTTCCCCTGTAATGAAATATAATCAACATATCCTTTGTATTGTGTTTCTGCCAACATATTACCAAATAATGAAAATATTTTATCAAAGAAAACTCCACCAATCAAAGAAGCAAACATAACCGTACGCATTTGTCCTCCCCATGGTTTTATATTCCTAAGGAAATATATCAATAATAATATTAAAGCTGAAGCATGAATCGTTGACAATAATAAAATTAAAATGATATATTGTTTCCATTTTTCCTCTAAAATCATATGTGTAGCACAAAAGAAAAGTGTTACAACGATAAACTGTCTCATACCATTTACAAAGTAAGTAAACATTGTCCCTGCAATCAACAAATAACAACTCAATCCAAAATATTCAGAATACCGCATCAACCCAACCATCAATGCAACTCCTGAAACTAATGTCATCAAGAATAGCCATCCATGAAAATCAGTTGATATAAACTGTTTAAAAATGACAGAAATCAGAAAAAATCCTTTATCTTTATTAATATCGTCCAAATGAACACTAAAGATACTTGATGGATAATTCTTAAACATTTGTATATAAGTTCCCGTATCCGCAATCCCACTTCTCAATCCGCAGAAAAAGATCACTACTGCAAAAAAGATGATTGCCTGACTCCAATATGCTTTTCTTTGATATCTTGTCCCATTCCATACAACTTTTGCATTTGATTCATTCCAAAAACATACAATTGTTGCTAATGCTAAAAACAACCAATAAATCTTCATTGTCTGTTCTTCCTTCCTTATCTCTCAAGTCCTTCAATCGTCATCCTAACAACATCCCTCTTATCAAACCTCTCAACCATCACTTTCCGTGACATCTCTCCCATCTTTTTCTTCTGGGCATAGGAAAGTTCAATAAATTCCACCATCTTCTTTTCCAATCCTCTGGCGTCTTTTACGTCGACCAAATATCCATTTTCGCCTTCTTTTACTGCTTCCATGCATCCATGAATCCTGCTTGTGATCAGTGGTCTTCCCATGGCTGCGGATTCCAGAAGTGTATTTGCCATTCCTTCATGGTAAGATGGTAATACAAAGCAGTCGCATTTTTTAATAAATGGTTTGACGTCTTCCTGATATCCGTAATAGTAGATTATTCCATTTCTTACTAAGGACTGGATTCGTTCTTTGTAATCGTCTTCCATTGGACCTACAATATCAAAGGATACTTCTGGGTAGATTTTCTTGATATTCTTTGCTGCTTTTAAGAGTTCTTCAACTCCTTTTTCTTTCATCACTCGTCCAATGAATAAAAATCGAATATTTCTTGATTCTTCTGGATATGGTGTCATCTTGTATTCATCTAAGTCGATTCCTGCTCCTGGAAGCAGACAGGTTTGGACTTCTTTGATGATCTTATTTTTTAAGAATACCTGTTTATTTTCTGCATTTTCAAAGAAGACTGTTTTTGCTTTTTTGCATGACAGTTTGTATAAGAATACGACCAGTTTCTTAATCATATTTTCACTCTGAAATGCAGTTCCTAAGCCTGTGATATTGACTGCATATGGAATTCTCTTGATTCTTGCTGCCAATCCACCGTAGATATTTGGTTTAATCGTATAGGTGATGACCAGATCCGGGTGGATTTTTCTTATCATTTTGAAATACCGCATCATGAGTTTAAAGTCTGTTGCGGGGTTGATCCCTCTGCGGTCAACGGGCGTTTCTATAAAATGACATCCCATATTTTCTAGTTTTTCTACCAATAATCCTTTGGGTAAGGCGATGTAAACTTCATTTCCCTGCTCCAACAATTCTTTGATCAATGCTTTTCTGAATTTGTATAATCCTACGTCTAGGTTTGCTAAAATTAATATCTTCTTATTCATTTAACTTTCCTGTCTAATGATTTTGCTTTAAATAGCACTTTACTTTTCTTTTGATATTCGATTAAGTCCAACTTAAGTTTAATACTCAAAATCTCCTATTTAAGCCATTTCTAATAATCTATGATTGTTAATTTAAGTTAATCTTGGACTTATATTGAACTTATCTTCGACTTAAGTCGGACTTATTTTTATTACTTTATCCTTCTTACCGGACTTCCAACATAGGTTCCTGCCTCTTCTATGTCTCTAATGATTGTACTTCCTGCTCCTATAATTACTTGATCTGTAATCCTTGTTCCTTGAATGATTTGTGTCCCTGTGCCTATTTCTGATTCAGCTCCTATTGTTACCATTCCTGAAATATGTACACCTGGATAAACAGTTACGTAGGATATTAGAATTGCATCATGCCCTATTGTACAATCTAAATTTATGATATTAAAATCACCTATTTGAATATCCACTGTTAGAATATTTCCTGCACAAATAATATTTCCTTTTCCATACATTATACGATTTGAAAATATTACACTTGGATCAATCAAATTTGGATAATATAATTTAGAATTTTTCTTGCATTTATCTACTAATTTTCTTCTAACTTTAGCCGATCCAACCGCAAATGCTACTGCTAACTCTTCTTCAAATTTTAGAAGATAATCTATCCCACCTATAACTTTACAATCATCTATTATATTTCCTTTTTGTACTCCATCATCGACATATCCAAGAATTTCCCAAGTTGGTTCTTGTTGATTGATACGTTCAATCAACCATTGTACCTCCCTGCCAAATCCTCCTGCTCCATATATTACTATTTTCTTACTCATATAACCCATCCTCATTCTTCTTCCAATAGCATTCCATTCCTAATGCTTTCGGTGCAATAAAATCTTTCTCGATATCATCTCCGACAAATGCCATGTTCCTGCATGGTATTTCTAATCGTTTTCTCATGATCAGAAATGGAAGATCATTTGGTTTCCTGAATTCCATGACATTTCCATGTCCTGCAAGTTCATCTGTGATCAGTATCTCGTCTGCCATTTTATCTAACCCCAGAGCTTCTATCTTGGCTCGCTGTACTTTTGGTGTTCCATCGATCAAGATCCCGATACTTCGCTTTTGCGTGTGTAGTTCAAAGAATAATTCTTTGACTCCTTCATACAATGCAATCTCTGGTTTATGGTCCCTGATGGCTTCTCTGCATTTTAATAATAATTCATCCGAATACATTCCTGCATCTTTTAATACCGTTTCCAGTGGCGACTGCCCTTTTTCCAGTGCTGCGCATAACTTATTAAAGATATTGTTCACTTCTGGAAGCATTCGTTCTACCACTCGGAAACTGCTTCGTACATAATCTTTCTCTGAATATAATGTATCATCCAGATCAAAGATCACCGAACCAATTCCCTCGTCTAAATGATACAAATCTTTAAAATCATGAATCTCTACGATCGGTTCTTCTCTTGTATTTAAACATATGCTTTTTTCAAATCTTGTGAAAATAACATTGTCATCGGCTGCATCCTCTTTGTATTCCATTGGTTCACCTAACATCATGGAGAGTGCTGCATATGGTGCATCGGCTCCTGCCTTGATCGATACGGTGCTTGCCTGATGATACCATGGTTCCATTCGGATAAAATAATCTTTGTCTGTATGTTCTTCACGAAGCATAAAGATCGTCATCCATCCGGATGGCCTTAATTTCTTTATCACTTTCTTTGCTTCTTCTACGATCTTGTGATCTCTTACAACTCTGTATCTTGCACTTTCTTTTCCCTCGACTTCTTCCTTTGCCCTTGGTGTGATGTAAACCGGGCTTCCGTCTAGATTGCAGAATACGTCGATCTCATACATCTTCCCATTTAAAAATGGACGGATCGTATAATTCGCGTATTTTGATGCATGAAAACTTAATTCTTGTTCATCATGGATCATGATACTTTTCTCCAAATTATCCATCTCATCCAATACTGCAAACATTGCTGGGTATCCTTGTGTATAGTCATTGGCACTGCTTACGACCTGTGGTGCGTTAAGACCACATTCTTCAAAGAAACGAGCTGTCCAGCGTTTGTTGCTGCACAGCAGAGCTAATTCTTCATTTGCAATGAGAACTTCTGTTCCAACAGCTTCAAATTCGCTGGTTCTTTGTGACAGGATAAAAACGTCTTCTTCTGTTCTTGGAATGAGCAGAGCGATCTTCTCCTGTTTACAAATATGTAAGAGTTCTGTGACATAACCTTCTTCCCCTGGCTGTGAAACCTGATAGTGCTTATGGCAGCGATATAATGCTGGTGCTTCCAGTGAATGATCACAGCCGACAAATGTTACTTTCACCCCTAATCTGCCGGCAGCATAGCGGAAGGTATCGATAAATTCGACCTGATCTGCCACGCTTGAAAATAAGATCTTTAAGTGTCCTGCTTTCTTGTATTTGGAAAACTGGTCTTTCTTTGTTCCCTGAAAGGCATACATTGTCACAGATTCCTGTGCACTGATCCCTGCTCTTTTTAAGACTTTTGTCACGGTCTTTAGTATGATCTTGATATCGGTAAGAAATGAAATGCTATCCACATATTCAAGGTCGAATTCAAACTTTTCTTCCCAGCTGATGGCATTTCTCCCATTCACCTGTGCAAGTCCTGTCAGTCCTGGTCTTACATCTGCACGTCGTTTCTGTCTTGCACTGTAGAAATCTATGTATTGTTTCAATAATGGTCTTGGCCCGACAAAACTCATATGTCCAAATAAGATGTTAAAGAATTCAGGTAATTCATCAAGGCTTGTTGATCTTAACATCTGACCAAATCTTGGAAGACGTTCTTTGTCTGGCAGCAGATCACCATTCTCATCGACGGCGTCTGTCATACTTCTGAACTTGTAGAGTGTAAATATTTCGTTATGATATCCCGGTCTTTCTTGTTTGAAGATCACGGGGCTCCCTAATTTGATCCTTACTAACAGTGCTGTGACAAGCAGGATCGGGCTTGATACAATGATACAGCACAGTGACAATATGATGTCAAAAAATCGTTTGATATATTTGTGATACATCTTTATATATACTCCGTTTACATTTTGTTCTTATCGGTCCAGTACGGATCTTATGATTCCTATGATCCGATCCATATCTTCTTTTGTATTCTTAATATCACTTGGAAGACATAATCCGCGGTCAAAGATATCTTCTGATACTGGCTTCTTATCATCTTCGTAATGAGAATAGAATTCGCACCCTTTAAATACTGGTTGTTGATGTAATGGTTTCCAGATCGGACGGCTTTCGATATTCTCTCTTTCCAAAGCTTCTATGATATCTAATGGTTTTGTCTTACTGTCTTCATCGATCGTCATGCATGATAACCAGAAGTTTGGTTCACTGCATGTTTCATATGGATTCATATGCACTTGTTTATAATCCTTGAAAGCATCTTTGTATGTCTCATAAATTGCTTTTTTCTTCGCAATGTGTTCATCCAGATGCAGAAGCTGTCCTCTTCCAACTCCCGCTGTGATATTAGACATTCGGTAGTTATATCCGATCTCCTTGTGTTCATAATGTCGGACCGGTTCTTTTGCCTGTGTTGCCAGAAATGTCGCATGCTTAATGTATTCTTCATTCTCTGATGCGATCATTCCACCGCCTGATGTCGTGATGATCTTATTTCCATTGAATGAAAATCCTGCCATGACTCCGAATCTTCCTGTCTGAACTCCTTTATATGTTGCTCCCAGACTTTCTGCAGCATCTTCAATCAGTGGAACTTTATATTCTTCACAGATCGCTTTGATCTCGTCTACCTTGGCTGGTGTTCCATAAAGGTGTGCAACGATCACTGCTTTTGCTTCTTTATGTTCTTCCAATGCTCTTTTCAATGCCTGTGGTGACATATTCCATGTCTCTGGTTCAGAATCCACGAATACGATCTTGCCTTTTTCGTAGGCGACTGGATTCACAGTTGCAGCAAAAGTCAGCGAAGGACATATCACGGTATCTCCTTCCCCGACTTCTAATAATTTCACCGCCAGATGCAGTGCTGCGGTTCCTGCGCTTAGTGCACTGCAGTGTGCGATTCCTGTATACGCTTCCATCTCACGTTCAAAGCCATTGACATTTGGCCCAAGTGGTGCAATCCAGTTGGTGTCAAATGCTTCCTGCACAAACTTCTGTTCTTCCCCATGCATCGTTGGTGATGCCATATATATACGTTCTTTCATGCTGTCTCATCCCCCTGTCATTTTGTCTGTTGATTTGTCTGTTTATATGTATACTCTGGAACTAATCTTTTTACAACTTCACGAATATTCGGATCTTCGGAAAATGCCGCATGATCTAATTCAGCGATCAGTTCACTAAATTGTTCTGTCTCCATCATCCTTGGACTTCCAATGAAAATTCGTTTGTTCTTTGTCTCTTTTTTATTCTCCTCATCGATCAGAAGTTCTTCATACAGCTTCTCCCCTGGTCTTAAGCCAGTAAACTGGATTTCTATATCTTCTCCTGGTGTAAGTCCTGATAAACGGATCATATTCTTCGCAAGATCTAAGATCTTGACTGGTTCTCCCATATCAAGGATAAATATTTCCCCGCCTTCTGCGTAAGCTCCTGCTTCCAACACCAGACTGACGGCTTCTGGGATCGTCATAAAGTACCGGATGATCTCTGGATGTGTAACTGTTACCGGACCACCATTGGCAATCTGCTTCTTGAACAACGGAACGACACTTCCGTTACTTCCAAGAACATTTCCAAATCTTACAGCAACGTATTCTGTATCGTATAAGCTATTCATATATTGAATGACCATCTCACAGATCCGCTTGGAAGCGCCCATGATATTTGTCGGTCTTACTGCCTTATCCGTGGAGATCAGTACCATTCTCTTTACGCCGCTCATTCCTGCTTCTTTGGCTATGTTAAATGTACCAAATACATTGTTCTTAATCGCATCATGCGGGCTGTCTTCCATCAATGGCACATGCTTATGTGCTGCTGCATGAAATACGATATCAGGCTTATAATCTTCGAAAATATTGTGTATTCGCAGATGGTTCTGGACAGATACGATCAATACTTTCAAATCTAGTTCTGGATGTGTTCTCTTTAATTCCATCTGGATCTCGTAGGCGTTGTTCTCATAATTATCAATGATCACTAACTTCTTCGGCTGATATCTTGCGATCTGTCTGCAGATCTCACTTCCGATCGATCCGCCTCCCCCTGTGACAAATACGACTCTGTCTTTGACATAGCTCATGATTGATGGAAGATTGGCTTTCACTGGCTCTCTTCCAAGCAGATCTTCAATCTCTACTTCTCTTAGAGCAGATACTGTAACTTCACTGTTGATCAGCTGATATAAGCCCGGAAGAATACTCAGACGGCATCCTGTCTGCTTGCAGATCTCAAGGATGTCTTTGCGGTCCTTGGGTTCTATTGTCGGAATTGCCAAAATGATCTCTTCAACATCAAATTTAACTGCATTGCGCAGGATCGTATTACGATTGCCAACCACTGGTATCCCAGATAAATATGTTCCTTTCTTCGCAGGATCATCATCTATGATGCAACGGATCGTTTTAGTCACATATGTACTCTTTTTGATCTCATTTAAAATGATGCTTCCTGCTTCTCCTGCTCCGATCAACATTACCGGAACTTTCTTCTTGCCAAAGTCATTCACTTTGAGTGGTTCACTTCCCTGAATCAATCGGACAAGTAATCGGATAAAAAACATTCCCAACAGCAGATATACCAAATACAAGAAATAGTAACTTCTTGGTATCTCCCATTGTAACATATAAATTCCGATCAACTGGAAAGCTGCTGCAATCACAACTGCTTTAACGACATTAATAAAATCGGAGATTCCTGCATACTTCCATTGCGTTGAATACAATCGATATGCCATAAAGATCACAATACTGCAAAAGAGATTCAACGGCATGTATTTTGCAGCATTTTTCAAAAAAATCGGTGCGATCTGTGATGGATAGAATTCAAATCGCGTTAATAATGCAAGATATGATGCTATGATCATCATTATGATATCTGAGATCCCAAGTATCATATTCCATTTTTTTCTTTGAGCGATTGTTTTTAATTTCTTCATATACTTTCCCCTTACATATGCTCTCACATATTTGTTTTAAACCTATTATACCATTCCTTTTCTTAATTTCCTATATCTACTCCTGCTCATTTCCTGCTTTTTGGTAATTTTTTCTTAAAATACAGCAAAAAGAGATGGAAAAATCTATATTGTTTTGATCTTTCCATCTCTTTTTATGTTAAAATTTTATCTTTTCATCAAGATTCTATCTTTTTATACGTTGATCTCAGCTGTTAATCCGAGTACTTCTTTATTCTCTTCCAGAATTGGATTGATCACTTCATTCACAAATTCTTCTGTCTGCTGTGGTGCACGTCCTACGAAGTTCTCTGGTTTCATGATCGCCTGTAACTGCTCCATGTTCATACCAAATGCTGGGTCTGCTGCGATTCTTTCTAACAGATCGTTTGCTTTTCCTTCTTCTTTGACAACTTTTCCTGCTGCCATAGAATGTACACGGATCTTCTCATGAAGTTCCTGTCTGTCTCCACCAGCTTTTACTGCATCCATCATGATATTCTCTGTTGCCATGAATGGAAGTTCGCTTCTTAAACGGCTTTCGATAACCTTAGGGTATACAACTAATCCGTCTACAACGTTTAAGTAAAGGTCTAAGATACCATCGATCGCTAAGAATCCTTCTGGTACAGATAAACGTTTGTTGGCTGAGTCATCTAATGTTCTTTCAAACCACTGTGTAGATGCTACTAATGCTGGGTTCATGGCATCTGACATTACGTAGTTTGCTAAGGAAGCGATTCTTTCACTTCTCATTGGATTTCTCTTATATGCCATTGCAGAGGATCCGATCTGGTTCTTCTCAAATGGTTCTTCTACTTCTTTTAAGTGCTGAAGAAGTCTGATGTCGTTTGAGAACTTATGAGCAGACTGTGCGATCTGGCTTAATACATTGATCACGCGGGAATCAACTTTTCTAGAGTATGTCTGTCCAGATACTGGCTGGCATTTGTCAAATCCCATCTTCTTGGCGATCATTCCATCGATCTTCTTGATTGTTTCGTGGTTTCCTTCGAATAACTCTAAGAAACTTGCCTGTGTTCCTGTTGTTCCTTTTGATCCTAATAATCTCATGTTAGCGATCACGTGATCAAGATCTTCTAGATCATATACGAGATCCATCAGCCAAAGGCTTGCTCTCTTACCTACTGTTGTAGGCTGTGCTGGCTGAAAATGTGTAAATCCAAGTGTTGGAAGATCTTTGTATTTCATTGCAAATTTGGATAATTCGTTGATCACATTTAATAATTTTACTCTGACAAGCTTTAATGCTTCTGTCATGATGATGATGTCTGTGTTATCACCAACATAGCAGGATGTTGCTCCTAAATGGATGATTCCTTTTGCCTTTGGACATTGTACTCCGTATGCATATACATGAGACATAACATCATGACGGACTAATTTTTCACGTTCTTTTGCTACATCGTAGTTGATGTCTTCTGCATGTGCTTTTAATTCGTCGATCTGTTCCTGTGTGATATCAAGTCCTAATTCTTTCTCTGTCTCAGCAAGTGCGATCCATAACTTTCTCCATGTCTTAAACTTCTTGTCTGGGGAAAAGATGTACTGCATCTCTTTGCTTGCATAACGTTCTGATAATGGGCTCTGGTAACGGTCGTTCATAAAAATCTCCTTATCCTTATCTTTCAAAATTTCCACGAATATCTCTTGTTGGCGGTTTCATTGGATACTCACCTGTGAAACATCCTTTACAGATCGGTAATCCCTGTACCATCTGTGAAAGTCTCTCTTCTCCTAAGTATCCTAAACTATCTGCTCCGATCACTTCACAGATCTCGTTGATCGATCTGTTATATGCGATCAGCTGTTCTCTCTCTGGAATATCAGTTCCAAAGTAGCATGGCCACAGGAATGGTGGGGAACTGATCCTTACGTGAACTTCTGTCGCTCCTGCATCGCGTAACATCTTCACAATGCGGTCACTTGTTGTTCCTCGTACGATGGAATCATCGATCATGATGACTCTCTTTCCTTTGACTGCTTCTTTTAAAACATTTAACTTGATCTGCACGCTTGATTCACGGCTGCTCTGTCCTGGTTTGATGAAAGTTCTTCCAACATAACCGTTCTTGACAAACGCGGTTCCATATGGGATTCCTGACTCTAAGGAATATCCAAGAGCTGCTGCATTTCCTGATTCTGGTACTCCGACAACCAAGTCTGCTTCTACCGGTGAATCCTGTGCGAGGTATCTTCCTGCCTGAATTCTTGAGTGGTATACCCCAACTCCGTCAATCTCACTGTCTGGTCTTGCAAAATAAATGTATTCAAAGATACATCTTGCTGTTTTTTCCTTTGGAAGACATAAATCACAGTCTGACTGAATTCCATCCTTTGTGATCGTTACGATCTCTCCTGGATTCACGTCACGGATAAATTCTGCTCCGATCGTATCTAATGCACAGCTTTCAGATGCTAATACATAAGCATTATCTCTCTTACCGATACATAATGGCTTAAATCCATATGGATCTCTTGCCCCGATCAGTTTCCTTGGTGACATAACGATCAGGGAATATGCACCTTTGATCTTCTGCATTGCTCTGGCTACTGCCTTCTCAATTGATGATGTATTCACGCGTTCTCTTGCGATATGATATGCGATAACTTCGGAATCGATCGTTGTCTGGAAAATAGCTCCTGTCTTTTCTAATTCTTCGCGAAGTTCTATTGCATTGATCAGATTACCATTATGTGCAAGTCCTAAAGTACCTTTTACATAATTTAAAACCAGTGGCTGGGCATTCTCAGGAACACTCTCTCCTGCTGTTGAATACCTTACATGCCCCACACCGATATCTCCCTTTAATGCCTGAAGGGAATCTGGTGTAAACACTTCATTACATAATCCCATACCTTTTCGAGATGTGACATTACGTTTTGGACCATTCGTATCAGAAACTGCAATTCCGCAGCTTTCCTGACCTCGATGCTGAAGTGCAAACAATCCATAATAGATCGTTGACGCTACATCATTGCCATCGAAATCGTAGATACCGAAAACTCCACATTCTTCTCCCAACTTATCAAAGTTCTCTCTGCTCATCGTGATCTTTTGACCTTTCTGTTATACAATCTTTAGTTTCGTTTGTAAAATACACATTTTTGATAGTAACATATTCATTTTAAATCTGCAAGCATCCCTGTTATTGATTCTCTTTTAATAATGTAGTATCTGGAGGGATCTCTCCTCGCTTGAGCTTCGTATATATGATCCTTCTTACAGATTTATCGATTCTTGATTCTTTGATCTTGCCACTTTTTAGTGCCTTCTTAATTGCCTTGTATGCTTCTTTATAGTTATCCGGCATCACGATCAGGTCAACTCCTGCCTGAATTGCTTTCACTGCTGCTTCTCCGGAACTATAGTTATCTGTGATCGCTTTCATGTTCATCGCATCGGTCATGATAACGCCCTTATATTCAAGTTCATCTCTTAGAATATCTGATACAACTCTGCTGCTCAGGCTTGAAGGCTCCTTCTCATCTGTCACATTAGACAGCATCAGATGTGACACCATCACTGCATCAGCTTTTGCCTTGATCCCTGCTTTAAATGGTTTAAAATCTGTATCTCTTAATGTATTGATCGTCTGATCGGTCTCTGTACTTCCGCGGTGTGTGTCTCCTCCAGTCTGTCCACTTCCTGGAAAATGCTTTAATGTCGCTGAGATCTGTTGTTTCTGCATGTTCTTTACCAGTGTTGTAATAATATCAGCAACTTTCTTTGAGTCTGTCCCAAAGCTTCGGTCTCCGATCTCTGTGTTATTCTTATTCGTTAAAACGTCTGCGACTGGTGCCAGATTCATGTTAAATCCAAGCTCTTTTAATTCCTTTCCCTGTGTCTTTCCCATCTGCGCGATCTTCTTGTTATTGTAAGTTCTTCCAACTTCCTGTGCAGATGGATATACTGTCATCTTCATCTTGGGATTTGATGCGACTCTTGAAACCTGTCCACCTTCCTCATCCACTGCCATAAATAGTGGGATATCGGAGGCATCTTGAAGCTCATCCGTCATCTTCTTTGTCTGATCAGGTGTGTTGATATTCTTCGCAAACATGATCACCCCACCTGCTGGATACTTCTTCAATGTCTTCTTCATCTGGCTCGTCACACTTGTCTGATTCTTGCTTTCTGCCTCATCTAATTGATAAACAGATACCATAAATAGTTGTCCAATCTTATTCTTTAAGGACATCTCCTTTGTGATATCTTTTGCCATTCCCTGCAAGGTTGTTTCATCCAGATCTTCTGTCTTGAGTTTCTTTGTTGTACTCTTCTTCCCGCATCCTGCTGTCATGACAAGCATCAATACAAGGACAAGGCTGATTAAACGTCTCTTCATTCTTTCGTGTCCTTTCCGTGCATGCTCTTTTCTTTTTATTATACCAGAAGCATTTGTTTGTATCAAATGCTGTTACGTCCTATTTCTATAGAAAAAAAGCCCCTCCAGATCTTAATGTCTGAAGAGACTTTAAAAGCAGATGTCTCCAAATACGCAACCGTTCCATAAGTCACCATGTATCAAAACTTCATGAAAAAAAGGATTTAAAAACCACTCTCTCAAATGGTCTATTTGCATATTGTCGACACCACTAGTATATACTTTTATATTTATGTTTTCTACCCTTTCAACATAGTTTTTTACAATTTTTTCAATTTTGTGAAAAAACATATGAAATCTATTTGTTTACTTCTAAATATTGTTTAAATTGTATAGTAACCAGGAATTGATCTCCGTCTATTCTTATCGAAAACTCTCCTCCACAATTCTTTGTAAAACTGTCTGCGATGGAAAGTCCTAATCCGTTTCCTTCGCTGGTACGTGATTTTTCCGCTCTGGCAAACCGTTCCATGATCTCTTCTTCTGTAAAATTCATCTCATAGGATGCTGTGTTTATAACTTCTAATTTTATATTTTGATCTGCTTCGGTGATCCTTAGGAAGATTCTGGTTCCTTTCAGGGAGTATTTTAAGGCATTTTCTATGACATTTTGTACCACTCGGTACATGCGGCTGCTGTCTCCGATAAATCTTGTGTGTGTAGCTTCGCACTGATATCTGATCGCAAATCCAGATTCTTCTATCTGATCTGCCATATCCCCCAGTGTCTGTTCTACCAGACGTTTCATATCCATTTCTTCCAGATCTACTTTCGCATCTCCACTTGTTGCTTTCGCAAGTTCAAATAGGTCAGAAATGATGGATTTTAAGCGTTCGGTCTTGTTGATCAGGATGGTTACATAATCTCTTGATTCTGCAGATAATGTCTGATCTCTGCTTAAGAGATCGACGTATCCGATGATAGAAGTCAGCGGTGTCTTCAGATCATGTGATACATTTGTGATCAGATCGATCTTCATTCTCTCGCCCTTCATCTGTGTTTCTAATGCTTTTTCCATTCCCTGCCCGATATTGGTCAGTTTCTGACTGTATTCATAATACGCAGATTCTTTTGAAATATCGGTCGTTGCCGTCAGTTCTCCATTGGAAATACGTTCGATCTGATCGACAAGCATGCTTAAATCTCTCTGTTCTTTTGCGTATTTATCTGAATATCTTGAAAAATATCTGATAAGGAAAACAAAAATGACTGCTGCTATAAACAAGAGTGGGGATGGAATATTCATTCCACTCATTCCCATGATGATACAAGCAAGTGTACCGACAGTTAAAATATATCGTAAGACCCTGTACTGTCTGATCCTGTCTCTTGCATGTTTTTGTGCAAATGACATTGCTTCGTCTTCCAGCTTTCTTCTTGTCTTTGCCCGACGGCTCCATTTTCGAATATATCCCAGACAAAATGTTGAATCCAGAAGATTCTTCTGGCGAATCCTCCATACCGTAGTCTGAATACATACGGCAAATGCCATGATGAAAAATGGAACTGAGATATAACTCAGCGTCATGATCATCTCGATCGTTGAACCTGTGATCCCGCCCTGTGTATATTCTATCGTATATTCCCAGATTGCAAAGCATAATGCGATCACCAGTCCAAGCAGCGTAATTACTGTCACCAGTATGATCTCCCACCAGAGCCTGTCAAGCCCTCTAAAGAATCTGGTTCGCTTTTCCTGAAGTGCAAATAAGATGCACAGCAGGATCGTTCCGATTACTTCAATGATCGAAACAACGATAATCGTTTTGATTCCCGTCGTAATCTGTTTTGTTGATCCTTTTCGAAAATTTTCAATCTCTGTTAATGCTTTTTTTGTCAAAGAAATCTCAATGTCTGCATTTTCCAGACGCTGATTCTTCTCATCATTGATCAGAAGCTGTTCCGGGAATATATCCTGCAGCGTATAATTATCCCCATAGAATTCATAGTATTCTGTCTGATCCGCATTGTACTCATCGTATTCGTCATACGGATCCCATCCTTTGAAACTTCCGTCTTTGTTTAGTTTCTCTGTCTTGCCTCTTTCTATATGAAAATGTTCAATCCTGCCCCCAGTATAGTTCGCATTTTCTGTTCCATATGTTGATGTTGTCGTTACCATCTTTTTATCATATGGTTTGACCTTCATCGTTACTTTCACAAATGATTCTTTTTTTATCTTATTCAGTAAACTTTCTGACACATGATTTGCCTGTGTATAATAGACTTTATCACCTTCTTGATCCGCCCATTTATCAAACAGTGACATCTGTGTGTTTTTGATATAGTCTGATTGATCCTGTTCATCCAGACTGAAGCTGTTATCTCCTGTCACTGCCATGTTATTGATCGTATCGAGTCCATATATCCCTGACAGGGTCATAGCGATCATCACAAGTGTGATCAATACTTTGTTAGTCCATTTTCTCGATCTTGTATCCAATTCCCCACACCACCTTTAAATATCTTGGATTTTTTGCATCTATTTCTATTTTCTCGCGGATACGACGGATGTGAACCATAACGGTATTCTCTGTTGCATAGGCTTCTTCGTTCCATACGCGTTCGTAGATTTCATCTGCTGAAAATACTCTGCCCAGATTGTTCATCAGGAGACTTACGATCTTGTATTCGGTTGCAGTCAGTTTCACTGGCTCTCCGTCTACCATCATCCTTTTTCCTTTCATGTCAAGGATCAGTCCGCCATTGATGATCTGTTCCTTATTGCTTTCTGCGGCGTTCATTCCTCCAAACTGCATGTATCTTCGCAGCTGGGATTTCACTCTCGCTACTAGTTCATCTGGGCGGAATGGTTTGCTGATATAGTCGTCGGCTCCCATAGATAGTCCCAGGATCTTATCGCTTTCTTCTGTCTTGGCTGAAAGAATGATGATCGGGATGTTCTTGCTTTCCCTGATCTTCATCGTTGCGGATAGTCCGTCCATCTTCGGCATCATAACGTCTATGATCAGAAGCTGGACTTCTTGTTCCATCAGGATATCCATGGCTTCCAGACCATCATATGCCGTTATGATTTCATAGTCTTCCATTTCCAGACGTTTCTTGATCGCTCCTACGATCTCTTTGTCGTCATCAACGACTAGGATCTTTGGCTGGTTCATACTTTTCCTCCTCGTATCTTTGATGGTTTTAGTGTATCAGGTGGTTCTTTCGTTTCTGCGGATATAATTCTTACGAATTTCTTAATATGATGTAAGTGTCAAAAGTACAAATTGCGTTTGTGCTTGCACAAATAAGCAATTTGTACTTTTGACACTCTCATCTTAATATGACTTCCTTAATTATAGTAACTTCCAGAATAATTATCAATATCCTGTCCAGTGACCGTAGGAGCACACCTGCATTTAATGAATGACAAGATATTGATAATTATTCTCATTTGTAGTTATTGTTCACTAACCTTTCGTGTGGTATCATATCTTTCATCAGTTAGAGTTTTCTAACTACGTACACGCTATTATTTTATATTACAGAAAACGGAGGAAAAACTATATGCGTAAAAGATTAATCGGGAAAGCCTTTGCTATCGCTATGAGTGGTGCAATGGTTTTAACTGCGACTCCTGTGACAGCGAATATTTTTCATGTTGCTCACATTGTTAAGGCTGCTGATGAACAGTCTGATGAATATGTTTATTGCTATGCTGGACTTACCTGGAATGAATATTGGGCATCTGAGGGTGTTTATGCTGCCGGTAATGACAGCTCTTCTGATACATTAGATAGTCATAGTGAACTTGATAATGGTGGATACGATGCCGTTACTCGTGCTACAACAAACCATGGTCTTCATAGAGGAAGTTTCCAGTGCATTACTACGATCTATACAACCGATGGAAGTGCTTATCAGATTTCTAATTGGGAACAGGTAAAAGATTCTGATGGTAAAGTAACAGCCACTTATTTACATCTAAAAGACGTGGAAGGAAGAGTTACTTTTAACAAAGGAACTTTAACATTTGCTGATAATTCCACAAAAAAAATGGATCACTATAGTGTTTCTGGAATCAAATATGTTCCTGTAAAAGTAAAGGCTTCTGACTACAACGATTTCAAAGCAAAATACTCTGTTGTTGAAAACAATGGTACACTGATCGGTGGATATGCAGAAGGTGTTTTAAGTTCTTATGAAGCATCTGCAAATGTAACAGCAGATACAAATGGATTAAAGGAAGCGGTCAAAGGTTCTGACGGTTCCTTCTCTTTCAAAGCCAGAACAACTGGTACTGACTCTGGTATTAAAGATCAGACATTACAGAAAACTGTAAAAATCACTCCAACTGTAAAAGCTGCTTCTGGATCATATGGAGAATTTCTTCGTGTGGATCTAAATGGAGATGACTATGGTGCTTTAGGTGACAAGATGCAGGCTGTTAAATGGACATACTACGGAAATGACAGCACTCGTACAAAAGCTTTAGCTTCTTACGGAACAAAATTTGCAGCTGATAACTGGATGCATAAATCTATGGGAATCCAGCTTGGATTAACAGATTCTATTCGTTGCCAGTTACCTAAAAATACAGATGGTACAGGTTATTGGAGTTTAACAGTTTATGCTCTTGGTTATGAAGATTATACAGTTAACTTTGAAGCCACAAAAGACAATATTGTATCCAAAAAGGCTCTTGCAAGCGACGAAGAAAAAGCTTCTCTTCAGAAATTAGTAACAGAAGCTGAATCTTTGAAGAAAGATTCCTATGTAGATAGTTCTAACAAGCAAACTGCATTTGCTAATCTTCAAACTGAACTAGATGAATCTAAAGAATTACTGAACAAAAAAGAGTTAACTTCTGCAGAAGTCAGTGAGCAGATCACTCATTTAACAGAAGCAATCAATGCAGTCAAAGCTTTAAAAACAAAAGATGCTGCAACTACTGCTGCACCTGCTACAACAAAACCAGCAGCTACAACTACAGTAACAAACACAACAACTATCAAAGCTCCTGCAAAGACAACTGTGAAATTAAGCAAGGCTAAGAAGACTTCTATTAAAGTGTCTTGGAAGAAAGTTTCCGGAGTTGCTGCTTACCAGATTCAGTACAGCACATCTAAGAACTTTAAGAACGCAAAAACAGTCAAAGTTTCTGCGAAATCTGCTTCTAAAGTCTTAAAGAAGCTGAAAAAGAATAAGAAATATTATGTAAGAGTTCGAAGCTACAAAGTAACAAAAGTAAACAACAAATCTAAGAATGTTTACTCTGCTTGGTCTGCTAAAAAAGCTTTAAAAACTAAAAAGAAATAATTTTTCTCTTAAATAATATCAATTACATCTCAATCTTAATATTATTAAATAAAATAGGAACTGCATTTGGTCTGCGGTTCCTATTTTATTCCTCATTTTATGCTTCTTTTTTGCCGTTGATAAATTGATGATATTCTATTTTGAAAATTATTTATTGATAATCCCATAGATTTCATCAACTGATAACTCTGGATTTTGTTTGATCATTTCGTAAATCGGCTGAACAAATTCTATACTTTCCATAAGATCATCTATTATCTTCTCCATAGAATCTCCTCTTTGGGATTTTTTTTGAATGAGTAGAATTTTATTCTTGATTTCTCCTTTGATTTCTCCTTCTCTTCTTCCTTCTATCCTTCCTTTTTCTTCTAATTCCTCTAGCGCCTTGCACATATTCATCTTCCCTCCTTCTTTCTCTAGCTTTATTGCATCATCAATCAATTTCTGTGATTCTGTAATCGCACCAATTACTAATCCCAGTTCTGAAGGTATTAATTGCTCTTTGTATATATCATTAATTTTATCATATCTTTTATCATAAATGAATCTACTGATATCAAAAACTATACTGACATCTGAATTCTGAAATTTCAGATATTCGCTGTTTCTTACCTCTATAAGATTCATCTTATAATCTGATACTAACGCTTGAAATCTTTCTGGTACTTTCAACATGTCTATCAATGAACGAGGGCCATCCCATTCTTTTTCGCCATAATAAATGCAGATTGTAATCATTGGATGTAAACGATCCTCTGCTGTTAGCCCTGATAAAAATTCATCTGAATTTCTCCAATTCTTTTGCTTTTTATTTTGGACTGCTAATTCATTGTATTCTTTTAAATAAGAAAATGCATCTCCTATCATGTGACGCAATGGCATTGCATAATGAACTTTCTGTTGATTTTCAATTCCTAGAATTACAAAATCAATACCAAATGCTGTTTTTTTAACTACATCTAAGACTTTCTGTATCGTTTCTGCATGCCCGTTAAATTGAAGCAATGATGAAATATCCGTATCTACTTCTGTCAGATCATTAGGTTTTAACACCTGCTCTCCATCAAATATACAAGCATTAAATAAATCTGCAAATCTACTATTATCTTTCCAGAAATTTTTTAAAATATGATCTGCTTTTATATGATTCTTTATTTTCTTTTGCTGTGCCATTTGAACTGATTCCCTCCCATCCTGTTATATATCCGTATATTTTTCATGTTTTTAATATACTATATTTATTTCATATTTTCAATACCTGATATTTTGCAATTCAACATCCTAGTTTTTGCAACTTTTCTAACTTTCCTTGCATGAATATTCATTATACATAAGAAAAAAGAGCCATAAAATAAACTGTCTAATCTCTGAGATTACATTTATTTTATGGCCCTTGCTATTACTCTCGTTGTTAACTTTATTTAAAATACTGATCCAGAATCTGGCGTTCTCCTTCATTGTCATTGATGTCTGTGACAATATCTGCTGCCTCTTTTACTTCATCTGCTGCATTGCCCATGGCGACTCCAAGTCCTGCATATCTGATCATATCGATATCGTTGAAATTATCACCAAATGCCATTATCTCTTCTTGTTTCACATGAAAATGGTCTTTTAACATATGGATTGCATCGGATTTGGATGCTTTCATGGACATGATCTCTAAATAGGTATCTTTAGATCGATAAATTCTGATCTGTGGGAATTCTTTTACTAACTGTTGTTCCAACGCTGCAATATCTTCTTTATCTCCCATGCATAACACCTTGTGTACTTCTTTGTAGACTTCTTCATCTTCAAAAGACACTTCTTGTGGAATCACGCCTGTGATATCACTTTCCTGCGCTGCCCAATATTCTTTTTTATCTTTTACCAGCCATTCATCGTTTGTGTAAATGTTAACCGAAATCTTTGGATTCAATTCATAGACTCTTCTGCATAACTTCATGGCAACTTCTTGTGGCATTGCCACACTGTAGATTGGATGGTCTTCTTCATCAACAACTAAAGCTCCGCTGTAGCAGATCATTGGACTCTTCGCCTCTAATTCTGCTCTGATAGCTGTCATGCCTTTGGGCATTCTTGCGGACACTAAAACGTATGGGATTCCATTTTGGTTGATCTGTTTTATTTTTTTTCTTGTATTTTCTGGTATCTGATGTTTTGAATTTAATAATGTTCCATCAATATCACTAAATACTGCTTTATACTTTTTCATTATGTCTGCATCCTTTCGTTTCTCTGCTTTGTTGTCTATTTCTTCCATTATTATAAATATTATAAAGCAAGAAAAGCCATCTGGCGAGGATAAAATATTCCAGATGGCTTTCTTCTTTTTTAGGTCTTTATTTTTAATATGCTTTCACTGATTTTGCTTTAGAATATGCTCCGTATACTTTCTGATTTGTTGAATCATAGTAGTAATAGCGAACCTGTACATAATATTTCTTGCCTTTTTTTAGACCTGTTTTTGTATAAACATTTTTCGCTAAACCTGTTGTTTTGTATTTTGCAGATTTCATCTTTTTGCTTGTGGAATAACGGAATCTAAATCCTCGTTTTTCTCCATATTTGTTGACAGATTGTGTTGATCTTGCTACAAATCCTACACCTTTTCCTGCTTTAGATCTGACAGATAATGAACCTGCTTTTCCAACTGTTACTTTAACAAATTTAGCTGTTAATGTAATATTCTTGTCGCTTTCTGGCATCTTTGTAACAATTTTTCCATTGTATGTCCATCCTGCAAATACATAACCTTTCTTACCAGCTGCTTTATATTTTGCTTTGTTCCATGCTGGCAGAGTATCTCCTGCTTTCACATCTTTGATCGTTGTGACAGTCTTTCCTGCATTACCTTTTAGTGTTGCTGTAATAGAAACTTTTGGAGTTTCTACTTCTTTTTCTTTTACTGTTACCTGAGTCTTGTATGTGTAACTTCTTCCAAAAGTTGTAACCTGCGTTTCAATCTGTGTTGTTCCAGCTTTCTTTGCTGTGATGTTACCATCTTCATCTACATCTGCGATCGTTTTGTCCAAAGATTTGTATTTGATGATGTTGAAACTGTTGTCCTCGATATTGGAAACATCAATTGCTGCTTTCTCGCCTGCTGTTAATGCAAGTTTATCAGAAACTGTTGGAACTTTCACTTCTAATGGTGTGACTTTCATATTCTGGAATGTTACCTTTCCATTGAATACATTAAATCCAACATATCTTCCTTCTTTGTAATTATTCTCAACTTTTACATCTCTTACATTCAGTACCAGCTTGTCCTCAATATACACTTTATACTGGTTACCTTTTACTACAACTTTGAAATGATATTTCTGTCCTTCGCTTAAGTTGTAATTTCCATCTTTTCCGATGTCTCCGGTTCCGCCTCCAAATGTAAAGATTCTTGCTGTACTACCTTTTCTTTGTGTGTCTACATTAGCTGCATATGCACTGGTAGAATCTGGGTTCTGTCCACGGAATAATAATGCAAATGCCTGTCCACTGTGATAAACAACATCTGATTCAAAAATATAATCATCTGAACTGATCTTTGTTCCTGACATTAAGAATGCGTCTCCACTGGCTTCTCCTGTACAACTGTTAGAATTCTCACTGATCTTCCATTTACCACCATGTTGTTTCCAGTCACTAAGTGAAATACCATCGTCTGCTGCTGAAACAAATATATCAATACTTCTTGATAATCCATTTGCTGTTGTTGCTGTAACAGTGACACTTCCTTCTTTTAGTGCTTCTAACTGAAGTTCATCATCTTCTGTTTTAACAACTTTAACTTTATTACTTTTGTTATTACTTACTTTCCATGTTACTTTCTGATCTGCTTTCATTGGAGAGATTGCAGCATTTACACTAATCTTATCTCCGACATTATATTCTCCACTTCCAGAGTCTGTACTGATATATAGATCTGTTGCTGTGTTTGCATCTGTGATCTTATTTTCCCAGATACTCTTCATTGGATAAACTGTGATATTTCCTGTTGTTTCTCCACCTTCAGAATATACTTCCATTCCTGTACTACTGACAGATGGGAATACTGCTAATGCTCCTGTAACCTGTCCATCTTGTCCATATACTTCAACACTTGATTCATCAACAAAGATATCTAATTTTACTTTTCCATCTTTCTCCGTGACGATCGCATCGGATACGATGTTCTTTGTCTGCTGTCCCGCTGGATGTGTACCAGATTTTTCTCCATTGATGGATACTTTCTTTGTTTCTGTATTATAAGATACAACTGTTTCCTGACTTCCAGATTTGTTTGTTCTTAATTTGAATCCAACTTCTTTTGTTCCTGCCTGTGGTGTAAGTTCTGCGACAACTTCATATTGTCCTGCTTTGACTCCTGATAACAGATTTTCGCTGTTTTCTGTCTTCTTTGGAATCGTAACATTTTCAAGTTTGGTTGCTGCTTCGTTGACACGTAACGTCTTATATTCGTCAATTGGTGTCTGTACCAGTTTATATTTACCATCAATCTTCTTCACATTTAATTCTGTCTGAAGATTAAAGAATCCATTGTATCCCCACTGTCCAGTCACTTTATCAACGTTATTGCAGTATCCATCAGCCCATGTACTTGCCCAGTTGATCATGATTCTTCGGTTTTCTGGTTTTCCATTGGTTGTTTCCCCATTACCAATATAATATGTCATTGCTGCATAAGAATGAGGTCCAAAGTTCATGACATAACGGTCGCTGTCTTTATCCTGTACAAATGTCCAATGTCCATCAATCTTCTTGAGATCACCGATGCGATAATAACGTCCTCCTTCACTGATAACCCATTTTGTTGTTCCATCATCTGCTGTTAAAGGATACATATCAGGACATTCTGTTTCAACTCTTAATCCTGCTGGATTACCGATATCATCGCTTCCTTTATATGTACTTTCAATGTTCCAATGAATCAGATCATTAGAAGAATAAATTCTTAAGATTCCTCCCGCTAATACCATAAACCATTTTCCATCGTGGCGGAATACTTTTGGATCACGGAATGCTGTATCTTTTAGATGATCTTCATCCCATTTTAAGATTGGATTTCCTTTATATTTTGTCCATGTTCTTCCGTTATCTTTGCTATATGCGATGCACTGATCCTGTCCTCTGTGGCCATTTAATTCATTGTTCTGTGTATAGAGCGCGATAAGTCCACCTTTTCCAGGTCCTTTTTCATCTCCAAATAAACCGGATGTATTCTCATCATCTACAACACCACATCCAGAGAACATTGCTCCATTATCTTCCTGATAATTTAATGGTCTTGGCAATTCTTCCCAGTGGATCAGATCTTTAGAAACTGCATGTCCCCATTCTAACTCTCCCCATGTCGTTCTTGCCTGATTATACTGGAAGAATAAATGTCATTCTCCCTTATAATAAAGCATTCCGTTTGGGTCATTGCTCCATCCCATTGCCTGTGAAAAATGATATTGTGGTCTGGTTGGAACTGTATATGCTGAACCATCTACATTTCTTAATACATGTAATGTTGTAGTTTCTACTGCACCATTTGTACTTGTCACTGTGATAGGAATTTCCTGAGATCCAATCTTTAATGATACTTCTGTTGCTTTTCCATTTTCTGCTTTTTGTTCACCGATCGTCACTGTTCCATTATCACTTATAGTTGGTGTGATAGATAATTTATCAACTGTATTAGGCACTGTGATCGCATAATCATTTGTATCCTGTGTATATTTCTTATCTAAGTCGCCACCTGTTACCTGTAAATTTGTTAAATGTGCTGTTGCTTTTGGAATCGCGATATCTTCTACAGAAAAATCAGATGCTGTCATTGTTTCATTGAAGGAAATAAGACCAACCTTTCCTTCAAAAATCGTATCTGTGATCTCCATACTGATGACTTTTACACCATTGATCTTAACTGTTAAATGACGTTGTTTTACAGAAATGTCAAAATCATAAGTATCTTTATTTTTTAATTCATCAAATACTTTTTCTTTCTGAAGATCGTTGTTGCGTCCTCCTTGGAAACAGATCAAACGTACGGCTCCAGTAGATGGAGTAACATTGGCTACTACAGAACCTTTCTTTGGATCTTTTGCTTCCTTTGCTCCCATCATCACACCGACAGCTCCGTCTTCTTCTCCTTGTGCCAGTTTTGCTTTGACCGCATAATTATCTTCTTTTTTGATGTTTGTGATACCGATATTATCACCAGCTCCTGATAACTGGATCTTATCATTGTCTACTTTTCCATTCCCTGTAAATGTCCAATCTATCGCCTGCTGCTGTAATTGTGCTGCATTTACAGTTACATGATTGTATGCTGTTACTGGCGCGATAGAAGTGACACTGACTACACTTGCCATCATTATCGCTACTAATCTTGGGCTAACTTTCCTCATATTTTTTCCCTTTCTTTGTAGAAAAAAGGACGATCTAACTATAATCGTCCTTTTTCAATCAAAAAACAATAGTTCTATGCTTAGGCTTTCACTAATTGTAATATCTTGTCTACGTTTGCTCTTCCTCGCTTAATACCAAGTCCTATGACAACACAAAGTATCACACTGATGATCGTAATGATCACTCCAACTACACCAAATACTGTAAATGGCATTTTACTTTGGGCACCTAGTCCCCAATACGCAAGTATGATTCCGATAGAGGATAAAATAATGAGATTGCGAATCCATTTTTTGAGGTTATTGAGCATTTGTGTCTGAAATTCAATTTCTTTTAGCTGCTGTGCTCTTGTTTGTGTTGTCATAATATACTTCCTTTCTTAGTATTTTAATCCTGGGTTAAAGAATCCGATCATAACTCCGATAAATGCTACAACTACTAAGATCAACATTGTAACAACTGGAGATACTTTTTTCTTTGACATTAACCACCAACAGAAGATTACAAAAGCTGCTGTTAAGAATCCTGGATATACTCCGTCTAACTGATTCTGAAGATTTAAGAATTCTTTTCCTGCACTGTTTACGAGATGGAATGATGTTTTTACTGATACCCATGTTGCTGCTACAGATCCAACAACCATTGTTCCTAACATAACGATTGCTTCACGGATCGCGGTTGCTTGCTCACCAACCAGGATATCTACGGCTTTTCCACCCAGTTCATATCCTTTGAAGTATAAGAACTTCATTCCAAATGCCATGATCAAGTTCCATGCTACGATATAGAAGATCGGTCCTACGACAGATCCACCTGTTGATAATCCCAGTGCGATACCAAGTAAGATAGGAATTAATGTACCTACAACTAAGGAATCACCAATACCTGCTAAAGGTCCCATAAGACCGGCACGGATACCATTGATTGCTTCTGCATCGATATCTTCATTTCCATTTGCTTTTGCTTCCTCAAGACCAGCTGTGATACCTACGATGATAGATCCAACCTGTGGTTCTGTATTAAAGAAAGCTGTGTATGTATTCATTGCTTCTTTCTGTTCTTCTTTTGTATCATATAACTCTTCTACCAATGGAAGCATTGCACACAGATAACCAAATGTCTGCATATGTTCCTGAGAGAAACATGTTAAGTTTCCATAAGCCCAGTTACGGAATGATTTATTTAACGCTTTTTTAGATAGTTTTTTCTCTGCCATATTAAATATCCTCCTCGTCATCATCGTCAAAGGAACCGCCAGAAGCTAAGGCTGCTTCTTTTGCTCTGATTCCTACCATTTTAATGTTGTAGTAAATAATTGCGAACATTGCTGCTACAACTGTTACTGATACAAGGTTTAATCCCATACTTGCTGCTAATGTAAATCCGAAGAAGAATGGTATAAAGTCAACTGCTTTTGTTACTACCTGTTTTAATAAGATCGCAATACCTACGCAAGGAAGTAAGCTACCTACTGTAAACAGTGTTTTCATTGCAATTCCATCCATTGGTAATGTTGTTTTGATCGCTTCTACAACTGGAACTCCTAATTTACACATTACAACTGCTGGTAAGAAGCTGCAGATGATATGAGAAATCCATGGAAGAACCATATCTACAACGTATAATCTCTTGAATTCACCTTTTTCAACGGCCTGCCATCCAATGTGCTGCCATACAAGGTTGATCGTTGCTGTTCCATAGAATAATACTGTACCGATTGTTCCTACCATTGCTCCAAATGATGTTGCCATGGAGATACCTTTTGCTGATGCAGGATCTAATCCGTATGAATTTAATGCTAACATTGCCAGTGGAATACCGATATAAGATACGGCACGAACGTCTGCTGATACAGTTCCTCCTGGTGTAACCAATGCGATATATACAACCTGCATTGCCGCACCGACTAAAACACCTGCCTGAATATCTCCAAGTACGATACCACAGACAAGACCTGCAACTAATGGTCTTCCTAATGTGTAGTTACCAATGGTTGTACCTCCCATACCAGGCATACTGGATAAGCAGGCAAAAATACCTAAAATGATTGCTTGTAACCAACTAATTGTCATAATAGTTTCTCCTCTCTATTGGTTTTTTAGTTAAATCCAAACTGACCTCTGAATTTGTCCCATGTTCCGATGGACGCTTCTTTGATTAGTGCGAATTCGATTTCATAACCAGCTTTGCTGATCGCTTCTAAAGCTTCTGCTTCTTCCTGTGTAATAGATTGGTTATTACCAAGTTTGACAGCTCCCGGTCTGTCATTACATGGTCCTACGATTACTTTCTTTACATCACTTGGAACAAATCCATCATCCACTAAGATCTTCTTCATCTGGATTGAATCTTTTGTGATCAGGAAGTAATTGTCTTTGCTGTCTAATACTTTCTGGTTTTTCTTTTTCCATGCTTCATATGTCCAAACAAATGTTTTCTTTGTGCTGGCACTCTTGTATGCCATCTTAAGTGCATCTGTTGTTGCTGCTTTGTCGTTCACTGCGATCAGCCCATCGCATGGATACTCTAGTGACCAACGTGTTACTGTCTGACCATGGATCATACGGTCATCAATTCTTAAAAATGAAACTGACATATTTTTTTCCTCCTTAAAATTTAAATATCGTCTTCTTCATCATCGTTTGCTGATGTCATAACAAATTCTTTAACTGCATCTTTTGCCTCATTGATCAAGCTGTCTTTTAGCATGTCTGTGTCTACGCCGTCTTTCATTAATGTTGCTGTCAATGCCATTGCCAGGTTCATTCCACCAAAGATCACTGTCTGACCGATCAGTCCTTTATTTGATACCTGTTCAATTGCATTTGTAAGAGGTGATCCACCCACAATGTCACCAAGAAGAATGATCTCATCGTCTTCTGTGATCTTGCTGATCGCATTGCTGAATTTCTCTGCGAATTCATCAGCACTCATTCCGTCCTCTAATCCGACGCTGATCACGTCTTCTCTTTCTCCACCAGCTAACATCTTAAGTACACTGTGAAGTCCTGGTGCAAATGTTCCGTGGCTGACTAATACTACGTATTTCATCCTCTTCTCCTTTCTTATTCCTATCTCTTATTTACAAACTTATTCTACCAAGCATGTAAAAAAAGGACATCTGTAAATTGTCATGACTTTCAATTTACAAATGTCCTTTTTTATGTGACAAATGTCATATTCGTGTTTTATTTGTTTTGATTTTCTTATTGTTACTGATTTAAAAACTTATCAATCTCTTGTTTTAGTTTCAAGATATTGGAATCAAATTCTTCTTCATCTGTAAGAATTCTTGTCATCTCACTGTCAATCTTTTGGTAGGCTTCATTGTATCTTCGGAATTTTGGAATCTGCAAGGCATTGTTCATGAGTTCATCTAACAATTTCATTTTATCTGTCATATTCTCACCCATGCTTTTTTCTAATACCTGCTGTGCTTGTTTTGAATTCGTCACAGCTTTTAATGGTGAGATTCCCTGACGATACTGAAAGATCTTTTGCTGTGTCTTTGTTTCATAACATAATTTCTTTAAAAACTGCCATGCCATATCTCCTTGCTTGGTCTGATTGCTGATTCCCATCAGCAGATTATCTACCTGTGTCTTATTCTCTCCATCTGGTCCGGAAGGGAGTCTGATACAATCCCATTTGAAATCAAAGTATTTATTGATCTTCCATGGATATGGTTTATACGTTCTAAATTCTGAAAATGTCATAGGACGAAATGCAATATTTCCAGAATCAAAATCATCAGATGTCAGATTTCGAAAAGATGATATTTTTTCAATCTTCTTTGTAAAGAAGATTGCATTTTCAATTGGTTCGGATGACAAGTTGCATTTTGTTCCACTTTGATTAAACAATGTTCCGCCATTGCTCAGAGTTGCATCATTCCATTTATAATTATATACACCAAATTGGTCTAAACGGCCATCTCCATCGGTATCTTTGGTTACTTTTTGACAGATCTTATAAAAATCATCCCAAGTCCAGTGATTCCCTGGCATTTTGATATGCTCTTTTTTTAGTAGTGTCTTATTGACTAGCATCAAAGTTGGTACACTTTCGTATGGAAGAGCATATTGCGTTCCCTTATAGGTTCCAGCATCATAACTTCCTTCATAATAGTTGCTTTTTTTGAACGCTTTATTAATCTTTGTATAGGAGTCTAAGTTCTTTAACATTCCTACGGATGAAAATGTGCTAAAATCTTCTGGCAAGACCATAAAAACATCTGGCAGATCTCCTTTTAGTGCCTTTTGTGACAGCCATTCTGAATAATCATCTTTCATCACACCACTTTCGTATTTGATCGTGACATTCGGATATTCTTTTTCAAATTCTTTGATTACTTGATCGATCATCTGATAGCAATTATCATCTGGAACATCCCACTTGTTTCCTGCAAACATTCCAAAGGTTAAAACAATTTTTTGTTGTTTGGGATAGATCACAAAACCAACAGATAATAAACTTATGACCAATCCAACAGCAATGATTCGTTTCCACCATTTTTCTAGTTTCTGTCTCATCTATCTTCTCCCGTATTTGGCTGAACCTGACTGTACTTCCCAGATTGCAAGCTGGGTTCTGTCTCTTAGGTCTAGTTTACTTAAGATCGTGCTGAGATAATTTCGTACAGTTCCTTCGGAAAGGCTTAGTTCCGTCGAGATTTCTTTATTTGACATGCCTCTTCCGACTAATTTAATGATCTCCCATTCTGCATCTGTGATCTCTTCTACATTCTGTGCATGAATTGATGTATCATAATTGCTTTGTGCCATTTCAGAGAAGAAATCGACCACCTTTGTTGCCACTTCTGGATTGATCATGGCCCCGCCGCTATGTACTGTATTGATCGCTTTTTCTAATTCATCCATAGAAATTCCTTTTAACAGATAACCACTTGCTCCATGTTTTAATGCATTGTATACATACTCATCATCATCGAACGTTGTCAAAATAATGATCTTGACATCTGGATATTGTTCTTTGATGATCTGTGTACATTGCACTCCATCCATTTCTGGCATACGCACATCCATTAAAATAACATCTGGCTTGTCTTTCCTGACTTCCTGAATGACTTCTCTTCCGTCCTTGGCAGTTGCAGTAACTTCGATTCCTTCTTTCATCTCAAGTACGATCTGTAAACTTTGTCTGATCAGTTCCTGATCATCTGCTATCATTACTTTAATCATAGTTTTTCACCCCATCTGATCGGTATTCTTGCTGTGACTTTAAATCCATTACTTCCATCATATTCTACAGTTCCTTTTAACATCTTGATCCTCTCTTCGATATGGATCAATCCAAATCCTGTATGAATCTCTTCACATCCGATTCCATTGTCTTTGATCTCTAGATTGAGCCACTTATCTTCCTTCCATAAGTTTACATCAATCTGCTTCGCTTTTCCATGCCTGATCGCATTTGTAATACTTTCCTGTACTACACGATAGATCATATCTTCTTCATCTTGATTGAATTTCAAGACCTCTACCTGACAATCATAATTAATCTTAACATCTGATACCTGCATCGTCTCATTGATCATCTTTTCTAAAGCTTCTTGCAATCCACTATGCTCTAAGGCATCTGGTCTTAATTTATTGACCGATCTTCGAATATCTTTAATTCCTTGCCTTGCAACCTGTGATATTTTATTTAACTGTTCTTTCGTTGCATCTACAGAAAAATCGATCATCGCGATACATGCGTCAATTCCTGCAGACAGTCCAGTCATCGTATGCCCCAGTGTGTCATGAATCTCTCTGGCAATTCGATTTCGTTCCCTTGTCTCCGCCATTTTCTCTGTCATCTCTGAATAGTCCTTCAGCTGTTCATTCATTTCTTTTAAACGTATATTGGCTGTCTGAAGCTGAAGGTTTAACAATCCAATCCTTGCATTCTCTTTCATCTGATTTCTCATCAAAATGATCATGTATGCAATAAATGCGATCGCATTCAATGCAACTAGTATATTTCTTGTTCCTTGGATTATCATACTGACTTTCGCCGGGTATACACTCAAAAATTGTTGGAACGATATCATATCTATAAACATTGATATGATATCGTAGTCTGAGAATAAATATATCATTCCCATGATGACAAAGAAAATTCCCCTAGTGTGTTTATCTTTGATATCCGTTACAATATCTGCAATGACAAGAAGAATGATTCCATTATAATTTACATAAACAAATTTAATAATGATCAGACATAACAAAATCTCTGCTGCATATAAGATCACAGATACCTGTTGCCTTTTTCTTTGTTTTCTTCGAATTTCTATAATGCCTAACAATAAGAAAAAAGCAATAAATATCAACACTGTTGATGTCACTGGTTCGTTTGGGAGATATGTGATATTCTCTAAGAAATTCCTTGCTCCAAAATCACAATTGATCTTATTTAATGTTAAAATAAAAACTGCAGAAAGGAAGGATAAAATGATGAAATTTATGACTCCCATCAGAATCTTGATATAATATAAATTTTGATTTTTTCGATCCATATCATTTCCTCTTTACTGCCAACGGCTAATATCAGTCTGCTCTACATTCTTTTTTGTTATCATTTGAACAGAGATTACCTTTTTCTTCTCTACTTTTTTCCCTTGCAAAATCTTGTATGCTGCATTGATCGCTGTGTCTGCCATCTGTTTGGGAGACTGTGCTGCTGTTCCTGTCATCATACCTTCTTTGATCAGTTTCTTTCCTTCTGGAGATCCATCAATTCCGTATACGAGAACACCTTCTCTAGCCCCCTTACTGTCAAGAGCAGCTAAAGCTCCCATCGCTGCCGGGTCATTTAATCCCATGACGACATCAATATTCTTGTATTTTTCGATGATCTTATCTACCTTGGGAAGTGCACGTTCGATCTGTCCCTGAGTATCTGCAGATGCAAGGATCTTATAGTTTTTATTTTTCTTGATCGTATCTGTAAATCCATTGATACGATCTACCGCAGATCTTGCTGCATTATGTGTTAACAATACAATATTCGCATGATCTTTTTGCTTCATCATTTCCTTTGCACATAAAACACCTGCTTTGTAGTTATCTGACACGATCGTCATTGTGACAAGATCATTTCTATAAACCTGTGAGTCGATAACGATCACTGGAATCTTCGCTTTCTTCGCTGCCTTCAATCCAGACTCTACTTCTTTCCAGTCGACTGAATTTAAAAAGATTGCATCTACCTTTCGTTTAACCAGCTGTTTGATCTGCTCATTCTGCTTCTTCTGATCAAGTGCCGGATCCAATGTGATCATCTCATCTCCATTCTTCTCAACCTGCATGCGGATCTGGTTATTGACCACTTTATAGAATTCATTATTCATCGTCATATAAGTCGCCCCGAATAATTTTCTTCTTGTTCTATTTCCTTTCAGATAATTTGAACATGCACTGACATAGATTGCTATAAAAAAAACAAAAACCATGATTCCTGCTAAGCTTATGATCTTATTGGTTAGATTTCTTTTCGATTGTTGATTCATATTTGTTCTTTCATTCCTCTTTTTCGCATTTTCTTTCCGTAATATATAATCATTATAACGAAATTTATTTATAATTCCAACAAATTTTCACATATCCTAAAACAAGTTATGTTCTTTATTTTTACCAACAAACTTTCACTAAAATAAATAAAAGCCAGTTGAAAAACATAGGAGCTCGTCGGCACTTAATGAGCAGTGACAAGTATTCGTCGCTGTCGAATTTAGTGTCCGCTACGTGCGAGTCGAGCGAAAGCGCGTTTCCAACTGACTTTTATTTATTTTAGATCCATGCCGTTGGACTTGCGTCACTTGGCATTCTTAAATCTCCTCGAGGTGATACTGCTACACTACCAACCTTAGGTCCATCTGGCAGGCAAGAACGTTTAAACTGCTGGCTGAAGAATCTCCAATAGAATTTATCCAGCCATTTCTTGATCGTTTCATCATCGTATACACCATCAAATGTTAATTTTGCCATGCGGTATAATTTGGATTTTGGAAATCCGAATCTTAACATATAATATAAGAAGAAATCGTGCAGTTCATATGGTCCGACTAAGTCTTCTGTCTTCTGTGAAATGACTCCATCAACTGGTGGAAGTAATTCTGGACTTACTGGTGTGTCTAGGACATCCATCAGTACTTCAGATAATTTCTTATTATCTGTTGTTTCAGCATAATAGAGTACAAGATAGCGTACTAATGTCTTTGGTACAGAACAGTTCACTGCATACATGGACATATGATCGCCATTATATGTTGCCCAGCCAAGCGCTAATTCTGACATGTCTCCAGTTCCGATGACCATACCATTGTACTGATTTGCCATATCCATCAGAATCTGTGTTCTTTCTCTTGCCTGAGAGTTTTCATAAGTTACATCGTGGTTATTTTCATCATGCCCGATATCTGCAAAATGCTGGCGGACTGCTTTTTCGATTCTTACTTCTTTGAGTGTCGCTCCTAATTCTTTGATCAGGGATACGGCATTCTGGTAAGTTCTGTCTGTTGTTCCAAAACATGGCATTGTCACACAGATCAGGTTTTCTCTTGGAATGTCTAACAGATCAAAGGCTCTTGCTGTAACTAAGACTGCTAATGTGGAATCTAATCCACCTGAAATTCCTACGACTGCATGTTTGCAGTTTGTGTGTTCCAGACGTTTCTTAAGTCCCATAGACTGTAAAGATAAGATTTCATCGCATCGTTTATCTCTTTCATCTTGATTATCTGGTACAAATGGTGCTTTCGGGAATGTTCTTGTGATCTTGTTTTCTTTGACTTCTAGTGAAAATTCCTGTTCAAAATAATCATCTGTTTGGCCTCCTGGGAAAGAAGTCATCTTTCTTCGTTCTGCTGCCAATTTCTGCACATCGATATCTGCATAGATAATCTCATTTGTAAATCGTTTTGCTTCTGCTAAAACTGAACCATTTTCACAGATGAGATGGTGTCCACTGTATACAACATCCTGTGTGGATTCTCCTTCTCCTGCATCAGCATAGATATAAGCCGCTAACAATCTTGCTGACTGATTTGATACAAGGCTTCTTCGATAAGATTCTTTTGTTGTTGTCTCTACACTTGCAGATGGATTACAGATCACCGTTGCTCCTGCCATTGCGTGATATGTGCTTGGTGGAAGTGGTACCCAGAGATCTTCACAGATTTCACATGCTACCACAAGTTCTGGAATCTCTTTGCATTTGAATAACTGATTCACGGCTACATTTACATAACCAAATTCTTCTCCAAACCAAAGATCTTCTTCTAATCCTTCTCCAGATGTAAAATGACGTAATTCATAAAATTCTGAATAGTTTGGTAAATGTGTTTTTGGCACGATTCCTAAAATACTGCCATCACTGATCACAACCGCACAGTTATATAATTTTTGTTTTATAACGATCGGACATCCTACAACAACTAACATACTCTTATTTTCAGTTGCTTTCACAATTCTTAAAAGCTGATTTTTACATTCTGTTAAAAGTGGCTGCTGCAAGAATAGATCACCACATGTATATCCACTGATCGTTAATTCAGAAAATACCAGAATACTTGCTCCATTTTTTTCTGTCTCATCGATGATCTTTAAAATTTCTTCTGTATTGTATGCAGGATCTGCCACTTTGATCTTTGGTGTTGCGGCTGCAACTTTGATAAATCCATCTTTCATTTTGTATACCTCAATTAAATATATGCAGGGGCCAGGTTTGATCACCTGACCCCTTATAAATCTCTTTGTATTATTCTTCTTCCATGTTACTTAATTTTGCTGCCTGATCTGCTGCTGTTAAGCTGTCGATCAATTCATCTAAATCACCGTTCATGATAGAATCTAATTTGTGAAGTGTCAGCTTGATTCTGTGATCTGTAACACGACCCTGTGGATAATTGTATGTTCTGATCTTTTCAGAACGGTCTCCTGTACCGATCTGGCTCTTTCTCTTTGCTGCTTCTTCATCATGTGCTTTCTGCTGTTCTAATTCATACAGACGGGAACGTAATACCTTTAACGCTTTGTCCTTATTCTTTAACTGGGATTTTTCATCCTGGCATGATACAACGATTCCTGTTGGAATATGTGTTAAACGTACCGCAGAGTCTGTTGTATTGACACACTGTCCACCATTTCCTGATGCACGGAATACATCAAACTTACAATCATTCATATCGATCTCTACTTCCACATCTTCCACTTCTGGCATGATCGCTACCGTAATTGTAGATGTATGGATTCTTCCTCCAGACTCTGTTGCAGGGATTCTCTGTACACGGTGTACACCGCTTTCGTACTTGAATCTTGAGTATGCACCCTGTCCAGATACCATGAATACAAGTTCTTTAAATCCACCGATTCCACTCTCATTAAAACTTAATGTATTTACTTTCCAACGTTTGCTTTCTGCATAATTTCGATACATACGTGCAACGTCAGCGACGAATAACCCAGCTTCATCTCCACCGGCACCGGCACGCATCTCAACGATGATATTCTTGTCATCCATTGGATCCTTTGGAATTAAGAGAATCTTTAACTCTTCTTCTAATCTTTCCACATTTGCCTTAGATTCATTCAGTTCTTCCTTGGCAAGTTCTTTCATCTCTTCGTCAGACTCTTCTTCTAAAAGCATCAAACTATCTTCGATATTCTGTTTCTCTGCTTTGTATTCTTTGTATTTTTCCACGATCGGTGTCAGCTCATTTTGTTCTTTCATCAGATCACGGAAACGATTCTGGTTACCTGCTACATCTGGATCATTCAATTCCTGCAGTACAGTGTCCAGACGATCTACTAAACCTTCTAACTTATCAAACATCTTATTCTCCTTCTCTTGCAAATCCAAAGACCAGCCGGTCTAATCCTGCCAGGTCCTTTTTTATCTCAACACAGGAAAAATCCTGTGCTTCCATCAAATTCTTCACTGCTTCTCCCTGATCATATCCGATCTCAAATGCGAGCATTCCATCTGGGTTTAAATAATTTTTCGCTTCTTTGATGATCTTCTTATAAAAATAAAGTCCATCTTCTTTCCCGTCAAGTGCTAACATCGGTTCATGGTCTTTCACTTCCGGCATTAACTTTCCACATTCTTCTGTTGTAATATATGGTGGATTGGAAATGATCAGATCATAGCTTGCTGTGACATTCTCAAAAAGGTCACTTTGAATAAATTTTACCATAGGTGCGAGATTTTCGCCATTAGCTTTTGCGATTTTTAATGCTTTTTCACTGATATCTGTCCCAATACATACTTCTGGATTTAAAATCAATGCCAGACTGATCGCAATACAGCCAGATCCTGTACAGATATCCAGTATCGTATCTGGTTTCTTTGACTGTTTTAACTGATCAAGCACTTCTTCCAATACTGTTTCTGTATCTGCTCTTGGGATCAGTACATCTGGTGTTACCTTAAATGTATATCCCATAAATTCCTGTGTTCCTAAAATATATTGCAGTGGAACATGTTCTTTTCTCTTCTGAATCAGTTCCTTATATCTTTCTTCCGCTTCTTTATCATTGATCTCATCGGTCATCCCAAACAGGTAGTCTTCCCTTGATATATGAAAACATTCGGAAAATAAATACCATGCATCACCAGATGCATTCTCAATCTGTGCTTCTTCCAATTCCTTTTGTCCATAGAGGACCCATTCTCTTCTATTCATCTTCTTTTTGTTCCCCTTTATGAAGATTTTCTAAATATTCTCTCCAATCGAAGACACCTTCCACCGATGCGATCGCAACTTCGATCATGGAGTGATCTGGTTCTTTCGTTGTCAGTCTCTGAAGTGCCAGTCCTGGTTTTGAAAATATCTGAACAAGCGGGTGGTCACTGCTTCCTGCCAGCCGGATAAATTCATAGGAAACACCAGCTACCAATGGTAAAAATAATAATCTTAATACGATTCGTAACCAGATGGTATCCACTCTGATAAAGAAGAAAAATACCATACTGATGATCATAACGATAAAAATAAAACTTGTTCCACATCTTTTATGTAATCTTGAAAAGTTATCCACATTTTCAGGAGTTAAAGGAACACCTGCTTCTAAACAGTTGATCGTTTTATGTTCTGCACCATGATACATGAAGACTCTCTTGATGTCTTCCATTCTTGAGATCAACACAATGTATCCAAGAAATATCGCTATTCGGATAATACCTTCCATAAATAAAATCACATATTCATTCCTGATCAGCTTTCCGAGTGCTTCGGATGCGATGTATGGAAAGATCATAAATAATCCGATGGAAATTGCCAGTGAAAATACCAGTACGATTCCTATGATGATCTTCTCTGCTTTCTCTCCAAGAATCTTTTCTAAGAGCTGTTCTGTCCTGCTCTCTGTTTGTTCTTCTTCGTCTTCGTAAAAAGATGCAGAATAATTCAGTGTCTTCATCCCGATCACCATAGATTCCAGGAAATTTACCATTCCTCGAAAAACTGGTAATTGAAATAATGGATGTTTCTCTGCGAAGCTTACGCATTCTTCTACTTTCGTCTCTATCTTGCCATTGGGCTTTCGCACGGATACTGCATAACGATCCATATTCTTCATCATTACGCCTTCGATCACTGCCTGCCCGCCTATACGAACCGCCATTGTTGTCTCCTATATTTCTATGAGATTTTTCTCGTTACATTGAGTTTCTCGTTACATAAAAAAAAGGTTGAGATTTCGATAACCTCAACCTGATTTCTTACTTTTCTACTTAACACCATATTTACGATTGAACTTATCAATACGTCCACGAGCCTGAGTAGCTTTCTGCTGTCCTGTGTAGAATGAATGACATTTTGAGCAGATTTCTACGTGGATATCTTCCTTTGTAGATCCTGTTACGAATTCGTTACCACAGTTGCATACTACTTTTGCCTGATAATAATTTGGATGGATTCCTTCACGCATGTTCTTTCACCTCTTCTAAAAAATTTGTTGGATTTTGCCAACATTTACATACTTTGACTTTCGTCATTTCTTGTTTTATAAACAGCTTTTTTATTCTATCACAATTTATTTGAAATTGCAATTACTTTTTTTATTTTCTTAATAATGATCGTTTGGTCAGTGCTACAAATTCTTTGTTGTTTTGGGTTCGTTTAAATAAATCTAACATCTGTTCCATAAATTCTTCCGAACGGTTTCCGGATAATTCTTTGTGAAGTGCTGTGACAACTTCTCTTTCATCTTTGGTAAGCAGCAGCTCTTCTCTTCTTGTTCCTGATTTGGCAATATCAACCGCTGGGAAGATTCTTTTTTCTGCCAGACGACGGTTTAAGACTAATTCCATATTACCTGTTCCCTTGAATTCTTCAAAGATCACGTCGTCCATCTTGCTTCCTGTCTCTACGAGTGCTGTGGCAAGGATGGTAAGACTTCCGCCTTCTCTCATATTTCTGGCTGCACCGAAAAATTTCTTCGGCATATAGAGAGCGGCTGGATCAAGTCCACCAGTTAATGTTCTTCCGCTTGGCGGTACTGTAAGGTTGTAAGCTCTTGCAAGTCTTGTGATACTATCTAATAAAATTACGACATCTTCTTTATGTTCTACGAGACGTTTTGCACGTTCTAATACCATCTCTGACACTCTCTTGTGGTGTTCTGGTAATTCATCAAATGTGGAATAAATAACTTCAACGTTCTTTCCTTCGATAGATTCTTTAAAATCTGTGACCTCTTCTGGTCGTTCATCGATCAATAATACGATTAATTTGATATCTTTATAATTCTGACTGATACTTTGTGCCATTTGTTTTAACAGTGTTGTCTTTCCTGTCTTTGGAGGAGATACGATCATTCCTCGCTGCCCTTTTCCAACGGGTGATAACAGGTCAACCATTCGCATTGGTATGGATGATCTCTCTGTTTCCATTCCTAATCTTTCGTTAGGGAAGATTGGTGTTAGATCTTCAAAATGCTGTCTTCTCGCTGCCATTTCTGGCCTATATCCATTGACAGATTCTACGAATAATAAGGCACTGAATTTCTCACTCTGGGTTTTGATACGGATCGCTCCTGTTAAGATGTCTCCTGTTTTTAAATTGAATTTGCGGATCTGAGCCGGAGATACATAGATATCATTCTCCCCTGGAAGATAGTTTTCACATCGGATGAAGCCATACCCGTCTGGCATAACTTCCAGAATCCCATGTGCTTTTTCTCCGCTGTCCAGACTCTTTATATTCTTTGGAAATTCTTTCTGATGATGTTTTCTTTCTTGATGCTCTGAATAAGATTGTTTTGGTTCACGTTGTATCTGCGGTTCTTCCTTTTGTTTTGATTGTTCCTGATCATAGTTTTCTAATACTTCGATCAGTTCTTGTTTCTTTAAGGTCGAAATGCCTTTTATTTTTCTTTCTTTGGCAATTTCACGTAATTCAATTACCGACTTTTTTTCATATGTCATTCTATCTTACTCCTTTTACCTGGGAAAATGGATGAATTATCCTTTAACGATCGATCCAGATTTGTGTTTTCTTTATTCTAGCATAGTTTTTCAGATATTTCCAATCATTTGTCTTCTTAGTTTTTTTAAGATCTTTTTTTGTATTCTTGAAACCTGTACCTGTGAAATATGAAAGATCTTCGCAATTTCTTGTTGAGTTTTTCCTTCAAAATATCGGTAATAGATCATTTGCTGTTCTTTCTGTTCCAAATGTTTCATGGCTTCCTTTAACATAACATGATCTACCACTTTCTCAGATTCATTTTCTTCTTTTGATAACTTATCCAGCAGAGAAATCTCACTGCCATCCTTCTGATATGCACTCTGATGAATGGATTCTACTTCATTGCTTGCCTCTAAGGATGTTACGATCTCTTCTCTTGTGATCTTCGTGATCTCACTGATTTCTTCGATCGTTGCTTCCCTCTGATACTGCTGGCAAAACTTTTCTCTTGCTTTCATAATCTTGTATACATTTTCTTTTAAAGATCTGCTGACTTTGATCATACCATCATCTCTTAGGAATCTACGAATCTCTCCTGTGATCATCGGTACTGCATAAGTCGAAAATTTCACGTCATAAGACAGGTCAAACTTGTCCACGGCTTTCATAAGTCCAATACTTCCGATCTGAAACAGATCCTCAGACTCATATCCTCTGTTTGTAAATCGTCTCACAACACTCCAGATCAATCCAACATTATTAAGAATGATCTGCTCTCGTGCTGCTTCGTTTCCTTCTTTGGTAAGCCGTAACAGTTCCCTCGTCTTATCCATTCAGCTTGTCTTGATCTCCTATTTTCTTTGTCATGATCACTGTCGTTCCTTCTCCTTGTTTTGAAATAACTTCTACTTGATCCATAAATGCTTCCATAAAAGAAAATCCCATTCCAGTCCTTTCTTCTTCTGGTTTTGTTGTAAACATCGGTTCCATCGCTTTCTTGACATCTGGAATTCCGATACCCTGATCTTTAATCTCTATTCGCAGGATTCCATTCTGATCGGAAAGATCCATGCTGATCTTTCCATCTGGGTTGTGATACGCATGTACAATACAGTTTGTCACTGCTTCTGACACTGCGGTCTTGATATCATCCATTTCTTCCATATCCGGATCAAATTTCATGATATAAGCAGCCGTCACAATTCTTGCGATTCCTTCATTTTCTGAGTCACTGTTAAATTCTAAATGCAACATTTCTTATCCTCCCATTTCTCTATATTTCTTCTATCAGTTGATGCAATCCTGCCATATGAATGATCTTTCTTACTGATGCACTCATATTGCTGACTTTCACCGTTCCTCCCATCGCCTGTACCTGACGATATCTTCCTAAGATCACTCCAATCCCTGAACTATCGATAAATCCTGAATTTTTAAAATCAAACTCAATATCTTTGATCGGATATGATTTTAAAATGATATCGCATTTATGTTTTACTTTCTTCGCTAAGTGATGATCTAGATCACCATCCAGATAAATATATAAAACCCTGTTTTCTATCTTGTATTCTGTTGCCATATTCTGATCGCTCCTTCCTGCTCTTTGCTGTGATACGTTCCTTTCCAAGATCATCTTGAATTTCCTGATAGAAAATAAAAAAGAAAGAAGTTCAAACTTTCGCTTGTTCTTCTTCCTTTATCTTTTGTTTGTAAACTTGTATTCTGTGTAATATTAATTATAAACTTTTGGCACTCTTTTTACCCATTGCATCAATTCGACTCTTCGCATTGATCGCCTGAGATGTTCCTGGGAACTTTTCGATGATCGTCTGATATGTCTTCTTCGCATTCTTCTGATCGGAAGCACCTTCATAAGCTTTGGCAAGGTAATCATATGCATAACGGTTTGTATCGCTGACTTTGATCGCTTTCTTTAAATAAGAGATCGCTGTCTTGTAGTCTTTTGCCCAGTATGCATTCTTTCCTTTGCTGTATAATCCAGTTCCTGCACTTGGATATACCTTTGCTGTCAGATCTTTGTAGATCGCTTTCATATTCTTTGTTGTTAGTTTCTGACTGTCGATATCTAATAACGCATCTGCAGATCCTGTATAATCACGGTCGCTGTATTTCTGTAAGGCACTTAACAACAGATCATAGACACCGTCTTTCTTGCTTGTTCCAATGTACTCGTCTAATTCATCTTCTGCTTTCTTCTGTGCTGCCTTTGCTTCTTTAACTTTCTTCTCGCTTGCTTTCAACTGTGTGTCTTTGGCAAGGATCTGTTCTTTATAATCTTCTACCTGTGTGGAGTTCTTATGGCTGAAGCTTGCACGTACTGTTGGATAGATCAAAACTGCTGCCACGATCACACCGATCACAATTCCTGTTACCATGTAAAACATCGGGCTCTTTCCAGCTTCGTTTTCCTGAATTGAAGAAATATTAAATGGATTCTTCTTTTTCTTTGGTTCTTCTGGCTGACTCACAACTTTTTTCTTCTCTTTTTTCTTCTTGTCTTTCTTCTCTGGCTCAGTTGTCTGTGGCTCTTCTTCGACTACTTTTGTCTCAAATTCTTTGCCATATTCCACTGCTGATTCGTTGTTTGGATCGATCTTTAAGATCGTATCAAGGAATGTTCTTGCATTATCATAATTCTCTCCCTTGATGGATAATAATGCCATTAAAAGATATGCATCTACAAAATTAGGAATAGCTGCCACAACATTCTTTAACTGTAACATCGCAAGGTCATCATTCCCTTGCTTGGCGTAGTTTAATGCCTGATTGTATTTCTTGATCATCTGGTTGGCTTTATATAATTCTGTCTTATTCTTCTTGATCTCTTCTAATTCTTTCCCATATATATTCTCTTCCGCTTCTTCCAAATCTGCACATGGTTGAAACTTAGCTAATTCTTCGTTAAAGTCTAACATTCTCTTCCTCCTGATTTATAAACTCTTTGGCCATGCCTGCCAGATAAAAAGATCCGACAACAAAGCATACCGTTGTTTCCTGATTCCTGTCTATCATCTTACGAAAAGCATCCTGAAATTCTGCTTCGTCGATTCTTCTCTTATGAATCCCCACTGTATAAAAGGCTTCAATCTCTGGAATCGTCTTCAGAATGTTCTTCATGTATTCTTCTTCATTCTGATGAGATGCTGCAAATAAGATCCGCTTCTTCATTCCATGGTAGTTTGCCTCCACAGTCTGTACAAAGCCTTGCATTCCTTGGATATTGTGCGATACATCCACAATGATCCCTGGTGCGATCTCTTCCATCCTTCCGCTGATCCTGATCTGGCTCAGTGCTTCATAGATCTTGTCTTCATCGAGTCGTCCACAGATAAGTTCTGCTGTCTGCAATGCTGCTGCAAGATTGGACTTCTGAAATTCTCCTGCAATGTTGGTCCGCACATCTCTTTCCTTATCATACGCATTGGCATTTAAAAAATCAATATATTTTCCTGCTTTTTCTTTAAAATTAAGATTATCTTCAGAAATGTCATAAATTCGTGATTTTTTCTGCCTTGCTTCTTCAGAAAGGATTTCTTTTACCTTGGGTTCCTGTTCTATTGTCACAACTGGAATTCCTGGCTTAATGATTCCTGCTTTGTGTGTTGCGATCTCTTCCAATGTTTGTCCCAGAAATTCCATATGATCTTCGCTGATTGAAGTAATCACACTGACCTTCGGACAGATAACATTGGTAGCATCATATCTTCCACCCATTCCTGTCTCGATCATACAGATATCTGGTTGTTCTTCCTGAAAGATCACCATCGCCATCAGAAATACTGCCTCAAAAAATGATGGGCTATTCTTTCCTTCTGTTATTCCAGTTTCAATGGCATGTCTTACCTTCACCGCAGCTGATGCAAATCGTTCATCACTGATCTCTTTCGCACACAGCTTGATTCGTTCATTGATCTTCACAACATGTGGCGAGGTAAAGGAAGCTGTCTTCTTTCCATGCTGGGTAAGGAGTGCTTCTAAAAATGCACAGACGGATCCTTTTCCATTCGTCCCTGCTACATGGATCATATGCAGCTCTTTTTGAGGATTTCCCAATCGTTCTAAAAAGTATTTTATATCTTCGAGAGAAGATTTTGTGGCGAATCCTGCGATTTTGTATAAATATTTTACAGACTCTTCATAAGTCATGGTCATTTCTTCTGTTAGCATAATTCACCACTCAGTACTGCTTTCAATACCTGAAGTACCCCATCTTCTTTGTAAGATGGTGCTACAAAATTCGCTGCTTCTTTTACTTCATCTCTGGCATTCTCCACTGCAAAACTGTGACTTGCACGTTTTAACATCTCGATATCATTTAAATTATCTCCAAATGCCAGTGTTTCATCTGGTGTGATTCCGTATTCTTCCTGAAAATGTCTTAAGGCACTTCCTTTGTTCGCACCTTTGTTGGCGCAATCAACCCAGCATTTTCCGGATACTACAACATTCATCTTTTTGCCCCATCGTTTGATGAACTCATCCCCAACTACATCTTCGGCGCAATTGTGATGAAAAATACTCATCTTACATACACCTTCTGGATTCCCTAAAACATCATCTACAAGATCACCTCTGTAGCCATAGTCTCCGACCAGATGCTGGTAAATCCCGATATTCTCCATATATGTCATGTTATCTTTATTGATCGCAATCTCACATCCTGGGAACTGTCTTGCTTCTTCAATATAAGTTCTTACGATTTCTGGGTCGATCACATCTACATATTGATAATCTTTGGAATGAATACAAGTTCCATTTTCTGAAATAAAACTGATATCATCAAGTACTGGCGTGAATACTTTCTCGATACTTGCTCTCTGACGGCCGCTTGCCGCTAACACGATCGTTCCTCTTCGTTTCAGTTCTTTGATCACGTCATAATATTCCGGATTCAGATCCAGTGTCCCATCTGCCACTAATGTTCCATCAATATCTGTTGCGATTAGTTTGATCATTTGTTTTCCTTTCTTTTCTCCATCTACATGCTGTATCATTATTTCAAAAAGGCTGCCATACTTTGTACAGCAACCTTTGTTTTATTTGTCTTTTCCAGATCGTATGGTGTCACCTGATATACATAATAATTCAGCCAGTTATAATACATAGCATTTGCATGACATCTCCATGACTTCACTGGTTTCTTCGTTGGATCATCATCTTTGTAATAATTCTTTGGTATATCTGGATTCAGTCCTCGTTTCACATCCCTTACATATTCATAATGCAGTGACATCACATCATATTCTGGATGTCCTGTGACAAATACCTGACTTCCTGTGGAATTCAAAATAATGTATGGTCCTGTCTCATCTGATTCTGCTACGATCGTTAATTCTTTATTCTTGCGGATGGCTTCTCCGTCAACTCCTGTATTTCTAGAGTGTGGCACGTAGAACTTATCATCAAATCCTCGAATAATAGGAAGTTTATTATGTAATGGATGGTGTTCATAAACACCTGAAATCTTCTTATTCAAGATATGTTTCTTGATTCCATAGTGATAATAAAGTCCTGCTTGTGCTGCCCAGCAGATATACAAAGTTGATGTGACATGTGTCTTGGACCATTCCATGATCTCAACAACTTCATCCCAGTAATCAACTTCTTCAAATTCTTTTAACTCTACTGGTGCTCCTGTAATGATCAGTCCGTCAAAACGTTTGTCTTTGATCTCTGAGAAATAATTATAAAATTTCTCCATATGTGACTCTGATACATGAGTCGGAACATAAGATTCTGTCTGTAAAAATGTGATATCTAACTGTAATGGTGTATTTGATAAACTTCTCAGCAAATGAAGTTCTGTGTCTAATTTGTTTGGCATCAGATTTAAAATTGCAATCTTTAAAGGCCTGATATCCTGTGTACATGCCCTTTCTTTATCCATCACAAATACATTCTCTTCTTCTAAGACTGCCTTCGCCGGCAGATCGTTATCTATTCGAATTGGCATTTTATCAAATCTCCTTCTCTCTTTTTTCGATTGCTTTTTAAGCTGACAGCATTTTTCCTGTCAGATATTTATTATAAAACTCTTGCATTTTTTATGCAATCTATATTTATCATCGTCCGATCAGATTAAGGAAATCTTCTTCGCTCAGTATTGGAATGTTTAATTCCATCGCTTTCTTATTCTTTGATGACTGCGACATTTTATCATTGTTGATCAGATAGTCTGTTTTCTTCGACACTGATCCTGTGACCTTGCCTCCCATCTGTTCAATCTCTTCCTTTAGTTGTTTTCTGTTATCGAAATGATCAAGTGATCCTGTCACAACAAATGTTTTTCCTTCTAAGATCTGTTCTGTCTTACTTTCTTCTTTCTTCTCAAACTGCACATATTGTAACAGTTGTTCTAAGATCTTCTGATTATGTGGTGTATGAAAATATGATACCATAGCTTCTGCGATCATCGGTCCAATCTGATCGATCGCAATAAAATCCTCTGCATCGGCTTCTCTGATCGCATTGAAATCTTCTTTAAAATGTTTGCAGATCAATTTTGCATTGGAAAGTCCTACATTCGGAATTCCCAGACTATAAATAAAGTTTGCCAATGCAGGCTGTTTGGAATCATTGATCGCATTGATCAGATTTTGGTAGGATTTTTCTCCAAATCCTTCTAATTCCAGAATCTCTTCTTTGTGATCTTTTAAAGTGAAGAGGTCATAAATTTCATTTAATAGTCCAACATCGATCATCTTCTGTAATGTTGCTTCGGATAGTCCATCAACATTCATTGCATCTCTTGATACAAAATGCGAGAATGATTTGATCTTCTTTGCACTGCAAAATTCGTTGGTGCAGACTAGGGTTCTGATTCCATTTTCATCTTCGATCTTTGTCTCACCACCGCATGCAGGACAAGTATGCGGAATCTCTATATTGCCGCTCTTTGTTTTATTCTCTGCAAGCTGTGGAATGATCATATTAGCTTTGTATACAACGACCTCATCGCCGATTCCTAACTGCAATTCTTCCATCACACTAATGTTGTGGAGACTGGCTCTGCTGACAGTCGTTCCTTCTAATTCTACTGGTTCAAAAATTGCCACTGGATTGATCAGTCCAGTTCTTGATGGGCTCCATTCAATCTCAGTTAATGTTGTCTCCGCTGTCTCATCTGCCCATTTAAATGCAATGGAATCTCTTGGGAATTTGGCTGTTCTTCCAAGACTTTTTCCATATGCAAGATCATCATAGACTAATACCAGTCCATCTGATGGCAGATCAAATTGTTCGATCTTCTTTGAGAATTCCTCAATCTCATCTCGGATCGTATCTTCTGTGACTCTGATATGTTCTACCACATCAAATCCAAGGCTTGCTGCCCAGTCTAATTTCTTCTCGAAGGAATTATCAAAATCCATACCTTCAACATCACTGACACTGAACGCATAGAAATGAACGTGGCGTTTGGCTGTGATCTCATTGTTTAACTGTCTGACGGAACCACTGCATAAGTTTCTTGGGTTCTTATACTGACTGTCAACATCTTCGATTTCTTCGTTCATCTTATAGAAATCTGAATATGGAATGATCGCTTCTCCACGAATGACCAATGTTCCCTGATATGCAATGTGTCTTGGAACATTTTCAAAAACCCTTGCGTTGTTTGTTACAACTTCTCCGACTTCCCCATTTCCACGGGTCACGGCTTTGATGAGTTCTCCATGTTCATAGGTCAGAACGATCGTTAAACCATCGAGTTTCCATGACAGGATTCCTTCCTGGCCATTTAGCCATGCTGCCAGCTGATCTGGCTCCTTTGTCTTGTCTAATGATAACATCGGAGATGGATGTGCTTCTTTTTCCAATGCTGTCATCAATTCATACCCTACATGGATCGTTGGGCTGTTTGATAAAACAGTGTTCGTCTTTTTCTCTAGTTCTAAAAGTTCATCATACATCTTATCGTATTCGAGGTTGCTCATAACTTCTTTATTCTGCTGGTAATAAGCTTTCCCTGCTTCATTTAGTGTATGAATGAGTCCTTTCATTCTGTCTAAATCATTCACTTTTTAGCTCCTTCTTTAACTCTCGTAATTCATCCGGAGTTAATTTTCGATATCTTCCTTCTTTCAGATCGCCGAGTCTAATGTTCATAACACGGACTCTCTTAAGTTTTGTCACACGGTATCCAAAGTGTTCACACATTCTTCGGATCTGTCGGTTTAATCCCTGTGTCAAGATGATCCTGAACTCGTTTGGTCCTTCTTTTATAACTTTGCATCTTCTTGTTACTGCATTGATCTCATCTAATGGTACTGGATTCCTCATATCATGAATGAATTCATTCGTAATTCGTTTATTCACTGTTACTTCGTATTCTTTTTCATGATAATTTCTTGCTTTCATGATCTGATTGGCTGCTTCACCATCATTGGTAAGCAGGATTAATCCTTGAGAATCCTTATCTAATCGTCCTACAGGATAGATCCTTGTTGGATAGTTAATATAGTCGATAATATTATCTTTCTCTTCTTTGCTTGCTGTGCATACAATTCCTCTTGGCTTATGAAAAGCCAGAAAGATCAGATCTTCCTGAATCTTTACCGGCTTTCCATCAAATGTCACGCTCTGCCCCGGAAGTACTTTGGTTCCGCTTACTGCAACTTCTCCATCGACTTCGACTCTGCCTTCCTCGACATAAGTATCCGCCTGTCTTCTGGAGCAGATTCCTGCCTGACTTAAATATTTATTTATACGCACTGCATCTTCTGTTTTACGTTTTGTCTCTTGCATTATTACCTTTCCCACTTATCACAAAGGGCGATGATCTGGTCAGCAAATTTGCCCAGGTCTTTGTTCGTTCCACCCTCATTGTGCTCAATTACAGATTTCAAACGCTCGCTGGCTGTAAGAAGTCTGATATAAGCACTGCTCTGTTTTGGTTTCTTCTGGATGCGTTCTCTTGATCCCCATTCAGTCCATTCGCCTGCAATAAGGTCAAACACATCTCCGCTGTATGGTGCTCTCGCTTTGAATTTGTATTCGTCTTTTAAGCATGATGTAAATGCTTCACAGACCGCATCTTCTCCATGAACTACAAATACTTCTTCTGGTTTCTTCTCGAAACTATTGACCCATTTTAATAACCCGTTCTTGTCTGCATGTCCGCTTAAACCTTCTAATTGTACGATATCTGCTGCCACTTTGATTGCCTCACCAAACAGTTTTACTTCTTTGGCTCCTTCGATCAGTGATCTTCCCAGAGTTCCATATGCCTGATATCCTACAAATATAATCGTATTCTCTGATCTCCACAGGTTATGTTTTAAATGGTGTCTGATTCGTCCAGCTTCACACATTCCGGATGCTGAAATGATCACCATCGGTTCTGTTTCAAAGTTGATCTCCTTTGATTCTTCTGTCGTAATGGATAAATGAAGATTGGAAAATGTGATCGGATTAATTCCTTGTTTCACTAATTCCATAGCTTCCTCATCATATGTTTCATCGATATTCATATTAAAGATCTTCGTTGCTTCCACTGCCAATGGGCTGTCTACAACAACTTTGAAATCTCCATGATTCTTGATCCTATCTTCAGCCTTAATCTGACGGATATAATATAACAGTTCCTGTGTTCTTCCAACTGCAAAGGATGGAATCACGACATTCCCACCTCGATCAAAGGTCCTCTGGATCACATCGGTCAATTCTGTCACATAATCCTGATGTTTTCCATGATAACGGTCACCATACGTAGATTCCATAATAACATAATCTGCTTCTCTCGTATAGCTCGGATCTTTGATCAATGGCTGGTTAAAGTTTCCGATATCTCCAGAGAATACCAGTTTCTTTTCTACATCTGCTTCTCTTAACCATACTTCAATGCTGGAAGATCCTAACAGATGTCCGATATCTGTAAATTTGATCGTAATGCCGTCAGCAACTTCAATCTGTCTGCCATATGGGCATGGCACGAAATACTGCATGACATTGATTGCATCATCCATCGTATAGATCGGTACAACTTCTGGTTTTCCAGATCGCCTTGCTTTCCTGTTCTTCCATTCTGCTTCAAATTCCTGAATGTGTGCACTGTCTTGCAACATGATCTCACATAGATCGGTTGTTGCTCTTGTCGCATAGATCTTTCCTCTGAACCCTTTTGCATACAACAGCGGGATCAGCCCTGAATGATCGATATGTGCATGTGTCAGCAGGATAAAATCAAGATTCCCTGCATTCACTGGAAGATCAACATTCTCGTATACATTTAACCCTTGTTCCATTCCATAGTCAACAATAAATCTTTTGCCGCAAGCTTCCACATAATGGCAACTTCCGGTCACTTCATGATCCGCTCCGATAAACATTAACTTCATGGCTTATACCTCCTCTGAAATATAGATTGGGCCAGCCGGCACGATATCTTTTAGATACTCATGCTCTTTTAATATCTGTCCTGCATCGTAGTCAAAAAACACCTGTGTCAGCTCGTCGATTGAAATTTCATCTTTCCATCCCTGTGCATCCGTTGTGTGTATGTCTAATGTCTCATCTTGTGGTATGTCTGCACGTTGAATGGATATCTTATGATTCAGACATTGAAACTGGAATACTCCATTCTGATCCTTGATATATGGATCTTTCACCAATATCCTGAATGTAAAATCGTTCTTTCCTTGCAAGATATCTCCCCAAGCAGTAAGGTTCGTGATCCTTGCCATGATCTTTGGTACTTTTTTGCTTTGTATAAAATCCTTTCCTGTTGAATTTCCCTTGAATAAATTTCCTTCTGTGATATAAATCTTCTTACCTTTGTGTCGTTGTTTGATCTGGTTAATCATATGTTCTGGCTCTAAAGAATACGCCCATCGGATATATACTTCATCTTCTTCAAAACTTTCTGCAAATACGCCTTGTAACAGATCGTCTTCATAATAAGCTAAGAGGCTTCCATCTCCACTCTGGCTTTCTTTTTCCAGTCGTCTCAGGTATGGTTCATCCGGAACTGTATATATCTTGTATTGTTCCATAAACCGCTCTAAAAAATTCTGGATCGTCTGATAATCTTCTGCCATTATATGAACGATCTTATGATTTCTATCCGTTGTATCATCTGTATATAAAATGTTATGATCATCGATCATTGTTTCTTCCCAGTCCATCACAAATCGAAACTGAAATGGTTCATAATATGCTTTATTCGCAGGCATCAGATACGTAAATGGCTGTTGCTGCTCATGCATATCATTCAAACACTTCTTAAGCATCTCTGCCATGATGCCTCTTCTTCTATATTCCTTCCACACCGCAACTGCTACAATATAATTTAATGTATATGTCTTCTTTCCTGCTCTTATGTGATATGGATTTAAATGGAGCATTCCTAAGATCTTGTTGTCTTCTTCTGCCAGTATCACCTGATTCGTTGCATATATCTCTTCAAAATAATATTGTGCAAACGGCTCTGGATCTTCAAAAATCTTCTGATACATATCATATACTGGCTGTTTGTCTTTGTTTTTCTGATAAATGATCTCCATGCTATTTCCTTTATTCTTATTTTGTTTCATTAAGCAGACACACTGCCTGTGCACTGATCCCGAGTCCCTCTCCTGTGAATCCTAAATGTTCTTCTGTCGTTGCTTTGACATTCACCTGATCTGGATCTACTTTGAGGGTCTTACTGATATTTTCTTTCATTGTTGGAATATAATTTAATAACTTTGGTCTCTGTGCAATGACTGTCGCATCCACATTCCCAATCTCGTATCCTTTTTCCTCGATCAATCTTACAACTTCTGCTAACAACTTCATGCTGTCTGCATTATGATATGCAGGATCTGTGTCTGGAAAATGCTTTCCGATATCTCCTAATGCTGCTGCCCCAAGGATCGCATCTGTGATCGCATGCAGCAGAACATCAGCATCTGAGTGTCCTAATAATCCTTTCTCATATGGTATATTTACTCCGCCTAAGATCAAGTCTCTTCCTTCTACTAACTGATGGACATCATATCCCATTCCTACACGCATATTCTTGCTCTCCTTTTTTTGTTTTTATTATAACATGATTTCACTCTTTTATCATGATTTTTAGCAAGAAAGAATCCTACTTTGTAGGATTCTCCGCCGCAGTGCGATCCTGCCCAGAGGGCTTTTTTATTTCATAGGGGATTTCATCGAAATTTCCTATGAAATCAAAACCACCGGCTTAGCCGGTGGTTTGTACTAGCCCTATAAGGGCTTATTA
>OLNC01000089.1_pt1 | contig 109305 bp, 101 predicted proteins | sample 1672011 | NCBI WGS metagenome assembly OLNC01 (sample SAMEA3136636, study PRJEB25190) | human gut metagenome | biome: human gut; feature: human-associated habitat; material: faeces | place: Austria | collected 2013
GGCAGAGTGCCATGAAATGTCCTACATGAAGGCTGTCTGCGGTAGGGTCAAAGCCGATATAGAAAGTAGCTTTACCGTTGTTTACCATTTCTTTGATCTCATCTTCGTCTGTTACCTGGGCAATCAGGCCTCTCGCCTTCAGTTCTTCCCATACTGTCATAATTCCATTCCTCCTGTATAAAAAGCCCGGTTCCTGTCCGTTTAGGACGAGAACCGGGTCCCGTGATACCACCTAAATTCGCAGGAAAAAATTCCCACCTCATTGAGCACGATAACGAGTGCCGATCCGTCGCAGCCTACTGAAAAAATTCGGTGCGAAGCTCCGGGATGTATTCACAAAAGTTCTGCACGCGCCTCTCACCGTCCGGCAACTCTCTGTGTGTGTTCCTTATGTTACTTCTTCCCTTCAAAGCCGATGTAATATACTTCTAAAAGTATACAAAGTGAAAAAATGTTTGTCAAGGGTGATTTTGGTATTTGAAGGAAAAGACAGTCACACATGGAAAGCTCCCTTCATAATATGAAGTGTGAACAAAATCTGGAGGATTTTACCATGAGTGATTTAGCTGCTACAAACTGCGGATGCGGCAATGACGGCTGCGGCTGCAACAACAACTGTGGATGCGGCAATGGAACCGGTCTTTTCGGAGATAATTCCTGCAGCTGTATTCTTTGGATCATCTGCCTGATGTGCCTCTGCGGAAACAATGGCTATGGTTGCAGTAACAACTGTGGATGCGGCAATGATTCCTGCTGGATCATCATTGTACTGCTCCTGCTCTGCAGTGGCGGATGTGGAAACAACGGCTGTGGCTGCTGATGTCCGATGATGGGCAGAGGTTAATCCCTCTGCCTTTTTTGCGTCGCATATCGAAGAGACGCGGGTAGCGCATCCGCTGATTGTGGTTGTCTGTTTTGTTCTTGATGCTCATTCCTTCTTATGTGTTTTTGGCTTTGTTTCTTCTGCACACACTGCAGATCTATTTCATAAAAAGAATTGCCATCTACAACAAGCTGTTCATTTTTTGGAGTATTCATATCTGTCTGCCTTTCTAAAGGAAGTCTGATTTATCATATGTCAAAACGGTGTAACCGGACATAAAATAATAAGCAAAAGCATATAGTTTTGAAAAAAGGAGGCACTTGATGGAAATGGAGCCGGAAGTAATGTCTCAGACTGCACTGGATCAGCTTGTATGCAGTGAACAGTCTCAAATGCTGAAAGCATTGATACCATATACTTCCTCCCAAAGTCAGCAGTTTTTTGCATTGTATGCCAAGCTTATGGAACTCCAGAATACAGTTGCACTGTTTCGCGGAGGGCAAAATGACGTGCAGATCTGCAGTCTGAAAGGAGAAACAGATCCCCTGGAGATGCTGGAGGATATTCGGAAATTCAGTTATGGAAAAAGCCGTCATCAGCTTGACCAGATCAAAGATATACTTGTGATGATACAGTTATTAAAGACAATCAATGAATAAAACAGGAACTATATAAGAAGTAAAATGATCATAAATGATAGAAAGGTAAAACATGGACGAAAACAGAAATGAAGACTGGAAGATGGATCCAAAACTCAAAAATATTGATGCCGGAAAACTGGATATGCTTCAAAAACTCGCAGAAAAAGGAAGCGGAAAATCCGCTTCCGATATGTTGCCCTTTCTTATGAGTGCTGCTGCTTCCGGGAAAAAGAACGGACTCAATTTTTCACAGAATGAAATCTCAGCTGTTCTTGAAGTGATGAAGGCCGGAAAATCCCCACAGGAAGCCGCCAAAATTGACAAAATTGTCAGCCTTATGCGAATGATACACTGATCAGATCTTTAGTCAACAGCTCTCCCGCCGGATTACTCCTGCATGGAAAGAACAGATTTGTTCTGCCAGATATATGTGATCAGTGAAATAATGGTCAGTGCGAGGGACAACCAGATAAAAAGCTGTTCCAGTGTAACAAAGATTCCGCCAAAGTGGAGAATCAGCAAAATGATCATAATCATCTGGGAGGCGGTTTTGAATTTGCCCCAGTAGTTTGCTGCAATTACAATGCCGTTTTCGGCTGCAATCAGACGAAATCCGCTGATAATAAATTCACGGCCGATAATGATGATTACGAACCATGCCGGCAGGCGATTAAGTTCGATCATGCAGATCATCGCAGAGCAAACAAGAAGTTTGTCAGCGAGTGGGTCCATAAATTTACCAAAATTTGTAACAAGATTATTTTTGCGTGCCAGATATCCATCAAACCAGTCGGTAACACTGGCAACTACAAATAATGCAAGTGAGATATAACGGTTTGCATCACCGCCCCATCCGGTAAGAAGAAAAACAACAAGGAACGGAACGATAATCATTCTGGTAACTGTAAGTTTATTTGGTGTATTCATCAGTCAACTCTCCTATCAAATCGTATTCCAAAGCGCCTGTAACGGTTACTTTTGCAAAATCACCGGTAACAAGCAATTCTCCTGTCTGTACAAAGATATATCCGTCTACTTTCGGTGCATCTCCGTAGGTACGGCCAATATAAGCACTTTCGCCTAAAACCTTTCCTTCAATCATGACCAGGACTTCCTGTCCGATACGGTCATTTCCTTTATCAAGGGAAATTTCCTGCTGAAGCTCCATGATCTCATCGCGGCGTGCTTCTTTTACTTCTTCAGGAACCTGGCCTTCCATAGTCTCGGCAGGTGTGCCTTCCTCCGGGGAATACGTAAATACACCCAGACGGTCAAATTCCATCTCATCAACAAATTCCATAAGTTCCTGATGATCTTCTTCTGTCTCACCCGGGAATCCGGTAATCAGAGAAGTGCGGAGCACAATGTCCGGGATTTCACGGCGAAGTTTGGTGATGATATCAATAAGCTGCTGTTTGGAGGTGCGGCGTCCCATGCGACGAAGAATTTTGTCACTTGCATGCTGAATCGGAAGATCCAGATAATGACAGATCTTAGGTTCTGCTTTCATAACCTGGATCAGCTCGTCGTAAATTTCCTCCGGATAGCAGTAAAGCACACGGATCCAGCGGATTCCCCTGATCTGACAGAGCTTCTTAAGAAGAAGATGCAGAGTTTTTTTGCCATAAAGATCCGTGCCGTATACAGTGGTTTCCTGTGCAACCAGGATCAGTTCCCTAACACCCTGCGATGCCATATACTCGGCCTGTTTCAGAAGGCGTTCTTCCGGTACGCTGCGAAATTTACCACGAAGGGATGGAATGATGCAGTAAGTACAGTGCTTATCACAGCCTTCGGCAATCTTGAGATATCCGAAATGCCCTCCGGTGGTGATAACTCTGCGGCCGCAGTCTTCCGGAAGTTCATTGATATCGCGGAATTCCTGAAAAACATTTCCTGCCTTTACTTCATTTAAAGCTTTGACGATATCTCCGTAAGATGTTGTTCCAAGTACGGCATCAACTTCCGGAATCTCCTGTGTGATTTCCTCTTTGTATCGCTGTGCCATACATCCTGTCACGATCAGGGCCTTACAGGTTCCGGATTTTTTGTATTCGGCCATCTCAAGGATGGTGTTGACACTCTCTTCTTTTGCGTCATGAATAAAACAGCATGTGTTAATGACAATGGCATCGGCTTCCTCTTCTGAATCGACGATTTCATGCCCGTTTGCTGTGAGTAGTCCGAGCATTTCTTCAGAATCAGCAAGGTTTTTATCACAACCCAGTGATATAAATAATATTTTCATAAAATCTCCTGACAATACATAATCAGAAGACAACTGCCTTCTGATCATGGTTTTTAACTGATATAAATACTGGACAAACTTTACTCGTTATCTTCTTCCGGTGCGGAAACTGTTTCTGATGCTTCTTCTGTTGCCGGAGCAATCGTTTCTTCATCGCTTTCAGCAGCTACGATTTTAACTTCACCTTTGTAAAGTTCGTCGATAGCAACAGAAAGAGGCTTTTTGTCAGCAGCGTTTGGTACGAGCGGTTCTGCGCCTGCAATGAGCTGTCTTGCTCTCTTGCTGGTTGCAAGTACCAGAGAATAACGGCTGTTCAGCATCATTGTGTTGTCGTCTTCCTCTGCGTTATTGTTAATTGCCTGAATAAGTTCTGAATATGATGGATGTAACATCTTATTTATCTCCTTTCATAAAGATCCGCGCTTCCTGCTGGATCGTGTTGATGAATTCTTCATTGCGCTGTGCCCTTGCACGTTCGCTTAAAATAATCTGGTGAAGACGGTCTACACAGTCCTCTACCTGATCGTTGACCAAAATATAATCATAAGAAGGCATTCCTTCAGCTTCTTCTGATGCACGTCTGAGACGTGATTCAATCACGTCGGCAGTTTCTGTACCGCGTCCTACAAGGCGATTACGGAGTTCTTCGAAACTCGGTGGTGTAACAAATACCAGAACAGCCTCCGGATTTTTTGCTTTGATCTGCATAGCTCCCTGAATTTCAATTTCAAGAATTACATTTTTGCCTTTGGCAAGCATTTCTTCTACATAAAAACGCGGAGTACCATAATAATTGTCTACATATCTGGCATACTCAAGAAATTCATCATTCTCGATCATGGTCTCTACTTCTTCTTTGGTTTTGAAGAAGTATTCGATACCATCCCGTTCTCCTTCACGGGGATTTCTTGTAGTAACAGAGATTGACAATGCATAATCGTCATATTTTTGTATAAGACGTTTCATGACGGTACCTTTGCCGGCTCCTGAAAAGCCGGAAACAACTGTTAAAACACCCTTACTCATGCTCATCTTCCTTTTCTTCGTAATCATATGCTTCTGCAAAACGTCTGGCAATCGTTTCAGGCTGTAATGCAGAAAGGACAAGGTAATCATCGGAAGTCACGATAACCGCTTTTGTCTTGCGTCCCTGTGTTGCATCGATCAGTTCACGTGTGCCCTTGATACTCTGGATCATCCGCTTTACCGGTGCGGCATCCGGGCTTACAACCGCAACGATCTTGCGGGAATTTACGACATTTCCAAATCCGATGTTGATCAGTTTAGCCAAAACTTCCCTGCCTCCGTTATTCTATATTCTGAATCTGTTCGCGGATCTTTTCAATTTCCGTTTTCAGATCGATTGCAATATCTGAAACTTCAAGGTCACTGGATTTGGACAGGATTGTATTGGCTTCGCGGTTCATTTCCTGAGCCATAAAATCCATCTTACGTCCGACGCCTTCTTTTTCTTCGAGGATCTTCTGCATTCCATGAATATGGCTGTGCAGACGGACAGTTTCTTCGTCATTACAGATCTTGTCAGAGAAAAGAACAACCTCCGCCGCGATGCGGCTGTCGTCAATCTGCGAATCCTCAAGAAGTTCGTGTACCTTCTGTTCCAGTTTCTCGCGGTATTCCTGAACAACTTTCGGAGAGCGTTCTTCTACGCGATCTACCTTTTCGTCCAGACCGGCAAGTTTGTCAAGAAGATCTTCTTTCAGATGCTGTCCTTCTCTGGTACGTGTCTCAACAAATCGAACGCAGGCTTCTTTAAGAGGTTCTTCGAGAAGTTTCCATAACTGTTCTTCATCCATGGACTGTTCTTCCATGGTCAGAACTTCCGGATATCTGGATAAGGTGGTCACGCGGACATCGTTTTCCAGATGAAACTCTTCTGCCATCTGATTCAGATAAGAAAGATATTCTGCAGCAAGTTCTTTGTTGTATTTGAGAGTGTAATCATTTGAAGTATAATCTTCATAAGTGATGAATACATCTACCTTACCGCGCTGCATATACTGCTTCATAAGATTACGTACCTGACCCTCCAGCATATTGAAACGCCGTGGCATTTTAATATTCAGATCCAGGTATCTGTGATTGACAGATTTCATTTCTACCGTGATACGGCACTGCTCTGTCACTTTTTCTGCATGGCCGAAGCCTGTCATACTTTTTATCATAAGTTTTCTCTCTTTGCAAGTCTCATTTTCTACATACAGATTTATTATAGAGCATTCTAAAAAGGTAGTCAATTTCTTTTTCTGACCTGAAGTTGTTTTTTTGTATGAATATACTTTATTCTGCTAAATGGTTACATTGACACATTGCCATGTCACGAGGTACAATATCAGCGAATCATTCAGAAGGGAATTGCATATAAAATGAAAGAAAAGTTAAAACATTTTTCGCTTCTGACTGTCAGTACGCTGATCATGGCAGTCGGAACATACTTTTTCAAATTTACAAATAACTTTACATTTGGGGGAATTACCGGTCTTGCGGTTCTGGTTGCAGATAAGACATCTATTTCTGCCAGTGACTTTTCCTTCATTGTAAATATGCTGCTCCTTGTACTCGGATTTGTGGTACTGGGAAAAAAATTTGCCGCAAAGACAGCATATTGCAGCATTCTTCTTTCGGTTACACTTTCTACACTGGAACGTGTCTGTCCGATGGATCATCCGCTGACAGATCAGACCATGCTGGAACTCTGTTTTGCGATTGCACTTCCGGCACTTGGATCTGCGATTCTGTTTAATATCGGTTCATCAAGCGGCGGTACGGACATCATTGCAATGATCCTTAAGAGATACAGCAGTTTTGATATCGGGAAGGCGCTTCTTATGACGGATATTATGATCACTGTTGCGGGATGTTTTGTTTTTGATATTAAAACCGGACTGTATTCTTTCCTCGGTCTTACAATCCGCTCTTTTATGATTGACAACTTTATTGAGGGATTTAATCTTTCGAAATATTTCAATGTTGTCTGCGATGAGCCGGAACCGATCTGCAACTATCTTGTACATGAGCTGAACCGAAGTGCAACGGTCGTTCGTGCCCAGGGAGCTTTTTCAGGAAAAGACAAATATATCGTATTTACCGTACTCAGCCGTCCTCAGGCAGTACGTCTTCGTAACTTTATTAAAGAAAACCAGCCGAGTGCATTTATGCTGATTTCTAATACAAGCGAAATCATCGGTAAGGGATTTCACAGCATCTGATATGCACTAAAGGAGAAATAAAATGGCATTTGATGGCATCACCATCGCTGCAATGGTACAGGAATTACATAAAAATCTGGATAACGGCCGTTTTAACAAAATTGCACAGCCGGAGGCGGATGCTCTGATGATTACCGGAAAGGGAGCAAACGGACAGTGCAGGTTATTTGTTTCTGCAAGTCCTTCTCTTCCGCTGATCTATTTTACGGGCAAAAACAAACCAAGTCCCCTGACTGCGCCAAACTTCTGCATGCTGCTCCGCAAGCATCTGGGAAGTGCAAGAATCGGAAATATCGTACAGCCGGGACTGGAACGTGTGGTAGAGTTTGAACTGGAACATTTAAATGAACTGGGCGATCCATGTAAAAAATATCTGATTGTTGAACTGATGGGAAAATACAGCAATATCATCTTCTGTGATGAGAACAGGATGATCCTTGACAGCATCAGGCATGTTTCTTCCCATATGAGTTCTGTCAGGGAAGTTCTTCCGGGAAGAGATTATTTTCTTCCGCAGACACAGGAAAAACTGGATCCGCTGACGATTACAGAAGAAGCTTTTAAAGAATCTGTATGTAAAAAGCCGTGTAACATTGCAAAGGCAATCTATACAACACTGACTGGAATCAGTCCTCTGATCGCAGAAGAAATCTGCTATCGTGCTTCCATTGACGGAAGTGATTCGGCACAGTCCCTTGACGAAAATGAGGCAACACATCTTTATTATACGTTCCATCGACTGATTGAACTGGTTCAGGAAGGCGCTTTTACTCCAAATATCATTTACAGGGATGATGAACCGGTAGAATATGCCGTTCTCCCACTCACTCAGTATGGTCAGGAATATCACTGTCAGACATTTGAATCTGTTTCGGAAATGCTGGAAACTTACTATGCATCGAAGGAAATCCTGACAAGAATCCGTCAGAAATCTTCTGATCTCCGAAGAATCGTACAGACTGCTCTTGAACGAAACCGCAAGAAGCTTATTCTTCAGCAGAAACAGATGAAGGATACTGCCAAAAAGGACAAATATAAAGTTTATGGAGAACTGATCAATACGTATGGTTATGGGCTGGAGGACGGCTGCAAATCTTTTAAGGCTCTTAATTATTATACGAATGAAGAAGTTACGATTCCTCTGGATCCGACGATGACACCGGGAGAAAATGCAAAGAAATATTTTGACCGCTACGGTAAGCTGAAACGTACCGAAGAGGCGCTGACAGAGCAGATCGCGGATACAGAATCTGAAATCGAACATCTGGAATCCGTATCAAATGCGCTTGATATTGCGCGTGCAGAGAGTGATCTCAGCCAGATCAAAGAAGAACTGACTGAGTATGGCTATATAAAGAAACATTATACAAATAAAAAAGGCCAGAAAGCACAGGCAAAATCAAAACCGTTCCATTATATTTCCAGCGATGGATTTGATATCTTTGTAGGAAAAAATAATTACCAGAATGACGAGCTGACCTTTAAAATGGCAACCGGCAATGACTGGTGGTTCCATGCCAAAAAGATGGCAGGATCCCATGTTGTTGTAAAAACTCCGGACGGAGAACTTCCGGATCGTACCTTTGAAGAAGCCGGACGTCTTGCTGCTTACTATTCAAAAGGCAGAACTGCACCCAAAGTAGAGATTGATTATATCCAGAAAAAACATGTCAAGAAACCTGGTGGCGCCAAACCGGGATTTGTAGTTTATTATACAAACTACTCTCTCATGGCTGCACCTGATATCTCAGACATCAAAGAAGCCCCCCGGTCATAAACCGGAGGGCTTTTCTTACACATTTCTTATAAATCCCGATACTTTTTATTTGGCAACAAAGTTGACAATCTTGTTTGGAACATAGATCTCTTTGATCAGGTTTTTGCCCTCGAGGAAAGATGCGATTCTCTCATCTGCTTTTGCAATCTCAAATGCTTTTTCTTTTTCGCAGCCATTTGGGATTACAATGGTTCCTCTTACTTTACCATTAACCTGGACACCGATCTCAACGGTCTTGGAAACAGTCTTTCCTTCATCATGTACCGGCCATGGAGCAACTGCGAGCAGTCCCTCTCCGCCGAGGAATTCCCAGATTTCTTCGCAGAGATGCGGAGCAAACGGGCTTAAGAGCTTGATAAAGATTCCTAAATCTTCTTTGCCGATATGACCTTCTGCAGTGATCTCATTGATCAGAGTCATAAGACTTGCGATTGCTGTGTTGAATTTCAGGCTTTCAATGTCGGAAGAAACTTTCTTGATGGTACGGTGAATCTTCATCTCCAGTTCGTCGGAAACAGGTTCTTCGGAAAGGATATCGGTCAGACCTGCAACACGGTCAAGGAATTTCTTACAGCCTTTTACAGAACTGTCGCTCCACGGTGTTGCTGCGCCGTAATCACCCATGAATAATACATAAGTACGAAGGGTATCTGCACCGTACTCTTCTACGATGTCAAGCGGATCGACAACGTTACCTTTGGATTTGCTCATCTTGTCTCCGTCCGGTCCGAGGATCAGTCCCTGGATAGAACGTTTTGCGTATGGCTCCGGAGTATTTACAACACCGAGGTCATACAGGAAATGATGCCAGAATCTGGAATAGATCATATGTCTGGTAACGTGTTCCATACCACCGTTATACCAGTCAACCGGCATCCAGTATTTGAGTTTGTCCATATCAGCCAGTGCCTGTGTGTTGTGCGGATCGGTATATCGTAGGAAATACCAGGAAGATCCTGCCCACTGAGGCATGGTATCTGTTTCACGTTTTGCTGCTGCTCCACATTTCGGGCATGTGCAGTTTACGAAAGAATCAATCTTTGCAAGTGGCGACTGACCGTCTTCACCTGGTTCGAAATCTTTGACATCCGGCAAACGAAGCGGAAGTTCTTCTTCCGGAACAGCTACAACACCACAGTTCGGGCAATGGATAAGCGGAATTGGCTCGCCCCAGTATCTCTGACGGTTGAATGCCCAGTCTTTCATCTTGTACTGAACACCTGCTTTGCCGATGCCTTTCTTCTCGAGTTCTTCAAGCATACGTTCAATTGAATCTTTTTTCTTTGTATAGCCGTTGAGGAAATCGGAATTGATCATTTCGCCGTCGCCTGTGTAAGCTTCTTTGGAAATGTCACCGCCTTTGATGACCTCGATGATATCAATACCGAATTTCTTTGCGAAATCATAGTCACGCTGATCATGTGCCGGAACTGCCATGATCGCACCGGTACCGTAACCCATCATTACATAATCTGCAATGTAGATCGGAATCTTCTTACCGTTGACCGGGTTGATACCTTCCAGTCCCTGAATACATACACCTGTTTTGTTTTTGACGAGCTGTGTTCTCTCGAACTCAGTTTTCTTTGCACATTCGTTACGATATGCGGTGATCTCGTCCATATTTGTTACTTTGTCTTTGTACTTGTCGATGATCGGATGTTCCGGAGCGATTACCATGAAAGTAACACCGAACAGAGTATCCGGTCTGGTTGTATAAATTTCAAGTTTTTCATCGATGCCGTCAATATCAAAGTTAACGAATGCACCCTTTGATTTGCCAATCCAGTGGATCTGCTGCTGCTTTACATTGTCCGGATAATCAACATCTTTCAGACCTTCCAGAAGCTTATCAGCATACTGGGTGATGCGCAGATACCATACGTCTTTGGATTTCTGTACAACTTCGCTATGGCAGATATCGCATTTGCCGCCCTGACTGTCTTCGTTGGAAAGAACAACCTTGCAGTGCGGACAATAGTTTACGAGGGTTCTGTCTCTGAATACAAGACCTTTTTCGAACATTTTGAGGAAGATCCACTGTGTCCATTTGTAGTAATCTTCGTCTGTAGTATCGATGACACGATTCCAGTCAAAAGAAAATCCGACTTTTTTTAACTGGTTGGAGAATTTCTTGATATTCTCGTCGGTAATGATACGTGGATGTGTGCCGGTCTTTACAGCGTAGTTCTCAGTAGGAAGACCGAATGCATCAAATCCGATCGGGAAAAGTACATTATATCCTTCCATACGACGTTTACGTGAAATAACCTCGAGGCTTGAGTATGCTTTGATGTGACCGACATGCATACCGGCACCACTTGGATACGGGAATTCTACAAGACCATAGAATTTTGGTTTGTCGCTGTTGTCTTTGGCTTCAAAGACTTTGCTTTCTTCCCATTTTGCCTGCCACTTGGGCTCGATCTTTTTAAACATGTATTTCATTTCTATGCTTCCTCCAACATTGTTATCTAAAAATTAATTCTAATTCAATACGTTCTGTTTGTCAATGCTTCTGTTACGGTACTGTCGAGGCGTCATGCCATATTTTTCCCAAAAGATTTTGCCCGGATATGCATTGGAAGAAAAACCATATTGCCGGCTTATCTTTGTGATGGACCTTTTTTACACACTGAAAGCCCTTCACCTCAATTTAAAGTGAAGGGCTTTCTATGTGATTTGAGTTTACAGATGCAGATTATTCAACTGCATCAACTTTGTTTGCTCTTGCTTCGATCTCTTTTGCCTGGATATCATTCGGGGCTTGTTCATAACGGGCAAATTCATAAGAGAAGTCTCCGCTTCCGCCGGTCATGGAACGAAGTGTTGTAGAATATCCGTAAATCTCGAGCTGCGGAACATCGGCTTCAATGATGGTATTACCTTCGTGATCCGGATTCATGCCGAGTACACGGCCACGACGTTTGTTCAGGTCACCCATAACATCACCTGTATATTTATCCGGAACGATTACCTTCATGGAAACGATTGGCTCAAGAAGTACAGGAGATGCATCCATGAAACCTTTCTTGAAGGCAAGGATCGTTGCCATCTTGAATGCCATTTCTGAAGAATCAACCGGATGGAAAGATCCATCATAAAGAGTAGCTTTTACGCCAACTACCGGATATGCAGCCAGAGGTCCTTTCAGAACGCATTCCTGCAGACCTTTTTCGACAGCCGGGAAGTAGTTCTTCGGTACGGCACCACCAACTACTACCTGTTCGAATACATATGGAGTTTCCAGATCACCGGATGGCTCAAAACGCATCTTAACATGTCCATACTGTCCATGTCCGCCGGACTGTTTCTTATGTTTGCCTTCTACGTCAGAGTTCTTGCGGATGGTCTCACGGAAAGCAACCTTCGGCTTGGAAAGTTCGATTTCTACTTTGTAGCGTTCTTTCAGTTTGCTGACTACAATGTCGAGATGCTGATCGCCCATACCGTAAAGAAGCGTCTGTCTGTTGGCAGAATCATTTACTACGCGAAGTGTCTTATCTTCGCTTGCCATTTTTGCAAGAGACTGTGCAATCTTGTCTTCGTCGCCTTTCTTGACAGCTTTGTATCTCTTATAAGTATATGGTGTAGAGATCACTGCTTTCGGATAAAGAACCGGAGAAGCTTTGGCTGCAAGGCTGTCACCTGTCTGCACGCTTGCAAGTTTGGCAATCGCGCCGATATCACCTGCATGAAGTTCCGGAACTTCGATCGGTTTGGAACCTTCAAGTACATAAAGTTTGTTCAGACGTTCTTCAACACCCTTTTCTACATTGAGCAGAGTATCATCAGATTTGATAACACCGGATGCAACCTTAATGAGAGAATACTTGCCGAGGAACGGATCTGCGATTGTTTTCCATACATATGCAGATTTGGCTTTTGAAAAATCATAATTTGCTTCAAAAATTTCATTGGTCTTCTGGGAAATACCGTTGCAGGAACGTTTGTCCGGGCTTGGGAAATATCCGCAGATATCATCGAGGAGGTTGGATACACCACGAAGATTGATCGGGGAACCCATGCATACCGGGACGATGCTTGCGTCCTGTACATTTGTTGCAAGTGCTGCGGAAACTTCTGTTACGGAGAACTCATCTCCTTCGAAGTAACGATCCATAAATTCTTCGCTGGTCTCTGCTACAGATTCCATAAGGATGTCATGATATTTCTCCAGATATTCATCCAGGTATTCCGGAACATCACACGGTTCCTTGCCTGCTTTGTCAATATATTTACGACCTGCCTGTTTGACAACATTGACATAACCAACAAATTTGCCATCCTCACGGATCGGGAAATGAAGCGGTGCGATCTTTTTGCCATAAAGCTCAGTCAGTTCTTCTACTACTTTTCGATAGCTGACGTCATCCACATCCATGTCTGTTACGAAGAACATACGCGGAAGTTTATATTTTTCACAGAGGTTCCAGGCCTTCTGAGTACCTACCTGTACACCGGCTTTACCGGAAACAACGATGATTGCTGCATCTGCTGCGCTGACAGCTTCTTCTACCTCACCCACAAAATCAAAATATCCTGGTGTGTCAAGTACATTCACTTTTACCTTGTCCCAAGGTACCGGAATCAAAGTAGTCGAAACAGAAAAATGTCTTTTGATTTCTTCTTTATCAAAGTCACTAACGGTATTTCCATCCTCTACTCTGCCAAGGCGGTTAGTCATTCCTGCCAGATAAGCCATTGCCTCTGCTAATGTGGTCTTTCCGGATCCCCCATGTCCTAAAAGAACCACATTGCGGATTCGGTCAGTTCTATAAACGTCCATATGTAATACCTCCCTGTTTGTCTAATATGTTCATATATTACTAAAAATTCTTGCACTTTTCAAGTATTTTATATAATTTTAACAACATTTTTTATTCGAATTGTGTATAATTTTAACGAATTTACCGATTTTATGGCTTTATTTGACATTTATAGTATATTCTTTTAAAATAAGAACATAGTTTTTATTAATGCAACTTGGGAAAGGATACAAAACATCATGAAAACCATTGGTTTTATCGGGCTTGGCCTTATCGGAGGATCTATCGCAAAAACGATCCGCAAATTTCATCCAGATTATCATATTCTGGCATACGCAAAACACAAAGAAACTCTGGCTGCAGCACTCAGCTGTAATGCCATCGACGCTGTACTGGAAGAAAAGGATGAGCGATACCGTACCTGCGATTATATTTTCCTCTGCGCACCGGTAGAATACAATATAGAATATCTGAAATACTTAAAGGATGTGATCTCTGACGGCTGCATCATCACTGATGCCGGCAGCGTAAAAGGACCGATCCACAAAGCAGTTGAGGAACTTGGCATGGAACACTGCTTCATAGGTGGTCATCCGATGGCAGGTTCTGAACAGTCAGGATTTGAACATTCTTCTGACCATCTGCTTGAGAATGCATATTATATACTGACTCCGGGCGGTGAAGTCCCACTGGAAAAACTGACAGAGTTTTCAGAACTAATTGATTCCCTTGGTTCTATTCCGATGGTCCTTACTGCAGAAGAACATGATTTTATTACGGCAGGTGTCAGTCATCTTCCGCATATTATTGCATCTTCTCTTGTTAATCTGGTCAACAAGCTGGATAACGAAGCAGAATATATGAAAACAATTGCAGCCGGGGGCTTCCGTGATATCACAAGGATTGCTTCTTCTTCTCCGGTAATGTGGGAACAGATCTGCATGGAAAATCACGAAAATATTTCTACCGTCCTTGATGAGTATATTCGTATGCTGATCCAGATTCGCTGCTCGATTGATAATCAGGAGGCAGATAATCTTTATGATATGTTTGCCCGTTCCAGAGATTACCGCGATTCCATCGATGCAACCTCTTCCGGACTGATCACCAAAACCTATGTGCTGTATATCGATATCGTAGATGAAGCCGGCGGAATTGCGACTATTGCCACAATCCTTGCCATGGAAAGCATCAGCATCAAGAATATCGGCATTATCCATAACCGCGAATTCGAACAGGGTGTTCTGAAAATCGAATTTTATGAAGAGGGTGCAATGCAGAAAGGTTGTGCACTTCTCAAAAAACGTAATTACATTGTATATGAACGGTAGGTAAACATATGGAAATCAAAAAACAGACTAATTTAAGGGGGACACTGACGGTACCGGGAGATAAATCCATCTCCCACCGTGCTGTTATGTTTGGTTCTCTTGCAAAAGGAACCACCCGTATTTCTCATTTTCTGGAAGGCGCCGACTGTCTGTCAACAATCACATGTTTCCGCAAAATGGGCATTGATATCGAGCGAAATGCTTCGGAGATTATGGTACACGGAAACGGACTGCACGGGCTCTCTGCTCCGGACAGTATTCTGGATGTGGGAAACAGCGGTACAACAACCCGACTGATCTCAGGTATTCTTGCCGGACAGAACTTTATTTCAGAACTGGATGGTGACGATTCTATTCGCACCCGTCCGATGAAAAGAATCATGACACCGCTTACTTCTATGGGCGCAGATATCGTAAGCAAACAGGATAATGGCTGTGTACCTCTTGTCATTCACGGAAAAACACTTCACGGAATTCACTATGATTCACCGGTTGCTTCCGCTCAGGTAAAATCCTGTGTGCTTCTTGCAGGTATGTATGCAGATGGCATTACAAGTGTTACGGAGCCGTTTCTTTCCCGTAATCATACAGAAATCATGTTGAATTATTTTGGCGCAAAAGTTACTTCTGAAGGAACAACTGCTTCTATCGTACCGGAACCGACACTGAACGGACGTGAGATTCAGGTACCGGGAGATATTTCTTCCGCTGCTTATTTTATTGCAGCCGGCCTTCTTACTCCGGGCAGTGAAATTCTTCTGAAAAACGTCGGTATCAATCCGACCAGAGCCGGAATCCTCAAAGTCTGCATGGATATGGGCGCTGATATTACACTTTTTAATGAAAGTACGGAGGGCGAGCCGACAGCGGACCTTCTTATCCGTACCAGCAGTCTGAAGGGAACAACAATCGAAGGCGGAATCATCCCGACTCTGATCGATGAGATTCCGATGATCGCAGTTATGGCAGCGTTTGCCGATGGTACAACGGTTATTCGAGATGCCCGGGAACTGAAAGTCAAAGAATCTGACCGTATCACAGTTATGGTTGACAACCTGAAACGTATGGGTGCCGACATTGAAGGTACTGAGGATGGAATGATCATTCACGGCGGCAGACCACTGCATGGTGCAACCATTGATTCTCATCTGGATCATCGTGTGGCAATGTCCTTTGCAGTTGCAGGTACGATCTGTGATGGTACCGTGGATATCCTGAACGGGGACTGTGTAAAGATTTCTTATCCGGAATTTTATAATGATCTTTATAGTTTAAATAAATAAATTATTGTGTCAGAATTATAGCCTGTCATTGCATGAAAATGTGATGGCAGGTTTTATATTTGAAAAAATGTATACTCTCCTGCCTCAGAAGACATCCTAAAAATAAAAGCAAATATCAGATGCTATTTTATTAAAATACAGGAGGTATCTATGAAAATTCTATTTTATGGCGCAAAAGATTATGACCAGCAGTTTTTTGACAAACTGAAACCGGAATATCCGAATATTGAATTTGTATTTATTGAATCCAACTTATATAAAGAAACCGCTTCTCTCGCTGCAGGATACGACGGAATCTGCGCGTTCGTCAATGCAGACCTCAGCGCAGGTGTAATCGAAGAACTGCATCATCAGAGGATCCGTCTGATTCTGATGCGCTGTGCCGGATATAATAATGTTGATCTTGCAAAAGCAAAAGAGTGTGGAATTTCAGTGCTGCGCGTACCGGGATATTCACCGGAAGCCGTCGCAGAGCATGCAATGGCACTTGTCCTGACGGCAAACCGCCATACGCATAAAGCATATATTAAATGCCGTGAAAATAATTTTTCATTGAATGGTCTTATGGGAATCAATCTTTACGGGAAAACAGCCGGGATCGTCGGTACAGGAAAAATCGGTCTTGCAATGGCACGGATATGTCAGGGATTTGGTATGAAAATTCTGGCATATGATCCGTTCCCAAATGAAAAAACGGGACTTCCCTATGTTTCTCTGGGGCAGCTTTTTTCGTCCAGTGACCTGATCAGCCTGCATTGCCCTCTCACAGCGGAGACACATCATATAGTTAACCGGGAATCTATTTCTCATATGAAAGACGGAGTCATTCTTGTAAATACTTCCAGAGGAGGTCTGATCTGTACAGAAGATCTGATTGCCGGCATTCGTGATCATAAGTTTTTTGCGGTCGGGCTGGATGTATATGAAGAAGAATCAGATTTTGTTTATGAAGATATGTCTGAATATATCCTGAAGACCTCTACAGTACAGAGACTTCTCTCTTTTCCAAATGTTGCACTGACTTCTCATCAGGGATTTTTTACAGAGGAAGCACTGACCAATATTGCAGAAACAACATTAGAAAATGCAGAGGCCTTCCGGACAGATATGGAATTAAAGAATGCGGTATCTTTGTAATAATTATTTTGAATAAGCTTCTCTTAATAAGGAGATTTCTTTTGTCCATCCTTCATCATCGTTTGGTGTCTCAAGGATAAAAGGAATCTCTTTTAATTTCGGATGACAGATCACACGCACAAGAGCATTCAGACCAATTTTACCCTCTCCTATCCGTGCATGGCGGTCTTTGTGGCTTCCAAGGTCATTGAGACTGTCGTTTAAATGAACAGCCTTTAAATTATCCAGACCTATAATATGGTCAAATGCATCTAAAACACCATCCAGATCGTTCACAATGTCATAGCCTCCATCCCATACATGACAGGTATCCAGACAGACACCAATTTTATTTTTCAGGTGTACAAGATCAATAATTTCTCTGAGTTCCTCAAAATTCCGTCCTACTTCACTTCCCTTACCGGACATGGTCTCAAGCAGAACGGTGGTACTCTGTTCTTCAGTAAGTACATCATTGAGGATTTCAGCTATCTTCTGAATTCCGATCTCAGCGCCCTGTCCTACATGACTGCCCGGATGAAAGTTATAATAATTTCCCGGAGTGTATTCCATTCTTTGAAGATCATCTGCAAATGTCTCTCTTGCAAAATCCCGGAGATTTTCTTTTGCAGCGCATGCATTTAATGTGTATGGCGCATGTGCAACGATCTTTCCGAAGTTACAGGATTCTGTAAGTTCGAGAAAGTTCCGGATGTCTTTTTCATCGATGGCTTTGGCCTTTCCTCCGCGTGGATTTCTGGTAAAAAATGCAAATGTGTTGCCGCCGTTGGCAATCATCTGCTTTGCCATCGCTGTATAGCCTTTTGAAGATGAGGTATGATTTCCGATATATAATGTTGTCATAAAAATTCTCCTTTATTAGTTTCTGAAAAGTTATTGACGGAATCCCCCAAAGTTCTTATACTTTCCTTAAATGACAAAAATTGACATTTTTCGAGAAAATATGTTACTGGGGAAAAGGGGGAAACATATGAAACAGTCTGTCCATAAAAAGCGTCCGGTGCATAAAAAACCGGTGCACAAAAAGAGTAAAATATTAAAAAAATCGCAATATTACAGACAACAGCAGCTTCGATACAGAATTTTCGGTGTTGCTGCCATTCTGGTTGTTGTGTTACTGATTCTTCTGATCAGAGGATGCTCTTCCGCTAAAGCGAAGTCAGCCTCATCAGATCAGGTACAGGCCGAAGAAAAGCCTACCGTCACATCAGAACCTGCAATGGATCCGGTATCACTTACGATCAGTGTTGTCGGTGACTGTACACTTGGTACGGATGAAGAATTTGATTATGATACAAGTCTGAATGCATATTACGATAACAATGGTCCGGACTATTTCTTTGCAAATATAAAAAATATTTTTGAGGCTGACGATCTTACGATTGCTAATTTTGAAGGTACTCTTACAGAGTCCGAAGACCGCGAGGACAAACAGTTCGCATTTAAAGCGCCTGCTTCTTATGCGGATATTCTTACTGCCGGTTCCATCGAAGCTGTCAATACAGCCAATAATCACAGCCACGATTATGGTGATCAGAGCTTCAATGATACCTTAAGTGCGCTGGATGCAGCAGGTATCATTCATTTTGGCTATGATGAAACCGCGGTCACGGAGGTTAATGGTATCAAAGTCGGTATGGTCGGTATTTATGAACTTAATGATCATCTCGGCAGAGAGGAACAGCTGAAACAAAATATTGAAAAAGTCAAAAAAGATGGTGCACAGCTGATCATCGTTATCTTCCACTGGGGAAACGAAAAAGAAGAAGTTCCGGACAGTAATCAGACTACACTCGGACATCTCGCCATTGATCTCGGGGCCGATCTTGTATGTGGCCACCATCCTCATGTCCTTCAGGGAATCGAGGAATACAAAGGCAAAAACATTGTTTACAGTCTCGGCAATTTCTGTTTCGGCGGAAATGCCTATCCGAGTGATATGGATACAATGATCTTTCAGCAGACCTTTACAATTGATTCAAATGGTGTAAAAGCTGACAATGTTACAAATATCATTCCGTGTTCTATTTCATCCGATTCTGGATACAATAATTACCAGCCGACACCGGCCAGCGGCGAGGAAGCAGACCGTATCCTGCAGAAGATTCAGGAACGCAGTTCCTGGATCGGAAGCGGATCTACGGAAAATTCTGAAGGGAACGATACCTGCGAAGTTTCAGAAGGTACTGACTCTGAAGATTCATCCGAAGATTATTCGGGCGATGAGGATCTCACGGATTCTTACGACGAAATGTAAGATCGAGAAGTCGGATTTCCGGGATATTACCTACCGTCTTCAATAATTCATTCAGGAAATCGTCAATCAGTGGATGTTCACTTCTCTGGTCATTCATAATTGCATAGCAAGTACGATACTCCGGACCGTTTTCAATGGAAACGATCCGGCAGTTTTCTTTTTCGGCAAGTTTTCGGCCGAGAGTTGCCGGCATGATCGCCCATGTATTTTTCAGATCCAGAAGCTGTCTGAGCAGTGCTATATTGTCCAGCATAACTTTTACTTCGGGGTCATTACCAAACCAGTAATCGTGCCACATAAGGAAAGTATTGCTCCATGGAATATAGATTTCATCCGCACTGTCAAGCTGTGAAGGAAGAAGACCGTCCTGATATGGCGCATCTCCTCCGCAGACAAAGACAAGCTGTTCTTCAAAAAGAGGGATTGTCTGTACTTTCTTAAAAAAATGCGGATTTGTGATCAGACCGAGATCTGCATCTTTATTTTCGACTGCTTTATAAGAGAGATTCGACTGCATAGTATTGATATGCAGACTGCATTTTGGATGTTCCTCAAGGAAATTTCCAATGACCTGTGGCATAAAATAAAAGTTCATACTGTCAACATTCACGACTCGAAGCTGTGTCGAGGGCTGTTCGAATTTGATTTTTCCCGTCTCAATCCATAACTGCTCCCACTTGCGCGCAATTGGGACAAAGCGTTGTCCGGCTTCGGTAAGCTCCAGTGTACGTGATCCTTTTTTACGTATGATCAGTTCTGTTCCGAGCTCTTCTTCCAGCGCAGACAAACGATGGCTGAGGGCAGGCTGTGATACAAACAGGCTCTCAGCCGCTTTAGAAAGGGACGGGCTGGATGCAATGGTAAGAAAGGTATGTATGTCTGTGTAATTCATAAAATTCCTCCATATATAAAAGTAATTTATATTATATAGATAAAATATTAATTTTACAATATATATATGCAAGATTATAATAAATCCAGTGAATTTAAGAAAAGGAATGATTTAAATGGATGAAGCGACACTTGAAAGGCATCTGCATCTTACTATGACGTTGATTGGTGGTTTTATGGGTGGCTATGCAATCCTTAACCGTCATGATGTATTTGGCTCTGCCCAGACAGGAAATATGCTTTCTCTTGCAATGGATGCCGTAGGACATCCGGATGAGCAATGGTTTTTCCGTGTCCTGGCAATGATGATTTACATTGTTTCCATGGCGGCAACTGTAGTAATCTCCCATAAGATATCAAAAATAAATCAAAAAAGACTCAGCATCCTGATTGATGGAGCAGTATTATTGGTCATTGGTTTTTATCCTGCAGAAATGAATCCGTTTGTTGCACTGTTTCCGATTTTTTTTGCTACTGCTTTCCAGTGGTGTTCTTTTAAAGGTGCCGACGGTTTTGCAAGTTCCAGTATTTTTTCCACAAATAATCTGCGTCAGTGTGTTACAGGATTTACCGAATATCTTTGCAGCAAAGATACAGAATCTCTTCGAAGAGGAATCTATTTCGGAAAGGTGCTGATCTGCTTTTATGGAGGAGCTGCAATTGCTTTTCTTTCCTGCAAACTTCTTGATCTGAAAGGATCCTGGATCGCAATTTTACCGACGGTTGCAGCATTCGTTATGTGTAATGCGGAATATGTTTTATATGACGTCAAAAAAAAGGATATCCTCAAGGCATCTGCCTGAGGGTATCCTTTTTACTGTTTTTATATATAAGAGTCCAAGTGGCTCTCTTTTATTTATGCTGCATCATCTGCTGCTTCTGTCTCACCATCTGCGCTGCTGTCTGTTGCGCTTGTATCCTGATCTTCATCTGTTGCGGTCATGCTTTCAACTGCTGAGGTAAGGATAGTCTCAAGCTGTGTTGCAAGCTCATCCGGAACACCGGCGGCCTTAATATTTGCAAGGAAAGTATCCCATTTGATATTTGCTACATATTCAGTCATTGCTGCATCATCAGAACCATCATAAGTCTTATCCAGAGAAGTCAGATCCGGAATATCTACGCCATCTCCATATCCGCTGCTTATTGTAAGTGTAGCGATCGGTGCACCGGATGTTGTAACAGTCAGACCTATAGAACTTGCATCTGTAGACGCATCAGACTCAAGATTGATCACCATACCAAATCCTGCCAGCGGGTTGGATGCTGCTTCGCTTTCTTCGTCTGTGGTTGTATCATCAGCTTCTGCGGCCGGGAAGGTTACATTTAATGTTCCATTATAGTAGCCTGCTTTTTCTGGTTTGGTCTCGAGGTTTTCAACGTTAATATCAGCTGCCTCTGTTCCGTCTATTGCGAAGATATAATCTCCATTCAGAAGTCCATCACTGGTTGTGCCGCTTCCGGTCAGTGTAAGGGAAGAATCCTCTGCCGTAATTTCAAGAAGTAATGCGGAAGTATCACCATCAGATGGTGCTTTCCATGTGAATACAGGAGTAGTTTCTGCTCCGTCTATGACGGCAAATTCACGTCCGACGATTCTATTGTCTGCATTTACCCATACTTTTGAGGAAAATACAGGATCTTCGGAAACTTCTCCGTCAGCAGATCCGATACTGTCAAGCGCATCTGCTACAGCATCCTCAAACTGCTGATACTGGTTTTCTCCATCGGAGGCACCTGCCCACTGTTCAAATAAACCTTTGATCTCAGCATCATCTTTGGCTGCAGTCAGGATTCCCTCTGCCATAGCTGTAACAGCTTTTTCAGAAACAGTTCCCTCATATGCAGTACAGTCTTCGCTGATGCCATCTACAGATACAGACTCTTCAACAGAAGATCCTTCTTCGATATTATCAATGATAATATTTCCGTAGCGGTCAAGAAGTGTTCCGAGTGTATCAGAATCCGGAAGTGCAGAAGAAAGATCTGACAGTGCATTCATGTAGGTGCTCATGATTTCCTGAGAGTTCTCTGCAACACCATTGGTGGTGGTGACTGTACTCTGAATCGGTGCTGTAATATATCCCTCGGACAGCTGTGGAATCTGAATATACTCAGCCATGTTTGCAAGATCCATGTAGAGATTCAGATCACACAGTTTGGTGTCGTTCAGAAGTAATCCACTGGCAATGGCTTCCACACCATCTTTGATGGTAATATCACTGTCAAAAGTAAAACTCTGAAGCCAGGAAACATCGGTGCCTCCCATAAGCGCACCGGCAAGTGCCCGTCCAGTATCTTCTACAGTCAGTGTAAATGTGCCTTTTGTTCCTTTGCAGGCTTTCTGGTAATTCTCAAGATAGCCGTCCCATGCTTCCGGTAATTTACTTACTACATTTGCAAGTGCAGTTTTTTCTGTTTCCTGATAGGAACCTGCTGCGAATACGGTGCTGCTGCCGGAAACAACCAGAGAAGCTCCCATTGCTGTAACAACAGCCTTTTTTAAAATCTGTCTGGTACGATTCATCATAAATTTCCCTCCATTTATTGTGATGATTGTATAGATATAGACAGTTTACCATGCTTTTGTCGAATATACAATATTTTTGAAGAATTATGGCACGATTGACTTTTTATTCTGTATTGTTGTATTATATATTCACATAAGAATCTTAAGACTTATCGAAAAGAGGAAATTTTCATGACAGAGACAGAGATTAAAACGCTGATTGAAAATCAGAGAAACTTTTTTCATACCGGTGATACTTTTCCGGTAAAAAAACGTATCGAGAAGCTTCGTAAATTAAAAACGGCTGTTTTGCAGCACGAGACAGAGATTAATGAAGCATTGAAAAAAGACCTTGGCAAAAGTGCTTTCGAAAGTTATATGTGCGAAACAGGACTTGTCTTAAGTGAACTTACACATATGCTCCATCATGTAAGAGAATATGCCGAGAGACAGGATGTACCGACACCGATGGCACAGTTTGCTGCGCACAGTTATAAGAAACCGGTTCCTTACGGTGTAGTTCTTATTATGAGTCCATGGAACTATCCGCTTCTGCTTTCTCTGGATCCTCTGATCGACGCGATTGCCGCCGGTAATACGGTAATCCTGAAACCAAGTGCCTTCTCTCCTGCCACAACCGCAGTTGTCAAAGCGATTCTTGCAGAATGTTTTGATCCTTCTTATGTGGCGGTGGTCGAAGGAGGACGTGAAGAAAATACAGCTCTTCTGAGCGAACGATTTGATTATATCTTTTTTACGGGAAGTCAGCATGTCGGCAGAGAGGTTATGACAAAGGCCGCTGTACACCTGACTCCGGTCACGCTGGAATTAGGAGGAAAAAGTCCATGTATCGTTGACCGCCGATGCAATTTGAAACTGGCAGCCAGACGTATCGTGTTTGGTAAACTTCTGAACTGTGGACAGACCTGCGTTGCCCCGGATTATATTTACTGCGACCGTAAAATCAGGGACAAACTGGTACGGCAGATCATCCGGCAGATTAACCGGCAATATACGACGGAACCACTTAAAAATCCGGATTATGGAAAAATCATCAATGAGAAACATTTTCGTCGGCTGCTCGGACTGATCAATAAAGAAAAAGTTGCTGCCGGTGGAAATTATAATGAGGAAACGCTGCAGATTGAGCCTACGGTACTTGATAACGTAACCTTCGAAGACGCAGTCATGCAGGAAGAAATTTTTGGTCCGCTTCTTCCGATCGTTACCTATGATTCAATCGATGAAGCAATCGAAAAAATCAATTCCATGGCACATCCGCTGGCAGTTTATGTATTTACTTCCAGAGGAAGACTTGCAAACAAAGTGATGGAACGCTGTGATTTTGGCGGTGGCTGTATCAATGATACACTGGTACATCTTGCAACTTCCGAAATGGGATTCGGCGGATTTGGCGAAAGCGGAATGGGAGCATATCATGGCGAAGAAGGTTTCCGCACCTTTACACATTACAAGAGCATTGTAAATAAAAAGACCTGGCCGGACCTTTCCATACGGTATCAGCCATATACCCCTAAGAACGAAAAGAAACTCCGGAAGTTCCTGAAATGACCAGGAGCTCTCCGGAGCTTTTTCTTACAGATACTTTTTATCTGCAGATAATATCGTTTTGTGTACTTTTTTTCTGACAAAATAGAAACAGATTACCTGCATAAGGATTGTCAGAATCCAGGATACAGGGTAAGAAATAAACAAAAATGACAGGGATCTGTGGTTCGGAAAAAGTCCGAAGATCCATACAATTCTTGTTCCTACAGTACCAATGATAGAAAGGATCATAGGCACACCGGAATGACCCATTCCGCGAAGTGCACCCGGAAACAGATCCATCAGTCCGCAGCAGAAATACGGCACTGTTGTATAGGCAAGTATTTCAATCCCGCACTGAATAACCTTTGGATCACTGGTATATAATCGTAACAGTTCATTTCCAAAGAAGTATGCGCCACACCCAAGTGTAAACGAAAAAACAAAAGACAGGATTATGCAGTCAATGAGAATTTTATCCATACGTTTTGTCTTCCGCACTCCGTAATTCTGACTGGTGAAACTCATGCATGACTGTGTAATGGAGTTTACAGAAATATATAAAAAGCCGAAGATATTGTTGGCTGCTGTATATCCTGCCATTGCAGTTGAACCGAATGAATTGACAGAGGACTGTAATAATGCATTGGAAAGATTGATAACTGTGCTCTGGATTCCGGCAGGTACACCAACCTGAAAAATCTGCTTCAGATAGAAGCTTTTGATGGTCAGTTTTGAAAAGCGGAGCTGATAACTTCCTTCCGAATGATGCAGACAGCGAAGAACAAGCACACAGGATATAAACTGTGATACAACGGTTCCTATCGCAACACCGGCAACTCCCATATCAAAAACAATGACCAGAAGTAAATTTAATCCTGCATTTGCAAGTCCTGAGATGATCAAAAAAATCAAGGGTCTTTTTGTATCTCCTACTGCTCTTAAAATGGCGGCGCCGTAATTGTACAGCATAAAGAATGGCATACCAAGAAAATATATTCTCATATACAGGGTGGACTGGTCAATGACATTATCCGGTGTACTCATAATTTCCAGAGCAACTTTCGAAAACAGAAGTCCTACAAAAGCCATAATGATACCGCTAATAAGTGCCAATGTGATCGAGGTATGTACTGTCTCCGACATTTCTTTATATTTGCCGGAAGCATAAAAACGTGCTGCAAGCACATTTGCACCGAGTGATATACCAATAAATAAGTTGGTAAAAACTGCAATCAATGCAGTAGTCGATCCGACAGCAGCCAGAGCCTGGCTTCCGGTAAACTGTCCGACAACGATAATGTCAACTGCGTTAAACATAAGCTGCAGAATACCGGAAAGCATCAAAGGCAGTGAAAAAGAGATCAGCTTGTCCATGATCGATCCATTGCACATGTCGATTTCATATTTATTATTTTTCAAAATTACTCCCCCTAAGTTTAATACTATTAATTTCCATATGCCATTATACAGGTATCAATTTTCTTTTTCAAGCCAATAAACAAAGTGCGACAACAAAAAAGCAAATCCCATAGTCTCAAAGTAATACCATATATCTGTTTTACGTCACTTAAATGCGTTTTTTAGAAAGTCAATAAAATTTAGTTTTTATTGAAAATCGCGTAGAATCAAGGTTTCTGGCACTATGCAAATCAAAAAAGACCCTGAAGGGCTGGAAAATCCAGTCCATCAAGGTCTAATCTTACGTTTGGACACATTTATTTAGTTGGTTGGGCGATTTACCCCTTTACAGGATAGATCACTTTACCCTCTCACAACATGCTATTAAGCGTTCTTTTCAGCGATAGCTGCCTGTGCTGCTGCAAGACGAGCGATCGGTACACGGAACGGTGAGCAGGATACATAGTTCAGACCAATCTTATGGCAGAACTCTACGGAAGACGGATCTCCACCGTGCTCTCCACAGATACCTACATGGAGGTTCGGGTTAACCGGTCTGCCAAGTTCGATAGCCATCTTCATGAGCTTGCCAACGCCAACCTGATCAAGTTTAGCAAATGGATCGTTTTCGAAGATCTTAGCATCGTAGTAAGCGTTCAGGAATTTACCTGCATCGTCACGGGAGAAGCCGTATGTCATCTGTGTAAGGTCGTTTGTACCGAAGCAGAAGAAGTCAGCTTCTTTAGCGATATCGTCGGCAGTAAGCGCTGCTCTCGGGATCTCGATCATAGTACCAACTTCATACTGAAGGTCGGAACCAGCTGCTTTGATCTCTGCGTCTGCTGTTTCTACTACGAATTTCTTAACATATTTAAGCTCTTTGATATCGCCAACAAGCGGGATCATGATTTCCGGTTTGATTGCCCAATCCGGATGAGCATTTTTAACTTTGATTGCTGCACGGATAACTGCTGTTGTCTGCATCTTGGCAATTTCCGGATAAGTAACTGCAAGACGGCATCCACGATGACCCATCATTGGGTTGAACTCATGGAGAGAATCAATGATAGTTTTGATTTCTTCTACGGTTTTGCCCTGAGCATCTGCAAGTTTCTTGATGTCAGCTTCTTCAGTAGGAACGAATTCATGAAGCGGCGGATCCAGGAAACGGATAGTAACCGGGTTGCCTTCCAGTGCTTCGAACAGTCCTTCGAAGTCTTCCTGCTGATATGGAAGAACTTTTGCAAGAGCTGTTTCTCTTTCTTCTACTGTTGTGGAGCAGATCATTTCACGGAATGCATCGATACGTCCCTCACCGAAGAACATATGCTCTGTACGGCAAAGACCGATACCTTCTGCACCAAGCTCTACAGCTTTCTTAGCATCTGCAGGAGTATCTGCGTTTGTACGAACTTTCATTGTTCTGTACTTGTCAGCCCATGCCATGATGCGTCCGAACTCACCAGCGATTGTAGCGTCTACAGTCGGGATGATTCCGTCGTAGATGTTACCTGTTGTACCATCGATGGAGATGAAGTCTCCTTCATGGAACTCTTTACCAGCAAGTGTGAATTTCTTGTTCTCCTCATCCATAGCGATATCGCCGCATCCGGATACACAGCACTCACCCATACCACGGGCAACAACTGCTGCGTGAGATGTCATACCACCACGAACTGTCAGGATACCCTGAGCAGATTTCATACCTGTGATATCTTCCGGAGATGTCTCAAGACGTACAAGAACGACTTTTTCTCCTCTTTCTGCCCATTCAACAGCGTCATCTGCTGTGAATACGATCTTACCGCATGCAGCTCCCGGAGAAGCACCAAGGCCTTTACCCATTGGTGTAGCAGCTTTAAGAGCAGCAGCATCAAACTGCGGATGAAGCAGAGTATCAAGGTTACGTGGGTCGATCATTGCAACTGCTTCTTCTTCTGTTCTCATTCCCTCATCAACGAGGTCACAAGCGATCTTCAGAGCAGCCTGTGCAGTTCTCTTACCATTACGTGTCTGCAGCATGTAAAGTTTACCGTGCTCTACAGTGAACTCCATATCCTGCATATCTCTGTAGTGATCTTCCAGAGTTTTGCAAACCTGTTTGAACTGTACGAATGCTTCCGGGAATTTCTGTTCCATTTCGGTGATGTGCATAGGTGTACGAACACCGGCAACAACGTCTTCACCCTGAGCGTTTGTCAGGAATTCACCGAACAGACCGTTAGCTCCTGTAGCAGGGTCACGTGTGAAGGCAACACCTGTACCACAGTCATCACCCATGTTACCGAATGCCATCATCTGTACGTTAACAGCGGTTCCCCAGGAATAAGGGATATCGTTGTCACGACGATAAACGTTTGCACGCGGGTTGTCCCATGAACGGAATACGGCTTTGATAGCACCCATTAACTGTTCCTTAGGATCAGTTGGGAATTCAGCACCGATTTTTTCTTTATATTCAGCTTTGAACTGCTCTGCAAGTTCTTTAAGGTCTTCAGCTGTAAGTTCAACGTCCTGCTTAACGCCTCTCTTAGTTTTCATTTCGTCGATCAGCTCTTCGAAATATTTCTTACCAACTTCCATAACTACGTCAGAGTACATCTGGATGAATCTTCTGTAGCAGTCCCAAGCCCAACGTGGGTTGTTGGATTTCTCAGCAAGAGTATTAACTACTTCTTCATTTAAACCAAGGTTCAGGATTGTATCCATCATACCAGGCATGGAAGCTCTGGCACCAGAACGAACGGAAACGAGCAGAGGATTTTCTTTGTCACCGAATTTTTTGCCGGTAACTCCTTCCATTTTAGTGATTGCTTCCATGATCTGAGCCATGATCTCATCATTGATCTGTCTTCCGTCTTCATAGTACTGAGTACAAGCTTCAGTTGTGATTGTGAAGCCCTGCGGTACAGGAAGACCAAGGTTTGTCATTTCAGCAAGGTTGGCACCTTTACCACCCAGAAGGTTTCTCATATTAGCGTTACCTTCTGTAAACATGTAAACCCATTTTGCCATTTTACATTTTCCTCCTAATTATTGTTCTTTTCACATAAAAACTATGTTTTATACGCACATAGTTATTGTATAGACTTTAGTACAAATAGTCAAGGTTAAACTGTCAAAAAATGGGGAAAGTTTTTAGCATGATGCAAAAACTTTCCCCACCTGCACGCTATGTTATGAGCGTCTCTTTTTGAGATTAAGTACAAGATGTCTCGGAAGACCATTTACCATGATCGGCTGATAATCTCCCTGGATCAGCGGACTGATATAATCCACAAAGTCTTTTGTAACGTAAGAGGCATCTTTGTTCATCCAGTTACGCGGTACGACTTTTTCTTCGTTTGCAATGCGATGTACATCATAAATACCTGTCTTTGCCATATACGGATCGTCAGAGACACGGTCAATAACAATCATTTTACCGGTATCTCCTTCGTCTGCTGCTTTGACCGCAGCACCGCCGACCATAAATGCTTCATCAATGTCTACACGAGATGCCATATGAGAAGCGCTTCTCTGTAAAGTAGAGAGTTCTACTGCCCTCGTCTTGCATCCGCATTCTGCTGCAAGAAAGTTTGCAAGATAAGTTGCGGTTCCGGCAAGCTGTTTATGACCGAAGGCATCTACATAATCACCGGAGCTGCCGAGTTCGCATACATAACGGCCGTCAGCAAGGCGGATTCCTTCTGATACAGCTATCACAACAGAAGATTTTTTCTTAAGGAGATCTTTGACTTTGACAAGGAACTTATCAATATCAAACGGAACTTCCGGAAGATAAATAAGATCCGGTCCGTCACAATCTTCTGTGCGGGCAAGCGCTGTTGCTCCGGTAAGCCATCCTGCATTGCGTCCCATAATCTCCATGATCGTGATCATGCTCTTCTTGTAGGTAAGCCCCTGTGCGTCGCGGATGACTTCTTTGGTAGACGCGCCGATATATTTTGCTGCGCTTCCAAATCCAGGGGTATGGTCAGTCAGTGCAAGATCATTATCAATAGTCTTCGGAACACCGAGGAATTTCTGTGTCTGTCCGGTCAGGATAGCATAATCAGAGAGTTTTTTGATTGTATCCATAGAATCGTTACCGCCGATGTAGATAAATGCATAAATCTCCAGATGGTTCAGAATATCGAAGATTTTTTCGTAAATAGATTTATCTTCGTGAATTTCCGGGAGTTTGAAACGGCAGGAACCGAGGAATGCAGATGGTGTACGTTTCAGTAATTCAATGTCAAGTTCAGAGTGAATCTGGGTAGAAAGATCGATGTATTGTTCGTCCAGAAGTCCCTGAATACCATGAAGCATACCGTATACTTTGTCAAAGCCACGTTCGATGGCGTTTTTGTATACGCCTGCAAGGCTGGAGTTGATTACGGATGTCGGACCACCGGATTGTCCTACGATAATATTACGTTTTTTTGCCATACTGTTCTCTCCTTTGCGTCACATATAATGTATAAGTTTAACAAGTATTGCGAATATAGTCAAGTTTTTTTGTGCAGTATGTATTATTCGTAAAATAAAGATAAGTGTATACAGGGAATTTTGCTTGCAAAAAGCACGGACGCAGCATATATTCTTGTGATTATGCTCATGTGAGAAACTTCTAATATACTAACCAGCTAGAAAATATACTAAATACACCCGTAAAAACAGCATAACTCGCTTACGCTCAGACAATGCTGTTTTACGGGCAACGTATATTTCTACCTGCTAAGTATATTCACAAAGCATCTCAGGCTCGCAGAATCACAAGAAAATAGCTGCTGGCCGTGATGTGGGGAAGCAAAATCTCCTGTATACGCTTACCTTAACCGCAATCATAACACTGCTCTCCTGCACAAATACATTCTTGACGTGGAGAGATCGGCGGCGGGCAAAGCCGCCGCGATCCAGATGCCCGCGCCTTCCCGGCGCATCATATCTTCGCAGAAAAGCTTTACACACGCTAAGTGAAAACTGATAAAACGCAAAACACCCGCATGAATGATATCTGAATGCAAACACTCTGCAGGGAATCAACCAGTTCTTAGGTATGAATGCATCGTGTTGGATACAAAAAACATACTGTTTGAGCGAAGCGAGTTTATGATTTTTGTATCCGTTTTTAACGATGTAGTTCATGCCTTAGAACTGACGATTCCCGAAGCTTGTTTGTATTTCAGATATCATTCCATGCGGGTGAGTATACTTTTCTCTTATTCTTACTTAGAATGTAAACTTGTCAGCGAAGTATGCATCCAGTTCATCAATTTTAATACGTACCTGCTCCATGGTATCGCGGTCACGTACAGTAACTGCTCCGTCATTTTCAGACTCAAAGTCATAAGTAATACAGAACGGTGTACCAATCTCATCCTGTCTTCTGTATCGTTTACCGATATTTCCACGGTCATCGTATTCGCAGTTGTATTTCTTACTGAGCTGCTGATAGATCTTCTCCGCACCTTCATTCAGCTTCTTTGAAAGCGGAAGGACACCAATCTTGACAGGTGCAAGTACTGGATGGAAATGAAGTACAGTACGTACATCATTCTTCTCAGCGTCAAGTACTTCCTCATCGTATGCACTGCAGAGGAATGCAAGTACCATACGGTCAGCACCGAGTGACGGCTCGATAACATACGGAATGTATTTCTGTTTCTTTTCATCATCGAAGTATGTCAGATCCTGTCCGGATACATTCTGATGCTGTGTCAGGTCATAATCTGTTCTGTCAGCAATACCCCACAGTTCGCCCCATCCAAACGGGAAGAGAAATTCTACGTCTGTAGTTGCCTTGCTGTAGAAACTCAGCTCTTCTTTGTCATGGTCACGGTAACGAACTTCGTCTTCTTTAAGGCCAAGGGAGCTCAGCCAGTCAAGGCAGAACTTCTTCCAGTATGCAAACCACTCAAGGTCTGTATCCGGTTCACAGAAGAATTCAAGTTCCATCTGCTCGAACTCACGTGTACGGAATGTAAAGTTACCCGGTGTGATCTCGTTACGGAAAGATTTACCGATCTGGCCGATACCGAACGGGATTTTTTTACGGGATGTTCTCTGTACGTTCTTAAAGTTGACAAAGATACCCTGTGCTGTTTCAGGTCTTAAATAAACTGTGTTTTTGGCATCTTCTGTTACACCCTGGAATGTCTTGAACATCAGGTTGAACTGACGGATGTCTGTGAAATTGTGCTTGCCGCAGGATGGACACGCTACTTCGTGTTCTTTGATGAAGTCCATCATTTTTTCCTGAGACCATGCATCTACACTGCCTTCAATCTCGATGTCATGATCTGCACAGAAATCTTCGATCAGTTTGTCCGCGCGGAAACGCTCGTGGCATTCTTTACAGTCCATCAGAGGATCGGAAAATCCGCCAAGATGACCGGAAGCAACCCAAGTCTGTGGGTTCATCAGGATCGCACAGTCAACGCCGACATTGTACGGAGATTCCTGAATAAATTTCTGCCACCATGCACGTTTTACATTATTTTTTAATTCTACACCGAGGTTACCGTAATCCCAGGTATTTGCCAGACCACCGTAAATTTCAGAGCCCGGATAGACGAATCCTCTGGCTTTTGCCAGAGCAACGATTTTCTCCATTGTTTTTTCCATGATAGTTCTCCTCTTTGTTTTATTCGTTGCGTTTTCTCAACATTATACCGCATTTAAAATATATTTCAACTTTTTTATTGGATTTACTTACTTCATGACTTCAAGAATCTGAAGACTTTTGAATTTTCTGTCTGTATTTCGTGCTGTATACAGATGGATGATCTGTTCGAGTTCCAGAAGCACTTCCGGTTCTACACGGAAAGAATAAAGCCGCCCCATCGGCGCTGTAGCTATGTAACGCATGGCATATAAGGCGGATGGCGAGATACGTCTTGCATCTCTTTTTCCCAGAGCACAGGATATGCAGAGAATTCCATGCATCTCCTGCGAAAAGAAGCAGTCTTCGCCGTCCGAAATCTCTTTTTCGCAGCCGGTGCACTGAAAAAGCTGTGGGCAAAGTCCCTGCTCGACCATCGTACGCAGCTCATAGATACAGCGTATCAGCCGGTTATCCAGCTGCTGGTTCATCAGTGCTTTTACTGTCACATAGAGAAGATTCATCATCTCTTTTTCGTCGGTTCCTTCTCTTCCGAAATAATCTGCCAGCTCCAGAAAATAATATCCATAATAGACTCCCGGCTGCATTGTCGCCAGTTCTACAAAATGATGGGTAACTGATACCTGATTCAGATTGTAGCTTGTCCGCCCCTCATATAATGTAAAATTACCAAATACAAAAGGATCCGCAGCCGCCATGAACGGACTGTTCAGACGTCTGGCTCCTTTTGCAAAGGCGGAAATCTTGCCGCGCTCTCTGGTCAGAAGTACAATACGTTTATCATATTCTCCTACAGGCATTGCCGAGATTACGACACCCTGCACGGTAATAAGATCACTCATCTTTCAGATTCCCTTTTTCAGATTACTCTTTTAAATTTCTTTCTTGTCATAACCGAAGTTTTTGATCATAAAGTCGCTGTCCCGCCAGTCTTTTTTGACTTTTACCCAGAGTTTCAGATTGACTTTTGCATCCAGCATACGCTCCAGCTCATAACGTGCATTGCTACCGATCTTTTTCAGCATGGCACCCTGTTTGCCAATGATAATACCTTTATGAGAATCACGTTCACAGATGATGGTCGCGTCAATATCAACCAGACGGTTTTTGCCCGGACGTTCTTTCATTCGGTCAATGGCAACGGCGATTCCGTGAGGAATCTCAGCATCAAGTGCATGCAGTGCTTTTTCACGGATAATTTCCGCGGCGATCTGTCTCTGCGGCTGGTCTGTCACAGTGTCCTCATCATAAAACATCGGACCGTACGGCAGATATTTCAGAATACTCGGAATGATATCTTCGGTATTCTGGTTACGAAGTGCAGAGCACGGAATGATCTCATCAAAATCATAAAGCTTGCGATAAGTATCGATTGCCTTCAGAATCTCATCCTTGTCTACGGTATCTACTTTGTTGATTACCAGAATGACCGGAATATGAAGTCCCTGTAACTGCTCTGCAATATGACGTTCTCCTGCCCCTATAAAAGTTGTCGGCTCTACCAGCCACAGGATAACATCAACATCTTTTAAGGTACGTTCGGCAACCTGTACCATATATTCACCAAGTTTGTTTTTGGCCTTGTGAATACCCGGTGTATCCAGAAAGACGATCTGGCCGTCATCGCAGGTATAAACTGTCTGGATACGGTTACGGGTTGTCTGTGGTTTCTTCGAAGTAATTGCGATCTTCTGTCCGATCAGATGATTCATCAGTGTGGATTTTCCGACATTCGGGCGCCCGATGATCGCGGTAAAACCTGATTTAAAATTTTCTTTCATTTAACAGCTCCTGTAAATTCTCTTTTGTTCAGCCATTGATCAGTGGAAGGACGTTGTCAAACAGCTCTTTTTCTTTATTGACAGCCGGTTCACTTCCCACAACACAGATTGCATCATTTAAAAGCACGGCTTCGATCAGTGGAGCAAGAGCCTGCATGGATGTGGTATCTGCATTCAGGATCTCATCTCTTTCTTTCTGTGCCATTTCTTCTGTAACACCGCAGAACCATGCATTTTTGGAAATTGCTCCCTGCATCTTCGGAGTACGCGGAACATCTTTGCCGCTGATGGTTCCGATGATATATTTAGTCATTTCTCTTTCATCTGCATTAAAGTTACGTACATATTCCGGAATGCCTTTAAATACATCCAGTGTACGTTTCAGGTGCGGATCACGATAGGATACGAAGAAACTTTCTCCACTGCGTTTAAAGCCACTCATGCATCCATATGCACCGCCTTTGACACGGATATTTGTCCAGAGATAATCATAGCTCAATGCAACTTTTAAAATATTCAGAGCACCGGAGTATGCAAAACCTTTTTTACGGAAGTTTCCTGTCTGGGCAACATACTGCACCTGACCGGAAGTTGTAAATGCTTCGTTTTTCTTTTCGCATGTAATGCTCTGTTCGCCGATTTCCACAGCTTCCTGATGAAGTGTCTGACGAAGGGCTTTTACCTGCTTCCGGACATCACTGAGAGATTCTTTCTCTCCGGTATAACTGATGCACAGATATTCCGGACGAAGAAGCTCTCTCATAAGTTCTGTAAGTTCAGCAACCAGAGTTTCTTTTCGTTCTTCAAATTCCCGATCCAGTGTTTCAATAAACTGATAATACGCAATTCCTGCCATCGCATCCTGAAATGCCGCCATCGGAGAAGTATAGGATGCAGCACGAAGAACTGCGGTCGAATGTCCGGCACTTACCAGAGACGACTGGGCTCTTGATTTTACCTGTGAAATAATCTCATGAAGTCTTCTGGTATCTTCAAGGCTGGAAGTATTGAGAATTTCACGGATCATTTTAAAGAGTACATCTGTCTTTGGATACATGGTCTTTCCGCGTACAGAGAAAAATGCCCGAAACTCATCAATCGATTCTGCATGATCAAAAACTTCTACTCCGCACATGATACCACCAGTCTCTGCATTGATCTCATTTGTGAGTTCGCCGTAAGTATAATGCGCAGTATCGACATACCCCAGAACGGACTTGAGAAGTCCGAGATACGGAACTTTCTCTGCCGGAAGATCCTTCACATCAAACATCAGATCAAGATAGCCGATACCGTTAGTAGGTACTTCATGATAAAGGAACAGACTTCCGTCAATATCCAACGCTTCATTTGTAAATGGAGTGATCTCTTTGCGGATGTCTTCTCTTTTCAGCATAGGAATGCATTTTGCAGTTTCCGGATCTTCCGGAGTTTCCTGATATCGTTCAAGCTCGACAGTCTTCTGAACCATCTCTGCCTTTTCTTCATCATTAAGTGATGCAAGATGTGCAGCAAGTTTCTCTTCGAGGGCTTTTGCCCTGCGGGCAGTCAGACCTCTTGACGGGTTCAGTGTCAGGATCGAGCCGTGTGTATTATCAAGCAGATATTTCTGAATCAGTCCTTCAAAATATCGCTGATTTTTTAATTCTTTCAGTTTGTCAAACACAGGAATCAGCTGCACCTGTGCAAATGGATGCTCATCATCATAGAGCCAGTTGTCCAGAATATCCAGTCCGTAGATCAGTCCCTTCGGGTAGGAAGAGAAATCTGCTTCTCTGTAACGAAATTCCATGCAGTTGATGCCAGCCTCAAGTGCCTTCGGATCAATACCGTTCTGAACGATTTCTGTCAGGACACGGCGGATAATGGAAACAAACTCTTCTTTGCGTGACGGATCTGCACCTTTGGCAATGACATCGAAGTATGTCTGGCGAATACCGTCTTCATAAGAACCATACACATCAGATCCGATCTCTGCATCCAGAAGTGCTTTCTTAAGAGGTGCGCCAGGTGCTCCAAGCAGTGCATAATCCAGCACATCAAATGCAGTACATTCAAGACTGTTCATTGTATTTCCTGTGACAACACTGTATGCAAGATAAGAATTGTTTTCTTCACTCTCACTCTCGGCAACAGGGTATTCCATGACAAGATCATGCATTTTATCAAATGGTTTCTGCTCCTGAATTTCGGAATCAACATGTAAACTGTCAAATGCAGAAAGATATTTTTTGTCAATGAAATCAAGTTTTTCCGTCATATCCATATTTCCATACAGATAAATAAAACTGTTGGATGGATGGTAATAAGTTCTGTGAAAATCAAGGAACTCTTCGTAGGAAAGATCCGGGATATTTTCCGGGTCTCCGCCTGATTCACAGCCATACGTAACATCAGGGAAAAGAGAATTCATAATATCTCTTTCAAGAACATCATCCGGTGAAGAAAATGCCCCCTTCATTTCGTTATATACAACACCATTGTAAGTCAGTGGACCTTCCGTCTTTTCAAGATGATAATTCCATCCTTCCTGACGGAAAATTTCTTCTTTTTTGTAAATATTCGGATAAAATACCGCATCCAGATAGACATGCATCAGGTTCTGGAAGTCCTGATCATTGCAGCTTGCTACAGGATAACAGGTCTTGTCCGGATAAGTCATTGCATTTAAGAACGTATTCAGTGAGCCTTTTACAAGCTCTACGAAAGGATCTTTCAGCGGAAAGTCCTTCGATCCACACAGAACACTGTGTTCGAGAATGTGAGCCACACCGGTGCTGTTTTTGGGCGGGGTGCGGAATGCAATGTTGAAGACTTTGTTTTCATCATCGTTTTCGATTGCCATAACTCTGGCACCTGTTTTGATATGTCGAAACAGATAACCGGTTGAACGGATATCGTTCAACTTCTCTTTTTTAACTAATCTGTAAGCCGTTAAACTGTCTAAATTCATTATTGCCTCCGTTTTGCATAATACCTATAGTATTTCTTACCAGAACATATTTATTCCGGAAATCCGCCATCTTCCGGATATTCCTGCTCATAAACTTCGTAAGCAGCTTTTGTGACAAGTGCCAGTTCTGCTTCCAGATTGAGATCTTTTGGAAGGCGGATAGCTGTCTCGTAAATATCCCGTTTCATTTTTGCTTCAGCACTTTCTTTTTTGATGGTGATAAGCCCACAGAGAACACTGTTATAGTTTTTGTCCTGAGCACAGAGGGTTAAATAAAATTTTACGAGATGCTTGCACTCTCTGTAAAGAAGTTCTTCGTGGAGTGGACTCTTTGCACGGATTTCACGGAATTTGACATCATCAAGTTCTTTAAGAATTTCTTTCTGTGCTCTTCCGGCGCCAAACACCTTATGTCCGGCATTACGGTTAAATTCGAGAGCCATCCAGAATTTCAGATAGCCGTCAGCAATCCCTCCGTCATTTGTGGTATTTTTGTATCGTGCTTCATAGATCTCACGACGGATTTCATTTGCTTCCTGATCCTCTCCGGATGCAATAGCCTGATCCAGAAGTGCTTTACGTTTTTTCGGTTCGGTCTCTCTATAATACTGTGCGATAATTGGTGTATCCATATGTCCTTCTCCTTTGATGGTATATTCTTTTGATCAGATTTCAGATATTTAAAAACCCTTTTTCTCCTCAATATGCCTATTATAGCAAATTGAAGGGAAAAAGGGTAGTCCTGTTTTTAGAGTATCAGCATGGCATCGCCAAAGGAGAAAAAGCGGTAACGCTCTTTTACAGCCTCTTCGTAGGCCGCCATGATATGTTCTTTTCCTGCAAGTGCAGAAACCAGCATAAGCAGTGTGGATTCCGGAAGATGGAAATTTGTGATCAGTCCGTCGATCATTTTAAATTTATATCCCGGATAAATAAAAATTTCTGTCCATCCACTTCCAGCATGGAGAATACCGTTTTCATCAGTTGCGGATTCCAGTGTACGGCAGCTTGTCGTTCCTACGGAAATTACTCTTCCGCCGTTCTTTTTGGTATCGTTGATCAGTTTTGCCTGGTCTTCTTCTACCATATAAAATTCAGAATGCATATGATGACTTTCTACATTGTCAACTTTTACCGGACGAAAAGTACCAAGACCGACATGCAAAGTTACATGCGCAATCTTTACTCCTTTTTCTTCGACCTGCTTCATCAATTCTTTCGTGAAATGAAGACCGGCTGTCGGAGCTGCCGCAGAACCGTCATTCTTTGCATAAACAGTCTGGTAACGGTTTTTGTCTTTTAATTTATGTGTGATATATGGAGGAAGCGGCATTTCACCGAGCTGGTCGAGAATTTCTTCAAAAATCCCATCATAATGAAACTGGATCAGACGGTTTCCCTCATCGACAATATCGATGATCTCTCCTGTCAGGATTCCGTCACCAAATGTAATCTTTGCTCCCGGGCGTGCTTTCTTTCCTGGTTTTACAAGACATTCCCAGATATCATTTTCTTTGCGTTTCAGAAGAAGAATCTCAATAAGTGCTCCTGTTTCTTCTTTATGTCCGTACAATCTGGCCGGAATGACTCTTGTATCATTAATTACCAGACAATCTCCTTCCTTAAGATAGTCGAGAATGTCCGTAAAATGTCTATGTTCAAAAGATCCGTCTTCCATTGAAAGATGAAGAAGTCTGGAAGAACTTCTGTCCTCCAGCGGATCTTGTGCAATCAGTTCTTTCGGCAGATCATAATAAAAATCTGATGTTTTCATAAACTGCTCCTTTATTCCTTTGAAGCCTCATTTTCTGCGGCTTTCCACTCTTTTTTCCATTGACGTACCTGACTCCATTCTTTGTTTGTCAGGTCTGCTTTTTTAAGAAGATCCGGTCGTCTCTTTGCTGTTCGCATGACCGACTGCTCACGTCTCCATGCCTCGATATTGGCGTGATGTCCGGAAAGAAGCACCGGAGGAACCTTCTGCCCATGCCATTCTTCCGGACGGCTGTACTGCGGGTATTCGAGAAGATTACCGGCAAAAGACTCTGTCTCACCGGATTCCTGATTGCTCAGGACCCCGGGCACCATTCGGGAAATGGAATCCATCATAACCATTGCCGGAAGCTCGCCTCCGGTCAGTACATAATCACCGATCGATACATAGTCAGTGACGATTTCATCCAGTACACGCTCATCAATACCCTCATAATGGCCGCAAAGAAATACCAAATCCCTTTCTTTGGCAAGCTCTTTCGCCATCTCCTGATGAAAGACTTTTCCCTGAGGGGTCAGATAAACGACTCTTGGACGATAACCGATTTTTTCTTTGATAGCTTCATATGAAAGATAGACCGGCTCTGCCTGCATCAGCATTCCGGCCCCGCCTCCATATGGATAATCATCTACTTTCTGGTGCTTGTTAAAAGCATAATCACGGATATTGACAGCATTTATAGAAAGATAACCGCCTGCAATCGCACGCCCGATGATACTCGTATGCATCCCCTGCTCGATCATCTCCGGAAAAAGTGTTAAAATGTGAAAATTCATTTATAAAAGCCCCTTCATCAAATGTACTGTCATGGTATTTTTCTCAAGATCTACATCAAGAATACATTCTTTGATCGCCGGAAGAAGAACTTCTCCATGCTCATTTGAGTCAATGATATAAACATCATTTGCTCCTGTCTCCATGACATCGCGAAGCGTTCCGAATTCTGTTCCGTCTTCGAGGACAACGTTCAATCCCTGAAGATCAGCAATATAGTATTCATCCTCGCCCAGCTCCTGTGCTTCTTCTCTCGGTATCCAGAGATCTTTTCCTTTGTATTTTTCGATGTCATTAATGTTGTCAATGCCATCGAATTTTAAAATGACAAGGTTCTTAAAAAAACGGACATTTTTGATGTCCAGTCTGCGAAGTTCCCTGCCGGTGTCCAGAAGTACATATTCCAGCTCAAGAAAACGTTCCGCGTCATCTGTTGTAGGAAAAACTTTGACTTCGCCGCGAACTCCGTGAGTTGTGGTGATCACGCCGACTTTTAATAAATCTTCCATAAAAAACTCCCTTTAAAAAAGGAGCTATGTCTCCACAGCTCCGATCCTTTTTATTGCAGAATGTCTACAATTACTTTTTTGCTGCTCTTTGAAGAAGCCGCTTTTACTACAGTACGGATTGCCTTGGCAATACGTCCCTGTCTTCCGATGACCTTTCCCATGTCGGAAGGTCCTACTTTCAATTCGATGATAACTGCATCATCTTTTTCGTTTTCGGTGACAACCACCTCATCCGGATGTTCTACAAGAGACTTTGCAATTACTTCAACCAATTCTTTCATTACATACCTCCCTGTACTGTCTATGAAAGGACTTCACAGAAATACCTTCTAACATAATAGCTTCGGAAGTATTTCTTATTTCTCGATTCCTGCTTCTTTGAAGATCTTAGCAACAACGTCTGTAGGCTGAGCACCTGCAGCAAGCCATTTTTTAGCTTCTTCTTCGTTTACTTTGTAAGCACTTGGCTCGATGTTCGGATCATATGTTCCGATTTCAGCGATGCATTTTCCGTCACGTTTGCTGCGGGAATCTGCAACTACGATTCTATAAAAAGGTGCTTTCTTCTGTCCCATTCTTCTTAATCTGATTTTTACTGCCATTTTTGTTTTCCTCCATTATAATATCTTTGTTTGTATTTACATTTATTAAAAAGGAAGCTTGAAGCCGCCTCTTTTACCCATTTTACCGCCCATCATACCGGGCATCTGCTTCATAAGCTTTCGACTCTGTTCGAACTGCTTGACCAGACGGTTTACTTCTGTAATATCCACGCCTGCACCTCTGGCAATTCTGTTTTTGCGGGAAGGATTCAGGATTCCCGGATTACTTCTTTCTTTAGGTGTCATGGAAAGAATGATCGCTTTCGTTCTGTCGAGTGCTTTTTCATCAATCATGCCTTCCAGATCTTTCATCTTACTGCCTACACCCGGAAGCATATTTAAAACACTGCCGATACCTCCCATTTTATTCATCTGTTCCATACTGGTGAGGTAATCGTTGAAGTCAAACTCCATCTTTTTAAGCTTTTTCTGCATCTCAGCTGCCTGATCCTGATCAAGAGCTGCCTCAGCCTTCTCAATAAGGCTCATTACATCTCCCATGCCGAGGATTCGGGATGCCATTCGTTCCGGATAGAACTGTTCGAGATCGGAAAGCTTCTCTCCCATACCGACATAAAGAATCGGTTTTCCTGTAACTGCTTTAATGGAAAGTGCCGCACCACCACGGGTATCACCATCCATCTTGGTAAGGATGACTCCGTCAATGCCAACCTTTTCAGCAAAAGTCTTTGCAACATTTACTGCATCCTGACCTGTCATTGCATCCACTGTCAGAAGTGTACAGTCTACATTGACATTTGCCTTGATATCTGCAAGTTCCTGCATCATGTTTTCATCCACATGAAGACGTCCTGCGGTATCAATAAGTACTACATTCTGCTGATTTGCTTTTGCGTGCTCGATGGCTGCTTTCGCAATATCAACCGGGTTTTGTTTATCACCCATGGAAAAGACTTCTACTCCCTGCTTCTCTCCATTGACCTGAAGCTGTGTGATCGCAGCCGGACGATAAACGTCACAGGCAACCAGAAGCGGTCTTTTGCCTTTGGATTTTAATTTACCTGCAAGTTTGGCAACGGTCGTTGTCTTACCGGCGCCCTGCAGACCAGCCATCATAATAACAGTGATTTCGTTTCCCTGCTTCAGCGGAAGCTCGGTTGTCTCACTTCCCATCAGACTTACAAGTTCTTCGTTTACAATCTTGATTACCATCTGACCGGGATTCAGACCGTTCATAACGTCCTGTCCTACCGCACGTTCCTGAACCGCCTTCGTAAACTGCTTAACAACCTTGAAGTTAACATCCGCTTCCAGAAGAGCCATCTTTACTTCTTTTAAAGCAACTTTAACATCCTCTTCTGTAAGACGTCCCTTACCGCGGAGCTTTTTGAAAACATTTTGTAATTTATCTGTCAAGCTTTCAAATGCCATACTTTATAACTCCTCTAATATCTCACTGGAGATTTCTGAAATATCACTGGCACCGTACCCTGAGGCAAGCTTTTGAATTTTCTGTACCTGCCTGCGGATATTTACAAATTTCTCAACCAGATGAAGTCTTGCTTCATAATCTTCCAGCGTATGATTACATCGTTTGATCATATCATGTACGCCCTGCCGACTGATTCCGAGATCTTCAGCCACTTCGCTTAAGGAGTAATCTTCCAGAACTACGCTTTCATATACCTGCTGCTGCCGTTCTGTAAGCAGTTCTCCATAAAAATCGTATAACAATGTCTGTTCAACAAACTTTTCCATTTGTAACCACCTTGGCTATCATACATGATTTATATTGGTGTGTCAAGTATTTTTTCTTGACATCGAAGTTTTTTATTTTTTATAAAGTGTCTGCCGGATTTTCCGCTTCAAACTCAAATACACAGCGGTCATATGCATTGATCACATGTGTATCCATATATTTGTCATATCGTTTGTGCTGTCTTCCGTAAGACATATGCACATGTCCATGAAGGAAGTATTTCGGATGATACTTTTCGATCAGGCTACGAAAGATTTTAAAGCCCTGATGAGGAAGATCTCTGGCATCATTCAGCTGATAAGCCGGCGCATGCGTGACAAGAATATCAAATCCCCTTCTCCAGAGTATCTTCGGAAGAAGTTTGAAGACTCTGTGCCGCATCTGCCGCTCCGTATACTGATATTGCCCGGGCTTATATCTCATGGAACCGCCGAGTCCCATGATGCGGACACCCTCATGAACATAAATTTTATCGTCAATGCAGATGCATCCGTCCGGCGGGATCCGTTCATATTTGTCATCATGATTTCCATGTACATACAGAACGGGAGCCGAAGTAAACGTTGCAAGAAAGGAAAGATACCTCGGATCCAGATCCCCGCAGGAAATGATCAGGTCAATTCCCTCAAGCTTGCTCTTTTCGAAATAATCCCACAGATATTTTGATTCTTCATCTGCTATGGCAAGTATTTTCATAAAACTGCTTATCCCTTCTGTTTCTCCACACCGGATTGTTCCGTAACCGGTTTTGCCTGCTCAGTCAGTTCCCATGATGCCGGAATCGCACCGACAACATTATCTGCCAGCCAGTTCATGGTAATGATCTCTTCCGGTGAAAGAATTTTGTTCGGATCTGACTGTATCATACCATCCTGTGAATACAGAATCCCCGAAAACGGATGATATTCTCCAGTCGCAATCGCATGTTTTAACATAGAAAGCAGTTTCTGTGTACCAATCGGAAGTTTCTGTGAATAGATCACATCAATTACTTCTGCAGAAAGTCCCCACCAGTAATTGATTGCTTTCGCCTCATCTTTGTTGTCATCATATTTCCATGTACCATCCATGATCGTGCGGATCAGCTGCTCATAAAATTTGCCCCAGTGCCAGAGCGGCATTGCCAGATTGTGCGGTCCCTCTTCTGTCAGATGATACAACCCGAAATAGCGGGATGCATCTTCCGGAATAACCATATCTTTACCAGAAACAACGGTAACACCCTTTTTCTGAACATTTTCCATGGCAAGCCTGATATCTACATCTTTTAATGTAGACCATTCCAGATAAACCCTTGCACGGGGATTTATCATCTTTGCCCCCAGTGCGAATGCATTGATATTCGCAATGGTACCGAAAATCGGATAATCTGCAATGTATGCAAGCTGTCCGTTTTCGGACATTGCTCCGGCAACAGCTCCCATAAGAAACTTGGCTTCATACATACGTGCATAATAAGTACGGATATAACGGTGTGATGTATTCAGCGAACAGTTCAGGATTTTTACATTTGGATGGTCGATAGCCGCCTGCACACTTGCTTTTACAAACTCCGGTGTAGTTGTAAAAATAATGTTGCAGTCCTTTCGGATGGCTTCGTAAATTGCTTTTTCTGCAAGATCCTGTGTAAGATTTTCATAGCATTCTGTTGTGACTTCTTCCGGGAAAGTCTGTTCCAGATGCAGTCTTCCAAGTTCATGCGCGTAGGTCCACGCAGAAGTAGCCGGTGTCTTTGCATACAAAAATGCAATCTTCAGCTTCGGCGTACTTGCCGGAAGCAACCGATCCAGCAGAGATTTCTTTTCGATTCTGGACGGATCCATCTTGAGATCAATTTCCTGATTGTGTTCCAGAAGTTTGAATTCTTCCCAGGTTTTTGCAACCAGTTCTTTCATTTCATTGGTAGTTTTCTGATCAATCACTTCATAATTATAAATTGTCAGGAATGCAAGAAATGCATCTCCGGTCGTGATAGACAGTTTCTTTCCGCCAAGTGCTTCATATTCTATTGAAAAACGCGAATAAACAGAGCTGAACAGCAATCGGTCATCATCTGTCCAGACATCTTTTGGCCCCTTGCCGAATGCAGCCTGAAGTCTGACAAAACTTCCAGGTTTCGTAAACCAGATATAATTGATCTGGGTAACTGCATAGAAATCCACAAACTCATAGTAAAGTTTATTTTCTTTCTGGTCTGTCCGCGGAGGAAGGATTCTGGTCACATATCCAGGCACAGATACCGCATCAAAATATTTCAGGACGCTGACACGTTTGTTGCCTTCCTGTACATAAAATTTATTCATGTATTCGTAAGCTTTGATCGGTTCACGGATTCCTTTATCAATATGACTCTGGCTTAAGGTTGCCCATTTGTATGCAAATTCTGTGTTTTCTCTTAAGATCGGCATAAAATTGCCGGCAAAAGCATTGCTCCTGCCATCACTTTTTGTTCCGACTATCTGATCGATTGGTATCTGTACAAGTCCGAGTGGAACTTCAGAATAAGATCCCTTCGGAGGCAGGATATCATCAAGAACCTGAAGTGTCGGTAATTCCCCCCGCATCATTCTTGCCTGATAATCCTTTTTGCCGAGTTTATAAGCTTTCTGATAATCTTCCATTGTAAATGATGCCATACTCATTCACCTCTGTCTGAATTCTGAATAACGGGATACTTACAGGCTTGCGCGGATTACTTTCGGTCTGCATCCTGCATCTTCTAATGCCTGTACAATTTTTTTCTTATGTTCTGTACCGTATGCTTCCATCGTTACTTTCAGCTCCACAGCCGCATAACGGTTAGTACTGATAAACTGGTTGTGATCAAGTTTGATGACATTACCCTGATTTTCCGCAATAATAGATGCTACACGCACCAGTTCACCCGGTTTGTCCGGAATCAATACGGAAACGGTAAAGATACGGTCTCTCTGAATCAGTCCATGCTGTACCACTGAGGACATTGTGATCACATCCATGTTACCGCCACTTAAGATAGATACCACCTTTTTACCGGTGAAGTTCAGATGACGGAGTGCTGCAACTGTCAGAAGACCGGAGTTTTCTACGATCATCTTATGATTTTCTACCATATCAAGGAATGCAACAATCAGTTCATCATCATCAATTGTGATCACATCATCCAGATTTTCCTGCAGATACGGGAAGATATGCTCTCCCGGTGTCTGTACAGCGGTACCATCTGCAATCGTATTTACATGTGGAAGTGTCACGACCTCACCCTTTTCAAGCGATGCTTTCATACATGCAGCTCCGGATGGCTCCACACCGATAACTTTGATATGTGGATTGAGGAGTTTTGCAAGGGTGGACACCCCTGTTGCAAGACCGCCTCCTCCGATCGGAACAAGGATATAATCTACAAGAGGAAGCTCCTGCACGATTTCCATTGCAATCGTACCCTGACCGGTTGCAACAGCAGGATCATCAAACGGATGGATAAAAGTATATCCTTCTTTTTCTGCAAGTTCCAGTGCATAGGCACACGCTTCATCATAGACATCACCTTTCAGGATGACTTCAGCGCCGTAACTCTTTGTACGTTCTACTTTGATAAGCGGTGTGGTGGTCGGCATAACGATCACCGCTTTTGCCCCGAATTTGTGTGCAGCGTAAGCCACGCCCTGTGCATGGTTGCCGGCTGATGCTGCGATCAGACCTTTTGCACGCTCTTCATCTGTCAGGGTACTGATCTTGTAATATGCGCCTCGTACTTTGTATGCACCGGTACGCTGCATGTTTTCCGGTTTCAGGTAAACTTTGTTTCCGGTGAGATCTGAAAAATAGCTGCTTTTGATCAGCTTGGTTTCCTGGGTTACTTTTTTTACGATTTCTGATGCCTCTTCAAAGCTCTCTAATGTAAGCATTTTTGCTCCTCCTGTAATTTCCTCGGTCTACTCTTCTGTGTGTAATTCGTTCTGGTCAATATCAAACAGTGCATTTACGAATGCATCAGCATCAAATTTCTGCAGATCGTCGATCGTTTCTCCCACACCGATATATTTTACCGGAATATCGAGCTCGGACTGGATTGCAACTGCAATTCCGCCTTTGGCTGTTCCGTCCAGTTTTGTAAGGATAATACCATTTACATTTGCAACTTCTGCAAACTGTTTTGCCTGTGCAAGCGCATTCTGACCTGTCGTTCCATCCAGAACAACCAGTGTTTCAAGATAGGCTTCCGGGTATTCTCTCTCAAGAATACGATAGATTTTGCGAAGTTCCTCCATCAGATTTTTCTTGTTGTGGAGACGTCCTGCTGTATCGCAGATCAGTACATCTGCATTACGTGCTTTGGCTGCCGCCACTGCGTCATAGACGATGGATGCCGGATCAGCACCTTCCTGACCGCCGATCAGGTCTACTCCTGCACGCGATGCCCACTGTGCGAGCTGTTCTCCTGCTGCTGCACGGAATGTATCTGCTGCTGCGAGGATAACTTTCTTGCCCTGGTCTTTGAGTTTGCCGGCAAGTTTTCCGACGGAAGTGGTTTTTCCAACTCCGTTTACGCCGATCACAAGAATTACGGATTTGCGGTTTTCAAACTCGTATTCTGTACTGTCGACCCGCATCTGCTCCTTGATGCTGTTGATCAGAAGCTGCTTGCATTCCATCGGGTTTTTGATATGCTGAGCAGATACCTGTTCTTTTAAATGCTCAATGATGGATGAAGTGGCGTTGATTCCGATATCACCCATGATCAGGATTTCTTCCAGTTCTTCGTAGAAATCCTCATCAATGCTGGAATATCCGCTGAAAATGGAATCAAAGCCGGCTACAATATTGTCACGCGTTTTGGTCAGTCCGCTGACCAGACGCTTAAAAAAGCCTTTCTTTTCTTCTGACATACTCATACCTCCTTATTTATAAATTTATTTTGTAAGCTGGTTTTCTACCAGATCTACTGATACCAGCGTAGAAACACCTTTTTCCTGCATGGTGATACCATACAGACGGTCCGCAGCATTCATCGTACCACGTCTGTGTGTAATAATAATAAACTGCGTATTTTTTGTCAATTTCTGAAGATAAGATGCAAAACGTCCGACGTTGGAATCATCCAGCGCTGCCTCAATCTCGTCAAGCAGACAGAACGGTGATGGTTTCAGGTTCTGAATTGCAAAAAGAAGGGCAATTGCCGTCAGTGCTTTTTCTCCACCGGAAAGCTGCATCATATTCTGCAGTTTCTTTCCGGGAGGCTGTGAAATGATCCGGATTCCTGCTTCAAGAATATCCTCATCCTCTGCAAGCTCCAGCGTTCCTTTTCCGCCACCGAACAATTCTTTAAAGGCCTTGTCAAATTCCCTCTGAATGTCACGGAATTTTTCAGTAAACTGTTTGCGCATTCCCTCGTCCAGCTCCTGAATGATTCCTTCCAGTGTTTCTTCTGCTTTGACAATATCTTCGTACTGCGCGGATAAAAATGTATGACGTTCAAGAAGATTTTTGTAATCTTCGATTGCATTGACATTGACAGAACCCAGCTTACGGATTTCATCCTTGATACGAAGAACATCTTTTTTGATCGTCTGCCGGTCTGTCAGTTCCTCTTTTCGGTACTGAAGGGCATTGTTCGGTGTGATTTCATATTCTTCCCACATGTAGGAAATCTGGGATTCCCGCTGCTCTTCGATTTTTTCTGCCTGACTGCGCAGACGGAAACACTCTTTATCAAGCAATGATGTCTTTTCAGAGAGATGATCCCTCTTTTCGAAGAAAGACTTGTGGCTGGTACTGCGTTTTTCCTTTTCTTCCTGCCATTCGATACGTCTGACATCCAGAACCTCTTCCTTACCTGTACATTCGGTAACGGCTTTTTTGAGTTCTTCAATACCGTCTTCTTTTTTATGTATTTCTTCGGCACTTCTGGAAAGATTTTCAGTGATTTCTTCGGACTCCCTGTGGTATGCTTCAATCTCATTTTCCAGACGGCTGATATTTTCCTGAAGGAAATGATTCTGCTGTTCCAGAGAAGATTCTTCCAGACGTATCTTTTCCAGTACATGATTCTTCTCAGTCTCTTCTGCCTTCCATTCCTCTAATTCTTTTTGCTTTGTTTCGATGAAAACTTCAAGTTCTTTTTCATCTTTCCGGGAATCTTCCAGTTCACGGGCGATGCTGCTGTGATCCTGACGGATCTCGCCCGCCTGCTGTCGCAATTCCTCCTGTTCGCGTTCGATCCGGCGGTAACTGCTCTGAATTTCATCTTCTTTTTCCTGAATCTGGGCAAGATTCATCTTTGCGGTATTCTGCTCGACATACTGCTGTTGCAGCTGCTGCTGGAAATCAGCAATGGTATCTCGAAGTACATTACGTCTGCTGCGGTTTTCACCGATCGCACGCTGCGTCTCTTCAAGTTCTTTCTTGAGGATTCCGACGCTTCTCTCCAGTTCTTCAATCTCGCGTCGTCGTCCGAGCAGATTACTGTTATTTTTGAATGCACCACCTGTCATGGAACCGCCCGGACTTAAAGATTCACCCTCGATCGTAACCATACGGAGGCTGTGACGGTATTTTTTACCAATAGCAATCGCATGGTCAATATTATCTACGACCAGCACACGACCAAGAAGATACATAACGAGTTCGCTGTACTCAGCATCTGCTTCTACAAGCGTATTTGCTGTTCCGACAACACCCGGTTCACGCAGGACATCTTTCTGCGCAAGGCCACCACGTCCACTGATATTGGAAAGCGGAAGGAAAGTTGCCCTTCCGTAGCGGTTCTTCTTCAAAAAGCTGATCATACGCTTCGCAGTCTGTTCATTATCTGTAACAATATTCTGGATACTGCCACCAAGTGCTGTCTCGATAGCAACTTCATAATCTTTCTGTACATGAATAATATCGGCAACTACGCCCCGGATACCCGGTTCACGGCTTTTTTGCTCCATAACGCGGCGGATACTGTTACCGTAACCATCATACCTCTCTGTAATGTTGCGGAGAGATTCCAGACGGGATGCCTCCCTGTGATATGCAGTTTGTCCGATTTCCATCTGAGAATTCTGTTTCTTTAATTTTTCCTGAATCTGATGGATTTCTTCATCGAGACGTACACATTCTGCATTCGTTGCCTGAATTACATTGGTCACCGCATCATATTGTTTCTGTGCTTTCTCACGGTCACTTTCCAGAATTGCTTCTTCACTCTTCAAACGAAGGATACGCTGACTGACTTCTGCCTTACGGATATCAAGCTGTTCCATCATGGCATCAAATCGCTGTGCTTTACCTTTGGTTGTCGCACGGCTGTTGAGGATCTCAATGATCTCATTTTTGCCGTCTTCCACTGCCTGTGTACATTCATCTACATTGGAAACAATATTTTCGAGAGATTCTGTCTCTTTTTTCAGATTGTCTCTGATTTCTTTTAATCTATTGTAAAGAGCTGCCCTTTCTTCAGTCAGCTTTTCTTTTTCTTCGCTTCGCTTCTGAAGATCGTCTTTTAACACTGTCAGACGTGATCTGAAATGTTCACTGTTTTGTCTGCCGGATGATATCTGTTCTTCAAGGACTTTGACCTGCCCCTCATACTGCTGTTTGAGAAGTGCATTTTCCTGCTGTTCCTCTTTCAGCGCATCCAGCTTTATATTCAGCTCTTCCAGTTCCTGTTCCAGGCGCTCGTACTCTGCCTTTGTCTGTTCGTATGCCGACTGCGCCTCGTCAAGTTCCCGCTGTGCCTGCGAAAGCTTTGTTTCCAGCTCATTCAGAAGTTCACCTGTACGCTGGTGATCCAGAAGAAAAAGGTTGATATCCAGTTCTTTCAGTTCGTCTCTTTTTGCAAGATAAATTCTGGCTGTTTCAGACTGACGTTCCAGAGGTCCGAGCTGTTTGGTCAGCTCACTTAAAATATCTGTCACACGCACAAGATTCTGTCTTTCTTCATCCAGTTTCTTGAGTGTGGTTATTTTTCTTCGTTTAAATTTGACGATTCCGGCAGCCTCGTCAAAAAGCTCCCGTCGCTCTTCCGGCTTACCGCTCAGGATCTTGTCAATCTGTCCCTGTCCGATAATAGAATAACCTTCTTTACCGATACCGGTATCATAAAACATCTCCTGAATGTCTTTCAGACGGCAGCCGCTTCCATTGATCAGATATTCGCTTTCACCGGAACGGTAAAGTCTTCTGGCAACAGTCACCTCGTTATAGTCTACCGGAAGTTTGTGATCGCTGTTATCCAGCGTGATTGAAACAGATGCAAAGCTTAAAGGTTTTCTGTTTTCTGTACCGGAAAATATGACATCCTGCATATTTCCGCCTCGAAGCTGCTTGGCGCTCTGTTCACCGAGTACCCATCGTACTGCATCACCGACATTACTCTTACCACTGCCGTTCGGTCCGACGATTCCGGTAATTCCGTTATGAAATTCAAAGTTGATTTTCTGAGCAAAGGATTTGAAGCCATATACTTCAATATTCTTTAAATACATATCTCACCTGCCCGTTTAATTTGTGGCTGTCAGAATTTCTTTTCCTGAATCGCCTGATAGGCAGCTGCCTGTTCTGCTGCCTTTTTGGTATGGCCCGTGCCATTTCCCACAACCTGACCGTTAACCTGAACGACTACGGTAAAGCATTTATCATGATCCGGTCCCTCTTCACCTGTAAGAACATATTCAATCGGCTGAAGTCCCTTTTCCTGTACAAGCTCCTGAAGAATCGTTTTGCTGTCATAAAAAAGCTGTTTATGTTCAATATCATTCAGAATAAAATTCAGAACAAATTTTTTCGCATTGGAAAAACCACCGTCCAGGTAGATTGCGCCAAGAAGCGCCTCTGTCGCATCGGAAACGATAGAATCACGGTTACGTCCTCCTGTCATGTTTTCTCCCTTACCAAGAAGCAGAAATTCCGGAAGACCGAATTCTCTTGCGCAATATGCCAGGCTTGGTTCACACACAAGACTTGCACGTTTTTTTGTCAGCTCACCTTCCGGGATCTGCGGAAATTTTTTGTAAAGAAAATCACTGCTGATCAGTTCAAGTACAGCATCTCCAAGAAACTCCAGACGTTCATTACATCCAAGTTTTCCGAGTTTTTTTTCATTTGCATAGGAACTGTGTGTCAGCGCCTGTCTCAGCAGTTTTTTGTTCTGAAATGTATATCCTATGATCTGTTCCAACTGTTCCATTTTATTTTCCTTCTTTTTTGTTATTCTTTATCCGGTGCCTCAAAATGAACCGGCTGAATACGTTCTGCAATTTTTTCGTTGATCTTCTGCTGTTTGAACTGCACACACTGGAAGATTGCGTGTTTGATCTCAACAGCCTTCGCACTTCCATGCGTCTTGACAACAAGTCCTTTGAGTCCGAGAAGCGGAGCTCCGCCGTATTCGGTAGCATCAAAACTCTTCAGAGTCTGTTTCAGTGCAGGTTTTACCAGAAGTGCTCCAATCTTGCTCTTCATGGTACTCATCATTCCTTCTTTTATTTTGTGGATCAGTTCAGAGCTGACACCTTCATAAAGTTTGAGAATCACATTTCCGACAAAGGCTTCGCAGACAACAACGTCTGCATAACCGGCCGGAATATCCCTTGCTTCAATACTTCCGATAAAGTTGATTCCCTCTGCTTCTTTAAGAAGCGGGAAGGTCTCTTTGACAAGTGCATTGCCTTTTTCTTCTTCTGCACCATTATTGACGATCGCAACACGTGGATTTTTGATTCCGACAACATGCTCCATATAGATGGAACCCATTTTTGCAAATTGCACCAGATGAGATGGTCTTGCATCTACATTTGCTCCACAGTCAATCAGAAGCGAAACTCCCTTGGCGGTCGGAATCAGTGGAGCAAGCGGCGGTCTCTCAACGCCTTTGCTTCTGCCCACCAGCACCTGTCCGCCTACGAGAACTGCACCGGTACTTCCGGACGAAACAAACGCATCTGCTTTTTGTTCTTTGACCATTTTCAGCCCGACAACGATGGAAGAATCTTTCTTCTTACGGATTGCAAATACCGGAGGTTCTGCTGTTTCGATTACTTCTGTTGCATTTACCACCTCAATCCTGTCTGTCGGATAATCCTGGTATTTCTTAAGTTCTGAATGGATCACTTCTTCCTGTCCTGTAAGAATCACCTGAATATCATCCCGCTCCTTCACAGCGTCCACTGCTGCTCTGACCGGTTCCACAGGTGCAAGATCTCCGCCCATGGCATCTACAACAACTTTTACTAATTCTGCCATATTGTTCCTCCTGTATATTCTGTATCTATTTAAAAATGTTCTGTAATGATTGTAAAAAATCTCAAACTTTATCATACTAAAGAATCAGCAGAAAATCAACCCTGTTCCTGATTGATTCTGCTGATTCCATATATCAGATATAAAATTTTTTATTTCTGTGCTTCAATCTGTTCTGCAAGATCATTCAGATACACCCAGCGGTCCATCTTTTCTTCAAGCTGTGCCTCTGCTTCTTCTTTTTGCTGTGTAAGTTCATTTAACTTACCGGAATTTGTTGCATTAGCCATGATATCAGCATCCAGTTTCTCAATTTTGTTCTCTAGCGTTGCAATATCATCATCAATCGTTTCAAATTCTCGCTGCTCTTTGTAACTGAATTTCAGTTTTGAGGGACGATTTTGTTTCCATGTTTTTACGGATTCTTTCTCTTCTGCAGAATCTGCAGAAACATTTTTTGAGGCAGAAGATTTTGTGGCCGGTGCTTCTTCAAAAAGACCTTTGCGCTTTTTTGCCTCAAGGTAATCTGTGTAGCCGCCTTCATACTGTGTGAGATTCCCTTCTCGGTCAAACTCAAAAATACGGTCTGCAAGATTATCAAGAAAATAACGGTCATGCGATACGGCGATCACAATACCTGCAAAAGAATTCAGATAATCTTCCAGAATCGTCAGTGTAGGAATATCTATATCATTGGTAATCTCGTCAAGCAACAGCACGTTTGGCGCAGCTGCGAGTACTTTCAAAAGATAGAGGCGCTTCTTTTCACCACCGGAAAGTTTCTCGATCGGTGAATACTGCATGGCAGCATCAAACAGAAACTGCTCAAGGAGTTTCGATGCGCTGATCAGCCCGTCCTTTGTCGGAATAAACTCTGCAACGTCTTTGATGTAATCAATCACGCGCTGCGAGGTATTCATATCTTCGATTTCCTGTGAAAAATATCCGATCTTTACAGTATCACCGATCTCAACCTCTCCACTGTCCGGCTGAATGATTCCTGCTATGATTTTAAGAAGAGTGGATTTTCCGCAGCCGTTCGGCCCTATGATACCGAGACGCTGATTTTTCAGAACAATATAATCAAAATCCCTGATGCATACACGATCACCGAATCTTTTTGAAATATGATGCAGCTCGATTGTTTTTTTACCCATTCTCGTCTCGACAGAATCGATTGCAACATTGGAATCCCGTACAGGTGCTGACGAATTTTTCATTTCTTCCAGACGGTCAAGACGTGCTCTCTGCTTTGTGCTTCTCGCGCGACATCCACGTTTTGCCCATTCAATCTCCATACGAAGGATACTCTGCTTTTTGCGCTCGGAAGCCATCTCCATCTCTTCGCGCTGTGCTTTCAGCTCAAGAAATTCTGAATATTTTGCTTCATAACTGTAAAGCCTGCCGTGGCTGATCTCGAGAATCTTATTTGTCACACGGTCAAGGAAATAACGGTCATGCGTAACCATGATCACAACTCCCTTAAAACGGTTCAGATAATCTTCAAGCCAGGATGCCATCTCATTATCCAGATGGTTGGTCGGCTCGTCAAGGATCAGCACGTCGGTAGGATTTACAAGCACAGCAGCCAGCGCCACACGTTTTTTCTGTCCGCCGGAAAGATGTGCGATTTCTTCTTCGTGATCCTCGATTCCCAGTTTATTCAGAACCATATGAGCTTCCGTCTCCGGATTCCAACTCTGTTCTCTCTGCCCCTGTGTCACATAGGAAAGAATGGTAGCCCCTTCCGGGAAAGTCGGATGCTGGGAAAGAAAACTGATACGCAGGCCATTCTGCATGATCACCTGACCGTCATCTGCTTCTTCCAGTCCTGCAAGGATACGCAGAAATGTTGTCTTTCCCGTTCCGTTGATTCCGATGATTCCTATCTTGTCTCCCTGATGGATCCCGCAGGAAATATCATCAAAGATCACTTTATCTCCATAAATTTTACTGATATGCTCCAGGTTCAAAACATTCATGTCTTTTTCTCCTTGCCGTTAAATCTGTAATTCTTTTTTTGGAAATTTCATAAAATAATAAATAATAAACAAAACAGCGGTAATTCCCCACGAAACCGGATAACTCAGCATGATCGTGTTGATTCCGGAATGAGTCGGGAAAACACCGAACATCCATATAATACGGATCATACATACACCGCCGCATGTAAGCAGCATCGGAACCAGCACCCGGCCTGCTCCACGGAGTGCACCGGACAAAATACCGATCACAACATACATAAAATATGACGGAAGCAGGAAATGCATTATATCCACGCCGATTCGAACAACACCCTCGTCCGTCGTAAACAGACGGTAAAGAGGGCCTGCCAGTGCATATAGGACACCGCTTACCAGAAGCGCCCCCGCATATGCCATCACCATGCATACACCCACACTTTTTCGCATCCTGCGCACTTTCCCTGCGCCAAAATTCTGACCGACAAAGGTTGTGATCGAGATTCCAAAGGCATTGACAACCATCCAGTAGACTGCATCAATCTTTGCAAAGGTTCCCCAGGCAGCCACCGTATCAGTGCCAAGCTCGTTGACAAACACCTGAATGATCAGATTCGCAATCGTGTACATCGTTGCTTCCAGTGCTGCCGGAATGCCGATTCTAAGAACTGCCTGAAGGGATACTCTGTAAAAACGGATTCCCCGGAGTTTCAGATGAAACAGATCATTTCCTTTCATCAGAATCCATGTCACCATGGCTGCACTGATACCCTGACAGGTCACCGTTGCAAGTGCGACACCCATTACACCCATATGAAAGAATACGACAAGAAGAATATCCAGCGCAATATTTAATGCGCATGTCATAATCAATACATACAATGGCCTTTTGGAATCACCGACCGCCCTCAGGATCGAAGCACCCATATTATAGATAATATTAAAAATCATGCCGCAGAAATAAATATGCAGATAGATAATGGAATCTGTCATCAGTTCCGATGGTGTTTTCATCATGACCAGTACATTGGGGGAAATCAGAAAACCGATGATACCGACCACTGTACCTGTCACAATTGCAAATGCATAGGCTGTATGTAATGTTTTATTAAGATTTCGCCTGTCTCTGGCGCCATAAAACTGCGCCATAATAACGGATGCTCCCGAAGTCAGTCCGACAAACACCTCGACAATCAGCATTACGATCTGATTTACAGATCCACCAACAGCCGCCAGCGCCTCTTTACCTACAAAACGACCGACAACAATACTGTCGGCCGTGTTATATATCTGCTGAAAAAAAGTTCCGATTACAATCGGAAAAAAGAAAATCAAAAGCTGTTTCCAGATCACACCCTCAGTAATCTGATTCTTCTGTTTCATATAAACCCTCCATAATTTGTAAGAATTCCTCATCTATACAAGTATAACAGAGGTAAGTCTGAAAAGCAATCTACATCTAAAACACATAAATGGCTATAAAAAAACAGAACCCCAAATAAGGATTCTGTTTCTCATAATCTGTGATTAGTCTTCAACTTTCACGATTTCTTTCTTGTTGTAGCTTCCGCATTCTTTACAAACTCTGTGAGGCATCATCAGAGCACCACATTTGCTGCATTTTACCAGATTCGGAGCGCTCATCTTCCAGTTTGCACGTCTTTTATCACGTCTAGCTTTAGATGATTTGTTCTTTGGACATATGGACATAGGTTACACCTCCTTAAATTTACTAAATATATCACTGATAGCCGCCATACGTGGATCCTTTGGTTCCTCAGCACATCCGCAGGATCCTTTATTCAGATTCTTCCCGCATCGGCTGCAGATTCCCTTACAGTCTTCCCTGCAAAGGACTTTCAAAGGCCAGCTCATCAGTACCTCAAGATAGACCAACCGGTCCACATCCAGGTCCATACCAGTGAGATAGTCGTTCTCATCCAGATCCTGTACTCTTTCAGTATCAGATTTCTTCATATCAAGTTTCTGCTCAATTTCATACGGAATCTTAACAGCAACCTGCTCCAGACAACGATCACACGGAATACCTACAGTTACACTGCCGATTCCCTTCAGCTCAAGAACCTTATTACCTGTATTTGTTATCTCAAGTTCTACCGGTGTTTTCTCCAGAATCGGATAATCTCCCATCTGAAATGAAATCTTGTCCAACTCAAGTTCCGGCTGGAGCTGTATATGTTTTCCTTCACTGTCTGTAACATCTGATAAATGAATCTGCATAGTTCTCTCCTATTCACACTTTATCAATTATACATAGGAGGTACCTGTTTGTCAACGAAATTTTTATTTTTATTTCTATATTTTTCCGCTGTTCTATTTCTCCACAACTTCACTCCGAACCGGAATGGATGCCGTCGCGCCGACTCTGGAAACTGCAATCGCAGATGCCTTTGCAGCAAGCTTGAGCCCGTCCTGAACAGGCATTCCATCAATAATAGATGAAATGAAATATCCGGTAAATGTATCCCCTGCCGCTGTCGTATCAACAGCCTTTACTTTAAAAATTCCCTGACGGTAAATTCCTGTTTCATCCTGATATACGGAACCGTCGCCCCCAAGTGTCAGAACGACTTTTGCATTTGGATAAAGTTTTTTCACCTTCGCAAGGATTTTGTCCGGCTCCTTTTCTCCGGTAATCTGGAATCCCTCAATCTCATTCATCAGAAACAGGCTGATCTTGGACAGATCACAACTTTCCAGTGCACTGTCAAACGGAGATGGATTCAAAATAATCATCATTTTCTTTTCATATGCACGGTCAATAATATAATCAAGTTCATTGATTTCATTCTGAAGGAGAATGATATCACCTTCCTCAAAAGAATCCAATACAGAATCTACAAATTCTTTTGACATACTTCTGTTGGATCCTCCAAAAAGAAGGATACAGTTCTGACCATTTCGATCGACCTGAATGACCGTATGACCGCATAGTCCCGGAATCTGTTTAATAAACTCTGTATTTACGCCGTTTTCTCTGCATACTTCAAGCAACTGTTCGCCGCCTTCTCCGATCAGTCCGGCATGATATACAGGAATCCCAGCCTTTGCCAGTGCGATAGACTGGTTCAGGCCTTTACCGCCACAAAAGGTCTGTCTGCTTTTTGATGCCTGTGTTTCTCCCGGAATCAGAATGGATTCCACCTGGTACACATAGTCCAGATTAAGAGAACCAAAATTTAATACTTTCATGTCTCAAACCTCTTATATATTTTTCCTGTTAATTATATGACTGTTGAATGATTCTTACAACCATTTATTTTTTGCCGCCAAAAAGGGTAGGATCATCTACAAGATCAAGCGGATAATCTCCAAGATGTTTCACTTTGAATCCATTGGCTTTATATTCTTCATAATTAAAAGCATTTAATTCATCGCATGCAAGCTTATGGAATTCATAAAAATTCGGCCAGTACTCATATCCGTCGCCAAGATTATGGCTTAAATATGCATCCGCAATGTCACATCCCATTTTCGGAGCTACATAAAAAGCTCCCATAGCCAGGACATTTACACCATTTCCGGTAATTGCACGAAGAGCGGCCGGAACACTTTCTACTACACCAGCCGAAACACCCGGACACTTACTTGCAGCAATGTGAATTCCCATACCTGTTCCGCAGAAGATAAGTGCACGTTCAAATTCTCCTTCAGAAATCATAGAACCTACACGGAGACCAATTCTGTGAAACATAAGATCTGTATCATCATCTTCCGGTGATCTGACACCGACATCTGTTACCGTCCATCCATATTCTTTCAGATGAGCCACTACTGCTTCTTTCAGCGGATAACCAGCAAAATCTGCGCCTACAAGAATCTGTTTGTCTTTAATTGTCTTCATGTCGATAACCTCCTTGTATTAGATCTTCAATTATTCATTGTTACTTTGCAATATAATTTAAGATGTTCTTAAATAACACATTATAATATTTCCAGTTGCAAAATTCAGGCGGAGCCCAATGTGGAGAACAGTCACTGGAAAAAATTGCAGATTTTCCTTTTCCATAATTTCCAAACGCAATAAAAGGATCATCACAGACAGTTGCTGCCAGTTCAGCATCTGGCTTTATTGTGCTTTTATTGTACCCAAGCACCGGCGGCCACTCACCTTCTATTCCTTCAAAAACGGGATGATCAGGAGATACAATTTTGGCTCTTACACCCTCACAGTGTTCCATACGGTCATCATACGGAAGAAGCTGTACCGGCAAAACATCCTGTACTGGTGTTGACCACCATTTTCCCTGTGCACCCACTCCGTTAAATGTCATGTATCCGCCAATCATCAAAAGCCCGCCTCCATCGAGGACATACTCTTTAATTACCTGACATCGATTCGGAAGAATCTTACTCCTGCCAAATGTCTCTGATGGAATAAGCAGTGTATCTGCCCCGACATCAGAAAGAACAATACAGGAATACTCATTCAGTTCTTCCAGGGTAAACGGAAACTGATCATTGGCAATATGATTCGGCATGTAAACAAATTCATAGCCGGCTTTTTCAATTGCATTATCGATCCATCCCAGTCCGGTTTCATATTTAGATGAAAAGAAGCTGTTAAACCCCTTTACCTCCATTAAAGTAGCACTCCATGATTCACCGACAAAAAGTACTTTTTTTTGCATACAGAAATCCTTTCCGATTATTTTGCATGTTTTGGTTTCTGACTTACGTAGTCAATTACAAGTGCAAGAATCAGTACTGCGCCCCAGATCAATGTTACATAATATGTAGATACGCTTCTGAAACGGTTAATACCAGATTCGATCATCTTGAGAAGCACAATAGCTGTAACAACTCCTGAAATTTTTCCTTTACCGCCATTCGGGCTGACGCCGCCAAGAACGACGAGAAGAATGGACTGCATAGTATAGTTTGTTCCGTAATCTGCTCTTGCCGAAGAATAGGTTGCAAGCATCATCAGACCACCAAGCGCTGCGCAGATAGAAGATGTAATATACGTTCTGAAAAGCAGCTTTGTCGTATTTATTCCGGAAAATCTGGCAACATGTGCATTTGTTCCATAAAGGCGAAGCTTTGTACCATATGTACAGTGTTCCAGCATAAACCAGATAATAATTGCCACAACAATAAATACGAGAAGTCTTCTCGGAATAAATCCAAACAGATTTCCGGAAAAGAAATCACAGTACTGCTTTGGGAAAGAGGAAATTGCAGATCCGTTTGTCATAACAACACAAAGTCCGGTCAGCAATTCATTTACACCTAAAGTTGCAAGAATCGGAGGAACACCAAGTCTGGAAATCAGGAACGCATTCAGAGCGCCAACAACAACACCTACAGCAATCGCAATCAGAAAGATTACAAATGAAAACGCAATCGGCATCGTGCCATCCGCACCAAAAAATCTGGTTAATGTAAATACGGTAAGAATTGAAGTCATATTTGCCGCACCTACTACAGAAAGGTCAATACCACCAGTAATCATGCAAAGCATGCCGCCAAGTGCCATAAGACCGTATTCAGGAAACTGTCCGGCCATGGTAAGAAAATTCATTCCTGTATAGAATTTTTTGGCCTGCGTAAATGCCATAAATATCAGCCAGAATGCCATGATGATCAGCAAACGTGTCACTTCTTCATTTTTCTTATAAATACTTTTGATCTTGTTCATCATGCGCCCTCCTTTATTGCTTTCTTTTTGCTTTTAGAGGTTCGGTTTGACTGCCATGCGGTCAGAGATACTCCGATCACGATTACAAGTCCGACAAATACATCACTCCAGGTTGTCGGGATTCCGAGAAGAATCATGGAGTTCTGTACAAGAATGATCAGGAAAGTACCAAGAATGCAACCTGTCAGTGTACCGGCACCACCAGTAAGAGCCACACCGCCAAGAACGACACCTGCGATAATGTTCATTTCCATTCCAAGCATGTTTGTTGGATGCATCTGCTGCATCATGCAGACACGGCAGATACCACTTGCAGATGCAATCATACCAATCATGATATACATGATAAATTTGGTTCTCTTTACATTAAATCCAGCTGTATGTGCGCTCAGCGGGTTTCCGCCGATTGCATAAATACCACGTCCGAAAATAGTGTAATGCAGTACAAAATGCATAACTGCGCATACAAGTACAAGAATGATAAAAGTATACGGAAGGATGGATGTCAGTCCATTTGTTTTGTTGGTTGCTGTCAAAAATGCCGCTGTACCAAAGCTTTTCATTCCGGATGGAATCACTGAAAGCTGATTTGCCCGTAAAGTACCCTGCATAATACCCTGAAAGATACTTGCAGAACCGAGTGTTACGATCATTGCGTTCAGGTTCAGATAGCCGATAAAATATCCATTAACTGCACCAAGTACTGCACCGATTGCGATTGCAATAACAAATGCAAGAAGAACATTTCCTTCGTAATTCTTATCAAGAAGAAGCTTGGTCGTAGCATATGCAGAAAGAGATGCCAGCGCAGGGAAGGAAACATCGATTCCACCTGCGATCAGTGCCATAAATTCTGCGATTGCAAACAGTCCCGGTACGATCATTGCACTTAAAAGATCCACAATATTATTTGCTGTAAAAAACTGTCCGGATCGAATCTGTACCACAATTCCGAGAAGAATTATGATAAGAAAAATATACGGTTCATTTGACTGAAATATTTTCTTTATTTTTTTATTCATATGACCGCCTCCTACATCATATCGTCAATGATCATCTGTTCACTGACGTTCTGGGTATCATATTCAGATTTGATTTTTCCATTTTTGATAACGAGAACTCTGGAGCAGTTCTGTATAACTTCAGGAAGATCATCAGAAATGATAATAATACCAAGTCCCTGATTGGCAAGTCTCTGCAGAACCATATGAATATCATGTTTGGAACCGATATCCACGCCTACGGTCGGGCCATTCAGAATGAGTACATCCAGGTTGCAGGCAAGCCATTTTGCAAGTACGATTCTCTGCTGGTTACCACCGGAAAGAGTTGTTGCAGCATTATTGGGATTGTTTGTTTTAATTTCAAGCTCTTTCACCCATTTTTCGACTTCCTCATCTCTCTTCTTCAGATCGAATTGTCCGTTTTTCTTTTTCAGCTTGTCGATTTCGGAAATGATGATATTATCACCGATTGACTGGGTAAGGAAAAGTCCCTCTGACAATCGGTCCTCAGGAACATATCCAATGCTGTTGGCAATTGCTTCTCTCGGATTGGTGAGTCGGATTTCTTTACCTTCCTTCATGATCTGACCGGAATCAGCCGGCTTTAGTCCAAACATAGACAATCCCAGTTCTGTACGTCCAGAATCAAGAAGTCCGGTAATTCCAAGAATCTCACCTCTTCGAAGACTGAGATTAATATCTGAAAAAGCTCCATCCAGAGTAAGATTTCTTAATTCAAAAACCGGTTTGTCAGAGAGATTTTCCGGAACAAAAATTTTGTCGGAGAATTCTCGTCCTGTCATATAATAGGTGAATTTCTTATCATCCAGTTCTTTTGTGCTTCCGGTAGCAACCATCTGACCATCCCGGAAAATTGTAAACCGGTCAGAAATCTCAAATACTTCATCCAATTTATGACTGATAAACAGGATTGCAATTCCCTGTTCCTTTAATTTCAAAATAATTTTGAACAGTGCACTTACTTCTTTTTTTGTCAGTGCTGTTGTCGGCTCATCCATAATGATCAGTTTGGCATTTGACATCAATGCACGGCTGATTGCAACCATTTGTTTCTGAGCCACAGTAAGTTCCTGTACTTTCTGATCCAGGTCAACCTGGAAATTAATTTTTGATACTGCTTCTTCTGCAATCTTTCTTACGTTTTTCCAGCTTACTGTTTTCTTACGGGACGCGAGTTCTGTGTTAAGCGCCAGATTCTCTGCCACTGTCAGATTCGGAAAAAGTGCAAAATCCTGATAGATTACCTGAATTCCAAGATTAATTGCATCAATTGGGGAAATTTTGTCAATCTTCTGACCGTTAAATTCAATTGTTCCACCATCCCTCTGATAGACACCAGATATAATTTTGATAATTGTTGATTTTCCACAACCATTCTCACCAGCAAGACAGTGTATCTCACCAGGTAAAATCTCCAAAGATACATCTCTGAGGGCATGTACGTTTCCAAAGGAAATTTTTATATGCTCCGCTTTTAATAAACACTGAGACATAGCTTCCTCCTCTCCGCCTTACGACACCTGTTATTGTCAGGTCTTTTGGAAATCAATCCGCCGGGAGAACCGACGGATTGACTATTAAAGCTTATAAATTTTAATCAATATTTAGAATCCGAAGTCGTCAACGTTATCTGCGTCGATTGTGATCCAGCCCTGTCCTTCAAGAACTGTTTCAGATCCTTCACGGAATGTCATTTCTGTATAACCATCAACATTGAGGTTTACAGGAGCACCAATTTCTTCGCCTGCAAGTACTTTGCATGCAAGGTCAACCATTGCTTCACCGGATTTTGCAGGATCCCACAGAGTAAGGGATTTGATAACGCCGGATTTCAGAAGTTCTGCGTTGTCTGCCGGCATTCCTGTACCGGATGTAAAGAACTTGTCAACAAGACCAAGTTCCTGAATCGCACGTGCAACACCAGGTGCATCGAAGGAAGATGTTCCCATGATACCTTTCAGATCAGGATATGTTTTGATCAGCTCTTTCGCAACATTGTATGCTGTGTCACCGTTGTCATCAGATTCTACACGTGGATTTTCTTCCAGAAGAGTCATGTTCGGATAATGCTCTTTCTGATATTCAACAGCTGCATCTGCCCATTCATTGTGGGAACCATTTGTAAGGGAAGCTACCATTGTAGTATAAAGGCCTTCTTCGCCCATTGCTTCTGCCAGGTTCTGCATAATGAACGCACCATAACCTTCGTTTGAGAATGCTTCAATGTCATAATCAACATTTGTAAGATCTGCACCTTCATGAGTAATAACTACAATGCCTGCATCTTTGGCTTTCTTTAATGTGGAGTCCATAGATTCCATATCAACCGGAACAACACAGATTGCATCTACGCCCTGAGCAATCAGGTCTTCTACCAGCTGAGCCTGTTTTGTGGCATCAATTGTACCTGTATCGATCTGATAGCAGTTAACTCCTGCTTTATCAGCAACTTCTTTTACGCCGGTGTCCATGCGAACGAACCATGGATTGGTGGAATCTTTCGGCACAACAGCAATTTCCCATCCTTCATCAGCTGCTTTCTTGATAGCGTCATCAGAGGTGATATCCGGCTCTGATGCATATACAGTAGAAACTGATCCGATCATACCAACTGCCATAGCAGCACATAAAGTCATAACGATTGCTTTTTTCATTTTAAATTCCTCCTTTTAATTGGCTTGTGAAACATTTTACGGCATTTCTTATTTACCCATATGATCCGAACACCGTTCTCCTCCCTTCTCACGTTCAGATATTTGTATCCCCAATATAATTTCGCTGCCGTTTGAAACGTTTCAATATTTTCTAAAAATAATTGTATACATATTTCAGTATACAATTATTAATTTTAGCAAGATCCTCTCATCTTTATTTTCTGGGGTAATTCTATCCTCTGATATTCCCCGGTCCTGTTGAACTCAGTAATCACGGACCATAAAGTTTTGCCAAATAGTTTCTGATCCTGTTCTACCGTAGTAAGCCTCGGATTTACATATCCTGAAATCTCAATATTATCATAGCCGACAATAGCAAAATCTTCAGGTATGGAATATCCCTTTTCATTGATTGCCCGCATCATGCCAAATGCCAGATAATCAGAAGTTGCAAGCCACGCATCCGGAAGATCTTCCGGCTTTGTTGAATCAAGAATTTCCATCATATAAAGATAACTGTTTTTCAATTTGTCCAGTGAAAGATCCGGACGTGAATAAATATCATTTTCAGGATTCGGATATTCAAAATATTTCATTGCTTCCAGAAATCCCGCTCCTCTTTCACGGATATTTTGAAGTTCTGTGGGTTCTGTAAAAAGTCCTATTCGTTTATAATTTCTGTTTTTCAGTAAGCACACAATTTCAAATGGTGCACGCCGATTATCAAATACAACACTTGATGTATAGCCTGGTATCTCACGTCGGTCTGCCAGTATTACATGAATCTGCTTTCTGGCAAGCCTCTTAATCTCTGCCAGATCATCAAAACCATTAAAAATGATGACCGACGTCCCTGGTTTGCTGCTTTCCAACGCTCTCAGCTGCTGTTTTTCTCTTTCGGCCGAATATTCGTAACCAGAGATATGAACTGTATACCCGGCTTCATACGCGCAATGCATCAATGTACTGATTGTATTTGTGTAAAACGCACTGTCCAGATGCGGTGTCAACACATGTAACGCTGTGCTGTCTTTTCTTCTCAGAGAGCTTGCCAACGTATCCGGAATATAATCCAGTTCATCAATCGCCTGCTGTATTCGCATCGTTCTGTCCCGTGATACACTTGCAGTACCGTTCAGATAATTCGAAACCGTCCCAACAGATACACCTGCACGTTTGGCCACCTGTGTAATTGTGGCTCTTTTCTTTGTAGATTTATTCATTCATCAATTCCTCTATGCAAAGCCACATTTGAAACGTTTCAATATGGCAATTATACATTTCTTCTTTTATTATGTCAATATCTTTAACGCATTTTGCATAATCACAGGGGTATTTTTGTTGCTTATTTGCAAATATTGCACAATACTTTTATGCAATAGCTACAATAGGAGAAATTCAAATACAAGAAAAGGGCCTGCCGACGGCAAGCCCTCATCAATCACTTATTATTTTACTAAAGCTACTGTATCTCTGCAGATTGCAAGTTCTTCATTAGTAGGAATAACTGCAACCTTAACTTTGGAAGCCGGAGTAGAGATAACGATTTCTTCGCTGAATGTATCGTTTGCTTTGTCATCAATCTCAACACCAAGGTATCCGAAGTAGCTGCAGACATCTTTACGAAGCTGTCCTACGTTTTCACCGATACCAGCGGTAAATACGATTGCATCTACACCGTTCATGGCTGCCACATAACCACCAACGAATTTAGCGATACCATAGCAAAGTACATCATAAGCGTTCTTTGCATCTTCGTTTCCGTCTGCAATTGCAGCTCTGATATCGCGCATGTCACTGCCGACTCCGGACATACCCTGAAGACCGGATTTCTTATTCAGGACATTCATAACACCTGCAATATCAAGATTTTCTTTCTTTGCGATAAACTCAACGATTGCAGGGTCAATGTTACCGGAACGTGTTCCCATTACAACACCTTCAAGTGGTGTAAGACCCATAGTTGTATCTACGCATTTACCGTTCTTTACAGCACTGATAGAAGAACCATTTCCAAGGTGGCAAACGATAACTTTGGAGTTGTCTTTGTCAAGTCCGAGGAATTCAACAGCACGTTTGGATACGAAGCTGTGGGAGGTTCCGTGGAAGCCGTATCTTCTCACTTTATATTTCTTATAGTATTCAATCGGAAGTCCGTACAGATATGCTTTTGCAGGCATTGTCTGATGGAAAGCTGTATCAAATACACCTACCTGCGGTACGCCCGGCATCAGTTCTGAGCAGACATCAATACCGATCAGATTTGCAGGATTGTGAAGAGGTGCAAGATCGTTGCACTCTTTTACTGCTGCGATCATTTCGTCTGTGATTACTGCAGAAGCCGCAAATTTCTCACCGCCATGTACGACACGGTGTCCGATTGCATCTACTTCTTTCAGACTCTTGATTGCACCTGTTTTTTCATTTGTAAGAGCATCCAGGACGAACTGGATAGCTTCTTTATGAGTAGGCATAGCACATTCTGTGATTTCTTTGTCAAGTCCGGCTTTCTGATAAACCAGTCTTCCGTCGATTCCGATTCTTTCGCAAAGACCCTTTGCCAGAACGTCTTCTGTATCAGAGTTGATCAGCTGATATTTCAGTGAAGAACTTCCGCAGTTAATTACCAATACATTCATTTTAATATTCTCCTATTCGATATGATTCAGATATGTAGATCTTATTTGTCCTCAGCCTGGCACTGTACAGCAGTAATTGCAACAACACCAACGATATCATCTGCAGAGCATCCTCTGGAAAGGTCGTTGACCGGTTTTGCGATACCCTGTGTAACAGGTCCGTAAGCTTCTGCTTTACCAAGACGCTGAGCAAGTTTGTATCCGATGTTTCCTGCATCAAGGTCAGGGAATACCAGAACGTTTGCTTTACCTGCAACTTCGCTGCCCGGAGCTTTGGATGCACCAACGCTCGGTACGATTGCTGCGTCAAGCTGGAATTCACCATCAAGTTTGAGTTCCGGATGCTCTTCTTTTGCGATTCTTGTAGCTTCTACCATCTTATCTACGTCAGCGTGTTTTGCACTTCCTTTTGTGGAGTGTGAAAGCATTGCAACGATTGGCTCTTCCTGAACAAGAAGCTGGAAAGATTCAGCAGAAGAAGCTGCGATTGCAGAAAGTTCTTCCGGAGTCGGGTTCTGGTTCAGACCGGAGTCAGCAAATACAAATGCACCGTTTGCGCCATATTCGCAATCCGGAACTACGATCAGGAAGAAAGCGGATACAAGCTTTGTTCCCGGTTTTGTTTTCAAAATCTGCAGACATGGACGAAGTGTATCTGCTGTAGAATGGCATGCACCGGATACCATACCGTCTGCATCACCCATTTTTACCATCATTACACCATAGTATGGGTACTGAGTATGAAGGATCTCTTTTGCTTTTTCAGGTGTCATACCTTTTTTAGCTCTCAGTTCTACAAATTTGTCAATGTATGCCTGAGTTTTGTCAGATGTCTCTGGATCAACGATGGTTGCTCCGGAGATATCGAATCCGCCTTCAGCAGCTTTCTTATTGATTTCTTCTTCGTTACCGATGAGGATGATCTTGGCAACTCCCTCTTTCAGAATCTTATCAGTTGCCTCGATAGTTCTCATATCCTCTGTTTCTGGCAGAACGATAGTTTTGATGCTTTTTTTTGCTCTTTCTTTGAGTAAATCAACAAATCCCATGATTAAATGGCTCCTTTCGTTATTTCGGTCATGTGACCGCGTGAGAGTCTGAAACATGATCTCACAGCTAGAATCATTATACCCCCTGTTTTCGCGCATTTCAAGTAGTTGACAAGGAGATTCTTCCAAAGAGTGGTATTTTTTGACGTGCAATCCTGACGGAATGACGAACAAATTCCGTGTTCTGTATTTTAAGGATAATCTTGTCGCTCTTCCACCGCTGTGTTACAATATCGAAATCAGTAAAAATATACGAAAAAGCAGGAAGACAACATGAAAGTAACAGGAATCATAGCAGAATATAATCCTTTTCACCGGGGACACAAATACCAAATAGATTACTGCAAAAAAGAATTGCATTCAGATTATGTAGTTGTTGCCATGAGTGGTGATTATGTGCAGAGAGGTACACCGGCACTTCTCCCCAAACATATGCGGGCAGAAATGGCGCTTCGCTGTGGCGCAGATCTCGTGCTTGAAATGCCGGTATCAGTGAGCACCGCCAGCGCAGAAGCTTTTGCTATGGGCGCTGTTTCTATGCTGGATGGGCTGCATGTCGCAGACCGGCTCTGTTTCGGAAGTGAATACGGCGAAGTTTCTACATTACAGGAACTTGCGGATGTTCTTGTCAGTGAGCCGGAAGAATACCGTCTGCTTCTGAAAAAATTTTTAAGCGAAGGCTGCTCTTTCCCTGTCGCACGAAGTCAGGCGCTGATGGAATATTTTAAAAATCCTCATAATTTTGCAGGAGATGATTTTGACGGCATTCTGACTCCGCTTCTGAATCAGATCACACAGATTTTAAATTCACCCAACAATATTCTGGGGATTGAATACTGTAAGGCTTTAAACCGCCTCAAAAGCAGTCTGAAACCAGTTACATTGAAACGCCAGGGGATGGGGTATCACGATACGCTTAGCGCTGCCTCTTCCGCTCATGCCGTATCTGCTGACATTTCCGGCAAAAATGTCCCCTTCGCCTCTGCTTCTGCTATTCGCGAACTTTTAACTTCCACTCTCACACAGGAAACAATTGCGCAGGTTTCTGCACAGGTTCCGGATGAGGCCTCCGCATTCTTTGTTTCTTCTCTGCAAAATAATGGATACCTGAGCGAAGAGGTTCTGGACGATCTTCTTATCTATCGAATCATGTACGAAGATGCAGAATCTCTTTCGCAATATCTTGATGTTTCGGTAAATCTTGCAGAGCGCATAATAAACTGTCGAAATGAGATCTCCGGTTTCACACAGGCGGCTTCTCTTTTGAAAACAAAAGAGCTTACCCAGACACGCATTCAGCGTGCACTGCTTCACTCAATCTTACAGATACGCAAAGCTCCTCTGTTGGTTCCTTATTCACGCGTACTCGGATTTCGCAAAGAAAGCAGCCCACTTCTGAAAGAAATCAAAAAGAACAGTGCCATTCCAGTGCTTACAAAACTTGCCGATGCCGATGCATTCCTCGATGAGACAGGGAAACGCCTCCTGAGCGAGACAACAGCAGCATCCAACCTTTATGAAAAGCTTCTCTGCAAAAAAAACGGGCAGAAATTTATTCACGAATATCAGAAACAGTTGGTTATTTTTTAAATAAATATACAAAGCTAAAAACAGCCGTCACCGATTCGGAAATCTTAATCCCCCGATGATGGCTGTTTTATTATTCTGACAGCAGAATCCTGTCATTATCAAGAGCCTTACCGGCTCCGCTTCTGAACTTCTCAAGAAGTCCCTCAACTGTCATGTTCTTTTTCTCTTCTCCGCCAATGTCCAGAACGATCTTACCGGAATCCATCATTAAGATTCTGTTTCCAAGATCAATTGCTGACTGCATATTGTGTGTGATCATCAGACATGTAAGCTGATTTTCTTCTACAATACGCCTTGTCAGATTCAGAACTTTCTCTGCTGTTCCCGGATCAAGCGCTGCTGTATGCTCATCCAGAAGGAGTAGTTTTGGCGGGTTCATTGTCGCCATAAGAAGTGTCAGTGCCTGTCTCTGACCACCCGAAAGAAGACCGACCGGATGGCTCATACGTTCTTCCAGTCCAATATCCAGTTTCTTTAACTCTTCCCGAAAACGTTCTTTTTCCTGTTTGGTCGTATGGGAAAGCCATCCACCTTTGCCGGCTGCAAGTGCAAGATTTTCTTCAATTGTCATTCCCGGAGCAGTTCCCCTCATCGGATCCTGATACAGGCGCCCGATACTTTTGGCGCGTACATGCTGTGGAGTAAAAGTAATATCTTCTCCATCGAGAATGACAGAGCCGGAATCTGTAAGGAAATCTCCGCAGACCGCATTAAAAAATGTAGATTTACCGGCACCGTTGGAACCGATGATCGTGGCAAAATCACCTTTTTTTAATTCGAGTGAAAAATCTTCCAGAGCCTTTTTTTCATTTACAGTGCCTGGATTAAATGTTTTTGAAATATGGCTGATTTTTAACATGGATCATCTGCCTCCTTTTTGGTGTGTCATCCTGCGTCGGATCTGCGGCCACTGTTTTTTCAGATAAGGACCGGAAATTGCAAGAACAACAATGACAGAAGATACAAGTTTCAGCATAAACGCCGGCATATTAAACCTGAGCGCGATCGTATATACAAGACGGAAAATAAAGGAACCGAGTACCATTCCCACTGCCCTTACAAAAATTCCGCCATGTCCAAGGATCGTACCACCAATCAAAAGAGATGCCAGTGCGATGGTGACCATACCCTGTCCGATATTGATATCTACGGATTTCTGTGACTGAGACAGAAGACATCCGGAAAGTGCGGTAAACGCATTGGCCACACACAGACCAATGACTGTTGTAAATACCGGGTTAATAGAAGAAGATTTTACCATATCGGAGTTATTTCCTGTTGCTCTGATTGCAAGACCAAGTCTTGTTTTCAGAAAAAATACAAGAAACAGGATTACGAGGATCACAGCGATTGCCGCAATGATGATATCTTCTCTGCCTTTTAACGGAGTTTCCGAAAGTGTATCTTTCATCATACTGAATACCGTCGTTGTACGGTTCATATTGATCAGGGATGAGCCACCCATAACTGCAATATTTACGGAATACAAAGCCGTATTTACGATAATTCCGGCAAGCAGACTGTCCACACCGAGTTTTGTCTGCAGGATCGCAGTTACAAAACCGGAAAGAACTCCGGCAGCCATTGCTGCTACAATGGACAGAAACGGATGTCCGCTAACAGCTACTACTGCTCCCACAGCGGCGCCAAAAGTAAAGCACCCATCTGTAGAAAGGTCGCAGACATTCAACATAGAATAACTGAGAAACAGGGCAAGAACTGTCAGCGAACAGATCAGTCCGAGTTTCAGGGCAGTCTCTCCAAGAGAGAGCATTGTTGCAATCGTCACGGTAATTTCCTCCAATTGGTTTTATTGGTTATAACAACCTTATTTTGCTTCTACATCATCAAAGCTTTCTGCAGTGGTGATCTCATTTACCTGTGTGCAGAGCGGCTCAAATGCTGTCTTAACAGTATCAAAATCAAGACCAAGTGCTTCACATGTTTCTGTGTTTACAGTTGCAGTACCATTGTCGAATGTTTCTACAGCTGTTTCGGATGGTTTTGCTCCATCTACAAGAATGTCTGCGATCATATCAGCTGTTTTCTGTCCAAGGTTTGCATAATCAACACCATATCCTACAAATGCACCGTTCAGTGCGAAAGAATCAGCACCAGTGTAGTGCGGGATACCAGCTTCGATAAATTTTTCATAGATAGAAAGTTCTGCTGTCATGATAGTGTTATCTGTTGGTGTGAAAACCGCATCCACGCCATCGGCGATCAGCGCTTCTGCTGCAAGCTGAACTTCATCCGTTGTCGTTCCGGTACGCTCTACATACTCAATACCTTCTTTGTCAAGGTAATCTTTTGCTTCCTGAATTGCGGTTGTGGAAGAATCCTGTCCGACATCATAGAGAAGTCCGATTTTCTTTACATCAGGATTCTGCGCCTGGATAAGTTTCATAATAGAAGAAGTATCCAGATAATCACTTGTTCCGGTAATGTTTGCTCCCGGTGCTTCCAGAGAATCTACCAGACCGGAACCAACCGGATCAGAAACTGCGGAAAATACGACCGGTGTATCTGTTCCTTCTGTTGCAGACTGCATACGCATTGCTACCGGTGTAGCTACACCAACCATCAGGTCTACATTGTCAGCCTGAAAATCGGAAATGATCTGTTCCATAACACTGGCATCTGCATTGCAGTTATCATAAGATACATCAAAAGTAATACCTTTTTCTTCTCCGATCTCTTCCAGACGAGACTGAATATTGTCTACGATCTGATTCAGGGAAGCATCATCTACATAATTGCAGATACCTACTTTAAAATCATCTGCCATTACCGGAGAAGCCATCATCATACTGGTTGCTACTGCTGCTGCGATTACTAACATTCTTTTTTTCATAGTCTTTTTCCTCTCTTTCAACATATTATGTGCCATGAGAAAAAAAGAACCGTCCCAAGCTATGCTTGAGACGGTAATAATTTCTTATTATCGCGGTACCACTCAAATTGACGTATCGTCCACTTTCTCATGTACAAACATACACTCCTGATTGATAACGGGTTCGGTTCCCGTCAGCGCCTACTCTCATGATCATCATTTCGGGCTGCCCTCGGAAGGCCATTCGATAATCTGCTTCATACAGGCTTCCACCATTACCTGCTCTCTGGAATGATTCAGGATTATTTACTCTTCTTCCTCATTGGTTTTGCTGTTTCTTACTTTACCACAGGAAATCGTGAATGTCAATCATTTTTTATAAAACTGAACAAAGATTTTTTCTGACTAAGTGTCAGTGACAGTGGATCCACATGACCGTTTGCTGCAAGTATAGCCGGATCGTATTTCCAGAGCTGGACTTCTGCCTGTGTTTCTGCATTCAGAAGTTCATGACTACCATCGCATCGAAACCCTTTTTTATTTGCAGCATAACAGGGATATCCTTTTTCTTCATCCGTACTTACAATTATCAATGACTGGTCTTTATCACCCCGTACTTCTCCATCTGACAGATCTGATATGATACTCTTCCGTGCAATTTCTTTATCTATATAAAGCACATCAGCCACCGGTGAACTCAGACTGCTTTTTAACATTCGGAGAATCTCATCCGGAGTGTACTTTCCCTTCAGATATTTCTGTACACCGGTCTTTCCGGTTTCAAAACACCCGGTCTTTTCAAGCTGGCGAAAAGCACGTGTTATCGTCATTGCAGAACACCCCAGCGCTTTTACTGCATCATGCATATAGATACAGTTTTCTTTAGCATAGTACCAGTAGAAGAGCAGTAGTTGTGTGGACGGCTGTAACGTTTCCGTACTTTGTATTTCCATTCGATATTTTTCTTCAAGACAGGTACCCATAAACGGAAGATAAATCTGACTGTCCGGCACTATAAATGAAATATGTGCTTTTATGAATGCAGTCCTTCTGTATGCGTCTATCATATCCATAATGAAAACTACGGGCAGTGCTTCTTCCATTTGGATACGACGAAGCTGCTTCTTCAAAGAGCCAATCTGACTTAGTTTATCTTTGGGCCATAAGAAAATACATTTCATTTTATCAAGTTCCACAAGCCGCATTTCATATCGTTCGGTAATGTAATATGGTAACTCCAATTCACCTTTCCAACGATGATATTTCACTGACACACCAAGCATTTTCTCCAGATATTCCATTCTGTTATTCTCCCATATATATTTATAACTCAAAAATCATATTATAACATATATAATGTTATATCATAATTATTATGTTAAATAAAGGATTTTCAATAATTTTGCACAAAAAAATCCCCTGACAGAGGATTCTCCGGGATTTCCGGAAATATCTCCTTCAGGGGATTCGTTATTATAACATCATCCAGTAAAAATCAGACAATTTCTTGTTTCGTATCAGTTCTTGAAGCTGTGGATCGGTGCCGGGATACGTCCGCCGCGCTCTACAAATGCATCACATGAGAACTGATTAACCGGCATGATCGGAGCATATCCGAGAAGTCCTCCAAACTCTACTGTCTCTCCTACTCCTTTACCGATAACAGGAATTACACGTACTGCAGTCGTCTTCTGGTTGATCATTCCAATCGCAGATTCATCAGCAATGATACCTGCAATTGTAGATGCCTTTGTATCACCCGGAATTGCGATCATATCCAGACCTACAGAGCAGACACAGGTCATTGCTTCGAGTTTTTCCAGTGTCAGTGCACCAAGATTTACAGAATCGATCATTCCCTGATCCTCGCTGACCGGAATAAACGCACCGCTCAAACCGCCAACTGCCTGCGCTGCCATAACACCGCCTTTTTTTACCTGGTCATTCAAAAGTGCAAGTGCTGCAGTCGTTCCAGGTGCTCCTACTCTCTCCAGGCCGATTTCTTCAAGAATTTCCGCTACACTGTCACCGATTGCCGGTGTCGGTGCAAGAGAAAGGTCAACGATTCCGAACGGTACGTTCAGACGTCTGGATGCTTCCTGTGCAACAAGCTGGCCCACACGTGTTACTTTAAATGCTGTACGCTTGATCATTTCACATAAGGTCTGGAAATCAGCACCACGAACAGATTCCAGTGCTGTTTTGACTACACCAGGACCGCTGACTCCGACATTAATGATGCAGTCTGCTTCTGTCACACCATGAAATGCGCCTGCCATAAACGGATTATCATCCGGTGCATTGCAGAACACTACAAGCTTCGCACATCCGAGTGAATCCTGCTCTTTGGAGGCTTCCGCAGTTGCCAGGACAATCTCGCCCATTAATTTTACAGCATCCATATTAATACCGGTCTTGGTTGAACCAACATTGACAGAACTACATACACGCTCTGTCACTGCCAGTGCCTGTGGGATAGAACGGATCAGCAGTTCTTCTGCCGGTGTCATACCCTTACATACCAGAGCTGAATATCCGCCGATAAAGTTTACGCCGATGGTTTTTGCCGCACGATCCAGTGTCTTCGCTATAGATACAAAATCTTCTGTCGTATGGCATGCCACACCGCCGATTAAAGCAATCGGTGTCACGGAAACACGTTTATTCACAACAGGAATACCAAATTCTGCTGCAATCTTGTCTCCGGTAGCAACCAGATCTTTTGCCTTGGTTGTGATTTTGTTGTATATCTTTTCATTCATGATATCGAGATCACTGTCGATACAATCCAGAAGGCTGATTCCCATTGTGATGGTACGCACATCCAGATTTTCCTGCTCGATCATCTTATTTGTCTCATTAACCTCAAAAATATTGATCATGTCAACTCTCCTTTTCTGTATGATACGATTAAATACGATGCATTACATTAAAGATATCTTCGTGCTGACAGCGGATCACTACGCCAATTTTATCGCCGATTTCAGAAAGTTCCTTTGAAAGAGCTGCTGCGTCTTTTTCTGATTTGCTGGTATCTGTAACCATCATCATGTTAAAATATCCCTGTACGATAGTCTGAGAAATATCCAGGATGTTTACATTGTTGTTTGCAAGATACGTACATACCTTTGCAATGATGCCTACTGTGTCATTTCCTACTACTGTAATGATTGTTTTTTTCATGACTTTTATCCTTTCTTTTATACGGTAACTACATCGGAAATCAGATCCCGTTTCGCCACCTGAATTCTGAAATCTTTTGATTTGTAAGGGTTGTCTCCCAGTGTTACCTCTGAACAAACAGTCTCATATGCAAGATCTTCGTAATTATTTTCTCTGCTGAGATGTCCCAGAAAGATTGCTTTCATATTGTCATGCAGAAGCCTGCACAAAAGCCTGCCCGCATTTTCGTTGGAAAGATGACCTCTTTCACCGAGAATACGTTGTTTCAGATAATATGGATATCTGCCTACCTGCAGCATCCGAATATCATGATTGGCTTCCAGAAGAAGCGCATCCAGATTCTGAAGATTTTCAATAATATAATCATTATATTTGCCGAGGTCAGTCGCAATTCCCACAGAATGTCCATCACATTCCAAACGATAGCCGACCGGCTGTGCCGCATCATGCGGAATGGAAAAAGGATTTACCGTAAGATCTCCGATTTCAAATGGTTCATCCTCTTTTATCTCATGGAAAATCCCGTCCGGAATTTTTCCAAGTGCATTGGTACGAACCATGGCATCCACTGTGCCTCCCGTAGTATAGATGGGAATTCCGTATTTTCTTGATATAACTCCCAGTCCTTTGATATGATCGGAATGTTCATGCGTAATCAGGATTCCGTCCAGATCACGTCCGGTAAGATCAAGACTGTTTAAACCAGCTTCCATCTTTTTGCCACTGATTCCGGTATCAACCAGCACATGCGTATTCTCTGATCCTACGTAAATACAGTTTCCGCTGCTTCCGCTCGCAATACTGCAAAATCTCATAATTTCTTAATCCCTTCTTCTATCTGGCGCCATGTTTCCTCTGGCAGACCGTTATTTGCAATCACATAATCCGTATTCTGCCGGAAAAACGCCTCGGAAGCCTGTCTCTTTATGATGCTCAGAGCTTTTTCTCTCGTGTAACCTCTGCTGCTCATAAGACGTTCTATACGTATCTCCTGATCCGTATGTACATACCAGACCTGATCGCAGAAAGCATCATACTTTTCTTCCAGAAGAAGTGCCGCCTCTACTACGACCAGAGAACAGCCAGCTTCCCTTTGCTGTTCAATCTGATTCAATATATATTGTCGGACAGCCGGATGAATAATCGCATCCAGACTCTGACGCATTATCTCACTACCAAATACTACATCGGAAACCATCTTCCGGTCAATGGTTTTGTCATTCTTTATGATTTGTTTTCCAAATAATGCAACCACTCTGTCATAACAGCTCCCATCAGGCTCCATAACCAGATGTCCGACCAGATCCGCCTGAATCACATATGCATGATATTTTTCTTTCAGAAAATCAAGCACTGTACTTTTGCCGGCGCCGACACCGCCTGTAATTCCGAGAATTTTCATTTTACTTTGCCTCATACCAGTTGCCGCCTTCATGCATGTCTACTTCAAGTTCTACAGAAAGCTTTGCAGCACCCTTCATTTCTTCTTCCAAAATACGGGAAACGATCTCAAGTTCATCTTTTTTTGTCTCTATGAGAAGTTCATCGTGAACCTGCAATACCAGTCTGGATTTAAGGCCCTCCTGCTGTATTCTCTTATAAACACGGTTCATGGCAATTTTAATTATATCCGCTGCAGTTCCCTGTATCGGAGAATTCATAGCTACACGTTCACCGAAAGAACGCTGCATAAAATTGCCGGACTTCAGTTCCGGTATCGGACGTCTCCGTCCGAACATGGTTGTCACATATCCTTTTTCTTTTCCTTCGGCAACAAGGCCATCCAGAAAACTTTTGATCTTCGGATATGTCTCAAAATACTTTTCAATATACTCTGCAGCTTCTTTTCGGGTAATGCTTAAGTCCTGACTGAGTCCGAAAGAACTGATTCCATACACAATTCCGAAGTTTACCGCCTTTGCATTCCGTCGCTGGAGAGACGTTACTTCTTCAAACGGAACATGAAATACCTGTGACGCAGTCAGACGGTGAATGTCCTGCGCCTCTCTGTATGCCTGAATCAGAGTTTCATCTCCGGACATATGTGCAAGTACACGGAGTTCAATCTGTGAATAATCTGCATCCAGAAATACATATCCTTCCTCCGGTACAAAAACTTTACGGATCAGGCGTCCCAATTCCATACGTACCGGAATGTTCTGAAGGTTCGGTTCCGTACTGCTGATTCGTCCGGTTGCTGTGATCGTCTGATTAAACGTGGAATGGATTCTTCCATCCGGTCCAATAACTGACGCAAGACTGTCTGCATAGGTCGATTTCAGCTTTGCAAGCTGCCGATATTCCAGAATATCTTTTACAATCGGATGTTCTGCTGCCAGTTTCTCAAGGATATCTGCTGCCGTGGAATAACCAGTCTTTGTTTTTCTGCCTCCCGGAAGTCCCATTTTTTCAAAAAGTATCGTTCCGAGCTGCTTCGGAGAATTGATATTAAATTCTTCACCGGCAACCTCATAAATCTGTTTTTCCAGTTCTTCAATACGCACCTGAAGTTTTTTTCCATATATTTTTAATTCTTCACCTTTTACGCAGATTCCATATTTCTCCATAGAATCCAGCGTAAAAATCAATGGAAGTTCAATCTCCCGGTAGACCTTCCACATACCACTGTCTTTCAGCGAGTTTTCGATCGGAATACGGGAGGCAAACGCGGTGTATGCCATATAACAACTATATGCCATTAAACCGTCTGCTGAACTCTCCCATGCCTTTTTCAGGGAATCCTTACCAAGCAGGTCCTCCCGTGCAGGAAGAAGTACTCCGTCCAGATATTCCTTCGCAATATCATCGTACGTGTATGTGGATTTCAACGGATTCAGAAGATATGCTCCGATTCCGATGTCAAAAACCTGCGTTTCATCTTCAAGTGGCACATGTTTCAAAAACTGTTTGATATCGAGTGCACAAAGAACCGTTGTTTTTGCCAAATCTTTCATGGATGCGCACAGAAAATCCCCGGTAAGCAGTCCTTCCACCGGTATATAGTAAATTTCTTCTTTTTCAAGGGCAATTCCAAGGCCATAAATATTTTCTTTATCCGCGAGAAGTGAAATTCCGACATATGCTTTGTCAGATGCTTTTTTGAATAATGCATCAACACCTGAAAGATCACTGCAGGAAAAGAAATTCTGTTCGATTGGATTTTCCGGCATGACTGCTGTATCAAATTTTGAAAGAAGATTTTTGAATTCAAGCTGTTTGCAGAGCTGATATGCCTCTGGTGTATAAAGTTCCTTCAGTTCTGCTTCTTCATAAGAATAATCTATCGGACTGTCTGTATTGATCGTCGCAAGTGTTTTGCTTAAAACAGCCATATCATAATGCTCGCGCAGGGATTCTTTTGCTTTGTTCGGCTTCACTTCCTCCAGATGCGCATAAGCGTTTTCTATTGACCCAAACTCTACGATCATCTTTGTTGCCGTCTTTTCACCAACTCCCGGAATACCTGGAATGTTGTCAGCAGAATCTCCCATCAGGGCTTTTAACTCAATGATCTGCGGTGGTGTCACCTGATATTTCTCAATAACTTCCTGTGTATGGAAGTTCTCGATGGTTGTCTTTCCTCTTGAAGTCTTCGGAAGGCGGATCAGGACTTTTTCTGTTGCAAGCTGAAGAAGGTCACGGTCACCGGAAAGAATTGTTACATCCATTCCTTCTTTTTCACTTCGTACAGCCAGTGTTCCGAGGAGATCATCCGCTTCAAATCCCGGTTTGGAAACAATCTTGATGCCCATTGCCGTAAGCACTTCTTTGATCAGCGGCACCTGTTCCCTTAATTCTTCCGGCATCGCTTTACGTGTTCCCTTATATGCATCATACATTTTGTGACGGAATGTAGGCTCGTGAAGGTCAAAAGCAACTGTCAGATATTTCGGTTTTTCTTCGTCCAGTATGCGAAAAAGAATATTCAGGAATCCATAAACCGCGCCTGTATGTCTGCCTTCGGAGTTTGTCAGATCCGGAAGTCCGTAAAATGCACGGTTCAGAATACTATGTCCATCGATCAGTAAAATTTTGTCACTCAAAATGTGTTCCCCCTGTATCTGTTTATAGGAAATGCGCTATATCCGTAATAAAAAATATAACAAAAATAAGCAGCAGAACCGCAAATACTGCCAGCAAAAGACCTGTCAGGAAATGAAACCACCGTTTCTTACGGATATATCTGCGTGATTTTCGGATATCCTGATCCAGAAGTTTACGAAAATCAAGTACAGAACCATCTTCCGGCTCATCCAGCTGCTGTATTGCTTCATGCACAATAAAATATGTCTCAAGTTCATCATAACAGGACGAACAATGGCTGATATGATCCAGAAATTCTTCAAGTTCATCAACGCTTAAACTATGATTGATATATTGTGTCACCATGCTCTCAGCAATTCTGCATTCAATATCCGGCATTCTTTCTTCCTCCTGTTCCTGTTTTCACTTCTTTGTAGTATAGCACAAAAAGAGGCACTTCACAACGACCGTTTCGTCTGAAGCACCTCATTCGCGTATATAATATCCCGTTACTCTTCTGTCGCAGCAGCCGGAGTTTCTTCCGGAGCCTCGAGTATTTTCATAAATTCATCACCTGTGATCGTCTCATGCTCATACAGATATTTTGCCAGCTCATGAAGCTTGCTGATATTATCCTGAAGAATCTGCAATGCTTTCTCATGCTGTCTCTTTACAAGCTCGACTACTTTCTTATCAAGGAGTGTCTGCGTCTCAAAAGAGCAGGCCAGACTGGAATCTCCACCGAGGTACTGATTGCTGACACTTTCCATAGCTACCATATCAAAATCATCACTCATACCATAACGTGAGATCATTGCTCTTGCAATCTTGGTCGCCTGTTCAATATCATTGGAGGCACCCGTTGTAACAGAATGAAAAATCAACTCTTCCGCAGCACGGCCGCCTGTAAAAGTTGCAATCTTATTTTCCAGTTCTTCCTTTGACATCAGATAATGTTCATTATCATCCACCTGCATGGTATAGCCCAGTGCACCAGAAGTACGTGGAATGATCGTAATTTTGTGAACCGGAGCAGATTCGGTCTGTTTTGCTGCAACAAGTGCATGCCCGATCTCATGATAGGAAACAATCAGTTTTTCTTTATTGGAAAGGACACGGTTTTTCTTCTGATATCCCGCAATAACAACTTCGATGCTTTCTTCAAAGTCTGCCTGAGTTGCAAATTTACGTCCGTCGCGGACTGCACGAAGTGCTGCTTCATTGACAATATTGGCAAGTTCCGCGCCTGATGCTCCGGCAGCTGCCTTTGCAATATCATCAAATCGAACAGTATCTGCAATTTTAATTTTCTTTGCATGAACTTTCAGGATATCTTCTCTACCCTGCAGATCCGGAAGTTCTACCGGAATACGGCGGTCAAAACGTCCCGGACGGAGAAGTGCCGGATCAAGTGAATCCGGACGGTTGGTTGCTGCCAGGATTACAACACCCTTAGATCCATCAAATCCATCCATTTCTGTAAGGAGCTGGTTCAGTGTCTGCTCTCTCTCGTCATTTCCGCCTGTAAAACCGGCACCGTCACGTTTCTTACCAATTGTATCAATTTCATCAATAAATACAATACACGGAGCCTTCTCATTTGCCTGTTTAAAAAGATCTCGTACTTTCGCAGCACCCATACCGACAAACATTTCTACGAATTCAGAACCGGAAATTGAGAAAAACGGAACTTCCGCCTCACCTGCAACTGCTTTTGCAAGAAGTGTCTTACCTGTACCGGGCGGCCCCACAAGCAGTGCTCCCTTCGGCATAGACGCACCAATCTCTGTATATTTCTGAGGATTGTGCAGATAATCAACGATTTCTGTAAGAAGATCCTTCGCCTCGTCTTCTCCTGCAACATCGGAGAATTTAATTCCTGTGGAGGATTTTACATAAACCTTTGCATTGCTCTTTCCGAAAGACATTGCCCCACCAGGACCTCCGCCCATAGAAGACATCATCTTCTTACTCAGCCAGCGTCCGATAAAGATAAAGATAACGATTGGGACAACATAGCTCAAAAGAAGTGTCATAAGGATTGACGGACTTTCCGGAAGGACTTCATCCATAGTCACACCCGCATCCAGCAGACGATTGACCAGATCAGAATCATCCATCTTGACTGTCTTGCATAAAACAGTTCCATCTGTATCGTCTGATTTCATTTCATAATAAATATAACTTTCATCCACAGTAGCCTTGGTCACATTACCCTTTTCTACATTTTTTATAAAAGTAGAATAATCAGTCTTCTGTACACTTCTCTCCTGTATAGTCGGAACCACAAGCATATTCAGAAGAATGATAATGATACCTGCTATGATGTAATAGACATACATCGGTATCTTTTCCGGTTTTTTACGGTCAAATTTCATTTATTTGTTTCCTCCAAAATCATTTATGTCTTGTACAATACCATTTTTATAGTATATATTCAATGTTCTTTCTGTGAAATAAAATGAAATATTATAAACTTTTCATAAAACTCTGTAAATAAATATCAAAAAAGGACTCTCTGAATCTCAGAGAATCCTCTATGCCGCTGGCCGGACTCGAACCGGCACGGTTTCCCGCTTGATTTTGAGTCAAGTGCGTCTGCCAATTCCGCCACAGCGGCAAATGAACCGAAAATTATATTACCATAATTTTCAGTTCACTGCAAGCATTTTTAGGTAATAATTGCAAAATTATTTAAATAATTTATCTTCGTCCTCAAGCATTTTCTCATAGATTGGGAAGCAGTCAAATGTTGCAAAATAATCTCTTGGTGTTTCAGCACGACGGATCATCTCAAAGCTTCCATCTTCGCGGAGAAGAATCTCGGCGGATTTCAGTTTACCATTGTAATTATAGCCCATAGCAAATCCATGTGCACCGGTGTCATGAATTACAAGCAGGTCTCCCATCTCGATTTCCGGAAGATAGCGGTCAATCGCAAACTTATCATTGTTTTCGCAGAGGGAACCGGTAATATCATACAGATGATCGCACGGTTTATCTTCTTTACCCATAACAGTGATGTGGTGGTATGCTCCATACATTGCAGGACGCATAAGATTGACTGCACACGCATCTACACCGATGTATTCTTTGTGCGTATGTTTCTCATGGATTGCTTTTGTGACAAGGCATCCGTAAGGTCCCATCATAAAACGGCCAAGCTCGGTATAAATTGCAACATCTCCCATTCCTGCCGGAACAAGAACTTCTTCATATACCTTACGTACGCCCTCTCCGATCACACGGATATCATTTGGTGTCTGTTCTGGTCTGTAAGGAATACCGATACCACCGGAAAGATTGATAAAACCGACATGGGCTCCGGTTTCTTTCTGAAGTTTTACAGCAAGTTCAAACATTATTTTTGCAAGCATCGGGTAATATTCGTTTGTTACTGTATTGCTGGCAAGAAATGCATGGATACCGAATTCTTCGGCGCCTTTTGCTTTCAGTATGCGGAACGCTTCAAAAATCTGATCTGTTGTCATTCCGTATTTGGCATCACCCGGATTATCCATAATATCATTACTGATTTTAAACAGTCCACCCGGATTATAACGGCAGCTGATCGTCTTCGGGATGTAGCCGACGGCCTTCTCTACTGCTTCAATATGTGTAATATCATCGAGATTGATAATTCCACCGATCTCATTTGCATAACGAAATTCTGCTTCCGGCGTATCATTAGATGAAAACATGATATCACCTTTTTTGCAGCCGATTGCTTTGGAAAGCATCAGTTCAGTCATAGAGGAACAGTCACATCCACATCCGTACTCCTGAAGAATCTGGATCAGATATGGATTCGGTGTTGCTTTAACTGCAAAGAATTCTTTGAATCCTTTATTCCATGCAAAGGCTTCTTTTAATGCCATGGCATTTTCACGAATTCCCCTCTCATCGTAAAGGTGAAAAGGCGTCGGGAATCTCTCAGTGATTTCCTGCAGTTTTTCCATTGTTACAAACGGCTTTTTTTTCATAATATTTATCTCCTCGTATAGCATTATTTCACATGCTGATGTGTAAACAGATGATCCTGACAATATTCATAATTGCCATTACATTTTGAGCAGAAACGGAATTCCAGATTCGGATCATCCTTTTCTGTACGTCCACAAATTGCGCATTTGTGTTTCGTAATTCCTCCTGTTGCCGGATTGACACGGCTCTGTGCCATGGCCTTCTTAAATTCTCTGCGTCGATGTACTTCCTTCGGATTATAACGCTGCATATTCCTTGTGCTGAAGAAAAACAGAACAAAGTTAAGCAGTGATGCAAGAATCGGCACCGCCATTACCCACAATCCGACACGGATATAGGAAATCATGTTGTACAGAATAATCGCACCATACACACCTGCCATCCATTTCATCTTGATCGGAATCACAAACCATAACAAAATCTGCATATCCGGATAACTCATCGCATATGCAAGAAAGACAGAAAGACTGACATAATAAGTCGTGAATACACCTCCGCCAATCACGTATGTCATACCATCAATCACTACAAAACCACCTGTAATGAAGTAGGTAATAAATGCTGCAATCAGAACAAACAAAAGTCCCGAAAAAATATACAGGGTATAGCGAAAACTGCCCCATGTACGTTCCAGCGACGTACCGACCGGATAATAGAAAAATAAAATAGAAATTACAAATAAAAAGAAATTGCCGGTACTCGGCGGATAGATTACCCATGTAACAAGTCTCCAGATCTGTCCCTGAAGAATCTTTGATACATCAAGGCTCATCATACTGAGCATCGAAGGATTCATATAACTCAGCAGATATCCAACCACATAACAGATAATCACATAAACTGTCAGATTCGGGATTCCCCTTCCCCTGAATTTACGTTCCATTTTATCGATCCAATTCATAAAAACACTTTTTCTCCTTTTTCTGTTGATTTATACAGTCTGGAAAGATGAATTGTATTTATTGCTGAAAAAATCAAAAATACTTTTTCTTGGACAGGAACATTGCTGCAACAATACTTGCCCCGATAGAAATCAGAATTACGATTGCAAACCCAAATGTCGCGCTCGAAAACGGCATACCCACCGGAGCAAGGTTCATTCCATAAGCACTGAAAATAATCGTCGGAATACTCATAACGATCGTGATCACAGATAATATCTTCATCACATCGTTCAGATTGTTTGAGATGACAGACGCAAAAGCATCCATCATACTTCGCAGGATGCCGCTGTAAATATTTGCCATCTCAATTGCCTGCGTGTTCTCGATAATGACATCTTCAAGAAGTTCCGTATCTTCCGGATATTTCTTAATGCTCTCGACCTTGATCAGTTTCTCAAGTACAGCCTCATTCGAACGCAGAGAAGTCGTAAAATATACCAGTGATTTCTCCAGTTCAAGCAACTCTATCAATTCCTGATTTCGTGGTGAAAAATGAAGCTTTTCCTCCACCTGTTCACTCTTTTTGTCTATGATGCGCAGATAGCGCAGGTACATACTGGCATTGCGGTAAAGAATCTGCAGGATGAAGCGTGTCTTCATATAAGTAAAGAAATTACGTACACGGCCTTCCATAAAGCGTGTCAGAACCTGTGTATCCTCCAGACATACCGTAAATATCATTTTGTCGGTAACAATGATACCAAGTGGGATCGTACCGTACCAGTCTTTGTCATTACGTTCTTCGATCATAGGAACATCGACCAGAATCAGAGTGTAAGTATCCTCCACCTCAATACGCGACCGTTCTTCTTCATCCAAAGGAGCCCTCAGATCATCAACTTCGATCTGAAACTGTTCAGATATTTCAAATATTTCTGTTGCTGTAGGATTTGTCAGGGCAATCCAACAGCCATCCTGCGGTTCCTGAATTTCGTGAATGGCACCGTCTGATGTCCGAAACATTCTAACCACGATTACACTCCCCTTCCACTCTCATTTTTGGTCATATGGTCAATTATAAAATGCAGTATGATTTTTGTCAATTCCAACTGAATTGTATTTACAAAAATTTTATTCAATTTATACGTTAAAGTGACATAGCGCAAATTATAGACTTTCTATATTTAATATGTTAATATTAACTACAGTTAATAAGGGAGGACTCAATACTTATGAATAAATCCAGCTTCGGCTCACATTTCACTGTAACTACATGGGGCGAATCCCACGGAAAAGCTCTGGGAGCAGTCATTGACGGCTGTCCTGCGGGACTTTCTCTCTCAGAAGAAGATATCCAGAAATTTCTTGACCGTCGTAAGCCTGGTCAGAGCCGCTATACGACTGCGCGTAAAGAAGGAGATCTTGTAGAAATCCTCTCCGGTGTATTTGAAGGAAAAACGACCGGAACTCCGATTTCGTTAATGGTACGAAACACCGACCAGCGTTCCCGTGATTATGGAAATATCGCATATTCCTACCGTCCGGGACATGCAGATTATACCTTTGATGCCAAATATGGTTTTCGCGATTATCGTGGTGGCGGACGTTCCTCCGGACGCGAAACGATCGGACGTGTTGCTTCCGGAGCAGTTGCATCCAAACTCCTTGCATCACTTGGTATTTCTTTCTGCACTTACACGAAATCTATCGGACCAGTCTCCATTGAAAACTTTAGCCCTGAAGAAATAAATAATAATGCATTCTATATGCCGGACGCAGATGCTGCTGCTAAAGCCGGTACTTATCTTGAAAAATGCATGAAAAATCTGGACAGTGCCGGCGGTGTGATTGAATGCCGCATCACAGGTGTCCCTGCCGGTCTCGGAAATCCTGTTTTTGAAAAGCTGGATGCCATGCTCTCTCAGGCAGTCATGTCTATCGGTGCAGTCAAAGCAGTTGAAATCGGCGATGGTATTCAGGTTGCCCATATGAACGGCTCAGAGGACAATGACGGATTTACGATCAAAGACAACATGATAAATAAGACTTCAAATCATGCCGGTGGTATTATGGGCGGAATCAGTGATGGCAGCGAGATCATCCTTCGCGCCTATATCAAACCAACCCCATCTATCAGTCAGCCACAGCAAACTGTTACCAGTCAGGGCAGGCAGATTTCCCTTGAGATACATGGCAGACATGATCCGGTTATTGTCCCAAGAGCAGTTGTCGTTGTCGAATCCATGTGTGCACTTGCTATTACAGATGCTTTGTTTGCAAATATGACTTCAAGACTCGATAAAATTCAGAAGTTTTACTCTAAATAACACAAAAGCTCCTGCAGCTTAAAACTGCAGGAGCTTTTAAATTACCTATATTTCATTGCAAATAATTACTGCTCATCATATTCCTCATCAGATAGTGGCTTAACAGCTTCAAAATCCTGAGGTACAGGCCACATATGAATACTGTTTGGAGTCTCAACATTATGAGGTTTATCATTCATAACGATGATATTCTTATCATAGTCAACCTTGAAGGTCGTAATAGTATTGCTTGCATGGTTCGCAATCGCAATATGCTGGTTATCCGGGAAAATCACAAGATCCTTCGGATAATCACCACTGATCGGCAGTGTGAATTTCTTTTCAAGAAGTCCTGTTTCTGCATCAACCTCATACATGGAAACTGTATTTTCTCCTGCAGTTGTACAGAACAGATGCTTGCCATCCGGTGCCAGTGCCAGACCGGATGCCGCATTATGGATTGCATCTTTGTCATGCTTCTTACTTAAAGTCGATACGCTCTGCAGAAGCTCGAATTCCGGATTCTCTCCGCTACCGTCATAGCTATATACTTTAATCTCATTGCTCAGTTCAAACAGAATGTATGCATATTTGCCGTCTGCACTGAAACGGATGATTCTCGGTCCACTCTCTCTCGGACAACGAAGGATGTCAACCAGTTCAAGTTTATGACGTCTCTTATTGATACGATAGATTTTAATCTGATCAATTCCATTGTCAACCGCGCAGAGATACTTATTGTCCGGTGTCGGTCGTACACAGTTTACATGTGGACGGAAATTACGCTCAGCGACACTGCCAAGACCTTTATGGAATACACCGTCCATAATACGTCCAAGACTTCCATCTTTATGCGTATGTACAACTGTCACCTTGCCATCATGATATCCTGCTACATACAGATATCTGCCGTCCACGTCTGTGGCAAGAAAACAGCCTCTCATTCCGTCAATTCCCACACTGTTGATACGGGTGAGGTCTCCATGAGCGTCACGCTGGAATACCGCAACGCCCTCATCCTCTATGGAATACAGGAACTTACCGTTCTTGGAAACTGCTGTGTGTGATGCATTGCTGACCTTCACTTCGCCTCGCTCGATCAGTTTGCCGTTCTCTACATCTACATCATAGACCTGAATGCCTTTACTGTTGCCATGGGTATATGTTCCCACATAAGCCACATATTTCTTGTTCCCCATTATACTGCCTCCTAAAATTCGATGAATATGTGCGAAAGCTCTATCCGCATTTGGTGTCCTAATTATAGCACATTCCATTTATAAGAACAAGTTGACATTCTACGTTGAATGTGTATTTTCTTACATACTTTATTTCATAAAATAATCTCGTACTTCAGAAAGTGTCTCTTCGATCACAGTATCTGTATGCGCGGCTGAAAGAAACATTGCCTCAAACTGAGACGGTGCCAGATGAATTCCTGATTTCAACATTGCAAGAAAATAATCTGCAAATGCATTTGTATCAGAAGCCTTTGCACTTGTATAATCAACTACTTCATTTTCTGCAAAAAACAGACTTCCTAAAGATGAAACATAATTTACATGATACGGCTTTTTATATTCTTTAAGAATCTGTTCGATTCCACTATAAAGTTTTTCGCCCTTTTCTTCCAGTTCCTTATAAACTTCCTGATGTTCATACAGATATTTCAGCTGTGTCAGACCTGCGGCCATTGCAATCGGATTACCACTTAAAGTTCCTGCCTGATAAACCGGGCCTGCCGGAGAAACCATTTCCATGATTTCCTTTCTTCCGCCATAAGCACCAACAGGCATTCCTGCCCCAATGATTTTACCAAAGGTAACCATATCCGGTGTCACGCCAAAATACTCTGCCGCCCCGCCAAATGCAAGTCGGAATCCTGTAATAACTTCATCAAAGATCAGTAATGTTCCGTGCTCGGTACAGAGACTGCGAAGACCTTCCAGGAATCCCTTCTTTGGCGGAACCACACCCATATTGGCTGCAACCGGTTCTACAATCACCGCAGCCACCTGTCCCGGTGCCTGTTCCAGAAGTGTTTTTACGCTGTTCAGATCATTATAAACTGCTGTCATGGTATCCTGTGTGCAGCCTTTTGGTACTCCGGCACTGTCCGGTACACCACTTGTCATCACACCGGAACCGGCACTTACCAGAAGTGCATCACTGTGTCCATGATAACAGCCGGCAAATTTGATGATCTTATCGCGACCCGTATATCCCCTTGCCGCACGAATTGCACTCATAACAGCTTCTGTGCCGGAATTGACCATACGCACCATCTCAACATGCGGAAGATGTTCACAGATAAATTCCGCCATCTCTACTTCTATCTCTGTAGCACATCCAAAGCTCAGACCGTCTGCACATGCTTCAACTACTGCTTCCCGGATCTGCGGGAAGTTATGACCGAGGATCATCGGTCCCCAGGAATCGATATAATCTACGTATTCATTGCCATCTACATCATAAATGTGACAGCCATCTGCACGTTTGATAAATCTCGGAGCCATTCCGATCGCACCATACGCTCTGACCGGACTGTTGACGCCGCCCGGAATTCTTTTTACTGCACGTTCAAATAATTCTTCTGATTTTCCCATTAGCCGATTCTCCCTTCATCAATAAAGCGGGCAAGCTCTTTTGCATAGTAAGTCAGATAAATAGAAGCTCCTGCACGATAGGCACTTGCAGCCATCTCACAGATAATTCTGTCTTCTTCGATCCAGCCCATCTTGGCAGCTGCTTTGACCATTGCATATTCACCGCTTACACTGTAAGTAGCAATCGGAACATTTGTTGCCTTGTAAACTTCCGAAACCATATCCAGATAAGACATTGCAGGTTTGATCATAATGATGTCTGCACCCTCTTCAATATCTGTCAGTGCTTCTTTCATACCTTCACGGCGATTATGAAAATCCATCTGATAACTCTTACGGTCACCAAAGGATGGAGCAGAACCTGCAGCATCACGAAACGGACCATAAAATGCAGATGCATATTTGACTGCATAGGACATGATCGGAGTTTCTTTATGTCCTGCCTTGTCCAGACATTCACGGATTGCACGTACACGGCCGTCCATCATATCAGAAGGTGCCACCATATCTGCGCCGGCTTCCACATGAGAAAGTGCTGTTTTTGCAAGTAATTCAAGTGTTGCATCATTCTCTACTTCATGACCACAGAGAACACCGCAGTGTCCATGTGAAGTATATTCGCACATGCACACATCTGTAATATAATAAAGATCCGGGAACTGTTTTTTAGCTTCTCTTAAAGCTTTCTGTACGATTCCGTTTTCATCGTAAGCACCACTTCCCACTTCATCTTTGTGATCCGGGATTCCGAAAAGCATAATATTACCTACACCGGCCTTCTGAAGACGTTCCAGTTCATATGGAAGACGATCTACGCTGTAGCGGTACTGTCCCTCCATAGACGGAATTTCTTCCTCAACACCTGTACCCTCTTTTACAAAAAGCGGATAGATCAGAGAAGATTTGTCAATTCTGGTCTCTCTCACCATTTTACGGAGTGTTTCACTTCCGCGAAGTCTTCTTGGTCTCTGAATAAGATCCATTGTTGCTGCACCTCTTTCTTATCTTAAAAATGTTATTTGTTTTTTATCTTCACAACGAGCTCGATCAAAGCCTCAATCGTTGCTTTTTCTGCCACAAATGTCTGCATGCCGTATGCATCAGCCGCAGCTTTTGTCTGTTTGCCGATACATGCTGCCACAACACCCGAATAATCTGCAAGTCCTGTACTTTCGACAAATCCTTTTACAGTTGATGCACTTGTAAATACCACACAGTCGATAGAACCTGTACGGATTTCTTCTCCGATATTGATCAGTCGGCTTTTTTCATAGACGGTATCATATGTTGCAATATCATCCACTCTGGCACCATGAGTTTTAAGAATCTTTACAAGATTTTCATTTCCTTTTCCTGCTCTTGGGAGAAGGACTTTCTCCCCACCTGTAAGTTTTGCCGCAAGGGCTTCTCCCAGTGAATCGCCATCATAAATTTCCGGAATCAGATCTACGAGAATACCTCTTTCTTCCAGTACTTTCGCAGTTCCCTGACCGATTGCCGCAATATGTACTCCCGCCAGACTACGGATATCTTTGTGCGCATTTTTCAGTTCTTCAAAGAAAATCTCTGCGCCTGTCGGACTTGTAAAAGCAATCCACTGATAAGTGTCCATTCTGTCAAATGCCTGCCAAAGCTCCGTCTGCTCATCCAGCGCAACAGTTCTGATAGACGGCAGTTCCAGCACTTCTGCCCCTCTTTTTCGAAGTTCATCTGCAGTACGGGAACTGCGTCCCTTCGGTCTGGTTACAAGCACTTTCCATCCTGCAAGAGAAAGATTTTCATACCATCCGAAGTTTGCAGCAAGCTTACATACTTTACCGACTACAATAATTGCCGGTGTCTCGATTCCCTGCCGTTCTACCTCTTCTTTCAGAGTGGAAACGGTTGCTACAACGCGCTTCTGATCAGCTGTCGTTCCCTTCTGGAGAACTGCCGCAGGCATATCCGGATCCATTCCTGCATCAAGAAGCCCCTGACAGATATCTGCAAGTGCTGCAATTCCCATAAGAAAAACCAGCGTTCCCTTCGTATTTGTCAGCGCTTTAAAATCAATGTCATATTTTTCACCTGCTCTCCGGTGTCCGGTAATGATATGCACCGATGAACAGAAATCACGATGTGTGACCGGAATTCCATTGTATGCCGGTACTGCAATGGAAGATGTAACTCCCGGAACGATCTCATACGGAATTTCATTTTCTGTCAGAAGTTCCAGTTCTTCTCCGCCACGTCCGAAAAGGAACGGATCACCACCTTTAAGACGTACAACACGATTTCCCTTCAGAGCTTCTTCCAGGAGCACCTGATTGATGCCTTCCTGTGGCATCGTATGTTTATCTGCACGTTTTCCTACATTTATTAATCTTGCCTCTGTCGGAATTTTTGCCAGAACACCCTGACCTACAAGGCTGTCATAAACAACAACATCTGCATTCTTCAGGACTTCCATTCCCTTCAAAGTAAAAAGGCCGATATCTCCCGGTCCGGCTCCGACAAGCCATACTTTTCCCTTTTTCATAATGAAGTCCCTCCTGTTTTGTCATTTTCATACATATCCTGCATCCGTTTGGCAAGATCTCTGCCCAGTTTTTCAGCCTCTGATTTCGGTCCCCGAATGCTGTCTTTAAAATAACGACCGTCACATTCCCTGTAATAGAGTCCGCGGAGAAAGAGTTCGTCTCCCTCTACCACTCCATAAGCGGCAACCGGCGAAGAACATCCACCATTCAGATATTTTACAAAAGCACGTTCTGCGCTGCCTGCGAACCATGTTTTTTCATCTCGATATCCTTCCAGATAATCATATGTCAGATCTTGTCTTCCCTGTACCGCGAGAATTCCCTGACCTGCAGCCGGAAGAATCTCATCCTCTGAAAAATACCGGCAGATTCGATTCTCTAAGCCGAGGCGTTTCAAACCTGCCGCAGCAAGAATCAGACCGGAATATTCTCCATTGTCCAGTTTCCGTAAACGGGTCTGGAGATTTCCACGGATACTTTTTACTTCCATTTCCGGATAAAGTTCTTTAAGCTGAAGCGTACGACGAAGGCTCGAACATCCCAGGGGTTTCGTCAGGTCCAGTTCACTGACTCCCTCCGGGAGCACCAGAACATCCCTCGGATCTTCTCTCTTTGAAAACGCAAGAAGAGGAAGTTCACCAGGAACTTCCATCGGCATATCTTTCAGGCTGTGAACCGACAACATGGTTCTGCCCTCCAGCAGTGCTTTATCCAGTTCTTTTACGAAGAGACCCTTTCCGCCTACCTTATCCAACGTCCGGTCTAAAATTTTATCACCGGTCGTTTTCATTGTCAGAATCTCAACATCCAGCTCCGGATGCTGTGTTTTTATGTAATCACGAACCATCTCACTCTGCAGAACTGCCAGACGGCTCTCCCTGCTTCCAATGATCACTTTATTCTGCACTTCTGTCTTCACCATCTGATGCCTCCATTGCTTCCTGAATTGCGATACGGACTTTTTTTGCGCGGCTGTGATCCAGCCCGCTTGCTGTAATCCCGACAACTACTTCATCCTTCATATAAATACCGGGGAAATAGAAATCGCATTTGCTTTTATCGTCGGCAACATTTACATAGATGCCCTCTTCCTTACAGACACGGTAGATTTCATCATTCAGTTTCCAGTCATTGGTTGCTGCGATCACCATATATGCCATGTCAAAATCCGAACGTTTGACCGGACGTGTGATCAGATTAACATATCCGGTCTTTCCGAGTTCCTGAAGTTCCATCGTGCATTTCGGTGCAATTGCAGTAATATTTCTGGTAAACTGTAAAAGTGTCCGGACTCTTCTGGTCGCAATATTACCACCGCCTACAACGACGATTTTTTTGTCTGACAGATCAATAAACATTGGAAAATATCGTTTAGTCTTCATATACCTTCTCCAATCCTGCAACACATTCCAGAAAAGCTTCCTGATTCAGGCTGTCCCGAAGGCCGAAGATCATCTTGTTGACAACTTTTCCGGCTGCGGTGTCTACTGCATCAAGAAGATTTGCTCTGTCTTCTTCCTGCATCGGTGTTTTTTTGAGAATTTTTATGATACGCAGATTCAGATCCTGCACTGCTTCCGCACGGATTTCCTGAATTCTCGGAATCACGTCACGGCCATCCAGCCACTGAAAAAACTCTGCCATCTGTTCTTCTACGATCGAAGCTGCTTTGATAAGACTCTCATTTGCCTCCGGCGAAAGACTTTCTGTACGGAAGCTGTCCATATCATAAAGCGTAATTCCGTCCCTGCTGCCAAGAGATGGATCAATGTCCCTCGGAACTGCAAGATCAAGAAGCAGGAGCGGTTTGTCCAATACAACATCCTGAAAAAGTTCATCCCTCAGAGTAAAGTTCGGACTGGCTGTAGCACTTACTACAACGTCACAGTTCGGCAAAAATCTCATTCGCTCTCCATAATGAATACGACTGCATCCAATCGGAATACTGACAAGTCCGCTTCGATACTGACGGACTGTGACCGTTACATTGGCTCCGGCATCGCGAAGCGTCTGTGCGGCAACTTTTCCCATTTCACCATTTCCGATGACCATACATGTTTTGCCATGCATATCATAACCCTGTTCTTTCAAATGGCTGACTGCCTGATGGATAACAGATGGATTTCCATGTGCAAGAGGCGCTTCTGTCTTAATCTTCTTACCGGCAGTTACAGCCATACGGAACAGTACTTCCAGCACACTGTCTGTTGTAAAATGCTCACGTGCAAGATTGAGAGCCTCCTTAATCTGCGTCAGGATCTGATCTTCACCGAGGATCTGAGATTTCAGTCCTCCGGCAAGATAAAAAAGATGCTCAACAGCTTCCTTATCTTTGCGTGTTATAAAATATTTTTCATAGGAAGTATCCTGTATCCCTTTCAGACGGCACAGACACTCATACATGGAAATTTCCTGTTCTTCTTCGTGGCTCGTCCATATTTCAAGGCGGTTGCAGGTCGACAAAATGATACAGCCATAAATTCCTGCCGTCTCTTTAAGTCGTTCCATTGCTTCTCCCGCATTTTTCTTTGTAAACGCAAACAGAGCCCGAATATCTACGGGTGCTCTGTCGTGATCAATTCCTATCATGGATATTGTCATGATATTGTGTTTCTCCTTTGTCTGACTATACCATTTCCCGAACGAGATCCGCCATATTCGGGTGGATTCTTCAGGAAAACATACTCTTTTAATGATAGTATGTTCGAGAAAAGTTGTCAATGGAATTTACATGAGTTTTCCTGTGTATTTTGAAAGAAAAAAAGATATCTCTAAATCTCCACATTTTTTGTGGCAATCACATCCACCCCCGTATGCGCTGCATCATGCAAAACCACATCTCCGATATGTACAGGTGCCGGCACAGTAATTCCTTTCATTGCACGAATGCAGGCAAAAATTTGGTCTTTCGGAATATCTTCTTTTGTTTTGACAGAAACAACAGTTTCTGCCCCACCGCTTACACGAACGGTCGTTGTCACGATTCTGGTCGGATCAGTAACCTCTTTTTTTCCATATACGGCACCTCTTTTGCAGGTATTTCCTTCTATACTTATGACTTCTGTGTCCTCAAGTTTCACAGTAAGAGGACATCCCATCGGGCAGCCGATGCATGTCAGATTTCTGATTTCCATATCTATTCCTCCTCTATTTTTAATGTAATTTTCTGCAATAAAGGATTCTTCATTATCTGTTCTCTGGTAAGTTTGATCTGCTCCATCTCCCCCGGAGCTACGACCGGACGTTTGCGGTGAAGGATTCTTTCTCCATCGAGATAGCAGCTTATATAGCAGTTTTTGTATACACCTCCGACGCGGAATCGAACAGTCAGTTCTTCCGGCATATGATCCGGACGTATTGCAGACGGAACCGTATAACGTACTCCCTTTTCCGAAAACAGAGGGATTTCTTTTTCTGTCAGTTTTTTTGTGTTTTCCTGACTTCTGCATGTATTCTGTACATAAAGCGAGGCATTTCGTCCAGCCATAGCCGCTTCTTCCGATACAAAATCAACCAGGTCATGTACATGAAGCACATTTCCACATGCGAAAACGCCTTCCATATTTGTCTCCAGACTTTCATTTACTTTCGGTCCGGATGTTATCGGATTCATTTCTATTCCCATGCCACGTGAAAGTTCATTCTCCGGGATAAGTCCGACTGAAAGAAGCAATGTATCACACTTGTATTCTTCTTCTGTACCCGGAAGCGGTCTGCCCTTTGCATCTACTTCGGCAAGAGTGATTCCCTCCACACGTTCTTTACCTTTAATATCAACTACTGTATGGCTTAATTTCAGTGGGATTCCAAAATCATCCAGGCACTGTACAATGTTTCGTTTCAGACCACCGGAATAAGGCATCAGCTCTGCAACCACCTGTACATCTGCTCCTTCCAGCGTCATTCTTCTCGCCATGATCAGGCCGATATCACCGGAGCCTAAAATCACAACTTTTCGTCCCGGAAGATATCCTTCAATATTGACCAGATGCTGTGCCGTTCCCGCTGAGAAGATTCCTGCCGGACGATAGCCCGGAATATTCAGTGCTCCTCTCGAACGCTCCCGGCATCCCATGGCAAGAATCACAGCTTTTGCCTGAATCTGAAACATACCTTCATTCCGGTTCATTGCCGTTATGAGCTTACCTTCACTGATGTCCATAACCATAGTATGTAATTTATATTTTATCTGAAGTTCCTCTGTCTGTGCGATAAATCTTCCGGCATATTCCGGACCTGTCAGTTCTTCCTGAAACGTATGCAGGCCAAATCCATTATGAATACACTGGTTCAGAATCCCACCAAGCTTATCATCACGTTCAAGAATCAGGATGCTTTCTGTTCCGTTTTTTCTGGCCGCTATTGCCGCTGAAAGTCCCGCCGGACCTCCACCGATGATCACAATATCATAATTCTTCATTTCGCTTTCCTCCTCAAAATACATCCTTATTGATCCCTTCTATAATTCTGGAATTCCCGCCGGATTTCGTAATTTCTTCCATTGATTTTTCAAGCTCACGAGCCAGAATTTCCATAACTTTAGGTGAACAGAATCCTGACTGGCAACGTCCCATACCGGCACGTGTACGCCTTTTGACTCCGTCCAGTGATTTGGCTCCCAATGGTCTTCTGATCGCATCTATAATTTCTCCCTCTGTCACCATCTCACAGCGACAGATAATATTTCCATATGCAGGATTCTGTCGGATCAGCTCATTTCGTTCTTGAATCGTCATTCCATTCAGATCCGGCATTCCTGTTCTCGTGGAAATAAAATCTGTTTTTTCTTTCAGATCATATTTTTTCTGTACAAGGTTTCCAATCATTTCGCCTATTGCCGGTGCACTGGAAAGTCCCGGTGATTCAATTCCTGCACAGTCTATAAAATCATTTTCTGTTTCACCGATAACAAAATCATCTCCGTCTTCGTGAGCACGCAGACCGGCAAATGAAGTAATCACCTGACGTGTCGGAATATTTTTTACACTTTCTGCAGATTTTTCAAGAACCTGCTGTAATCCATCCCGTGTTGTATTCACACCTTCTTTATTTTCAATATCCACTGCAGTCGGTCCGATCAGAAGATTTCCATGAACCGTCGGTGTGACAAGAACACCTTTTCCAAATTTCCCCGGAAGAGTAAAAATCGTTCTTCTTACATGATTACCGGCACTTTTATCCAGGAGACAGTACTCTCCTTTTCGCGGAGTGATATGAAGCTTCTTTTCACTTACCATATTGTGAATCTTATCCGCATATACACCGGCTGCATTGACAATACACTTTGCATTATATTCTCCTCTGCCTGTTGTGATTTTCCATCCTTTTGCATCTCGTTCAATTTGCTTCACTTCCGTATTAAAATGAAATGACACACCATTTGTATATGCGTTTTCTGCAAAAGCAATCGTCATATGAAACGGACATACAATTCCGGCTGTTGGTGCATACAAAGCCGCATAGACTTTATCGGAAACATTCGGTTCCATCACAAGCACTTCATCTCTGTTTAAGATCTGAAGCCCTTTTATACCATTTTCGATTCCTCTGTCATAAAGTTTTTTAAGATCCTGATAAGCGTTTTTGTCCAGACAAAGTACAAGTGAACCATCCCGTTTAAACGGAAAATCAAGTTCTTTTGAAAGTGATTCGATCATTTCATTTCCCCTCACATTCAATCTGGCTTTCCATGAGCCCGGTTCTGCATCATACCCTGCGTGAATGATCGCACTGTTTGCTTTTGAGGTACCGCAGCAGACATCCTCTTCTCTTTCCAGCACGCAGACTTTGCACTGATATCGTGACAGTTCCCGTGCAATTGCTGTACCTGTCACTCCTGCACCGATAATGATCACATCATAGTTTTCCATATTCCATCCTCCTGTATCGCATTATGCAGCTTTTTTATATGTATTTATTTATAAAAAAGCCCGACAAATAAACCCATGTCTTATGGATCTACTGTCAGGCTCTCTTTTCTCTTGCCCCAATATTTAATTTAAATCCGATCACTTAAAAGCGACTCATAATATTTAATCTTCTTCGTCTCTTGCCCAGCCATAGGCATATTTGACTGCTTTTTCCCATCCCTTGATTCGTTTGCCTCTCTCGGCATCCATGATCTGAGGGGTAAAAGTTTTATCAATCGCCCAGTTCTTAAGGACATCTTCCTTGCTCGTCCAGTAATTCACTGCAAGTCCTGCCAGATAAGCGGCGCCCATCGCAGTAGTCTCGACACATCGCGGACGGTTCACCGGTGCATTGATGATATCTGCCTGAGTCTGCATCAGGAAATCATTTGCGCTCGCACCACCATCGACTTTCAATGAAGCAAGCTGGATTCCGGAATCAGCCTTCATCGACTGCAGAACATCATTTACCTGATATGCCAGAGATTCCAGAGTTGCACGGATAATGTGGTATTTATTTACGCCTCGGGTGATTCCGACGATCGTACCTCTCGCATACTGATCCCAGTGTGGTGCCCCAAGTCCTGTAAATGCCGGAACAACGTAGCAGCCATTTGTATCCTTAACTTTTTTTGCCATGTATTCAGAATCTTCTGCAGAATCGATCAGGCGCATCTCATCACGCAGCCACTGGATTGCGGCCCCTGCTACAAAGATAGATCCCTCCAGTGCATAATTCACCTTTCCGTCCAGACCCCAGGCAATTGTTGTAACAAGCCCATTTTCGGAAAACACCGGTTTCTCGCCTGTATTCATAAGTAAGAAACAACCGGTACCATATGTATTTTTTGCTTCACCGGCCTGAAAACAGGTCTGCCCAAACAATGCGGACTGCTGATCTCCCGCTGCACCTGCAATCGGTATCGGACCGCCGAGAAATGACGGATCTGCCATACCGTAAACACAGCTGGATGGTTTCGGTGTCGGAAGCATACATCTCGGAATATCTAATTCTTCAAGGATTTCTTCGTCCCATTGTAAAGTATTGATATTAAAAAGCATTGTACGGGATGCATTGGAATAATCTGTGATATGGACTGCACCCTTCGTCAGTTTCCAGATCAGCCAGGTCTCAACTGTTCCAAAAAGCAGATCTCCACGCTCTGCCTTTTCTCTGGCGCCCGGCACATTGTCGAGAATCCATTTTACTTTTGTTGCAGAAAAATATGCATCTATCACAAGACCGGTCTTCATACGGAATTTGTCGGTAAGACCCTTTGCCTTCAGTGAATCACAATATTCGGATGTTCTGCGGCACTGCCAGACAATTGCATGATAGATCGGGTCTCCGGTGTTTTTGTCCCAGACGATTGCAGTCTCCCGCTGATTTGTAATGCCGATTGCAGCAATATCATGTGCTTCTGCACCAATCATATTCATAGCTTCTACTGCCACACCAAGCATACTTGCCCAGATTTCATCTGCATCGTGCTCTACCCAGCCGGGTTTCGGAAAATACTGATGAAATTCTCTCTGTGCCACACTGCACATTTCACCTTTTTCATTGAATAAAATGCATCGGTTGCTGGTGGTACCCGCATCCAGCGCCATTACATATTTTTGCATATAAAAAGCCTCCCTCATAAAAGAGTTTCTTTTATAATATATTTTTTTTATATTCCTCTTATTTATCTTATTAAACAAAATCTTTTATAATTAGTCAATAGATAAGCCATTTCTTTTGAGCCACGCTATTGTATATTGACTGTATTTATATCATCCTAATATATATTTACAGCTTCCATACGTTGTGGTTGGTAGAGGATACGGCGGTGGCGCCGGCGGAGAGGGCTCCCATAACGGATTCTTTGTCGATAATAAGACCTCCGGCGATTACAGGTACTTTGATTTCAGAGCAGAGTTTCTGAATGACTTTTGGCATTGCTCCGGGCAGGACTTCTATGAAATCCGGATGGACAGTATGCTGCTGTGTAAAAATATTCTCGTAAGCCATTGAATCGAGCAGGAAATAACGAAGTACGGTATACAGCGAAAGTTCTTTTGCTTTTTTGATCAGGGCTGGCTTCGTCGTAATGATTCCATCAGCATCTGTGTTATTTTTCAGATATTCGATTGCTATCTCCCGTGGGCTTAAGCCCACGATCAGATCTACATGTACCATGGCAAGCTTGCCTGCAGCCTTGATTTTCTTTACAATGTCTCCAATCGAACAGATATCTCCAAACAAAATAAAAACAACTCGTATGTCTTCAAGCTTACAGCATTGTTCAAGATCATCCATGCATTTTACTGCCGCAATGATCGGATTCTCCTCAACAGCATTCCAAAATTCCCGTCCCATTCCCTGCCCTTTCTCCGGTCATAAATCCATTATCTACAACCACCTGGTATTCTATATGTTCTAATATATCATATCCATTTTTAATAAACAAACAAAAACAGGTAAGAATCCTGTAGAAGGTTTTTAAGGAAGTTCCCTTAGATTACCCAAAAATTATCCGTACAAACCACTTTCCTGTATGTCTCAAATCTAAACCATTTATTATGCAGTTCGGATCTGTTTTCCACAGTCACTGTTTTTGCTTCTTCGAAGAATTTTTCCAGTTCCGCTTTGTTCTTTACAAGCAGTGCCATTCCACGCTCATCAACTACCGGAAGTCCCATATAGCGGTAATCTTCAATCCTCTGAATATCTTCTACTTTGCCGTCACGTATCAGGACAGCTGCACCGTCCTCAACAGACAAAACATCAAAGTATTCCGGATATTTGAAGCTGTCACCGGAAACCGGCACCTCATCACCTACATGATAGGTTTTCTTATCAAATCCGGTTTGGGACATCATTGCATTTTCCAGATCGAAGTAAAATTCTTCAAACACATAACCGCCGACTTTGATATCGTCTTTCTGGAAATATGGTTTTTCTCCGTCATTATCTACGGTTTCCAGTACACCACAGGCAGAAGTCATATGGCTGACACGGTCGATCAGGATCATTTCACCAAGTGTCTTGTGTTTCTTAAATTCATCCAGCACGATTTTCTCAGCCAGCTCAATCTCACAGAGTGCGATCTCATTTTTTTCAATATAATCGGCAGAAATATGTTCTCCTGTATTGACGTCAATCTTATATTTGATGCTTCGGATGAATCCCGGAATTCTCTTTGTACCGAGTTTTACCAGATACTCTTTTCTGAGGGTCAGTCTGCTGTCATCCATCCAGAGAAGTGTTGCTGTAAAGCTCTTTGCAACGGAAAGCTGTGCCTGATCTGTCAGAACACATCCACGGCTGACATCTACTTCTTTGTCAAGCTGGATCGTCACTGCCTGTCCTGTCACCGCCTCCTCTACGGATGTGCTTCCGTTCAGAAGTGATTTGACTGTTGCAGCTTCATTGCTCGGAAGTGTAGTAATGGTCTGTCCGACTTTTATCCTGCCACTTTCAATCTGTCCCTGAAAGCCTCTGAATTCATGATTCGGACGGCATACACGCTGTACCAGCATATAAAATCCTGCCTCGCTCTCAGTTTCTGTCACATCAACGGTTTCCAGATGATCCAGAAGTGTTTTTCCTGTATACCATGGCATATTTTCGGATTTGACAGTCACATTGTCACCCTCAGTCGCACTGACCGGAACGATCACAACATCCTGAAGTCCGAGACTTTCAGAAAGCTCGTTAATATCTTTCATAATTTCATTAAATCTCTCTTCACTGTATCCCACAAGATCCATTTTGTTAACTGCGAATACAAAGTGATGAATTCCCATCAGCGCACAGATACGGCTATGGCGTCTTGTCTGTACCAGAACCCCCTGTTTTGCATCGACCAGAATGATTGCAAGCTGTGCAAAAGAGGCACCGACAGCCATGTTTCTTGTATATTCTTCGTGACCAGGTGTGTCTGCAACGATAAAACTTCTTTTATCTGTAGTAAAATAACGATACGCCACGTCGATGGTGATACCCTGTTCTCTTTCTGCCATCAGACCGTCAAGAAGAAGTGAATAATCAATTGCACCGCCCCTGGATCCGACTTTGCTGTCAAGAATCAGGGCCTTTTCCTGGTCTGCATAAAGCAGTTTTGAGTCATAAAGTATATGTCCGATCAGTGTGGATTTTCCATCATCCACACTTCCGCAGGTAATAATTTTCCGATGGAATAAAGCATTACTGGTTTTTCGCATTCTGCTGCCACTTCCCGGATAATATATATTGCTTCTGCTTCCAGTTCATCTAAATGTGATAATCCGCTCATATTTGATCTCCTGTCTTAATATTTATTGGAATTTCTCCGGTCAACGCTGATCACAAGTTCGCTGCCGTCTGCTCTGGTGATATTCCAGTTGAGAAGATCACCTTTTTGTGTGACATTCATTGTGCCACCCATGCCGCCGATGTCTGCGCCAAGATAAAATTCAATGGCTCCTGCTTTGCATTCTTTTACGCAGGAAACGCAGCCCCAGCAATTCTTCGGATATTTCATGACTGCCTTTTTATCTATGATCTGAATGAGGGTGCCGGGACATACTTCCTGACATTTTCCGCAGCCGACACAACGGTCTTTACGAATTTGTATGCTCATAAGTATCCCCCTTTACCAGATCCCGGAACAGAATATGGAGCTTGCCGTCTTCCATTCTGGAATTTACATATTTTTCAAATTTCTCATCTGTCTCAGGATGATCAAGATTTTCGTTAAACGAATGCCAGCGTGTTTCTTTTCTGTTTTTGAGATGTTCAATCAGAACCTGACAGACAAGAAGTCTTTCTTTTAACTCATAAGCAAAAAGGAGCTCATGCATATCCTCTGCCCCGATCTGCTCTGCCAGTTCACTTAAACGCGCGATTTTTTCTTCTGCAAGTTTTAACTGTTTTTCATTAAACTGATAATTACTTGCGATTCCGCCTGCATATTCATCCATAACTTTCTGCATGGCTTCTTCCAGATCATCGATTGTAAATAATCCGTTCTGTGTGCTGCGGATTTTTTCGTAATCATTCAATACTGCCTGTGCCTGATCTTCGATTGTGGATGTCTGTTCAACAGAAGCAGTTTTCAGCTGTTCGATGATTGCAAAAGAGGCAATCTTGCCCTCTGCCAGAGCACCGGTTACATATTTCTGCGGACATCCGCCGGCAACATCACCGGCTGCATACAATCCATGAATAGTCGTTTCTCTCTTTGTATCTACCCAGAAACCACTCGCCGTATGGCCGCCTACAATATATGGCTCCGTTCCCTGAATCATTATTCACACACTGTTTCTCGAAATATGTTCGTCGTACAAGTGTCGTGTGGGCCGCAGTAATAGTTACGTTCATAATTGCAAACCAGCAAGTATCTGTATTTATGAATTTCTATAAGTACTTCTGCAATATACAAATATAAGCCTTTTCTTTCCGGTACATGCCATATGTCAGGCTGCGTTACGTCCTGTCTGCAATTTCCAGTGTGTGGATAATTATTTCGTGAGAAGACGCTCTGAGACGGCCGGTACTTAGGGATTGTTTTTTAATCCCTTAGTATCCGCTGCCAGTCGAAGGCAGCGAGAGCGTGTCTTTGATGAAATACTTATCCAACACACGTGGTCCTCGCATTTTCCCACTATCGCAGCATTACATATGCATGTCACACTCCGCCTGCTCGTAGTCGATCAGTTTTGTGATGGTCGGGTGATCACCACATACCGGGCAGTCATGGTTCTTAGGAAGTTTGATCGTACGGAAAGTCATTGTCAGTGCATCGTAAGTAAGAAGTCTGCCTGTCAGGAGATTTCCTTTTCCGATGATGTATTTCACTGCTTCCATTGCCTGAAGGCTTCCGATGACTCCGCCCATGGCTCCGATGACTCCGGCCTGCTTACAGGTCGGCACGGCATCCTTCGGCGGCGGATCTTTAAATACGCATCTGTAACATGGTCCTTCTCCCGGCACATACGTCATAAGCTGACCTTTGAAACGAATGATTCCTGCATGGGAGAATGGCTTCTGTGCCATGACACATGCATCATTGATCAGGAACTTTGCCGGAAAATTATCTGTTCCATCGATGATGAAATCATAATCCCTGATGATGTCCATGATATTTTCGGATGTGATGAACTTACGGTATGTATTAACTTTGACATCCGGGTTGATTGCCTGCATCGTTTCTTTTGCAGATTTTACTTTCGCCTTACCAAGGTCTGCCGTTGTATGGATGACCTGTCTCTGAAGATTGGAAAGATCTACTTCATCGGCATCTGCAATTCCGATGGTTCCAACTCCGGCTGCTGCCAGGTACATGGCTGCCGGTGCTCCGAGTCCGCCGGCTCCAATGATCAGTACACTGGAATTCAGGAGCTTTTTCTGTCCCTTTGCGCCAACTTCTTTGAGAATGATGTGACGGGAATAGCGCTCTAACTGCTCGTTTGTAAATGCCATTATCTTGCGCCTCCTCCCATGAAGTACAGAAATTCAACTTCGTCACCAGCTTTGACTTCTGTAGATTCGAAAGCACCACTTTCTACAAATTCGTCATTGATTGTTACGGTAACATACTGCGGTGTCTCTACATCTTCTTTTTCAATCAGTTCCTTTACGGTAAGTCCTTCCGGGTATTCCTTCTTTTCTCCTGCAACCTTTATAAACATATCTCTTTTCTCCTTTTATACTCAAACAAACTCTTCAAACAGCTCTTCTATTTCTTCCTGTTCTTTCAGCCCTACAGTCTTTCCTTTTGCTTCTCCGTTTACGAAGCAGATCACTGTCGGAACTGACATGACTTTGTATTTCTCAGCCAATTCTCTGTCATAGTTTACATTTACCTTGTAGATATAAATATCATCTTCATTCTCGTCTTCAATGTCACCCAGAATTCCTGCCATCTGTTTGCACGGGATGCAGCTGTCAGAATAGAAATCCACAAGAACCGGCTTGTCTGCTTTTAATACTTTTTCTTCAAAGTTCTCTGCATTGATTCTCAGTGCCATATCATTCATCCTCTACTTTCTTAACAATCAATGTGAATGTATCATCCCCGTTGTCGGTAAGTTTCAGAATCTGATGTCCTTCTTCTTTGATGCTTCGCGGTACATTCTGTACCGGTTCTCCGTTATTCATACGGACTGCAAGAATCTGTCCGTCGTCCAGTTCCTCAAGCGCAACCTTTGCTTTTACAAATGTCACCGGGCAGACAACATCTGTAATATCTACAGTATCATCAATCTTATAATCAGCCATCGTAAGCTCCTTTCAGTACTTCGTACAGTTTTTCTTCTCCAACTCTGTCAATTGTAAATTTGAATCTCTCTCCTGCATTTGCATGATCTGCAAAGAACTGGATTGCTGCATCTGTCACACGGAAAAGCTGTTCTTCGGATGTTATCAGCGGAAGAAATTCTCTTCCTTTACTGATATGGTTTCCAAAAGTGCCGCCAAATGATACAAGAAATGCTTCATTTACGTCCCATGCATCAACCGGGCAGGATTTTGCGCAGCGTCCACAGTAATTACATTTCTGAGTGTCGATCACAAGCTTGCCATCCCGGAAAGTAATTGCTTCTTCCCTGCAGGCTTTTTCACAGACACCGCAGTGAATACAGGTATCTTCTTTCCAGCTGATCTGTGCAGCTCCCTTGATTCCTACATCGTTTTCTTCTGCTTTGAGACAGTTGTTCTGACATCCCGTTACGCCAAATTTGAATTTATGCGGAAGTTCACGTCCGAAATATCTTTCATTCAATTTAACCGCTATATCGTAACTGTTGATATTTCCACTCGGACAGACTGTATTTCCCTGACATGCTGTTACTGTCCGAACTCTCGGTCCGCAGACACCCGGGCGGCATCCGCCTTTGGCAAGATCTGCTGTCACATCATCAATATCATCTAATTTAATAAAAGGAATCTCCACACCCTGTCTGGATGTCAGGTGTACATATCCATCCCCGTACTTCTCTGCAACCTCTGCAATTTTTTTGAGATTTTCAGCGGTAAGTGCACCGCCGACGCAGGCAAGTCTCAGAGAAAAATTGTTTTTCTGTTTCTGGCGCATAAAGCCGCCTTTTTTTAATGTTGCGTAATCAACTTTCGCCATTTTCGTCCTCTCCTTTTATTACTCTTCTGAAATCTTCTTTTAAATCTTCAATATCTTCTATTCCTACACTGATTCGAATCATATCATCGTATACACCGGAAAGTTCTTTTTCTTCCTGTGTCAGATGTGCCGCAATTGTGCTGGATGGATGTATCGCAAGTGTTTTCGTATCTCCTATGTTTGATACAAGCCATGGGATCCTCAGTTCATTCAGGATTCGAAAAGCACGTTCTCTGCTTCCTGTTCTTAATGTAATGATTGCTCCGTATCCACCATGTAACTGTTTTGCCGCAATCTCATGATATGGATGTTCTGAAAGACCGGGATAGGAAACAGTAATTCCATGACCAAGTTCTTTCAAAAACTCCGCCAGCTCCATGGCGTTACTACAGTGGCGCTGCATTCGAAGTCCCAGTGTCTCAAGCCCAAGTGTATTCAAAAATGCATTCTGCGGTGCCAGACAGGCTCCTATACTTCGAAATAAACCGTTTCGCCGTACAGCCCTGCCGCTGCAACTACATGATCACCGCTTCGCAGGATATTCATGAGAGCCATAGTCAGTGCCGCCATTCCCGATGCACAGGCCACACTTCCTACTCCACCCTCAAGCTTCGTCATTCGTTTCTCAAAAGCTTCAACTGTTGGATTGTTGATTCTTGTATATGAATATCCGGCACGTTTATTTGCAAAAATCTTTTCGAGTTCCTCTGCTGTATCATGACGGAATGCACTGGACTGGTAGACCGGAACCTGTGTCGCACCAAAAGGATTTGTCTCCTCTGTCCCATGAAGCAAAGTTGTATTAAAACCGTATTCTTTCATTCCTGTGCTCCTTTATGTCCTTTTCTATGTGTTGGTATTACCATACGCCTATAAACATACCATGTCAATAGGTATTGTATGTTTTTTCCAATTTTTTCCTTCATATGGATATAACAAATGAAAAACACATTTCCAGAACAGAAAAAAGCAGGATCAACTTCATCCATCGACAAATCTGTCCTGCTTTGTTTCTTTTATGAACTTATTATGCACATTGTAATATCTGCTGCAGTTTCAGATTATATAATCTCCTACATCTGATTTCTGCTCAAGCAGATCTTCCAGTGTAATTCCGTCAAAATATTCATTAATCAGTTTATAGAATTCTTCCCACATCTGTAAGGTCTTGCAGGATGATGCCCTTTCACACTGATTCGGGTGATCATCAAGACATGCTACCGGTGCCATTGAACCTTCTGTAATTCTTAAAATACTGCCGATCGTATATTCTGCCGGAGTTTTGGCCAGACGATATCCGCCACCTTTTCCGCGTAATGCCTTTACAAACTTCTGTTTACTCAGTACAGATACAATGGATTCCAGATACTTTTCGGAAATTTCCTGTCTTTTCGCAATGTCCATTAACGGAATGTATTCTCCATTGTTATGCTCTGCAAGATCCAGCATAACACGAAGTGCATAACGTCCTCTTGTTGATATTTTCATGTAAATCCCTCCATATACCTATCATACTACAAGGTTTTAGGGAAAACAAGTAATATTGTCAGATTACCAGATAATCTTCTTTTGCCGAGCTGTTTTCCAGCGTATAGACTTTGTTTTCTTTTATAACAAAAAGACGCTGTACAAACACATCTACTGTTTCCCCTGTATGTACAAGTGGCTCATCCAGTCCTCTTCGCGCACTTAACCGTACATCTCCGACTTTCAGTCCCAGTTCAAAATAGCTTCCGCGGAAAGCAACCCGCTCCACTATCGCTTTCGATGCAGAACTTTTGTATTTCTGCACCTCATTTTTTCTTGTTACTTTGACAAATTCCGGACGGACGATCGCGTGGTCTGCTCCGTCAACATCTTCAAAATAATTGAAGATATGATAATCTTTCACAATTGCTGCCTGTCCAAAGAAAGAAGCACTGAAAGCTGTCTCCGGACTCTGGTATACTTCCACCGGACTTCCTTTCTGCTCAATGTGTCCTCTGTTTGTAATAATAATCTCATCTGCAACTTCAATTGCTTCATCCTGATCATGTGTGACAAAAATACTGGTAATACCGAGTTTTTCGATCATATCTTTCAGCCATGTCCGAAGTTCCTGTCGGATTTTAGCGTCAATAGCGGCAAACGGCTCATCCAGAAGCAATAACTGCGGATTCGGCGCCAGTGCCCTTGCAAAAGCAACTCTCTGTCTCTGTCCACCGGAAAGCTGGCTCGGATATCTTTTTTCAAGTCCTTTCAGGCCGATCAGTTCAATCAGCTCGGTTACTCTTTTTTTGATACAGGTTTTGTCAGCCTTCTGTACTTTCAGGCCAAATGCAATATTATCATATACTGTCATATAGCGGAACAACGCATAACTCTGGAATACAAAACCAATGCCTCTCTCGCTGGCCGGAATGTCATTGACTACTCTTCCATCTATGATGATCTCACCGCTGTCCGGCTGTTCCAATCCGGTGATCATGCGCAGGATCGTTGTTTTTCCGCTTCCGCTCGGTCCTAAAAGTTCGATCAGTTTTCCCTTTTCACATCTCCCTGTCCGTTCTCTGCAAAGGAGGTCGTTGCACTTCTTGCACCGGAATCCAGAACGAGAACATTCTGATATAACTTTTTGATAAAGTTTTCCATCTGTTCTTCATTTCTGTTATACTGTTTCTGCGCATATGCCCATGCCGCAAGGTAGTTCCAGCGCGCACCTCCGGAAGTTTTTGGATTTGGTGTAATGACATCCACATCATCCCGGATCAGGTCATTCCAGTCCTGAATATTTTTCGGATTGCCTTTTCTTACAAGAAATACAATTGTCGATGTATAAGGTGCACTGTCATCTGGAAATTCTTCTTTCCATCTGTCCCGAATCATTCCGGAATTTTCAATTGCATCAATATCATATTCAAGGGCGAGTGTCACAACATCTGCCTGGAGTCCGTTGATCACTTCCAGAGCCTGTTTGCCGGAACCTCCGTGTGACTGGATGACATCGACATCCTGTCCTGTTTTTTCTTTCCAGTGTTCTTTAAAGATTTTGTTATAGGATTCATACAGTTCTCTTGTCGGATCATACGAAACATTAATAATATGTATATTCGTTCCTGCCCCGGCATCATAGGAACAGACGCCCGCAAAAGCGGCGATTCCGAGCACTGCTGCCAGACAGAGGTTTCGAAATTTCTTTTTCTTCATTTGTGTCACTCCCTGTTGATTGTTTTTATAACATATGCAAATAATATGTTTTACATTAATGGCATTATATACCAATAAACATATCTTTTAATATGTTTATAAGAAAACGTTTACACAAACTTGAATTTATATAATTATTCCTCTAACTTTCCCCATTTTATAGGCTTTCCCGCCTGTCCATTAGTGAAATGATATGTAGTTTCCCTTATTTTTGCCCTTATGAGATAATCACAAGGGAAATAAGGGAAATTTTTTAGTCATTGCCCACCACTTTATCAAGAAGCCGAACCGATTTTCGTTTCGCATCTCTTGTGGAGTGAGCATAGACGTTCATTGTGGTACTGACATCTGAGTGTCCCAACAATTCCTGCACATCTTTTGGGGCAGCTCCATTTGCTAAAAGGTTGCTTGTATAGGTG